>Ga0136560_1000643_pt1 | contig 17680 bp, 20 predicted proteins | sample AntRauMeHopE1497_FD_104925 | JGI IMG/M metagenome (GOLD analysis project Ga0136560, IMG submission 104925) | Saline lake microbial communities from Rauer Islands, Antarctica - Metagenome Hop E1 #497 | ecosystem: Environmental > Aquatic > Non-marine Saline and Alkaline > Saline | place... | reverse complement strand
AGGGGGGTCTCTGCTACGTGGTGTGGATGGGGCTGCCCCCTCGATCCCGGAGAGCGAGTGGCGGGCTTCCACGGACGAATTCGAACTGGAGGCGCTGCCTGGGATCGACCGACACTCGTGCTCTAGCTGAACTTGGAACAGTAAGATCTCGTGCTGCCAACGCTGTCGACCCTGCGCTGCGAGTCGCCGTGCATAGTATAGCACTGCAAAAGGCGGTCACACGAATCAACAGAAGTGGACATTGAACCAGTATCTTAGTCTTCTAAAAAAAATGCAACATTTTTTAAATTCTCATTCGGCAATTGTGTGAGGGATCCACCGTCATTTAGAGTTGTCGAGCTGTGTTCACACTTTGCCCAGCATCGACCTTCCGAGAGCCCCGAGAGCAGCGCGGGCTGTCGCGGCCTTTGCCTCTGCCTCTTTCGGAGACTCGCCTCCACGTCTGCTTCCAGGCCCGACTGCTCTATTCCCTGCGCGCCCCAATTTGGCCCCATGCTCGTAATCGCCTTCGCCGCCGCCTTCATCTTGCCCACCTTCCGAGTCTGAGTCCGGTCCGCACAGCTCTGCCACGGCCTCCTCGGCTGCGAGCGCCTCCCCGTCCACGATGTCCCGCCGCCGCCTGTCAGCATCGCGCTCTTCCTGCAAGGCGTTCGCAGAGACGGGATGCGACGGCAGCGGGCACCACGATTCCTAGTTGCAGAATGCTGCGATGAAAAGGAGAATAAGAGGAAGAATAAGTATGAGAGGAAAATTAAGTATCAAGACAGATAGAGAGAGGACGCAGATTGAACGGGGTCGTGGCCAAGATGGGATCGATGGGAGAAGGAGGAGGGGGCTGTTCATCGGTGTCGCAAAGGAGAGGGTTGTTCATCGGTGTCGCAAAGGAGGGGGTGGGGTTGGCCGAGCATCTCGAGGGGAAGCGGTTTGCGTGCACTGCATTGCAGTGCGCATCAGCTTACCTTCGAATTGGTGCGGTACCGACCCGAACATACGCTGCTGGATCGCTCGACGCACGTCCTCAGCTGGCGATGCAAGCGAGGGCAGAGCTTCGTCAGCGATCCCGCCATGCTCCCCCTCCTCCGCCCTTGACTCAGCAGCTGCCTCCCACTCTTCCACTGCAGCCGCTGCAATGCCATGCAGGTCCCTGAACGAGACGAACGCAGCGTTGGGTCTGCATGCTGCACCCGCCTCCGTTGACCTGCAAGGCTTATCCCCTGATCCGATAACCCGCTCCAGGGCCGAATAGTCCCCCGAGCCCATCCCCACGAAGACGAACGACAGGGGCAGCAAGGCACCGCGCACCAAACTGCGGGAAAAGTACATACAAACGGTGTGGCACAGGACATGGAAACAGGCACACGAGGGCAGCAGCAGTAGTGAGAGTGGGAGTCGGAATTGGAGTGCATTCGGCAGCTTTCAAAGCGGTGTGACAGGGCGCTACGGAATGATGCGATGCATTGCGTTGCGGCTCACCGGCTGAGGATGTGCTCGATCTCGCCGTAGCTCGGTGACCGATGAAGGCATAGCACAGACACGCCGTACCTCTGCCGCCCGGGTGACGGCGCGTCGAGTTGCACCAAAGCGATCGATGCGTCGACGGCTCGTGCCACGGGACCGGGCCCTTTGGCCTCCTCTGGCGTGAGGGGTTCTTGCAGCCGGTCCCCAAACGACTCGGATACAGAAAGAATAGCCGCTCGGAGGGAGGTTCTCACGGCGTCGAGGCCCCTTAGTCTGGCTGCAAGCATGAATCGAGAACCCTCGTCCTCGTCCCGGGGAGATACGTCGGTCATTGCCCCGGCCGGGCGGTCGAGCTCGTAGTTGCGATGGGGGGTGCACAGCGTCTCTGAGGGAATAGAAGGTGGCCCACCCGCTGCCCAGGCCAGTCCAGAGGCATCGCTGCGGGCTCGATTCCCGAGGCTGAAGATGGTGCTGCGGCGCCGGATGGGGGCAGCGTCAGCCGCATCTGCTGTCACAGCCTGGGACCGGGACTCGGACCCTGTCACGGCATCTCCTGCGCCTTCCAGTAGCATCGAGGCACCGAGAGGGAACGCATCTCCTGCGCCGTACGGCAGCCCCTGCACGCGCGCTCCGAAGCCGAAGCAGAACGCAGCGGTGCCTTTCCTGGATCTAGGCGCGAATGCACCCAATATACTCATAGCTTCTTCCGCCACGCGTTCAGCCGCCAGCTCGAAACTCCTCGCCCGGCCTGAGTGCCGTTTCTTAAATTTCCTCGCTCGCTCCTCTTCCTGGGCAGCGGCGGCTTTCTCCATCTCCATCCTCGCCCTCGACTTCTTGGACCTGAGAGCGACCGGCTTCTTCCACGTCGTCTCGTTGGTCCGTCTGTTCCAGTAGTACGGCTTCCCTCCTCCCTCCGGCTAGACCGCCTCCCATTCGGCAGCAGCGGCGCCGCTGCTTCCAGGTTCCGCACCAGCCGCCTCCGCAGTGGCGCGAAGCCGCCTGGCGTGCTTGGAAGCGGCGAAATCGAAGCCTGTCGCCTCCCCTCGGGGCAGGTAGTCGGCCGGAGCAGCACGGCATATCTAGAGCGAAGCTGGGGACTGCTTCGCTGCTTTTCTCGAGAGACTCATCATCCAGGTATGGCGCCGGGTTTCCGCAGCCAGGCGTGCTCCCTCCCTCTCGTCCTCATCCCCCGCGGCACCACCCCTCCGCACGTCTCCACCGCCTCCTCTCCCCGCCTGAGGAACAGAGAGGTCGAACCCCAGGATCGGCAGCACCTGCATCCCGTTGAAAAGCTAGTGCCGGAGCACCCGGAGCGAGGCAGGAAGTGCCGTCTCGAGGAGAGCCCTGGCCGCGTGTTCCCTGCGCTCGGCGTAGATGGCGTGCTGGCGATGCAGCGTGGCTTGCTGCTTTGCGACGAGAGCACCAGCCACCCGCTGAGAGAGACGGACCCCGGTAAGGAGCAGGCCTGCACTTGCTCCCTCACTGCCTTGTTCCCTGGATCTAGATCCGGTGTGCCCTACCAGCTGAAGCTCTGCCGCCCCCCCTGCAAGGTGAGCCAATGGGTCCAATGCCATTGCGTCCAACTTCCCTCTAGAGCTGTACTGCTCTGCACCTGCGTGCAATGCATCTTCATCTCTTCGTCCCTCGCGAACGACGTGCTTGCCTGAGATCCTTAGCAGCTCCACGGTAGGCAGAGCCGTTCGTCCGAGAAGCACCGAGTCCGAGGCGCTTGCCCCGGCCCCGCTCGCGTGCCAGAGCTCGATTGCCACATAGGAGCAAAGAGCCTGCTGCATCGCTTGCTGGGGGTCGATCTGCATCGCGGATGCATCGGCTCCGAGTCGATCGAGAGGCAGCTCCAGCTCACCAAAGTCCGGGTCGCTACTCGTGCCCAGGGTCGGGCCTAAAGTCGCTAGCTCTGTCCACCCGGAGGCGCGACCCTCTGGCAGTGATTCGGCAAATCGTGATCGCTTCGCCGCGTCGGAGAGGAACCTCGTCGAGATCCCTCCGTGTCCCCTGGAAACCGCTTCCTGCGCCCGTCTTAGGTCGGCATCGCTGATCTGGAATACCCTCAGCCGTGCTTTCGGAGGCCCCTCCGCCCGCATCATTCCTCGGGGAACACCAGGGAGAGAGACCCCCTGCACCCTCATAGAGACCCGCTGCTCCAGTCGCGGCTCTTGCTCCATCTGTTCCCTCGCTGACAGCTGCTCCACGTACTCATCAAGACCAGGCACCTCCCCTAGTAGCTGCACCTGTATCTCTGTCAGACCGGCAGCACGCGCTTTCAGAGCATCCGAGACGTCCTCGGAGAACACGGCGCGGAGCCGGAGCCGCGCTCGCCGCGCCGCCGCTACCGTGACCGCGTCCGGGCGGCCGACCGACGGCGGCACTCCTGCGAAGGGATCGCCTGCACCGCCGTGCGATGCACCCGCGATGCGCCGGAGCCGGCCGAGGGTGGGCGTCAGAGCGTCGCTCCTCGCTGCCCTCCCGAGGAAATGGAGGCTTACGTCGGCCGAAGACGAAGATGAAGATGAAGATGAAGATGAAGATGAAGATGAAGATGTAGCACTCTTGTTCCCTGAGGAGGGTGCGCCACCTCCAATCGACGGAGCGGATGAGATCGCCACCGCTGTCGCTGCCGCTGCGTCCTCCAGCAAGGGGTCGAGTCCAGGCCCGCTGCCGATGCCGATAATGCCGATGCCGCCACTGCCAGGCTTGCCGGGGGCAGGCCCACCCGCTCCTCGTCCACCCTGGGGCCTGAGCGTGATATCGCCCCGTTCCCTAGCGAGCGTCGAGGTAGTGGTTACAGCCCTGCATAGCGGAACTAGCCTGTGCGCGGCGACATCGTAGCAGGCCGCCTCGATGAGCAACGCGTCGCTCGCAAATGCCTCGTAAGGGAACGAGCAGGCGGCTGCGAGTTGCTCGCAGCCAGGGGGCAGGTGCGGCAGTCGTAGGCTTCTGCAAACGCTCGAAAATCAGAGAAAGGTGCTCGCAGTTGGACTTGACGACGACTTGTATGCGAATCGGCAGGGTATTTCCGATGGGTCTCGGCATGCCGGATCTCCGGGGACCTAGATTGTGCACATCGAGTAACTGCACGCAATAGCAAGTCTGCACAGTACGGTTACTAGCGGGTCGATCTTCTCACGCATGCGTTCGCTTGATTGCCTCTGGATGAGAAGGCCAGTGGACTACCTCGCCACCTAGCAGCTCGCCAGTGCGGTCAAACAGGAACGCGACCACCGGTTTCCCTCCGAACGAGTGCAAGTCATCGTCAAGCCCTTCTACGCCAATCATTAATCGAGGCATCATGTCTTGCGGTCTCAATGTCGTGCGCCGTTCGTGCAGTCCAGCGTAAGAGTCTTTTCGCGAACGAGCCGCAGCAAGCCGTTCTGCCGCAGCTCCAGATCGTGTTTCTCGCTCTACTTGGCTGCGAGCACGAGCCATAAGTATAGGGTTCAAATCTGTAGCTGTACCGGATTTTTTCATGCTGAAGCTAGCCGCGAGTACCCCGTGGAGGCCGAAAATAGATCCATCTTGGGTCAATTCGCATAAACACGCGCTACAAACGAACTCTCCCCTCCGTGTCCACGATTCCAAGTACTTCTCGGGCCTTAAGTCCTATGCCGACCGATGAAGACGCGCGGGTAAAGAAATTTATGCACAAGAAGTCCAACAAGCGATGCGCAGATTGCTCTAGTCGCGTGAGAATTTGCTGCATTTGCCAAATATTGCGGCGAATCCTATCTCGTTCTCGTGTATTGGCGCTGTAGTTATGTTCCTGCTAGGATCCGAACAGCACTGCGTGCATTCATGCGTTTCATAGACTTACTGCGGCCTTCGGAGGCCTGCATACCAACAATGCAGGGTAGTGACGTGACCGTCATCGCTCTTCGTAAGGATTCATTTGATTGACGTTGTATTTCGCAGATGCCTCTGTACGTTTCGTGGCAGTTCAAGACGTTCATATGCTAGCAGTGCTCTGGGATCCAGTGAGATATTTACGCAGCATCTGCTCCCAATCTATTTGAGGTCAAGAGCAGGCCTGCCTTGCGCACCATCAGTTGTAGTGCCACGTCGTCATACGCTTGCGTACCAACGCCACCCTCCAATGCCCTGCAACAACATTCTCGCTTGAAGCCTTCCCGCACCGCAGCCGTGAGAATGGTTGGCGCGTAATGGGAGTATCCGCAACCTCGTTCAAGCCTGAAACTGTGGAAGCCATCCTCAAAGGCGGCAATAAGCGCTGCAACGAGATCTACCTTGCCTCCTGGGACGAGAAGCAGTTCGCGCTGCCTTCCCCCGAAGAAACAGGGAGAGCAAGGGACTTCATTAAGCTCAAATACCTGGAGAAGCGCTGGGCAAAGGCGGGCGCCAGCAAGGCCTCGTCGCCCTCCAAGAGCAGCAGCAGGAAAAGCCGGGGCAGCGCCGAATCGCCCCGCTCGCCCTCGCCGGCACCCGCTCCAGCAGCAGCCACCGGCGGTGGCGGCAGCAGCGAAAGTTCCGCAGCGAGTCGCCGCCGGCGAGCAGGAAGCGCGGCGCCCCGGGAGGCTCCCCTGAGCGAGGTGCTACCCGAGGCGTCCACCCCAGGGGGTCTCGGTCAGATCCGGATCGCGCCGCTCGGAGCTGCACCAGGCGATAGCAGCACTTCAAGCAGTGGCGGGGGAGATGTTGGCATCGGTTTGGGCCTGGCACAGCCCAGACGTAGCAGGCACGGGCGCGGGCGGTCGAGGGGTGGGAGCGCAGTAGCGGGGCAGATAATCTCAGGGAACAGTGCTGATGCTGGTGACGATGAGGATGATGATGAAGATGACCTGTTTGGACCACCTGCAGCTGCACCTGCACCTGCATCGGCATCGGCATCGGCATCGGCATCGGCGGCCGTGGCATCGTCTACGGGTAACAGTGCTGTAGGTGACGACTCGTGGATGGATTTCGGAACTCCCCAGCGGGAAGAGAGGCCTGTAGCCAGGGAACAGAAGCAAGCGAGCGCAGGCAGCTTTGATGGCGAGGAGGAAGAGCCGGAGCTTTCATTCGGAGACGATGCTCCAGCTTCGCCTGCTCGAGCTGAGAGCAATGGTGGGGGCGGATCGTGGATGCCATTCGACTCCCCGAAGCCCTCGGGATCGGGGGCAGGCGCACCCGGCCCTGAAGGTACCAAGTCCAAGTCCTCTGGAGAGGGAGTGGAGGAGGAAGATGATTTCGCAGCCATGCTTGGTACTGCTGGAAGTGCACCAGCACCTGCCGCGGGTGATACTGGCGACGACGAGTGGGACGGTGGGTTCGCTGACGGCGGTGGCGAGCGCGAGGGCGACGGCGACGGCGAGGGAGAGGGAGAGGCAGGAGGCAAGAAAACAGGTCGCGGCCTATCGTCGACTGACTTCGCCAAGCTGTATCAGCAAGTGCCTGCCCCAGTTCCGGCTCCGGATAGTAGTTTCGGCGGCGGAGGCGCAGGTGCGGGCGGAGGTGGGTCTAGCAATCCGTTCGACGACTTGGAGGGACCGTCAGACGTTGGGATGGCCCAGGGAGCAGGCGTGGGCGCGGGTGCGGGGGCAAGTGTCCCGCTAGGTGGTGCGCAAACCATCGGTGCGGGTACAGGAGAAGGTGTGGGCGCGGGCGCAGCATCCCAAGCCCATCAACAAATGCAGCAAGCTCAGCAGCAGGGTGTTCACATTCAGCAATAGATGCAACAGGTCCAGCATGCATATGGTCAGCTTGATGCGCAGGTGCGGGGGGGTCAGGCCCTGACTCAGTAGCAACAGTAGTAGGCCGTGATGCTGTAGCAGCAAATGCAGCATCTGCAGCACGGTTACTAGCAGCTTGCGGCGTATGTGCAGCAACTGCAGTAGGCGGCGGCAGCCTCCTCGTAGCAGCAGCAGCAGCAGCAGCTCCACGCGGGGTTGCCACATGCAGCAACCTAGACTAACCCTTTCGCATCGCCAATTCCGCAGCACCGGCCTCCCGTCCATCCGGGATCTGGCTCCGGGTCGTTGCCTTCCCCGGGGCAGGCGCAGGCGCCGAAGGCACCCGTGGCACCTGCCACACCGGACCCCTTCGCGTCTATGGGGGACACGCTCGAGGCAGCCATTTCCAAGACCAAACCAGCAGCTGCTGAGGCGCCCCGCAGCCGAGCCGGGACGGGCGGCAGCGCTGCAGGATCGATCGGTGGCATGACCCCCCCGGTGCCAAAGAACAACGCTGCGCAAGGTGACATGTTTGGGAGCTTCGGCGCTGGCTCGCCAGCACCTGCACCTGCGACCAGCTCGAGATTCGGCGGCTAGCAAGCTGCCCCAGCGGCGTATGAAGATGACGATGACGATGATGATGATCTGTTCGGAGGAGGCGGTGGGTTTGCCCAGGCACCTGCGCCGGTACCTTCGGCCGCCCCTGTTGCTTCGTCGAACCCTTTCGATGACTTTTAACTGCAACCTTTGACTGAGCTGGGCTTCTGTGAGGCAGTCTGGCGGCGGCTAAGGGAACCTAACCTGGCTTACCACAGTGTACAATTAATAGGCATGCTGACTCATTGCTGATGCTCTTAAAAATGAATAATTCACGAGCAAATTTGAAGTTTTCGTCAGACACTCCTTCAACCTGCAATGCTTCTGCATCGGGGAACTGAGCAATCGCCCCTCATGGTCCACCTGTAGCCAGACCGCCAGCAGCTGCGTCGCCGGAGCCTCCCTCACCGCCCTCTCCCTCGGGACTTACCTTGCTATTTCCTGCTAGGCTGCGCTCGTGCTCCGTGGCAATCCGATACAGAGCCGTCCTGAGCACCGTGATCCGCAGAACGGTCTCTTCAGGCAACAGCAAAAGCATCTGTCTGGCCGATGAGAGCGGCAGATTGAGCGCCGCCACCGCGGGCCAGTACAAAACGGACGTCAGCAGGAAGACGCCGACGAAGACCCACGCTGCTACTTCAACGAGATTTTGCCCGTTTATCAGGGTCGAGTTCAGGCCGAGGAAAAAGTTGATCCGTACGACTGAGATTGAGTGCAGCAGGAACGGATTCACGATCGATCGAATGCGGATGGTGAAGTCGACCATCGTCGCAACCGTGCTATACGAAAGCGCTGGTTGCGTTGAATTGAACCCGTCATTGGACAGCTGTAGCTCCCTGGACTCAGCCTCCTCATCGCCCTCCTGGTCGAAATGGCTAGACCGAATGGTGCTGGAGTCCTGCTTGCCTGTCCAGTCGCCCTCATCGTCGGCCCTGCTCGCCCACATGGACTCCCACATACCTTCAGCAGTACCCCGCAGATGCAACGGCAATGAATCACCAGGGCCATCCAACTCATTGTTACCCATATCTCCCTGGTCACCTGCATTCTCCTGCTCCGAGCCTAGAAGCCGCTGCCTCCTGATCACAGAAACATCAGAAGCCTGATTCGATCGCATAGAAGGGGGCGGGAGACCCGTAAGATCAAGGAAGACGGCCGAGACCGCCTGCCGGAGATTGAACACCACCGTAGCTACGGCTGAAAGGGCTCCCTCGCTGATCACCCCGCCCTCGGTCTCTCTGCACAGAGCCAGTGTCTCTAGGTAAGTCTGGCTTGCTTTGTCGCTCTCTTGCGGATGAGCCTGGGAATTCGAAACTTGGTCCAATGTGACCGTCGTAGTTATGTTGGGCCACAGTACGGCATCGCACGAATCGCCGTGGAGCACTTCGTAGGCCTCCTTGCCTCCGGGATCGGCGCTGCTCTTGATTGCGTCCAGGAGGACCTCGTTGTTTGAGATGGACCCGAAGGCGAGGTCGGCATTCGTCGAGTTTGCAACGAGCAGCTTGCTCAGGACGGCTTGCCCTCCGAACGTGAGCACCGCTGAAACGGCCGTCGTTTTCTGTCCTTGCAGATCAGCCCTACGCGCGAGCTCGATTAGTCGTGAATTCGGCTATCCTCTAGCGATGGCCGAGTTCAGAGAGAGCATCGTGTTGGTTGTGCCTGCGAGCTGTGACTCGAGCGAGGAGGCGGCGATGATCCGGCGGGAAGTACGGAGCAAAATCTGAGTGAATTGCAGCTGCCAGAGCACGAAAAACGAGATAAAGGCAAGGACAAGGACGATGGGAAGCAGCAACCACATCGTGGACCGGAGCACGAACTGGGAGCTGTCCTTGTGCTCTCGTAGATTGCCCATGGCCTTGTTCAGTGCCGCTTCGCGGGCCTTTCGCGAAGACCACCTCGAGTTGCGGCTGCGGCGAGAGCCGAAGGAACGAGTCGATTTAGCTGCGTTGTGTGCAGACACCATGCTGTTGAGGTGCATGTTACGGTTTGCGGAACCTTCCTTGGACACGGAATGATCATCGACCTGCCCCAATGACTCTGCCAGTAGGTGCCGTGCGGACTGACTCTCTTTTTTCATCGTCCTCGAGCTCTCTGGGCCTGCTGCAGCCACGTGCGCCGATTCGTTCGCTGTAGAGGCTGCGTCATCGTTGTCATCACCATCATCATCGCTGTCGTCGTCAGAGTCCGACCCAAGCTCGCTGTTGATCTCGCGGAGCACTTTGTTGAGCTGCTTCTGCGATCTGTTGGCTAGGCGCCGTGCCATAGACCGAGGAAGCAGGAGGAATGTCTGCAGCACCAGCTGTACCTTCGAACCCAGCCTCGTGGTAAATCGTGCAAATACGATCGAACCCACGACGTTATAGAGGAAGAAGACGCACGCTCCAAAGATAATGACTTCTTGCACGGTTCTAGGGAACACAGCAGCATACTCCGCATACCGAAGCTCTAGGGAGTGTCCCATGGCCATGTCCCACATGGCACTGTTCATGCTCAGAAAGAGAACATCCCTGTGATCCACTGTGACGTTCTACGGATTCAGCCGCGAGATGCGTCGCATGGCAGCGATGATTTCCTGCACATGTTGCACCAGTGGCACAAATATGGTCCCCCCACCCGCCTGCAGAGGAAGTTGCATTGCTGCTTTAAACTCGCCCTCGAACTGGGATACCCTGTACGGCGTCTCGAGCTCAAATAGCTTCGCCTGAGCAATCTGGATCTCGTCCGAAATTAGGCGAAGGAGGGTTAGGGCACCAACGCCATTCTGCGCCATAAGAGCAGTTTCAGCATCTGTGCTGTACTACATCCTGCGGGCATTCCTGTGTTTGCTGCCCCCATGCACATGCGATGCTCCTACCAGGTCAGAAGTTTGCTGACCCTTCGCGGTGTTGTCGCTGAATCCACCGGTATGATCAGCATCAGGTGCAAAGCCTCCTTCCACGGATCTCTCGATCGCAAGTACTGCAGCCAGCTCAGTCAATCCAGCGGATGACGGTGACGCCGGAAGCCCTGAGGCCAGGCCTTGGACAAGCTCAGAGGCTGTCTCAAGGCCTATCTCGGTCTCTTCTATGGGTGACTCTATCGTCAGCTCAGACGCGATACGATCTACTTGTAGCCTTCGTACTGTGTCTTGGACAGAGTCAAGCACAGACGTCGATCCAGTGACGGTGCCATTCACATCAAACTGCTAAAAGCTCATCCAAAGGACGGTATCGATCCCGTTCTGCATGGCACGGCGCCTCTGGCCAGAGATCCAGACGGACGAGGAATTGTTGCGGATGACGCTGACCACGTTGCGGATGTATAGGACGATTCCCACCCCGAGCCCCAGGACGGCAACCATGAGGATGACGAGCACGATCCGAATCTGACGAATCTCTGGTTCAACCGCCCCTTTGGACAGCTGATGGATGCGGGCGATGGTCGAGCGGGTGGATCCCGTTCCACTGTGGAAACTTCTGGCCTTATCACCCCCGCCTTCGTCACCAGTTGACATGCCCGGCGTCTCCTTGATGGATACGGAACGCACCGAAACGCTGGCATCGTCGGGAAACGCATCTGGTCCCGACATGTCTGGGTCGGCTGATGGCAGCAGTGCCGAATTCGACTATCCTCGGCTCATAGGCTGGTGGTTTTTGCCAGCTTTTAATATGCCCCGCGCTCTCGAAGGGACCTTCTTGAGAGCAGGACGAGGGAACGTCCCAGAGGATGGCCTTCGGTCGCGATTGGCAGCTTCATCACCGGGCGCGAGGTGTAGTGCCACGCCTTGTGAATCGTAAGTTTGCTCCACCAAAGATGGGATGGCCGGCTGGCCATGCACTCCGCTGATGACACTGGAGGTGCCCTCTGGTGAATCGCTAGTTACAAAGCCAGTGTTCGCCACGAGGGAAGGCGATGCGTGGGGACCTTCCGCGCGTGCAACATGGGCATGGTCAGGACTTGAGGTGTCCCTGCTCCCGGCGCCGCGGCGAGTTTCATCTCCGAGCTCCATCGCAACGCTGTCAGGGGTATTGCTTCGGGACACGGCTTCGTTTACGGAATCACCGGGGCCATTGCCAGTCATGTCCCCTCCTTCTTCTTTGGTTTCCTCGTCCAGGTCGCCCAGCAAGTCTTCGTCGTCATTGTCCAAGTTGCTCTTGGTAGAGTTGCCGGCCGTGACGCCATCACGATCTCCAGCTCCAGTTCCGGGTGCAGAGCGCCGCGGCAGCCTTCCCAGAGCCAAGTCTCGGTCCGACGCGTCTCCTCCGATTTCCCTCACAGAGTCGCTCGTCGGCATGGGTTCTCCATGCTTTGACTCCTGCACAGTCCCTGGAATACCGGCTTTTGGCTGGAATCCATGTGGCATATCCACCGGGACCGGTGTCTCTCGCTGCATAGAATGCAGTTGGTCTGCCCCCGTGAACGAGGCCAACGACGACTTTGAGAAGGTGCGGGCATCCCATGCCTCGCTTCCATAGCGCTTCGCGGCCTTTGCTGCAGCCATCCTTGCATTGGAACCCCCAGCACTAGTTTGCTGGTGACTTCCAGAGAGGTCTCGTAGGGTCATTGATGAGCGGCGTGGCATCTCAACGCCGCCAACCGAGCCGCCGCCCACACTTCCAGGTCCTGCCTTGGACTAGAACGAGTACTGCAGCGAGTTGTACCGGAGAATGTAGAACGGTATGACCCCAGGGATGACAATCCGCTGACAGCTACCGACGATAAGCGTATCGACTCCGAGAACTCGGACAGGGATGACCCCTGGCTTGCGCTGTTGGCGGAGCGGCTTGATCTGAGCGGAACTACCAGCAAGAATGGCAGCCTGCAGCTGATCGTGCCTAGAGGATTTCATATCCTTGCTCGACCTTCGCCCTCGGCTACGTGTGATGGATAATCCGTCCTTGGATTCAGCTCCGCCGCCCGGCTGCTTCGAAACGGACCTACTGGGGCTAGAAAATCCAACCGTGTGTGAGAGCCCCCGATAGTCCCGCCCTGGACCCCCGATGATGGGATGGAGCGAAGACCCAACTGCATCCGGTGCAGGTGGTTCTGCGGACCCACTGGCATCCTCTGACCCGGTGGTGTCGGCATTTGCTGATCCGAATCCTTGCGAGGCCCCAAACAATCCCGACATGCCGGCCGGTCGCACGATTCCAAGCACTTCGCGGAGATCCTGGACCACCGGGACTCCAGCAATGGCACGTATGTCTGCCTCAGAGAGAGGTACGGTCTCATTGTAGGTTGAATCGATGGAAGGAAAGTACTGTGCCATGCTGACATCATCTTGTTGCAGCATTTCCCCTTCCACCCCTAGCAATTCCATTGCACGGGCACTGCACCCGAACACCTTGAACTGCAGCTACGGCCCGGCGAAGGTGATGAAGTCCTGCTGGGTTACCACCTCATGGACCACAGCAGAGAACCGTGGCTCTGCCGTGCGCTCGTCTGGCGGTGCCTCGCTTACCTGCAGCCACATGGGGAACAACTCACCGGCCCGGCGTTGCCCGAATACGAGCCTCGTGCTGTTGACCACCATGGAGGTGCGGCGGCGCCCGAAAGACGAAATGAGCTTGTTGTGCACCGCATCAATGGGTGGCGGGACAATCACAGCCACGTTCTGCCCAAGAAGCTGCGAGGCACCGTATCCGAACAAGCGAGACGCGGACTGCGTGACATGGACAATTTCACCGAGCTTGGTGCTGCTGCCAATCGTTGCTGCCCCACTGATGGTGATGATTGCAGCTCCGTCTTCAAGAATGGATTGAGCTTGCGTCTGCGCACCAAACTCAACGTTCTGCATGAGCTTCATACGCTGTTTCCTGGAGGAATCCTCGATCCGGGTGGCTTTATTGAGAAGCTCGCCTGCCCTGTCCGGCTGGGAGCGCAGGTCGATGAGGTAAGCCGCGAGGGCTCGAAGGACTCCTGTGCTCTCCGAGTTGAGGTTCATGAGGCGGCGGAAGGACGAATCGATCTTCTCCAGAGTGCCCTTCATCTGGATCCCAGTCTCCAGGATGTCGGCCATGTCGGGTTGCGACGAGCTGAGTGTGTTCCAGAGCCTAGACATGTAGCGATAGGCCTACAGACGCATTTGCATGACCTCCTTGAACGCCCCGTCGAAGAGGACGCGGTCCACTGGACTGAGGCCGCTGCCGTCAGACTCTCGGAGAGCTCGGATCCGGGTGAAAACTGTGGAGAAAAATGAACAGATATGAAAGCCAAATGGTGCTATGGTGTTGCGGTGGAATCTAGGGGCAACAGTGCATCAAGGAAAATTCGAGAGCGCGCGAGCAGCATGGTTCAATCGTTGGCTGACTCACTGTAGAATTTCGAGTCCATGCTCGGATTGAGCTTGAGGGCTCGGCTGAGGGCAATGCATTCGAGAAAACTGAACGTCGCAAAATACCTAGTAAAGATGCCGAACTGGATAAATGCCATTTCGTCCCTATTGAATCGCTCCATCCCATACTGGTACCCGCGCTCTGCCTCTGCTCTCACTCGCTTCAGCTCAACTTTCACATCTTCGGGAGCCAGCTGGTCTACAACCTGAAGCGAAACGCCTCGAATCAGCTGTGTGGTAGACCCATCCTTGGGAGTTTGCTGCGACTTCTTACGGCGGCGGCGAGAGTTTGCCATCGACCGGCCTGCAGCCTGCGATGGCTTTGAGCCTCCGGACTGGACGCTGCTTGCGTCATCGTTTATGGTTGCGTCATCGCGAGCGGACTGGGGCTCTGCGTCGCTTGCATCAGTGTCGTCTTCGTCTGATTCGTTTGTGGTCCAGCTACGCTCGTTCTTTTGCTCCGCCATGCTGTAGTGGTCGCGCTCGCCAGAATCTTCGACGCCGCTTCGCTCCGCCAGATGCTTTAGTGCCGCATATCGCTGCATGCGACGCCTTGACCACACGTGTACATCTGCAAGTGACTAGCACTGTCGTAAGTGTCCGCGGCCGATGAGATCTAGGCGGCGTCTGGCCACAAAGAAACCCAATCCGAAGATGGTGGGAAGGCCAAGGAACACCGATAGGTATGCTTGATCGGGGCCGACGAGCTAAGCGATCAACAAGCATAGAGCAGCGTAGAACAAGACGCACCCACCGCCTGAGTACATTGCGTTTATGTCTCTCTGTACGAATACGGGAGCGAAAGCGTACACGTACGCCTGCGCGATTCCGAGTGCCATCAAAACTATGGCCATAAACACGGTGCCGACTAGCTGCTGGTTCAAGACTGCATAGCAAAAACCTAGCATGAGCTTGATGACGATCATAGATGCATCGTATCGCCCATGCTGCCTGGCACCCCAATTCAGACTCGCGGGAGACCTGTCGACCCAAATAAGCGAAGCAAACACCGCGAGCAAAGAAAACCCGAGCAGGTTTATCGACAGGATGAAGGCAATTATACCATGCCCTGGTCCAGAGCACTCAAGTCCAGTATTTAACCAGTCGTTATTCTGGCACGCTATTCCTTGCAATAGTACTGTACTAGTGGGAATGTAAAGAGGGCCGCTCGATAGCGAAGTCATCACTCGCAATGCTCGAAGTGCGAGTTCGGACTGGGGTTCGTCGCCGCTGAAGCGAGCAGCGACTGAGTAAGCCAGGCCCAAATAGGATACAACCCACAGGAAAGCTATGACCAGTAGCGATAAGAATGCTGCAGGGTTCTCATTGGCAGATATTGCTCTGGTCAGGAATGAGAGACTAGAAGAAACAGTACCGACCCCTGGTGCTCGACTCCAGGGCATCCTTTCATCGTCGCTCAAAGGGAATGATAGCAGCTACGCTAAGTCAAAGAAATATCCAACAATCAAGATGATTGTGACCGGCTGCGAACGAATGCGAGGAGGCGAGCATGTGCTGATTTCTTGCTGTGTACTCGGCGATAGCGGAGGCCTCTAGAGTCAATACGATCACAGAGCCTATCGATTAAGCTCTGTCGCTCACCTTGTAGTCTTTGGCGAGAACAAAACCTAACCCAAACATGCCGCGCTGCACGGCATTTATGAGTCGCTGGAATGATGTTTGGGCTCCTGTATCCTCGGCCTTAACGGCATCTTGCTGCTGTCGAGGCGCGTCCGTCATGCCATCTACAGAAGCTGCCATAGCAGCCGCGTTCTGGAAATAATTTAATTGGCTTGCGGTGTAGTCAAGGCTCGCGCTCAGAGTCTGTGGCTAGTTCCTGCTTCGAAATGTTGAAGCTCTTCCCCGTTCACTTCACTTGCGGAGCACGGACCGGATCATGCCGATTACCTGATCTATATAGCTGCACGCAACTTTTTACTTTTTCGAGCAGTATTTTCAGTAAAACTTTTCACAGTCATGAATCATTTGATTCTTGGATCTCGCAGAATTTTGTGACTACAAGGAATACTAAGTGTCCACTGTCATCGTCATCGGTAGTTCCACGATGTGTTTCGAAACTGAAATAGAGGGCGGGCTTGCGCTACTATAATTGCGTATTCGCTAGAGCTTCAGGTAGCTGTGCTGCGCTTGAAATACGATTCATTTTGCGAGGAGGTTGGATACACAGATAATTCGATCAACATGCTGTCGCATGTAGCGTTCGGAGCTACCATGTTGGCGAGTTCTGCTTTGAACAATTTGTTCGTCACTTACTATCTAGAGCTCTTTTCCGGGGTTGCGTTGGTTTCGAGCTGGTGGTTCTACTGCGTGCAGATCGTCTTTGGTCTATGGAATGCGATCAATGATCCACTATTCGGATGGTTGTCAGACCAACGAGTCCTTGCTGGGACCAATAAGCGAACCGATGCGATTCGATGGGGAGGTTTATTGTGGAGTGCGGCATTCGTCCTGACATGGTACCCTTGGCCAAGTGCATGGGGCGGATCACAAGGGCTGGAAAGTGGCGAATGTACGACAGGGTCCTCCTCGCCCACGCATTTATTCGCCTCAGCCGGCATGGCACTGGGAGCAACCCCGGCAGACATGGCCCCGGCTCGAATCTGGTCCGGCCTGCATTTCTTGCTGAGCCTATGCCTGTATGATGGACTGCTCACCCTCGTGGAAGTCAACCATGGCGCTCTCCTGGCAGAGGTCACGCGCACCCCTGGAGACAGAGCCAAGGCAAACATGTGGTCCGCCATCTGTGCGGCTGCGGGGTCCCTCACCTCATGGATTGCTCACATCACGTGGTCCTCAGATGACCTCAGAGCTTTCCGCACCCTTTGCCTAGCAGTCGCTGCGTCGAGCGCCGTCATCTTCTGGTTGTCTGCAGCTGGCATGGATGCAGGCATGGAGCCTGTGCCCAAGGGCATACTGAGGAACACCGACGGGGAGGACATGGAGCCTGTGCCCAAGGGCATACTGAGGAACACCGACGGGGAGGACATGGGTCCACCCCGAAATGAAATAAGCGAGGCCGTGGCATCAGTATCAGGTCTAGGGAACAAGCCCTCACTGGAAGCCGTGGTTGTGAAGGGGGACATTATCAGTAAGAGCACGCCTAAGGTTGGCGCCACTGCCATCGTGCTCGCTCGCGCGTCCGATCGGGGCGAAGGAAGGGATTCCGATTGTAATTCCGATTCCAAGAATACCCGCGAGGCAGTGCAGCCGACTCCGATCGCTTTCGTGAGCCAATTAATCCGTCACCGGAACTTTCTTCTCTTCGTGTGGGTAAGCGTGATCCAAGTGTTCGACTGCACCTTCGAGAAGCATTTCTTCGCGCCCTTCATGGACGCGCTAGCTTCTGGAGGTGTGGGCGCAGGGGTGCGAGGAGCTGTTGTGTCGGCTAGCTTTCTGCTCCCCCACGTAGCCACTGTGCTAGTCACACCGTTGATCCGATCCGAAGGATTGCACTGGGTCCTCGCAAAGGTATTCCGGCTCAGGCTCGGACTCCTGGGAGCGGCTCTCCTCGCGACAGCGGCAGCGACTGCATCGGTTGCCCTAGTTGCATCCGGGGGTTCGACTGGGAGGGAAGGGATAAAGCACCTAGTTGATCCAGGGAACACATAGT
>Ga0136560_1000642_pt1 | contig 17685 bp, 14 predicted proteins | sample AntRauMeHopE1497_FD_104925 | JGI IMG/M metagenome (GOLD analysis project Ga0136560, IMG submission 104925) | Saline lake microbial communities from Rauer Islands, Antarctica - Metagenome Hop E1 #497 | ecosystem: Environmental > Aquatic > Non-marine Saline and Alkaline > Saline | place... | reverse complement strand
GCCCTGGGGACCCTTCTTTTAATGATTTTTTTATTGGTATTCGAAATATGGCCCGGTGCCGTAGCCGCTTTGGTGTGTGCGGGTATTATGATGATATCCGGTTGCGTGCCCATAGCCAAGGCAAATAAAGGAATCAGCTGGACGAGCGTTGTGATGATAGCTGCCATGATACCTATGGGGGTAGCGCTACAAAAAACGGGCGCGACCGCCGTTTTAATGGCACCTATAGCCTATATGGCGGCCGTATCCTTGGGCGCATCGCCAGAACCGTTTTTGATAACTGTCGCCATTAGTGCGTCCACCGCTTTTTTAACGCCCGTCGGGACGACTACCAATGCCATGGTCATGTCAGGTGGCGGCTATAAATTTATGGACTATCTGAAAGTGGGCGCTCCTTTACTGCTCTTGTTCTTTATTGTTACCCTGCTATTGGTTCCCTTACTATGGCCTTTTTAAAAATTAATCTATAACTAAAATTGAATATCATGAAAAATGAGTCGAAAAGCGTTGATCTGGAAAAGTACGGGTTAAAAAATACGAATGCCCATTGGAACCTGGACGCGGAGACCCTCCAACGCATCACCGTTGAAAAAGGAATGGGGGTCGAAACCGAGAACGGCACGCTTTCCGTGCATACTGGAAAATTTACGGGAAGGTCACCGCAAGACCGTTTTTTGGTAAAGGACGACTATACAAAGGACAAGATATGGTGGGGAAGGACGAACAAACCATTAAGTCCGGAAAATTTTGACCGCCTCCACAAGGAAGTCACAGCCTATCTATCGGGCAAGGAAATCTACGTAAGGGATGCCTATGTGTGCGCCGCTCCCGAATACCGACTGAACGTCCGTACGATTACCGAATATCCATGGTCCAATTACTTTATAAAAAATATGTTCCTTCGCCTGAAAGAAGAGGAACTCGAAAATTTTGAGGAGGAGTGGCTGGTACTTTGTGCCCCGGGATATATCGCCCAAAATCCGCAAGTTTTTGGGATACGTAGCGGTAATTTTTCCATTCTGGACTTTACCAGAAAAATTGCCTTGGTCGGGGGTTCGGCCTACACAGGGGAAATGAAGAAAGGAATTTTCTCGGCTTTGAACCTGATCCTTCCCGTTGAAAAAAATGTGCTGCCCATGCACTGTTCCGCCAATGTGGGTGAAAAAGGCGATACCGCAATATTCTTCGGTCTTTCTGGTACGGGGAAAACTACGCTATCGGCAGATCCCGAACGAAAACTTATAGGAGATGACGAACATGGCTGGACGGCCGATAATACCATCTTTAATTTTGAGGGAGGCTGTTATGCCAAGGCCATAGATCTGACCGAGGAAAATGAACCCGATATTTTTAGGGCGATCAGACCAGGGGCACTTTTGGAAAATATTGTATTTAAAGAAGGAACGAACGAGGTTGACTATGCCAGTAGCAAAATAACGCAGAATACACGGGTGAGTTACCCCATAGAACATATAGACAATATTCAGGTACCCTCGTATGCCAAAAACCCGAAGAATATTTTTTTCCTTACCTGTGATGCCTTCGGTGTTCTCCCACCAGTTTCCAAATTGACGCCCGGACAGGCAGCTTACCATTTCATTTCTGGCTATACCGCCAAAGTAGCGGGAACAGAGGCAGGTGTAAACGAGCCGGTACCGTCGTTCTCGGCCTGCTTCGGCGAACCCTTTATGCCCTTGCATCCAACGGTCTATGCCGAGATGCTAAGCAAGAAGATGACCGAGGCTAGGGTAAATGTTTGGCTCATCAATACCGGATGGAGCGGAGGGCCATACGGCGTAGGATCACGGATAAAATTGAAATATACCCGGGAAATGATTTCTTCCATACTAGAGGGCGAACTTGAAAAAGTAGATTATGAGCAACATCCAATATTTGGCTTGTTTATGCCAAAATATTGCCAAGGCGTTCCAACGGAAATACTGGATCCCATGAATACTTGGTTACAGAAGGGAGCGTATGTAAGCAAATCGATCCAATTGGCCCATTCCTTCCATTTGAACTTTGACAAGTTTACCAACCAAGCAACTGAGGATATCATTAATGGCGGACCGCTGATCGATGCCCATCATGTTATGAGCGAACACTTTTAAACCGATTGGGACAATTATACTCCTGCCAAATGAAAACCCGAGTTTTTGTCTCTTCCTTTTTCCCTTTGCCTGCGTTAACCCCGAACGGTCGGGGTAAACCGTAGCTGCCCATTCTGGTATCGAGTTCGGAATTCGTCAAGGTTTGAGGACATGTTCGGGCGTGTAGGGGTTTTTGGCAGGCTTGCATATAAAATATGGGTTTGACCTTCAACCGAGCCTGATTCGTATAGGCATGAAATGAAAAGTTGATTAAGAATAAATAAAATCTTACGGTTGTTTCAGTCCTATCTTCATAGCACGCAAGCCTTGAATATTACCCCAGCCATTTTGCCTTGGCCCTTCTGGCATTCATCTCGGCAATGTTGGTGATGGATATGCCCTCCGGACATTCCACTTCACAGGCACCTGTAAACGTGCAGCTTCCAAAGCCTTCCTCTTCCATTTGCCAGGTCATTTCCAGCACACGTTTGTCCGCTTCCTGTTTACCTTGGGGCAAGCTGTTCAAATGGTTGATCTTGGCTGCCGTAAAAAGTGCCGCGGAAGCATTTTTACAGGTGGCCACACAGGCACCGCAGCCTATACAGGCAGCGGCATCCATGGCCTTGTCCGCCACTTCCTTTCCAACTAGTATGGCATTGGCCTCTGGGGCCGTACCCGTTTTTGCGGTAATATAGCCACCGTTTTCGATAATCCTGTCAAAGGCGGAACGGTCTACCACCAAATCGGTAATAACTGGGAACGCTTTGGCACGCCAGGGCTCCACCACTATGGTTTCCCCATCGGTAAAACTGCGCATGTGCAACTGGCAGGTGGTCATGTTATCATGTGGGCCATGGGCCCTACCGTTAATGAATACCCCGCATTGACCACAAATGCCCTCTCGGCAATCGTACTCATAAGCGATTACCGGTTCATTCTGTAGTACCAAAATTTCATTGAGATGGTCCAAAGCTTCCAAAAACGACATATCTTCCGTAAGGCCTTCCACATCATAGGACTTAAACTCCCCGCCGGCCTTGGCGTTCTTCTGTCTCCAAATTTTGAACGTTACTTTCATGCTTTTTTCTTCTTTTTGTCGCTTCTGCTTGCTTATTTGTAACTTCTTACGGTAGGGGTCACATTTTCAAACTCCAAGATTTCTTTATGAAGCTTAAAATTTCCCTTGTCATAGGCCCAAGCGGATACAAACGAATAGTCATCGTCCTTACGTAGCGCTTCGCCCTCTGCTGTTTGATATTCCTCCCTAAAATGGGCGCCGCAGGACTCCTGGCGCTGAAGGGCATCGGTACACATCAACAGGCCAAGTTCTATAAAATCGGCCATTCGCAGGCCTTTCTCCAGTTCTGTGTTCATTTCTTGGAAGCCCCCGGTTACCTTTACATCGTTCCAGAAGGCCGTGCGAATGTTCTGGATCTGTACAATGGCTTTTTCCAGTCCTTCTTTGTTGCGGCTCATGGCACATTCCTGCCACATCACCTTGCCCAGTTCCCTGTGAAAATGATCTATCGTTTGGGTACCGTTCACGGCAAGCAATTTTTGAATATGCCGCCGCACCTCGTTTTCTGCCAATTCAAATGCAGCATGGTCGGTATTCGGCTGGTTTTCCCTAAGGGCATCGGCCAAATAATTGTTGATGGTATTGGGCAACACAAAATAACCGTCAATACTGGCTTGCAGGAGAGAATTGGCTCCCAATCGGTTGGCGCCATGGTCAGAAAAATTACACTCGCCGATGGCGTACAATCCCGGTACGGTGGTCATCAGTTCGTAATCTACCCATAGGCCGCCCATGGAAAAATGTGCTGCGGGCGAGATTTGCATGGGTTCTTTATAGGCGTCCACCCCTGTGATCTTATTATACATTTTAAATAGGTTACCATAGCGGTCCTGGATGGTCTCCATACCAAAATTGGCCATGGCATGCTTAAAGTCCAGATATACCCCATTTTTTAATCTGCCCACCCCGTAACCGGCATCGATTCGTTCCTTGGCGGCCCGTGAGGCAATATCGCGTGGGGCGAGGTTGCCAAAGCTCGGATAGCGTCTTTCCAGGTAATAATCGCGTTCTTCTTCGGGAATGTCATTTGCCTTGCGGGCATCCCCTTTCTTTTTGGGTACCCAAATGCGACCGTCGTTTCGTAGGGATTCGGACATGAGTGTCAATTTGGACTGTGCCTCACTGGTCTGGGGCAGGGCGGTAGGATGGATCTGCGTAAAGCTGGGCGCGGCAAAATAGGCCCCTTTTTTATGGGCTTTCCAAAGGGCACTGCCGTTACAACCAATGGCCAAGGTAGAAAGGCGGAATACCCGGGAGTAGCCACCCGTGGCAAGCACCACGGCATCGGCGGCAAAACGCTTTAGTTGGCCGGTGACCAAATCCCTGGCAATAATACCCTTGGCCTTACCGTCAATTACGACAAGGTCCAGCATTTCGTGCCGGGCGAACATGCTTACCTTTTTGGCGCGTTTCATTTTGTACAATTGGGAATAGGCCGCCAACAAGAGTTGCTGCCCGGTCTGCCCCCGGGCATAAAAAGTGCGTTGCACCTGCACGCCGCCAAAACTGCGGTTAACGAGCACCCCACCATATTCCCGGGCAAAGGGCACGCCCTGTTGCACATAATGGTCTATAAGCGGCGCGGATAGCTCTGCCAAACGGTACACATTGGCTTCGCGAGATCTAAAGTCGCCCCCCTTTAAGGTGTCATGGAACATGCGCCAAACACTATCGCCGTCGTGCTGGTAGTTCTTTGCGGCATTGATGCCGCCTTGGGCGGCCACGGAATGCGCCCTGCGGGCAGAGTCTTGATAACAGAAACACTGCACATCGTATCCCAGCTCGGCCAAGGTGGCCGCGGCACCGGCACCCGCCAAGCCTGATCCCACTACAATGATATTGAGCTTTTTCTTATTGGCAGGATTGATCAATTGCGACTTCATCTGATAATTGCGCCATTTGTTCTCCAAGGGCCCTTCGGGAATTTTTGAATCGAGCATTTTACAAATTATTTAAAGTAGACAATGAAGGGGATGATACCAAACCCTACGGCCATAATCACCGCATAGACCAATGAAATCTTGGCCAAAACCCGCAAACCTTTTTTGTGATAGAAGCCCAAAGTTTTAAAGGCACTTTTTAGCCCGTGGTGTAGATGCAGACCCAAAGGAACCATTAAAATCGTGTAGAACAACACAAAATAAATATTTTGAAAAAGGCTGTAGGTAACTTCATAGACATCCACATGGCCTTCGGCGTCGATACCCACTATAGCTCCTATGCCCAATTTTATACGTGCCCAAAAATTAGCCAAGTGTACCACCAGGAACAGCAGTATCATTACTCCTATAAGTCCCATGTTCTGTGAGGTCCAGCTGCTGTTTTCCTTGCTATGGTTAAGGGCATAGCGCTGGGGTTTCGCCTTTCGGTTTTTAAGGGTTATGACCAGGGCGTAGAAGACATGGAATATAATAGACAGGTACAGTATATAGGCCACTACTTTGATCAAGGGACTTTCCCTTAAGGTGGAGGAATAAGCGTTGTAGAGTCCACGTGCCATTTCCTCCGGAAGCAATAGAATAGCATTGGCCGAGAGGTGTACGATCAAAAAGATACACAGGAAAAGGCCGGTAAGAGCGACGATTGCTTTTCTGAAAAACATAGATGCCTTAATTTTTGGGGAACCTGCAAACGAACATCGCTGTTGGAGGTCTGCTTTAGGCTCACACTTTCGTTCAAAAGTCGGTACACATGCAAGATAGTAATTTCCGTGGATGATTGCCCAAACAATTCACCGGCGTACTACAAGGTATTCGCAGAAGTAACCGAAAATCTAAGGGAACAAGCATCTTATTCATTTCGAAAATAGGTAAGATTGGGACATTATTAAGTTTATAAGCTACAGTATAATTTTCATATTGGTTTTTTTGCTTTATTTTTATTTGTAATTTTAAATTTAGGAAGAGCATCGTTAGCAAAGGGCAATACACTTAAAAAGTCGGTGGCCGTTCATGGTTTAAAGTCATAGCTCCTTTTTGCCCAATGATCGGCAAAAGTACGCTTCAGATAATTTTTCCGGTCATAGGTACAACCTTGTGGTCATGGTACGTGATGGCGTACCTATCTTAGGTTTGTCTCAGGATTGGGATAACCGATTTATTACGCTGGTAAAAGGTTGGAACAGATATAATTTTGAATAATTCATTGATTCATCTACCGCATTGGTACATGATATAATCGTTAAAAGAAAAGTATGGTCTTATGCAACTATTAAAAAAAATTTTATTGGCACAGGATTTTGGCACATCCTCCAAAAATGTAGTGTCCAGTGCAATTGAATTGGCTAAGGTCTTTCAGTCGGAGATTGTTCCGGTGCATATACTTCCCAAAGATATTTTGAACGAAAAGGTAAAAGTATTGCTTAACGAAACGGCCAATGAAAAACTAAAACAAACGGCCCAGCAAATCAAGGACCAAGGCGTTGCGGTCGGAGAGCCGATCCTCGAGTACGGTGCATCAAGCGATGGTATTGTTCGGGAGGCGATACGGATAAACGCAAACCTGATCGTTATCGGTTCAGGTCAGACTCTAAAAACCGATAAATTTCAGCTGGGGACTACGACGGAGAGAATCATTCAAAAAAGTGAAAAACCTGTTTTTGTCATCAAGGAAGGTGTTGTATTGCATGTAAGGCATATTTTATGTCCAGTTGATTTTTCGGATGCCTCAAAACGGGCGCTGAAAAACGCCATTATCATGGCGCGAAGGTTTAAGTCGGATTTGACCATTTTAGGAGTATGCGAATTGCAAGGTTCCCCTTGGTTTTCCTTTGAGAAAGATACCGAAAAGGAAAATGAACTTAGGTATGCACTTCATAAGGAGGAATTTGATTCCTTTCTGAAGCAATTTAACCTAACCGGTCTAAATTGGACAAAGGAAACTCCTAGCGGAAGTCCTTCCGAAGAAATACTAGATGCCATTTCTAGGAAGATGATCGATCTATTGGTCATGGGTACAACGGGCAGAGGGGGGCTGAATCGCCTACTAATGGGGAGCGTTACCGAAAAAGTGGTTCGCGAGGTACCCTGCGCTTTTATGACCTTGAAATCCCAAGATGCCATATCATTGCAGTTGGAGACCAATATTCGTGATATTGAAAAGCTTCACCAAACCGCATTAAAACTAATAGACGATGGTTTTTATGAAGAGGCCATAGCCCAATTGGAGCTTTGTCTAACCATCAACAATATGCACGTACCCGCTTATTTTGGCATTGCCAAGGTGTACGATAAATTGAACGATACCGTTAAAGCGGAACAGTACCGTAAACGGGGTCTGGATATTAAGGATAGGATGTGGTACACCAAAGTAGAGGAAGAGGTGCGAAAACTTCGCGGCAGCTAAAACGACCAAAAAATAGCAGATGACCAAAGGAAAAGTAGTGAGTGTCAACGAGTCATTGGTAGGGGTTGAAATTATCCAAGGTCCCGTGATCAATGGGGAGGTGGCTTATATTCTGATCGAGGACGGCAAAAAATTGAAATCCGAGGTCATCGATGTAAAACCGGGAGGCGTGGTTTACCTGCAGGTCTTTGAGGACACCTCATGGATGAAGGTGGGCGACCCCGTAACATTTACCGGTCTTCCCTTGGCCGTAAAATTGGGCCCCGGTATCTTGGGGTCTGTTACGGACGGACTCCAAAATCCGCTTTACGAACTGGCTAAAATAGAGTGGTTCTTGGAAAGGGGGCTTGAGGTTGCCCCATTGGATAATACCATAAAATGGCATTTTACCCCAAAAGTAACCAAGGGCGATACCGTTACCGGAGGATCTGTACTAGGGTCCGTACCCGAAAAACTGTTTGAACATAAAATTTTTGTGCCTTTTTCCACAAAAGGAGACCACCAGATAGAAAGCATAGCGGTAGCGGGCGATTATACCATAGAGGAGCCCATTGCCACCATCAAGGATGCCGCGGGCAAAATTACCGAACTGAAAATGGCCTTTGACTGGCCGGTAAAAAAACCCATGCCCTTTTATGAGCGTTCCGTTCCTGAAAAACCTATGCCCACCGGTATCAGAATCCTTGATTCACTTTTCCCCATTGCCTTTGGCGGCACGGCCTGTAACCCCGGTCCGTTTGGGGCGGGCAAGACCGTATTGCAACATAGCTTGGCGCGACATTCCCAAGCCGATGTGGTTATTATAGCAGCCTGTGGCGAACGGGCGGGAGAGGCCGTTGAAGTCTTTAAGGACTTTCCGGAACTCATAGATCCCCGAACGGGAAACTCCTTGATGGACCGCACCTACATTGTGGGCAACACCTCGTCCATGCCGGTTGCCGCGCGGGAAGCTTCCGTATACATGGCCACTTCCGTAGGCGAGTACTATCGTAAACAGGGCTTGAACGTGCTCATCTTGGCCGATTCCACTTCGCGTTGGGCACAGGCCTTGCGAGAGACCTCCGGCAGAAAAGAGGAGATTCCAGGTCCAGAGGCCTTTCCCATGTATATTTCAACCTTGATATCGGCCTTTTATGATCGTGCGGGGGTGGAATTCCTAAATGACGGAAAGACGGGTTCCTTGAGTATTATCGGTACGGTTTCGCCGGCCGGCGGTAATTTTGACGAACCTGTAACACAGGCCACCTTGTTGAGTACGGGAGCTTTTTGGGGACTCTCCAGGGCCTTGTCGGATGCCCGTAAATATCCCGCCATTGACCGTATTGACAGCGCCTCCAAATATCCTTCCCTCTTAGAAAAAGAAGAAGTAATCTATTTATTGGAATTGCTTCGCGACGGGAAATCTATCGCATCAAACATCTTGTTAATGGGCGAGAAGGGCATTACGGACGACTCTTATATCCGCTACCAGAAATCGGAACTTTTGGATGCCGTCTTCTTGCAACAGAACAGTTTTGATACGGTTGACGGGGTCACTCATCCCGCGCGTTTGCGGACGATGTTCAATATGGTAAAGGAAATTATTGACGCTCCCGTGGGCATAGCCGGAAAGGAAGGCATCCGTACCCATTTTAATTTTATGCGACAGGCTTTTTTGGATTGGAACTATTTGCGGGTGGATGATGAAAAGTTCGAAAAACAGAGATCTAAACTAGAGAAACTAATCAAACAGATGGGCTATGCTACCAAAAACGTATGACAACATAGACAGTATTGGGCGCGCCATTCTTAGTATCAAGGCCACCGGCGTACATAACAAGGAACTCGCCGAGGTCATTTACCCCAATGGGGACAAGGCCTTTGCCCAGGTCATTGCCCTGAACGGGGAAGATGTTACCCTGCAACTGTTCAGCGGTGGATTTGGGGTATCCACGGATTGCAAGATCCGTTTTCTGGGAAAACCCGTGCAGGTAGGTTTTTCAGATGACATGCTCGGTAGGGTGTATTCCGGTAACGGCCAGCCTATAGATGGTGGGCCGGCGCTGCTGGCAGACCAAATTCGTATAGCCGGCCCTTCATTAAATCCAGTAAAGCGATTGATTCCAAAAGAAATGATTCGCACCGGAGTACCCATGATCGATGTGTTCAACACCCTGGTGCGCTCGCAGAAGATACCCATTTTTGCCAAGGCAGGCGAACCTTACAACCGCTTGTTGGCCAATATCGCCACCCAGACCGATGCCGATGTCATCATCATTGGCGGGGTGGGACTCAAATATGATGAGTACCATTATTTTAGGGAACGTATTGAGGATGCGGGCAGCAAGGACAAGACCATTATGTTTGTGCATACCCATAGGGATTCTATCGTTGAGGGACTTATGGTGCCCGATCTAGCCTTGGCCGTTGGCGAACGTTTTGCCCTTCAGGGGAAAAGTGTCTTTGTGCTGTTGTCCGACATGACGCAATGGTCCGACTACCTTCGCCAAGTGGCCAATGCCCAAGATCAGATTCCCGCCAACCAGGGCTATCCGGGCGACCTCTATTCCCAATTGGCGAGCCGCTATGAAAAGGCCGCCGATATTGAGGGGGCAGGCAGTCTTACCATTCTGGGCGTAACCACCATGGACGATGTTACGCATCCCGTACCGGACAATACCGGCTATATCACCGAAGGACAGTTTTATATGAAAGACGGGTATCTGGAGCTGTTCGGTTCGCTGAGCCGATTGAAACAACAAGTAAATGACAAGACCCGATCGGACCATAGAAGCATCATGAACGCCATGGCCCGCTTGTTATCGGAATCCGAGGAACGGGTAAAGGCGCAAAAGTTTGGATCGGTGAAGGACGATTATTCCCTACGCCTATTAAAGTATCGTAAGACCTTTCAAAGGGAATTGATGGATCCTTTCCGCTTTCTTGCCTTGGAAGATGCACTTGATCTTTGTTGGGATATCCTTTCCAACTATTTTAAAAAGGAAGAAGTAGGCCTGTCCTCGGAATTGATCGAAGCCTATTGGCCCGAAAAGGGGAACTTCAAAATCTTAAAAAACAGTACCCATGAGTGAAACCACCTTGAACAATTTGATTACTACCTTAAAGACCGAGGCCATTGATGCTGCAGAAAAAGAAGCGGCCGTCATTATCAAAGCCGCAAAGGAGGAGGCGCAGCGCATATTGAACGACGCCGAGCAACAACAACAGCAACTTTTAAACGATGCAGAAAAGGAGGGGCAGGCCACCTTAAAGAAAGGAGAAAGTGCCTTAAGGCAGGCAGCACGTGACCTTACCGTTACACTGCGCAACGATTTAATGCAATTATTGAAAGGCGTGCTGGAAGAGGATGTAAACACCAACTTTACCCCAGAATTGTTGCAATCGGCTATGGTACAAGTGGTAGAAAATATTGGAAGCGGTACACAATTGACCCTCTCCGCAGACTTGGAAGCAGGCCTGGCCGATTATGTGCAGCAACGTTTGCAGACTTCCAAAGCTTCGGTTGCTATTATGACAGACAGTACACTAAACAAACGTATACAAATCAGCCAAAAAGGTCAAGGTTGGAGCTATGAGATCACACCGGAGACGGTATCTGCCCTCTTAGGGGAACACCTAAGCGGAAAGTGGGAAAACCTATTAAAAAACGCAGTATAAAAATGATCAGCGGCAACCTAGAATACGTGATGGCCAGCCTGCCCTATCTCACTTTTGATGGTAGCGCGGAAGCACGTTCCAAGGTAAGCACCATTTTTAAAAAATATGCTGGGCCATCCGAAGCGGAGAAAAGCCTTACGGCCATTTTGGATGATGAGGCCCAAAAATTTTTGGATACCGATGATGCCCATATTTTTCAACAGATTCATTTGGCCACCATACACGACTCTCGGTTCCGTGAGAGCAATAACAAGGTACTGGCCGGGTTTTCAAGCTATGTGTACGGCATTAAACAAGAGCTACGGGAATTGCGAACGGCACGACGTAATAATGGCAATGGCGCATCCAACGATAAAATAAAGGTGCCCATACAGCTAGGAAATCCTTTGGAAGAGGAACTGCAATTGTTGCAACTGCAATGGAACGAAGTAGAAACGCTTTGCATGGGCCACTATTCCGATTTTAGCGCCCTTATCTGCTACAAGCTACAACTGTTGTTGTTGATGCGCTGGTGGAGCTTTGATGCGGAGAAGGGCTTTGAACTGTTTGTAGATACCACAAAAAAGGACTGAGCATGGCAGATAAGATCTTAATGAACAAGAACACCCTGGCCGCCCTTAAAGTGGAACTCAAGGAATACAATACTGCCCTGCCCGTTTTTGAAATGAAGGAACAGCAGCTAAAGGAAGTGGTACAGCGTATTGAGAACAATATAGCCCGTCTGCGGGATGCCATTGCGAAAACCAACGAAGAAACTAAAAAATGGGTGGCCGTCATGGCGGAAGAAACCATAGACCTCTCCGATATTGTTAAAGTGGAGCGGATGGATACCACGAAGCGCGAAATTGCAGGGGTGGCCATAGAATCTTTTGACAATATAGTTTTTGAGGAAGTGGAAGTGGATACCATGACTACCCCCTTATGGGCGGATGCCGCCATAACGGTCATCAAGGAACAAAAGACGAACCGCAGTATGGTGACCATGGAACAACGAAATCTGGATTTGCTACAGGAAGAGCTGGCAGAGGCACGGCGCATGAAAAATGCCCTGAAAGAAGTGTTTATTCCAGAAACCAAAGACAATATTCGGAAAATCGAAATCTATTTGGGCGATGTGGAGCGCTTGGCCATAGGATGCGCCAAACTGGTAAAAAAGAAAAAACAGGATAAAAAGTCAGTAGCATGATCGTAAGGATGAAAGAAATACTGCTTTTTACCACAGCGCGTACAGTCGATGAAACCGTGCAGCGGCTCGGAGAGCTTGGGATTGTGGACATCAAGGAAATCAACCGGCCCGAGGGAGAGATTCTCGAAACGCGCACCGAAGCATTGAACCGCGCCGAAAAGGCCATTACCATCCTTACCGATTATACAAACAAGAAAAATAAGACAACCGCAGAGCTAAAATATGCTATTGATGACCCTAAACTATTAGTGGATCGCGTATTGCGGGCGACCGAAATAAGGCAAGGATGCTTGCTAAAACTAAACGAACTGGGCAAACAGCTTGACTTTTACGACACTTGGGGAAAAGAGGTAGGTCTGGAAGACTTCCAACATCTTCGGGAAAAAGGCATTTACCTGAGATTGTACCAAGCTGAAAAACCCTTGTCAAAGCCCCTGACCGAAGAACATGTATTTGTTTCTTTTGATAAACGAGGCGGCAAGATACCCATTGCGCTGATTGCCCGATCGGCAGATGAAAAATTAAATTTGAAAGAAGAATATCCTCCAGAGATAGGTTTTGAAGACCTACAACAGCAACTACTCAGAAAAGAACGGCAGCTAGCAGAGATTGATTTGTTTTTGAACGAACAAGCTCAAAAATCAACCGATTTACAGGAGTATCGGACGGTTTTACAAGATCAATTGGGCCTACAGCATACCTTGGAAAGTATGGGTGATGTGGAAGGGCAGCTGAAATACCTAAAAGGCTATATTCCCAAAAATACGGTGACGGACTTCAAGGCGGCCGCGGATCAACATCATTGGGGCTACGCCATATCAGAGCCCGAAAATCCCGAAGAGGTACCGGTGTACATCAAAAATCCGAAATGGGTAGGAATGATCAATCCAGTCATGAAATTCATTGATATTGTGCCCGGCTATAAAGAAGTGGACGTATCTATCTATTTTTTGGTGGCCTTTGCCCTGTTCTTTGCCATGTTGGTAGGTGATGCCGGTTATGGCGCCATTTTTCTATTGACAGCCTTTTTATTGCGAAAAAGAATTCCTGCACAGGCAGCCTTGCTTATCTATGTGGTAAGCGGAGCCACCATTATCTGGGGGGTGTTGAGCGGCACCTATTTTGGTTCGGAGCACATTGCCGCTATTCCCTTTTTCAAGAATCTTATCATTCCCAATATTGCGAGCTTTGGGGTGGACAATATCTCCTTTATGATGCACCTGTCCTTTTTGATCGGGGCCATACATCTTACCATAGCCCATGCGGTTCGCGCCACCCAGTTCATCAATTCGACCAGGGTCTTGAGCGAAATAGGATGGATCGCCTTGGTCTGGGGCCTGTTCTTTATTGCGGAACAACTGGTATTGGGCAAGGTCATGCCCCAATGGGGAATTTGGCTGCTTGTGGGCGGCGCCTCCTTGGTTGCCTTGTTCTCTGTGGAAAGCAAGAACTTTTTTAAGAGCATGCTCATCTCCTTGGCCAACTTGCCCTTGAGCTTGATCAGTGGCTTCTCGGATATTGTTTCGTACGTACGCCTTTTTGCCGTGGGCATGGCCACCGCCGCCGTAGCATCCAGTTTTAACGGTATGATCGTTCCAAATGGCTTCGGCGACTTGGGTATTTTGGGCCTTCTGATGGCCGTGGCGGCACTCTTAGTGGGGCATGGGCTCAATATTGCCCTAGCGCTTATGGCGGTCATGGTGCATGGCATACGATTGAACATGTTGGAATTTGCGGGACACCTGGGCGTACAGTTTTCTGGCGAGGCCTACAAGCCTTTTAAATTATTGGCCACGGATAGCGCAAAAGGCAACAGCACCCCAAAAACAGGGTTACCGAACGAACTTATAAAAACTTAAAAACAGAACATCATGATGGATATGGTATTTTTAACAACAACGATTACAGGATTGGGTGATATGGGAATGTCTTTGGGCATGGCCGCCATTGGCTCGGCCATAGGAACGGGAATAGCGGGTATGGCCGCTATAGGTGCTTGGAAGAAAATGATTATTAGTGGCCAAAAGGCAGCTACCGCACTACTTATTTTTGTAGGGGCACCGCTCTCACAGGTCATCTACGGAATGATATTAAAAAACGCGATCGCCGATGCCAATTTGAGTCCAGATTCCTATATTTGGCAGACAGTCATCGGTCTTATTGCCGGAGCTGCCATGGGAGCATCTGCCATTTTTCAAGGCAAAGCAGGTGCACGGGCCTGTGATGCCATTGGGGCCGGAGCGAGCGATACGGCAAAGTATATTATGATTATCGGTATTGTAGAAACGGTGGCACTTTTCGTAATGATATTTACAATGACCGGTTTGCCAACGGAATAAGGGCTTTGTCCATATGTTTAACTCGGTAATAAAGATAATGATTAGCAGTTCCCAAGGCTAGGCAAAACTCGTAATTCTTGACGTTTTCAAAGTTTATAAACAGCTATTCGAAGTATGAACTGTCCTAGTTATGGGGAAGCCTACAAATAGGGTTAAATTACAACTTAACTTGCGGTGCTAAATTTGGGGAGTATTATATGCCGTAAATTTTGATTTCCCAGCCAGTAATAGCTTTTGAATCAATATTTCTGGCATTTACGCTGAGGACTATCTTGCCATAAGAAACGGATAGGTTCAATTTAGGCAGCAATTAAATCGTTATTCTTTGGGGTCAAACTTTACCTCTTTACAGCACACCAATCCATTGATATATCTATAATTTTAACCTAAGGGGTAATCTAAAAAAACACAGGTAATGAACAAAGTATTGGGAACAAAAAAAAGCATGTTTCAAATCAAGTGACCCTCAACGCACCGGATTTTGATGTAAGACATTACATTATCGGGAAAAAACCGGACAGGCTTTTTAACAGGAAACATTCCTATGTAAACAGTATGTCACATTTAAAAAACAAAATAGGCGATTATAAGGTCATCTATTCAAAATACGTTTTGGTTGGTTGTTTTATGGCGCTATGAAGCTGAAAGTCTTAGAGCCATTTTTACTATTCAAAAATATTAATTCTTAAATTATGAAGGAATACGCAAAACACGAAAAAGACCTGATACGCAGTTATGAGGATAAGGGCTACACCCATAGTTATCGTTACGAAAATGACAAATTGGTAGACTCCAATACCGGTAAGGCGTATGCTCCCGAAGCCATTTACATCGTAGCAGAGCATCGGTACGAGGGCATGAGCAATCCATCAGACCTTTCCATCCTATTTGTCATTGAAACTAAAGATGGCGGCAAGGGAACTTTATTGATGGGGTATGGCCCATCGGCCAATCTTGAACTTGCCGAATTCTTCAAGAACGTTCCAAAGTCGAATGTCTCGAACAACGAAAATCTAAACGGAAATTAGGGTTTTTAACACGATGCATATCAACGATTTTAAATAATGACGGCTGCTATACTCATGCCAAATGAAAACCCGAATTTTTGTCTCTTTCTTTTCCTTTGCCGTCGTTAACCCCGAGCGGTCGGGGTAAAACGTAGCTACGGCTATGCTTTCCTCGATATATATATCGCGATGCCTAGGCAAAGAAAAAAATAAAATTGTCAAATTTTTTTGGTTTCATTAAGCATGAGCATAAAAAGCAATATCCCGCTAAGTGTATAGGCTAAAAATAAAAGGGTTAGGCTATTAATGCCTAACCCTTTTATCATAGATTGTAAGTAAACTGATTTGGTATAACCTTACTGGATAATCTATTTTTCTTTCCTCTAGTAGCGTCATTCTACCATGAAATAGCTTCAAATTATGCGGTCATATCGATAACATAACGAAAGCGCACCTCTTCATTCTTGATTTTATCAAAAGCCTCGTTCACCTTATCTATAGAAATCATTTCCGTTTCTGGCGCTACGTTATGTTGGGCACAAAACTCTAGAACCTCCTGGGTTTCGGCCACACTGCCAATAATGGATGCGCCCAATGTACGGTTAAACATAGCCACGTTCATATTATTCGTAGGCTTCTTGTACTCTCCAAGAAGACCCACGGTGATCAAACTGCCACGATAGCTAAGCAAATTAACATACGGATTTACGTCAAATGCCGTTGGAATGGTCACCAAAATATAATCAAAGCTCAATGTTTTTTTGGCCATAGCAACTTCGTCGGTCGAAAGTAGAACGTGATCGGCACCTAGTTCCTTGGCATCCTCTATTTTGGATTTATGTGTCGTAATCGCAGTTACTTTGGCACCCATCGCTTTTGCAATCTGAACGGCCATATGTCCCAATCCGCCAATGCCCACTATGGCAACGGAATCTCCCTCCTTCACACCCCAATGTTTCAAAGGCGCGTAGGTTGTAACGCCGGCACATAGAATTGGGGCTGCGGTTGAAACCTCCAGCTTATCGGGGATGGTCAAAACAAAAGCTTCATTGGAAACCATATGGGTAGAAAAGCCGCCAAAGGTATTGTAATCTGATTCCGGGTCCCTAAAATAGCCATTATAGGCCATCGTGGGGCCATGTTCCCCAGCACAGAATTGTTCTTCGCCATTTTCGCAGCGTTTACACGTTTGGCAACTATCGATCATACAGCCAACCCCTACGATTTGACCCTTTTCAAATTTGGAGACCTTGCTTCCCATCTCCACTACCTTTCCGATAATCTCGTGACCGGGTACGCTAGGGTAGCGGGTATTGTCCCAGTCATTGTTCACTTGATGGATATCACTATGGCAGACTCCGCAGTACATGACTTCGATCAACACTTCGTCCTCTTTGGTATTGGGACGTTTGATATCCATTTCCTTTAATACCCTTTCTTCACCGGTTGCCCCTTTTGCCCCGTATCCCTTTACGGTAAAGTGGGAATCCGTACGACGGACTTTTTTGTCCATTACATCAATTTGTTCTTTCATTTCCTTACAATTTTTAGAGTTAATTTAACGTGTATAGTATACTTCTTTTTGTTTTTTTAAAACATTGTGTTACCCGATGGTATCGATTGCTTTACCAATTAAAGTATCGTCTTCAATGAGATCAAAAGTGACATCATTGGGCGCATCATCATGAAGCGCCCTAACTAAGGTTTGGGCAACATCGTCGCAACTTATTTCTCCGGTTTCGGATAAATGTGAAGCTGCCTTGATCTTCCCTTTTCCAGGATATGCTTCTTTACGTACCATAGCCAAAGGAGTAGAGTATGGTGAGACGGTTAATAGCGTGATTATTTTCTCTCCAATTTCCCCATGGGCACCTGCAATTGGTATCGTATGTATTTAGTTTATTTTTAATTGAAATGAAAGTACTCCTAATGCGTCTGGCCACTTGATGCTAAGCGTTCTAAGTCTGACGCTAAAAATTTTAAT
>Ga0136560_1000640_pt1 | contig 17727 bp, 7 predicted proteins | sample AntRauMeHopE1497_FD_104925 | JGI IMG/M metagenome (GOLD analysis project Ga0136560, IMG submission 104925) | Saline lake microbial communities from Rauer Islands, Antarctica - Metagenome Hop E1 #497 | ecosystem: Environmental > Aquatic > Non-marine Saline and Alkaline > Saline | place... | reverse complement strand
GGCGTTCCATCCGTTCGCGCGCGACCTGGTCGCGCGCATGGCAAAGTTGGTCGGCCATTCGGTGGGGGCCGCGCGTGGCAATGGCCGTGGAGGACGAGGCGGCGGAGTCGACGTCATCGTCCGCGCCAGCGGCCGACGGCGCGTTCTGGCAGCTGTACTACGGGAGCCGTAGCTCCACTTGGATCCCGCTTGTCAGCCCGCTGGCGATGTTCCAGGAGAAGTAAGCCCGGCCGGCCTGAGGCCAGCCCGCTTTCGCCCAGCGACAATCCTGCCAGACATTTGAAACTGCTGCGCACGGCTCACCGCATCGCAGGTGCGGCTTCGATCCCTGGAAGCTACTTGCATGCTGCATCCTGAGCTCGCGCACGAGCGGGAGCGACAAAGTCTGGGACGCCATTCGCGAGTTCCACCGGCGCTTCCCGACGCCCAGCTCCGTTCTCGACGAGGCCGACAGAGACCCGGAGCTCCTGGCCATGGGCGAGCTGCTCCTGCCCCTCGGGCTGAAGCGACAGCTGACCATCACGCGGATGGCGCGCGGCTTCCTGTCCGGGTGGACCCGGCCGTCGGAGCTTCACGGCTGCGGCAAGTTTGCCGAGGATTCGTGGCTCACGTTCTGTCACGGGAAGGTGCGCGGGGTCGCCAGGGATGCCAAGGCGGACCGGAACGTCCGGGCGTACGCGCAGTGGGCGGTGAGGACGCTGCGGAAGGGGGGCGCGCCGAGCGCGGCGGCGGCGCTCAGCGACGAGGAGGACGAGGAGGCCGAGGAGGAGAGCGAGGGCGAGGAGAGCGACTTCGACGAGGACACGCTGTCGCTGGTCCTGGCGGACAAGGAGGCCAAGGCGGAGCGAGCCAAGCAGCAGGCGGAGTCCAGGGAGGCGAGAGCGGCGCGCCGTCGCTCGTCGCCGGCAGCGAGCGCATCGGCGAGCGAGAGCGGACCCACGCCGACGAGGCGCAAGCGGGGCCCCAGCAGAGCCGCTTCGTCGGACTCCAAGCGGTCGAGAGCGGGCAAGTAGCGAGACTCTCGCTTTGGTCGTTGACGCGTGCGTCGCGGTGCCGACGGGCGCCGCATGCTCCACATCGCTCTGTGGACGCGTCAGCGCAATCCGGGGTGGCGCGCGGCCGGTGTCGAGTGGATGTGTGACGGCCGAGCCATGGCAAGAGTGGCCGAGTTCAGCGACGCGACGCGCAGCCCACGGCGCGACGGACGAAGCTGGCACGGGGGGCGGGGCGGCCGTGCGGGTGCGAAGACCGGCGCGTGCCGCGCCCTGAAGCCCGGCGGACGGGGGAAGCGGCAGCCGCGGGGGGACTCACGGACGCACGCTGCGCAGGCCAAGCAGCGTGATGCCGTGGTCCGCCGCCGCTGCATCGCGCGCTGCCCATCCGTCCGCCCGCGGCTCGGGGGCCCGGCTGTCGCCGGGCCGCTCCCGCTCCCCGCGCGAGCAGTCGTCACTGCGCTCATGAGCGCTAGCGTCGCCAAGTCATCACTCGGTCTGCGCTCTGGGCACGGGGCCTCGGGCGCGCACTCTGCCGGTATCAACAAGCAACCAACATGCAGCCTCGGGCACACGAGGGGGGGTTGAGGGGTCGAAGAGGGAAGGGCCGTGCGCGGACGGCGCTGTCTCACCCGGCCGGCCCTGTCGCACGCGCGCACCCTGACTCACCGGCACGGCCTCGTGACACAGGATGCAGCCCTCGGGAGCAGCCCTCTGGCGCCGGGCCCCGCGTCCTCGGCCTTCCGCCGTCGCAGCGCCGCTACCGACGGGCCAGGCACGCGCCCCGGCGCCGCTGCGTCCGGGGGGTCAGCAGGGGCAGCACGTGGTGCCACCCTCGCATGAACCCTCGGCTCTGCAGCAGCGCGAGGGCGAGTCCCGGCCAGAAACACGTCCGGCAGCAGACACTGGACGGCACGGGCGGGTCGGGGGCACCGGGCAGCGACAACGAGAGCGTTGCGGCGGCGCTGCCGCCCCAAGGTCGGGACACTTGGACAAGCCGACACGCAAGGGGGGCGGCCAGCGCGCTGCGCAGCAAACAAGTGCTTGACCGAGGGCTGGAGCTCCGGCCACGGGCCTGCGAGGGACAGGGAGCGGGCGCGCCGCCGGGCGCGGCGCAAGGCGAGCGCAAGGAGGGGGGCAGCCATCGGGCCGGGGACGGTCAGGGGGACGACGACCCGTCGCTGGCGGCGGACGCGGCCGCCTCCCGTGGGGACGCCGCCGGGCAGTCCGCGGCGCTCGCAGGCACGGCAGCAGCAGCCGCCGGGAGGCCGCTCTCCGGCGCCCGGTCTGCCTCCGGCCGGCAGGGGGCGTGCTCCGCGTCGCTCTCCTCGTGGTCGGCGTCGGCCTCCGCCTCGGCGAGCATAGCCTCGTCCAGGGCGCAGCCGACACCCCGCCGAACCTCCGTCAGGACAGACACGTCAGTGACCCCGAGAGCCGATGCCACGGCTGACTCCTCCGCCGTCGAGTCGGGTCCCAGTGGGAGCGCCGGCCCCAGGTCCAGCGCGCTCCACCACAGCACGCAGCACCGGCCGTGCCCGCCCGCGGGGGGCTGCGGCAAGATAGCGACGACGGAGGACGCGGCGCAGCGAGCGAGGCTCATCGGCGAGTCGTCCGCCGCGGCGGGGGACTGGAGCGGGAAGGAAACGACCAGGATGCCGCGGGGCGGGGGTGCGACGGCACCGCCAGACGGGGATGCCGAAGAGGAGGAGGAGGAGGAGGAGGAGGAGGGATGGAGCGCGTGTGTCGCCTGCTGGGCGGCGGCCGAGGCAGCGGCGGCTTGCATGCGCGCCACCGCAGCCAGGATGGCAGCCGGCCCCCGGATGTCACCCCGCCCGGCGCTGACGGCCGGCTCTGCCGTGCCCAGCCCCGCCTCTACCACCGGGGCACCGTGGGCGCCCGCCGGGCCGCTGGGAGGGTCGCCCAGCGCCTCGGGATCGCCGGCCATAACACGTTCCAGCGCCTCGGCGTCGCACGGCACTGCCACGACGAGCGACACCGACTCGGCCGCGGGGAGCGGCACAGGCAGCGGCAGCACGCGCTGGACGACGACGCCCACCCCGCCCAGGGCCGCCTGGCCGTCAAGCCTCACCGAGGAGACGGGCCGGACGACATCAGCTCCGTCACGGGAACCCGTGGTCTGGGCAGCGACGACGCGGGATGCCACCTCGGCGGCGCTGCGGCCCACAGCGTGGAGACGCACGCGCCAGCGCAGGCCGCCCAGTGCCACGCCGTCGGGGCCGGGCGCGGTGTCGCCCGCCGACGCCAGCCGCGCGGACGTGGCCTCACCTCCCGCCGTCCTCGCCGTCAGCCGGACGACCTCGGACCGGGCGGCAGCGACCCACCGACCCCCCGCAAGGTCACCGCCGTGACCAACCACCCGGCGGCTGCCGAGGGGGTCCCACACGGAGCCGACTGCGCCGCCGAGGTGTGGGGCGGACGCCGACGCCCACAGCGCCGGGGATCGTGCGAGGCGGAATGCGCCCTCCACGCAGGCCTCCAGCGCCCCCGGCCGCAGCCCGAGCATGGACGTGCCGGCGAGCTCGGACAGGGGCCCGGCCGCGGACGCCGCACCCCTCGCCGCCGCCTCGCCATTCCCCGTGGCTCGCAGCTCCGCACACCACGGCACGGCACTGCGACCGACCAGGACCGCCCGGCGGGCGCGCCCGGCCGAGCGGAACACCAGCCCGTCACCCCCGTCGGCAGCAGAGACCGCGGGGCCGCCGATGGCCGCCGCCGCGGGATCGCAGGACACCGTGTTGGCGGTGGTGGATGTCAGGGAGGAGGGCCCCCGGGCCGAGGCCGCGCCCATGGTCGCGGTGGGCGCCAGCGTGGCGGGGCCGATGCTGTCCCTGCTGCCTGTGACGGCTGATCCTGCCTCGCCGGGCATTGCCCGTCCCTCGGTGGTCCGTCGCTCCTGCTGCTCGCCCCCCCACACCGCGTCAGTGCGCTCCGCGCGTCGGAGCCGCACGCCACACAGCCCCCTGCCCCTCGCCGCCAGGAGAGAACCCTGAGGGCTGCCCGGCCCCTGCTCGCGCCCGGCCACCGCGGCCACGCTCGCGGGCATGCCGTCCCCTTCGCCCTCCCCGTGGGCGTCACGCCAGCCCGCCTCGACCTGCAGCCGCGCCGCACGACTCCACGCGACGGCGAGGGACGCCGCGGCGGTCTCCATCGCTGCGCGCGTCGGCAGCACGCCGAGCGATGCCTCCTCGTACAGCGCTGGGCCCGTACCCGCGGCCTTCGCCACGGGGGCAGGCTTGGCCAGCGACACCCACCCAGGCGGTGCGGCCAGCTCCCCCGGCACCCCCGCGCGCAGGTTGCGCCACTGCACGCCAGCAAGCGAGGCTGGCATTCCGGCGGCGTGGGCGTCGACCCGCCGCGGCTCGTACGCGCCAGGGGGCTCGCGGCTGACGCCCGCCGACGGCGCGATGCTCGCCCACGTCGCGCGGGCTAGCACCCACGCCGGCGTGACCAGCGGCGCCTCGGCCGGACCAGCGAAGATCGCAGGCCCGCCCAATGGCGTGGTGAGCCGCTGCGCCGCCCACGCCCGGCCCATGGCGTTTCCCTCATCGTCGGAGTCCCAGGTCTCACCGCCGTCGCCGCCGACGAGCATGGGGCGGAGGCGCGGGCGCTTGGCGTTGCCCGCGCCTCGGAATTGGTCACCGTCACGGCCGCCCCATTTGTCGTCATCGTTGGCGGCACCGCCGGATGAGCCTTCATTGCTGCTGTCAGACCACGCCTTGCTGCGGCTGCGACGACGCTCCCTCGCCAGCGGGCCGGCCTCGGCCCCTTGGCTTTGCTCCGGCACAAGCTCGCGCTCGCGGTTCGCAGATGCTGATGCCTCGGCAGAATGGATGGGGGCGGTCGCGGCGGCGACGACGGCACGGCTCTCGCTCGGAAAAACGCCGGGGCGGTCGTGGAATCGAGTCGGCCGATTCTCGGAAACGCCGGAACCTGGTCGAAACGGCACAATGGTGGTGCCGCCCGTCCCCATGCCGGGCATTCCCGTCGCCCCGTACACATGCGGATGCACACCCATCGTCTGGTCGGCACGCGCGGCGGGAATCGAGTCAAATTTGGCCGGAGGGGGTGCAAAGCCCACATGCGACGGCCAATAGTGCATCGGGAGCCCCCACGAGCCACTGAACTGCCCCGGACCGGCGTGGCCCATTGTCATCATGGCAGTTGAGGGCAAGTATGGCGGGTTGTGGCCGACCAGTGACGGGGGTGCGGGATGGAACCTCGCAGCCGGCGGTGCCGAATGCTGCTGCCACATCTCGTGGCCAGCCGCTGCGACCAGGTGGCTCCGATGGCCTGAGTCGTACTGCGCAATCGGGTTGGGATCGAGTGGAAAGCTTGCCTCGTTGAGGGAAAGTGCCACCACGACGGCCGGACTCGGGACGCGGTCCGGAGAAATCAAAACGGTGAGAAAGGCCGATGTGCCGTCTCTCCCGGAGGCCAAAGAACAGCTGAGGCAGAACGCTCTTGCGCCCAGCGATGACGGCTCAGAGCACGCGACGGATGCCAGTGCATCCGAGCGAACCCTGGTGCCACCGGCCGGGGGCAGCCACGGCACTCCCGCATCCGCATTTGTTCGACGGCAACACACCACGAGCTTCGAACATGATCAAGCCCGAGCGCCCAACGAGCCCATGGGGCGTGCAAAGCGACTCACCGCCGCTCCGTAGTGGAAGCATTGCTCATTGCCCATGCCCTTGGCGGTCGGGTGGCCGCGGTAGCCCACGCTGGCGGCCGCCAGAGGCTGATCACTTTGCGACACGGGTGCTCTGGCCCCAGCGGGCCACCGTCCTTCCATTGGCCGCCCCGCTCAGTAGTTCGCTGTGCAGGGGGCGCACGCGCAAAAGCTGGCGGGGCGCGGGGCGTCGGCCCCGCAGCAGGTGCGGGTTCTCGACTGGCGTCGCTCGTGCTCACCCGTTTTGTGTTTTGCTTCCTTGCAAACAGAGCCATGACGCCTGGCGTCGCCAGAAGTGCCGCTTCTTAGCTGCCTGGGGATCAGAGGGGTCGTTCACTTCTGGTGCTGCGGGACCCCGGGTAGGCTTTCGCGGGAGCAGGGCGCGCTCGGGGTCGGAATGCGCCAGTCGGCTTCAAGAGCCTTGCGGTCGGCCGCAGCTGGTCTGCGGCACGGTCAGGCCGGTGCCAACGCTTCCAGGGGGACGTTTCGAGCTCATGCCGCGCCCGTCGCGCGAGCCTCGCGGCTGGATCCGCCGTTCGGGGGACCAACTCAGAGGATGGCAGCCATCGGGCATGGCAATGCCAGGCACGAGTCGCCGCAACCGATCTCTGCCCTCAGCCTGGCGGGTGATCTTGAGTCATTCCATATGATGGCGTGCGCGGGCGCCGAGGCTGAGCTCAAGGCGGCCGGGCGGCCGTCTGCGGCAAGTGCCATCGCGTCACTGGCGGACGGGTGGGCGGCCCAGTACGACAGCATGGGCGCCGTGTCGGGTGTCCGGGCTGCTCGCGTGCTCGAGGCGGCGAGGGGCTCAATGCAGGCCGCAGGAGGGCCGTGGAGCAGCGGCGGGCGGCGACAGTTCCACTCTTCCGCCTCCTCCGCAAAGCGCTTCCGCGTCCTGTCAGAGCTGACAGGGAAGAAGGTGCCGTCCATGGGGCCGAATGCGGTGCAGGGGAAGGCGTCCCGCATCGAGAAGGAGGCTGCGGCGCCCAAGTCGGTTTGGAAATCGCCGGACAAGGAGCCGTCGGTCGGGATGCACCGCCTCCGGTCGGCCATCGGTAACTTCGGCTACTTTTGCACGCTCATGGCATACACGATGGAGGACATGCTGTACCTGCGGACGCTGATGATGTGCTCGGGGGTGCTCACCATCATCTTCTCCTCGATGCACTCGCCGCCCATCACCATCCCCATCTTCTGGTGCTGCGTTTTCTTCGTCATCAACCTCATGTACGTGATGCGCCTGCTCGCCGAGCGCAAGGAGGTCGAGTTCACGGGCTCGGCGCTGGACGCGTACGAGTCGTCGTTCCAGGCTCACGGCTTCACGCCGCGGCAGTTCCAGCGGCTGATGCAGGAGGGCGGGGCCGAGTTCCGGGAGGTCTTCGAGGGCGACGCCCTGGTGCGGCAGGGGGAGGCGCTGCGCAACGTGGTCTTCCTGGTGCACGGGGAGGCGGACCTGGAGGTCGGGGGCAGGCGGGTGGCTGCCATCAGGGGCGGCTCCTTCGCCACCTCGCTGCAGTGCCTCCTGGGGGCGTCGGACGCGGCGGCGGCGCGAGAGGTCGCCAAGCGGGTGGCCGAGCGGCGGGCGGAGGAAGAGGAGGAGGAGGAGGAGGAGGGCGGCGTCGCGGCCGGGGCGGCGGGCGTGGGGGCATTGGTGCCGGTGACGGGCGGGGTTGGTCACCTGCGCCAGGAAGCGTGGTCCATGGCGGCGGCCGGGGAGAGCCTCGCGGCGGGCGCGGTGCTGGGGCGTCCGGCCGTCCCCGGGGAGTGGGAGGCGCCGGGGGAGGCCTCGACGGTGAGCGAGCCGGAGCGGCTGGGCGATCTGCTGAGGGAGGCAGGGGCGGCGTTCCTGGAGGCAGGGCAGGCGGTGTCGGTGCTGGTGGAGGAGGCGGTGAGGGAGCGGCTGCGGCCAGGGGAGGAAGGGGAGGAGGAGGAGGGGGAGGAGGGGGAGGAGGAGGGGGAAGAGGGCGCCGGTTTCGGTGGTGTGGGGATCGGTGCGGCGGCGGTGGCGGCGGCGGGTGCAGCTGCGTCGGGTGCCATGCACGCAGTGACTGGGACACAGGCGCCGGAGGGCGAGGGAGCGGTGGCGTCGGGCGCCGAAGTCCGCGCGGCGGTGGGTCGGCGGATCCGGCGAGCGTCCCGTCGGCGGGAGGACGACGCTGTGGAGGCCGAGACGGGCGAGGAGCTGGGGCAGGAGCCGGAGGAGGTGGCGGTGCCCGGGCGGGCGCGGCAGCGGGAGCACCGTCGAGAGAAGCGGCGACTGGCCGAGGCGGCGGAGGCGCGGAAGCGGCTGGTGGGGAGGCGGGGCGCGTCGTCGTCGCAGCTGGCGCTGTTCGTGCGAGAGACGGTGAGCGACGCGGTGGAGGACGACGCGGAGAGTGTGGCGGCGGCAGCAGACGCGGCGGCAGCGGCCGCAGGCAATGCGGAGGCTATGCGGCACGCCGCACACGGGAAGCGCCGCCGCCGGGTCGAGGGAAGCGTTGATGAGGTCAGTCTCACCGCTGCGACGGCCTTTGTGGAGGCCGCGGAGGGTAGGGGGGAGCACGGCGGGACCAAGGCACTCGCTCGCCGCCGAAGCCGGGCGGAGAAGGCTGCTGCGAGGGCCGAGTCCAGACAGAAGGAGGAGGCGGAGGCAGCTGCCGCCGCCCCTTTGGCTGCTATTGCGACGGCGGACCGTGACGCAGCGAAGGCCGCGGCTCCCGCGCGGGCCGAGGCCAAGGCACCGGCGGGGGAGCGAGGAGCCGTCGCGGTCAGGGCTGAGGCCCCTGCCGCGGGGGATGGCCGGTCCGCGACTGCCGGCGGGAGCGCCCCCGCCAAGGGGACGGCCTCGTCCCCTGCCGTCGGCGAGGCCGCCCGCGCCACGTCGTCGGCTGTGGTAGCGTCTCCTGCGGCCACGGTCATCGTGTGGGACCTTGACCGGCTGCGCTCGGTGCTGGAGGGTGAGAAGGCGATGCGATTCCCCGCCATGTCGCTCGTCGCCTCCGAGGTGGCATCCCGCCTGCTGCTGACGACCAGGAGCATTGAGCGTGCGTACCGCTACCGCGAGGAGCTGCGTGGCCGCATCGCCACGGGCGGGGGCGTGCTGTCGGAGGGGGACAGGCTGCAGCTGCGGTCGTGGCGCGCGCAGCACCAGGTGACGGACGAGGAGCACGAGGAGGCGCTCGGTGCCATGGGGTGGACCCCGCTCGACTACGAGGCTGGCTGGTCCACGACCACCGCCAGGGCCGCCGCGGCGAAGCTGCGGAAGCGGACCGGGCAGGGCATGCGGGCGTCGGCGGACTGGCTGACGTCGCGGCTAACGTCCATGGTGGGCGGGTCGTCGCCCCCGGCAAGGGCGTGAGAGGGGTGGGGAAGGGGCCGCCCCTGCCGAGTGGCACGTCGGGTGTGCCGAGGCCCCGCCGCGGCCGGGGCGTCGAGTTGCGGGCGCGCGCTGGTGGCCGCAGGGCCGGTCCAGGCAGCCGCGTGATGACGGCCTCTGGGAGCGCCGAGAGTGTGATCGGAGCGAGACAGTATGGAGAGCCGGGCGCGAGGCCCAATCCCCGTTTGGCTGCGCTCACATCGTCCACTCCACGCGGCACGCCGTGCCCGACAGCGCGAGCAACACCGCTTCGGCGCTCCGCGGACGCCCCGCCGGGTCCGGCTCCAGGCACGCCGCCACCACCGTCGCGGCCGCGGCGATGCCGCGCTGCGTCGCGGCTGACACCGCGGCCCCCTCCGGGACGCCTGCCAGGCGTCTCAGCGCCCGTTCCATCGCCGGCGCGAGCACGGCGAAGGCCGCGACAGGCTGCCGGAGCGGCGCGGCGCGCGATGACGCCTCGCGCAGCCTGGAGCGCGGGTCCGGGTGGAAGGGGGGCGCTCCCGTGAGGGCGTGCAGGAGGACCGCGGCCGCGGAGTACACGTCACACGTCGCGTCCAGCGTCACGGGCCCGCCGCCGCCGGGAGCGAACTGCTCGGGGGGCATGTGCGCCCACGAGCCGCCGCGGGTCGGGCCGACGTACCGCGGAGACCCGCCCTCGGCCTGCGGCACCAGCCTCCGGGCAGAGCCGAGGTCCACGAGGGAGGCGCTGCCCCCGAAGACGTCGGCTAGGCTGACTTCCACCGCTCCGCTCCCTGCCGGCGGCGAGGGGCTGGCCGCAGCGGCCGCAGGGGCGGGCGCCGTCGCAGGCACCGGTGCAGGGCTCGACGGCAGCCCCGCCTCAGCGGCAGCAGGCGAGACGAGCTGGGACGCGTGATCTGCCCCGCGCGCAGTGGGCGTTGACAGTCTGGACGCCACCACCGCCGCGCCGTCGGCCGCCCCCTCGGCCGCCTCGGCCGCCCCCTCGTCCCCGGGGGTGCCATCGAGCACGAGTACGTTCCCCGGGTGGACATCAGCGAAGAGGATGCCCCTGCCGTGGAGGCCGGCCAGGGTGGAGAGGAGGCCGCCGAACCAGCCGAGGGCTTCCAGCGGGTCCGCAGCGCGGCCCAGACCGAGCACGGTCGACAAGGGGGAACCGGGGACTCTCGTCATCACGATGACGTGCGTCGGCGGCTGCGTGCGGGCTCGGCTTGCGGCGGGACTGGCCTCCCCACCGCCGCTCGCCACGCCTGGCTCTGGCACCGAAGCCGAGGCGAAGCGCAGCGACGCGAGGAGCCGTGGCAGGCCCGGCAGGCCCGACGCGGCCCGGAGAGCCGCCGCCTCGGCCTCTGTCCGGCCGTCCCACGTCTGACGCTTCAGCGCAAGCGCTAGGCCGGCACCGTCCGTGGCACCCATTGACGACGCGCGCCGCCCCTCCCCGAGCACTCCCGTCAGCCCGAGGCGGATAGTGCCGGACGACAGGGGCCCGGGGACCGCGACAATCGTGCCCGCCGACACGTCCTCCTCGATCGTCGCGTGAGCGGCGGCGACAGCGAAGGCCGACGCCGGTCCGCCGGCCTTATCAGTGGGGACCATCACAGCCTCCTCATCGCACCTGATTGCAACGGGCGGCTCCTTCCCATCAAGCGAGACCAGCTTCACCGTCGTCGCGGCCGACACCGACGGCCAAGACACCCCCAACCCCGATTCTTCGCCGCAGCACAGCAGGGGAGCGACCGACTCGGAGCCGTGCACCTGAATGGGGCCGAGGCTGAACCACCACACCCGCCCCGGGCTGCTTGGCCGAAGCGGCATCATCGTGATTGAGCCGCCAGCGTCCCGGCCCAGCCACAGCTGGCTTGGCCAGCCGTCAGCGGCCAGGGCTTCGATTGCTAGCAGACTCTCGCTTTGCTCCGGAAGCGGGGGATGGAGCGCCCCCGCAGCCTGGGCGCGGGGTGAGGGCGGCAGGACGGGAGGGATGACCTGCGGGGTGCTCGGGCGCGGCCGCTTGCGCCTGAGGGGAATCATGCAACCCGCTCAAACGCCGGCGCAGTGCAAGCTCGCCGGCAAGTGCGGCCCCGATGCGAACAGCCGGGCGACGGCGGGCAGCCAAGGCATGTCAGGCAGAGGAGCAGCTGGACCCACGGGGTCCTCGCGCACACGTTCCTGGGAAGAAGCATGGACGACATCATTGCAGTGCTAGTGGCATTCCTTCCTTCATGGCTGCGGGGCTCGGACTGGGGCACAACTGCCGCCTGGGCCGCGCTCGCCGGCGGGACACTCCTTGCGGCCCACGCCCTCACGCTGGTGCTGCAGTCATGGCGCGCAGACCGCATCCGGACAAAATGTGCGGCTCTGGAGGAGGAGGCTGGGGCGTGGAAGCCTGCCGAGCGCATCCCTGTGACGATCGTGACCGGCTTCCTGGGAGCGGGCAAGACAACGCTGCTGAACGCGCTGCTTCGGACCGAGGGCAAGCGCATCTGTGTGATCGAAAACGAGGTCGGCAGCGTGTCGCTGGACCACGACCTCCTGCGCAGCGCGACTGCGGGCTTTGCAAAGGACGTGTTTGTCCTCGCGAACGGCTGTGTCTGCTGCTCTGCGGATGGCGGCGGCATGGGTGGTGAGCTTGAGCGGGTGCTTGATCTGGTGCTCGAGCTGGTCAGGGCGTCGCGGGCCTCGGGGGAGGCCTCCGTGGACCACGTCGTGATCGAGACGTCGGGCCTGGCGGACCCGGCTCCCCTGGTAGAGCTCTTCTTCGCCGAGGGCTCTGCCGGCCGCGCGGCACCCAGCAGCGCGTTTGAGCTGCGGGGCGTAGTGGCGGTTGTGGACGCGAAGCACGGGCTGTGGCACCTCCGCACAGCGCCGTCGACTGGCTGGCTCGGCGCCGCGCCGTCGGCCGTGGAGGCAACCCGACAGGTTGCCTTTGCCGACCGTGTGCTGCTGAACAAGGTGGACCTGCTGCCCGGGGAGGGCGCGCTGGAGGCCGTGGAGGCGGCGGTGCGGGCCGTGAACCCATCGTGCGGCGTGGTTCGGGCGGTGAGGGGGGTGCCTCTGGGGGAGGAAAGGGGGCAGGGTGACCCGCCGACGGCGGGGCAGACGGCTCTGCTGGGGCGGAGCGAGAGCCCGGGGGGACCAGGGATGGCCGAGGGGCTCGGCGGGGGCGCCGGGGCGCGTTCGGCGGGTCACGTCCACGGCAGCGCCTCGTCGGTGACGCTCCGGCCGCCGCGTGCGGTGCGGCGGGCTGCCCTGGAGGTGTGGCTGGGGGACCTGGTCACGGTGGACGACCGCTGGAGGCGGCTGTACCGTCTCAAGGGGCCGGTGCTGACGTCGGAGGGCGGCTGGGTTCTTGTGCAGGGGGTGCACGCCGAGGTGCACGTGAGCGATTGGGAGGGTGCGGCGCCCGAGGGGCCGGGGGCGGGCTTTCTCGTGGCCATCGGGCCCGGGGTGAGCGACGAGGGGGAGGCCCTGCAGGCGTCGCTCGACGCCGCGTGCGTGGGCGGGGAGTGAGGCGGCGGGAAGGCCGGCTGCCCCCGCGTGCGATGCCGTTGGCCGCTCGTCGGGCGGGCACGTCTCCGGGAGCAGCGCAACCAGGCATCCTGGGCCGCAGGTCGAGGCAGGCTCTGCATGGCGCCCCAAAAAGCGAAAGTGCTTTGAGCGTGCCGAGGCGGGGGCCGAGCTCCGCACTTGCCTTGTGCGTGCTGCCGTCAAATTCCAGTTCGAATTTTGACAGCAGTCACAACACATACACACACACTTCTCTGGCATTCACCACCGGTAGGGCCGTGAGCGGCTGCACTCTCAGGCGCAGCCCGGCCCGTCAGAGCTCCGGCGCGCCCGCCGCCGCCTCAGCCCAGCCATCGAGCAGGCCTTGGCCCCCCGCAACGGCCTCCCAGTGCTCTGCCGTGCGCTCGGCGTCGTGCCGCTCGTAGAGCCAGGGGCAGGCCAGGGCCTCACACTCCAGCGAGGCGCCGGGGGCGTGCCGGCCCGTGCACGACCGGCAGGCGGCCACTGCCCGCTCGAATCGCTGCTGGTTGGAGGACAGGTGCGACAGGATCACCGCTGCGGTCTGCTGCGGCCGCCTGGCACAGGCCTCACACACCCTGGTGGTGGACTGGGCGCCGCAGCACTCGCAGACACGGTTCACGTAAAAATCCGTCAGCACTCGTGTCCCTTGCACGGTCCGCACGCCGTGCCCCCTGCCGACCACGCCCGGCCCGCCCAGCCCGAACCTCGCGAGGTGGTCGGACACTTCCCCCTCCGGTCCCGCGGCGGGGGCGGGGCCGGCCTCCACGGGACGGGCGGAGCCGGCGGAGCGGCGGGCAGGGATGACCTCCCAGCCGCGGCCCGCGAGCGGGAGCGGCTCGTCGTCCCTCGGGCGGAGGTGACGTGGCACGGCAGCCGTCAGCTCGTCGAGGGCGCGCTGCCGCGTCAGGAGCTGCCTCGGGTGCCGCCGCGGCAGGGCGTCGAGCCACGCCATGCAGTTGGCCCCCGCCATGACCAACACTCTGTGCACGGCGGGGTAGAGCGCCTTGCGGAGGTAGTACTGCGCGTGGACACGGTGCTGCGACGGGTGGGCGAGGACCTCCAGTGGGTCGACTACGAGGTCGACGAGCCGTGACTTGTTGAGGCCGAAGAGCACCACATAGCTGACGCGCTCGCGGACACGGGGTGTGGCACGCGGGTCCGCGGCCATGGCCTTGGACGCGACCACGACGTGGGGCGGGGGCACCGAGGTCGCGGAGTAGTTGCTCTTGAATTCCTTAGCGAACACAAAGTCTGAGAGCGGCACGCGCCCCTGCAGCACCGCGAGTGACTCCCTCTCCAGCACCGCCCTGACGCGGCTCAGGTCCCTGGTGGCGAGCAGCTCCTCCACGGCGAGCCGCATCACCCTCGACGTGAGCGGGCACTGGTCCCGCCGGATAATCTCGAGGCCCTTGACGTCAAGCACCGGGCGCGCGCAGAAGCCCGTCACAGGGTCGCACTCAGACTCATCCTCGATCATGCGGCCCGCGTAGCGCTTCTTGCTGACCGTGACGGAGCCGTCGTACACTTTTTCGAGCTTGAGCTCCATCGGCGCAGGGTTCTGCGCCGTCGTGGCGTCGACCAGCTGCCGGCCGATTGCGAACGCCTGCAGCGGCGTCCGGCCGTCCGCGGCGACGAAGAGCGAGTCCGTGTCGCCGTACACCACGCGGGCGCGCCACGCCGGGTGTGTCCGGGCTGTGTAGATCGCCCGGTCCAGCGAGTCCCGAGCGGTCTGCACGATGGTGTCGGCGAGCTCGATGCAGGGCATGCGGCCGCTGAAGCTGGCGGCGGTGTACCCGTACGTCACGTTGGAGAGCATCTTGAGGGCGTACTGCCGGGCGTTGAGGACCCGCTTGAGCTCGGGGAAGCGCTTCGCCACGCTGCCCTTCATCGCCCGCTTGACCATCACTCGGGTGGCAAGGATTTCGCGGAGCATGCAGGGGAGGATGCCCTCGCGCTCCGACCGCGGGACGAAGAGGACGCCGTTGGAGGAGAGGAATCCGCGGCCGCGGAAGCGGCGGAACGCACCGGGAGGGGGAGTGTACAGGAACGGGCCGAGGCGGGGCCGCGTGAAGCGCCGGGCGCCGCTGAGCAGGAGCGCCCCAGCGGCGGCCATGCCGTCCGTGGCAACGCCCACCCTGCCCCGGTTGCTCGTGGCGTGGGGAGCCTCGTCGGCGCGCGGCGGCGCCGCCACCCCCGGCGCTGCGTCCGCAGGCGGCTTGCCCCCCCGGTGCGCGCCGTGCGCCCCTCCCTGGAGCAGGCCCACGCCCGTGGCCGACGCCGCGTAGTGTGGCACGGCCGGCACCTCCTCCGGCTTGCACAGGCGGCCCAGGCACGTGCTGTAGCACAGGTTGTGCGCGATGATGACGGACGGGTACAGCGACTGGAAGTCCAGCACCACCACGGGGTCCTTGTGCAGCCGGGGCTGGGGCTCCAGGATGAGCGGCTGCACCTCCAGCGACGGCTGCGTGCTCACGTCCTCGGGGCGCGGCGACGGCGCCAGGAAGCCGCGCGGCCGCGCCACGCGGAGCATCACGGCCTCAACGCGGAACTGGCTGCCCCGTGTCATGACGCTGAAAAAGTCAATCCCGAAGATCTTTGCCATCTCCGAGGTGCGCCCCACCAGGTCCAGCGCGGCCAGGATGCAAAGGTCCACGCGGGAGCGCTCCAGCGCCCACCCCAGAGCGGCGCGGCGGTCCGAGGTCGACCCCCGGAGCCACTGGGTGAGCAGGCGGGGCGGAAAGCGCGCGAGGGACCGCCCGAGGACGTGCCTGGCCACGTCCTCCTGCGTGAAGCGCCCCAGCTTCACCTCCTTGCGGCACTCCCGCCACAGGTTGATCACGTGGCGGCCGGGCACCCAGAGGCCGCTCGCCTGCCGAGAGTCGTACCGGCCCGCCGCGCCGGACAGCTTGTTCCTCGCGTCCTCCGCGCCCCCCGGCGCCCTCGACAGCGCCGGCAGCAGGTCGATGCCCAGGACCGTCGCTCGTTCCGCCAGCAGTCCCCAGGAGGCGCGCTGCACCTCCCATCCGGCCAGGATGTCGGGGTCCGTGGCCCGCACGAGCCACGCCACCGCAGCGAAGAGCGACGCCTCGTCGCTCACGTACCAGACGTCGCGGCAGTCCGCCGGAGTCTCGCCGACGGGCGAATCCCTCGTCGCCTCAAACGGGGCTCGCTGGTCGCCGGTGCCCGCCCCGGGTGATGGGGTCGACTTCTCGCCGGCATCATGTGCTCCCGATCCCGACTGTGACGAAGGCGGCTTCAGCTGCTGGCCAGAGGACGACGAGGACGACGAGGACGATGAGGACGATGAGAGCCGCTCATCTGGCGCCGCTGTCGTCGTGCCAGTCGTCGTCCTGCCAGCCGCTGCGTCACCTGCAGACACGGCCGGCGCCGGGACCACCCCTGCCGCCGATGCCGAAGAGTGGTCGGCGTACGGCGCGCCGCCGAACCGCGGCTCGTCGTCCCTCCCCGCCTCCACGCCGGCCTCCGCCTCTGCGTCCTCCGCCGCTGCGTCCCCCCTCGGCGCCTCGAGCGGCCGGCCCATCGCGTCCACGGGAATTCCGCGCTCCCTGGCGTGGGCGATGCGGCGCAGCGTGACGTCATCCACCAGCGGGGGCGCGATGGCGATGACGCCGCTGACCAGGCCCAGCCCCGACGCCGCCACTCCCGTGGCGCCGAGCCCCCGCGCCGCCAGCACGTCGTCGTCGTGCACGCTCCACGCCACCGCCACCACCGGGTCCCCCTTCCCCGGGTCCGGGAGCAGCCCGCCCCGCGTGAGGCAGAGCACCTCCACGGCCAGGACCCCGAGGTGCTGGTTCACGCTCTCCTCGCTCGCAGCCATGGCCGCGGCGAGACGGGCCTCCAGCGCCTCCGCCGTCGAGGGCACCGCGCCTGCGCTGGACCGAGAGGCGTCGCCGCCCGCGAACGTCGAACCCGCGGCGCCGGTCGCGTCGGCCTCACCGTCGCTCGTTGAATCAGAGTCGTCGTTGTTCCAGCCCGCCGCGGCCGGCCGCGCGATCTTGGGCGGCTTGCGGGCCGCCGCCCTGGCATGCCTCACGTCCACCACCCCGCCACCGCCACCCGACATCGGGTGAGAGACCACGAGCTTGCCGGTATTGCTGTCGGTGGTCGGCACCACCGGCCCGTGGGGTCGGCGGCCGGGCCCTGCTGACCAGTCTCGGACCGCTTTCACAGATGAGCTTCGCGTCGACGCGAGGTAGAGCCACTTCGGTGCCGACGCACCCGCCCGAAACACCGCCGACGGCCGAGCCGACGCGTTGCAGAGCCGGCGCAGAGCCGTGGCGGCCGCCAGGGCCGTCGGTGTGTCCAGCGGGGCAGGGGAGGCGCCCGTGCTGTCCGTTGCTGCAGTGGGCACCCGCCACCTCGTCCCAGCGAAGTCGAACGGCTGGGGGGGCGCGTCGGCCTGCCGCGAGAAGTGTGCTGGGAGCCCGAAGGCCGCCAGGGGAGCGCCAGTGCCCGCCCCCAGTCGCGTGTCCGCCGCGTCCCTCCTCCCCGTCTCCTGCACCACCACCTGCCGGAGAGCGTCGGCGCGGGAGGGGCCGCGCCACGCCGCGCGGTGCACCGCCGGCCAGGCTGTGACGACGCGCGCCGGGGGCGAGGGGGGCGCCGGCCAGCGCCTGCGGGGCAGAGCCTCGTCCGGGGACAGTGGCGTCCCCGAGGGGGACGGGGCAGCTACCAGCGCCATGTGGGCTGCGGCGCCGGCCGTGAACTGCGGCGACAGCGCGTCCGGCGACACCACAGTGGTGAGCATCGCAAGGCCAGGCGTCGGTGTGGCGGGGGCGGGGGAAAGCTCTGCCGCGCCCCTTCGGGCTGGGAGGTGCTGCGACAGGAACGCCTCTGCGCTCAGCAGGGCCGCCGCGGGGCCGGAGCGCGGGCGGGGAGCCGCGCCCGGGCTAGCCGGCGGCGAGAGCATCTGGCTCGCTGCGATGTCGGCAAACACCACCGCTCCGTCGTCGTCGTCGTCGTCATCGTCGTCGTCGTCATCGTCGTCGTCGCCGTCGTCCTTGTGCCTGTCGGCATCGGCGGCCTCGGCCTCCCCTCCAGCCGTCGTCTCGCCCGCAGCGAGCTTCCCGCCGAGGCTGCCGAGCAAGCCCGCCCGGCCCCCGACCCCGATGTCCTCTCCGCTCGCCGTGCCCGACAGCACAAAGCGCACGCCCGCACGCCTCCTCGCC
>Ga0136560_1000639_pt1 | contig 17738 bp, 7 predicted proteins | sample AntRauMeHopE1497_FD_104925 | JGI IMG/M metagenome (GOLD analysis project Ga0136560, IMG submission 104925) | Saline lake microbial communities from Rauer Islands, Antarctica - Metagenome Hop E1 #497 | ecosystem: Environmental > Aquatic > Non-marine Saline and Alkaline > Saline | place... | reverse complement strand
GTCCTCGGCCTCCTCCCCCCCGCCATCGCCCCCCGTGTCCCACGCCCCCGTGATGACCATGGCCTGCAGCTGCCGCTCGCACAGCGACCGCAGCGACGGAACCCGCAGCGGCAGCGGCAGAGCCGCGCCCTCCCTGCCGGGCCCCGCCCCCCCGCCGCCGTCCCCCGCCGCCGTCCCCGTGGCCGCGAGGCGCGACGCCTTGAGTAGGTCCACCCCCTCCATCAGCTCCCGGACCGCCTCCTTGGTCCGGATCAGGTCCAGGGCAGAGCCGAGGCAGGACGCCGCCGCGTCTCTCACCTCCTCCGCCCGGTCCTCGAGGCTCGCCACCGCGGCCCGGGCGAGGACGAGGAGCACCTCCTCCCCCGCCGCGCCCTCGGGCAGCCGGGCCAGGGCCCCCGACGCCCAGCCGAGCAGCCGCACCTGCAGCCGGGGGGCCAGGGGCGCCGGGCGCACCAGCCGGCCCGAGAAGAGCAGCGACGGTCCGGCAGAGCCGGCAGAGCCGGTCGGTCCGGCAGCACCGGCCTCTTCGCCCGAGGCCTCGGCCTCTGCCGGGGGCAGGAGGGGCGGCTCTGCCGACGCCTTTGCGAACGCGGGGTCCTCTTCGTTCCGGACGGCATCACGGCCCCGGCTCTGCACGGTAGAGCCGGAGGGGGAGAGGGCGGCGGCGATCCTTGCGAGGGCGAAGCCCGGGCCGGCGCGCGCCGTGGCCGCGGCGAGGATGGCACCGCATTGGGGGTCGAGGGAGGAGGATGTGTCAGCCATGGCGGCGAGGGCGTCGTCGAGGAGGGGGCGGAGGACGCGGGGGGCCAGGGCGGCGGGGCTGGCGAGGAGGGCGGCGACGGCGCCGGCGGCGGCGGAGCGCACGGCCTTGATGGCGGCGTTGCGCACATAGGAACGGAGGACGTCGACGCAGCGCTCGCCGGCGGGGCCGAGGGCCACGGGTCCCGGGACGGGGCGGGGGGGAGGCGGGAGGCGGGAGAAGGGGAATCGGCCGTCGGCGGCCGCGGACCAGGCGCGCGAGACCGCTCCGAGGCCGCGGGCGAGGGCGTTGAAGTGACCCGTGCTCAGGGGCCGCCGGCGGTCCCCCGCCGGCGCGGCGGCTCTGCTCGCGACGACGTCCTCGTAGTCGGGGACGGCGTCCGGCTCTGCCGACGCCTTGCCGAAGGGCCCGGCGTCGGCGACGATGGCGACAAAGTCAAAGCCGTCGAGCGACTCCGGCAGAGCCACTTCGTCGGCGCCGGCGGCGGCCGCGCCGGACGCGGGGCCGGGGCCCCTGGCTCGCGCGTCGCGGGCGCCTGGCGCGGGCCCGTGCGCCGGGCGTCGCTCCCTCTCGCTGGCCGCCCTGACGGCCGCCCGCACGTCCGTCGCGGTCCGGGCTGCGGCCGTGGCGGCGGCGGTGGCGGCGGCGCGGGTGCGCGGCCCGCGGGCCCCGCCCGCCCCGGTAGAGCCCGCCGCGGGGGCCCTCAGCGCGTCCTTGGCGGACATGACACGACGCATCGGCCGCCCGGCCCGACCCGCCGCCGCCGCCGCAGCCCAGCCGCCGCCGCCGACGCCGCCGCCGACCGACGCGGGCCGGCCCGCCCCCCCGGCGGCGGAGGCCGAGGATGCCGACGGGGCGGTGCGGCCCGGCCCCGCGACGCCCGCCGCTTTGCGCCCCGCGCGAAACCGCCGGAGCGCCGACTCCAGACACTGCACCCACCCCCTCGGGTCCGAGGACCACCACTCCTCCGACGCGGCAGAGCCGAGGTCCTCCAGCACCTGGATCACGCCCCTCGCGCTCCCGGCCGCCGCGCCGCCCCCGGCTCTGCCGGCCTCCTCCTCGATCCCTGCCACCCCGCTCCCGGCCCCGCCCCGGCCCCGGGGCGCCCCCAGCCGCCGGTCCGCGATCCGGGCCAGCGCCTCCACCGCGCACGCCGCGGTCTTCACGGCAGAGTCGACCATCGACGCCCTCGCCCCGCGCGAAACCGCCACGGCGACCGCCGACACGAGAGCCGGCGCGTGCCTCGCTGCCTTGAGCGCGGCCTCCTCCTCGCTCCCCGACACCAGCCCCGGCTCTGCCGCCCCCGCGGCCCGCTGCTCTGCCCTGGCCTCCTCGTCCGCCGCCCTTCGGAGCACCGCGACGGCGCTCACCGACGCGGCGTCCGGCCAGGAGGCGGCCGCCCCGCCGGCCAGCGGCGCGCAGAGCCCGACCAGGGCGAGGGCCGGGCGGCCCGCCGCCGCCGACGTCCCCTCGCCGAGGAGCTCTGCCAGCCCTCGCTCTGCCGCCCGCGCCGAGGCTGCCTCGGCGGGGCCGGCGCCCGGGGCGGGGGGCTGCGCCCTCAGCCTGGCGATGGCGTCGGCGACAAGGGCGGCGGATCGGTCCTTGCGCCCGGCGGCGATCGCAAGGACGCTTTCGAGGTCCGCGCACGCCGCCACCGTCCCGGGGGGGGCCGAGGCCACCAGGTCGACGGCGAGGACCGCGTCGCAGAGCAGCGCGAGGGAGAGCAGTGCCGCGCGGGGCGAGCCGGCGCCGGCGCGGGTCGGGTCCAAGCCCTTGGAGCCCAGCTCGCTGCCGAGCAGGGATGCCAGCGTCCTTGCGAGCGCCGCCGACGCCTCGGCGCGCTCATCGCGGAGCAGGTCGCACCAGACGCTCGCGAGCCCGACGAAGAGCTCGCGGAGAAAGGGGCCAGGGCGCCGGCCGGCCTGCAACAGCCGCTTGACGGTTTCCGCCTGGATCAGCGGCGCGATGGCGTCCAGCGGGAGCGAGCCCGGTGGCACGCGCAGCGCCAGATCGGCCAGGAGCTCCGCACCGGCCTGCGATCGCGCGGGCGGAGGACGAGCGGTGGGGGAGTGGGGCCGGGCCGGCCGTTCAGCGCAAGCCTGGTCGCGGCAGCCCGCCCAGGCGCGCGCCGGCGGCTCTCACCTGGGCCACCTTGGTGTGGGAGTCCGTTGTCCCGGTGATGGCGAGCCGCCACAGGGGCGCGGACCAGGGGCGAATATCGAGACCGCGCGCGACGCCGCTGTTGGCAGCCCCGGCGTCGATGGCCCCGTGCACCGCGCACAGACGGTCGACCTTTTGGGTCCATGCCGTTGCCCCTCGCCAGACGTCCTCGCCGGCGCGCGCCATGCGTGCCGTGGAGTGGCCCGGCAGCGTCCGGGCCGCCGTTTTTCTTTTCCCGCGGCCGGCAGAGCCTTACAGTTCGGGCAACAACACGTCATCCGGGCGCGAGCACCCGTCGCAGCAGCATTTCCACGCCGTCCTTCCGCCATCCTCGGTCACGCCCGCCCGCAGTCCTCGCACTCGGCGGCGGCGGCGGCGGCGCGCGCCTCGGCCTCGGCCTCCCGCTCGTCCAGCACCGCCCGGGCCACGTTGTAGCGGAAGCCCTTGCGCATCACGGCCTCGAGCAGCTTCTGGCCGTCGCGGCGGCGCCCCAGCTTGTCCGCGACGCGGCGGCACGCGGCCTCGTCGTCGGCGCCCGCCGCCTCGAGCGCCTCCTCGATCAGCTCCTCGCCCAGCCCGTGCGAGAACCGCATCTCCGCGGCCACCTGCGCGCGGGGCCTCGGGCGGAACGTCACGCGCTGGTCCGCCCACCACATCGCGAAGCGCTCGTCGCCCACAAACCCGGTCGTTTCCAGCCGCCGGATCACCGCCTCGACCATCTCCTCGCTCGTCGCGTCCTCGATGCCGCCGTCCGCGCCGGCGCCGTGAGCCACCGCCGCGGCCTCGGCCTCGGCCGCCTCGGCGGCCTCGCGCTCCTCGCGCTCCTCAGCGCCGAGGTCGCGGAGCATCTGCCTGCCCCGCCCACGGCCCTTGCGCTCCGCCGCGCGCTTCCGCCACCTGTCGCACAGCACTACGAGCTTGGTCCGCAGCTCGTGCTTGGACCGGGGCCGGTTCATGAGCAGCTTCTGGCTGTGCGCCCAGAGGCGCTCTAGCAGGCGCTTGGACATGTCGCGCCGCGCCCCCCGCCCGCGGACGCCCTTGCCCCCCGAACGAGACGCTCTTCCGCGGCGGCGAACCCGCCCCGGGGTGCCGGCGCCGCGCGCTGTGGGCGTTGCCGACGTCCGGCAGAGCCCGGGAACAAACCCTGCGACGGCGGCAAGGCAGGCCGCCGAGCAGCGCCGCCGCGCGTCGCCGGACCGGCCACATCCGGCACCGGCCCGCCCCTTCCCGAATCACACCGGGCGCACGCAGGGGGACGCGATGCTGACCAAGTTCGACACCAAGTCGGTCAGGGTCAAGGGGCTCGCTTTCCACCCGAAGCGCCCCTGGATCCTCGCCTCGCTGCACGACGGCATCGTCCAGCTCTGGGACTACCGGAACGGGACCTGCATCGAGCGGTTCGCGGGCCACGAGGGCCCCGTCCGCGGCCTGGACGTCCACCCGGCCGGGCAGCCGCTCTTTGTGTCCGGAGGCGATGATTACCTCGTCAAGGTCTGGAGCCTCACGCAGCGCAAGTGCCTCTTCACCCTCGTCGGGCACCTCGACTACATCCGCACGGTCCAGGTGAGCCCGGCCGCGCAGCCGGGGCGGCGCGCGCGGAGCTGGCGGGGCGCGGGAAACGGCGGGACGATCGCCTGGCGCGAGGCGCGGACGGCGTGTGCGCGCACGTGGCTCGCGCCTCCTCCCGCCCGCGCCGACGCCCCCCGCCCCTGTCGAACTGTACAATGCACCTCCGCCACCGGGGCCGGCGGGCGCGGCCGGGCGGCTCCTCGCCGAGCCGCGGCGCCTCTGTCTGTCCGGCCGCCAGCCTGACCCCTCCCGGCGCCGCGACCGGCGCCCGCCCCGCGCCCTCCGCCTCCCCCGGCCCGCCCACCCCACCGAGCAGCGGCCCGCCGATCGTTCCCGCCCCGCAGTTCCACCACGAGAACCCGTGGATCGTGTCGGCGTCGGACGACCATACCATCCGCGTGTGGAACTGGATCTCCCGCACCTGCGTCGCCACGCTCACGGGGCACTCGCACTACGTCATGTGCGCCCGCTTCCACCCGCGCGACGACCTGGTGGTCTCGGCGTCGCTGGACCAGACGGTGCGCGTGTGGGACCTGGGGCCGCTCCGCCGCCGCTCGGTCCGCGGCGCCGGCGGCATCCCGCCCCTCAACGCCGGGACGAACAGCCCCCTCGCGGCGCTCCGCGCGCAGGCGCAGCGCTTCGCGGCGGGCGGCGGCGGCGCGGGCGCGCGCTCCGGCGCGGGCGGCGAGGTCTCCGGCGACGCGGTTGTGAAGCACATCTTCGAGTCTCACGACCGGGGCGTCAACTGGGCGACGTTCCACCCCACCATGCCGCTCATCATCTCGGCCGCGGACGACCGCAGCATGAAGCTGTGGCGCATGGCCGACGGCCGCGCCTGGGAGGTGGACACCATGCGCGGGCACTCGAACAACGTCTCCTGCGCGCTCTTCCACCCCCACTGCGACCTCATCGTGTCCAACTCGGAGGACCGCTCCATCCGCGTGTGGGACGGCACCAAGCGCCTAGCCCTCTCCACCTACCGCCGCGAGTCCGAGCGATTCTGGATCCTGGCCGCCCACCCGCACCAGAACCTCATGGCCGCCGGCCACGACCGCGGCCTCGTCGTCTTCAAGCTCGAGCGCGAGCGCCCCCCCTACGCCCCCGCGGGCAGCGGCCTCGTCTTCTACGGCGCAGGCCGCGACCTCCGCCGCGCCGTCCTCGGCGCCGGCATCGACGCCCGCGTCTACACCGACCGCCGCACCTCCTCCACCTACCAGTTCAACGCCGGCGCCCGCTCCGTCGCCCACAACGCCCACCAGCGCGCCACGGAGGTGCTCCTCGCCCACACCCTCGCCGAGGGCGGCCAGTACACCCTCATCGACGTCGCCGCCTCCATGGCCGCCGCCGCCGCCAACGGCCGCGCCGACACGCCCCAGGGCACCGGCCTCTCCGTCTGCTTCCTCTCCCAGTCCCGCTTCGTCGTCCTCGACCGAAACCGCTCCCTCGCCATCAAGGACATGGCCAACAAGACCACCAAGCGGGTCCCCCTCCCCGCCGGGTACGACCGCGCAGACTCCCTCTTCGCCTCCTCCCAGCCCGGCCGCATCCTCATCCGCGCCGAGGACAAGGTCTGCCTCTTCGAGACAGCCTCCGGCCGCGTCCTCGGCGAGGTCTCCGGCCTCCGCCGCGTCCGCTACGTCTCCTGGTCCCCCGACGGCCGCTTCGTCGCCCTCGTCACCCGCGTCACCGTCACCCTCGCCGACCGCGACCTCAACCACATCGCCACCGTCCGCGAGGCCGTCCGCGTCAAGTCCGCCTGCTGGGACGAGAAGGGCGTCCTCCTCTTCAACACCTACACGCACCTCAAGTACCTCGTCCCCGAGGTCGCAGCCCACGGCGCGTCGGGGCCGTCCACCCCGGCGGACGCCGACGGCGCCGCCGCCGCCGCCTCGGCCTCCTCCTCCGCCGACGCCGACGCCGACGCCGCCCCGCCCGCCGCCACCACCTCCAAGGCCGCCGCCGACGCCGCCGAGCGCACCGCCGACGCCGTCGGCATCGTCCGCGCCCTCCCCGCCGTCGTCTACCTCGTTGAGGCCCGCGACGGGCAGCTCCACGTCCTCGACCGCAAGCGCTCCGTCCGCGCCCTCACCTACGACGCCACCGAGCCCCAGTTCAAGCGCTCCCTCGCCCGCCGCGAGTACGGCGAGGTCGTCCGCGCCATCCGCGGCGGCTCCATGTGCGGCCAGGCCGTCCTCTCCTACCTCCAGCGGGCCGGCTACCCCGAGATCGCGATGCACTTCGTCGCCGACACCGCCACCAAGTTCGGCCTCGCCCTCGAGTGCGGGGACCTCGACGTCGCGCTCGACTGCGCCGAGAAGATGGGCGACGCCGACCTGTGGCTCCGCCTCGCCCGCGAGTCCACCCAGCGCGGCAACGTCCGCATGGCCGAGGCAGCCCTGCAGCATGCCCGCGCCCGCGACAAGCTCGCGTTCCTCTACCTCGCCACCGGCGAGCGCGGCACCCTCCGCCGCATGCACGGCCTCGCACGGAAGGTCGGCGACCCCATGGGCGAGTACCAGGCGGCCCTCGCCCTCGGCGACGCCGCCGCCCGCGTCGACGTCCTCGTCCGCGCCGGGCAGCTCGCCCTCGCCTGCGCCTGCGCCTCCCTCCACGGCCTCCACGACCAGGCCGCCCGCGTCCGCGCCATGATCGAGGACTCGGGGGGCACCGCCCCCGACGTCGCCGCCCTCGCCGCGGACATCCCGGGCGTCGGGACCACCGCCTGCACCCCCCCGCCCTGCGTCGCGCCCAGCGCCGGCAACTGGCCCCAGCTCGAGGGCGCCCGCTCCGTGTTCAACACCGCCGTCCTCACCGGACAGCAGGACGTCGCGGACGAAGCCGCGGGCAGGGGAGGCCGCGCGCCCGGCGGCGCGGCCGCCGCCGCCCTCGCCGCGGACGACGACGACGCCGGCGGCGCCTGGGGCGGCGACGACCTCGGCCTCGACGACGACGACGCCGCCGCCGGCGGGGCGGGCGGCGCCTCCTCGGCCGTCAAGGCCCTCCGCGCCGACGCCGGCGCCGCCGCGGCGTCCTCGGGCGGCCCGGGGGCCGCGGCCGCGTGGGGTGGCGGCGACTCGGACCTTGACCTCGACCTCGGCGACGACCTCGACGGGCCCGACGCCGGCGCCGCGGGGGCCGCCGCCGCCGGCGCCGCCTCCGCCTCGGGCTGGGTCGCCCCCACCCCGGGCCCCGGCTTCGCCTCCCGGTGGGTCTCCTCCGGCAGCAGCGTACCCGCCGACCACGCCGCCGCCGGGGGCTTCGAGACCGCCGCGGACCTCCTCCGCCGCCAGCTCGGCCTCACCACCCTGGAGCCCCTCGCCGACGCCCTCCTCGCCACCCGCCAGGCCGCCGTCGCCGCCGTCCCCACCCTCCCCGGCCTCCCCGCCCTCTCCGCCCCCATCCTCGCCGAGAACCCCGCCTCCTCCTCCGCCCCGTCCCGCCCCGCCGCCGCCGTCACCGTCCCCTCCCTCGTCGCCGACCTCTCCGCCGTCTACACCGCCTTCCAGTCCGGCGACTTCGCCGCCACCGCCGCCGCCTGCGACGTCATCTTCGCGCGCATCCCCCTCGCCGCCGCGACCAGCCGGGCGCAGGAGCGCGAGGTCAGGGAGGTCCTCGAGGCCGCCCGCGAGTACAAGCTCGCCTGCACCATCGAGCTCGCCCGCAAGGCCACCCCGCCGTCGGACCCCGCCGCCCAGAAGCGCGTCCTCGAGCTCGCCGCCTACCTCACCCACTGCCGCCTCCAGCCCCCGCACCGCATCCTCACCCTCGACCTCGCCATGTCCATCTCCTTCAAGCTCAAGAACTTCGCCTCCGCCGCCCAGTTCGCGCGCAGGCTCGTCGAGACGCCCCAGGCCACCGCCCCCGCCTTCGCCGCCCGCGTCGCCAAGGCCAACAAGGTCATCACCCGCGCCCAGGCCATGGGCCGCAACGCCGTCCCCGTCGACTACGACCCGCGCAACCCCTTTGAGGTCTGCGCCGCGTCCCTCACCCCCGTCTACCGGGGCCAGCCCAGCGTCACCAGCCCCTTCAGCGGCGCGCGCTACCGCCCCGAATACGCCGGCGAGGTCTGCCGCGTCGACGGCTGCGCCGCGATCGGCGAGGAGACCACGGGGCTCGTCTGCTACCGCGCGGACCGCCCCGCCGCCGGCGCCGCGGCAGCGGCCGCGGCCTCATCGGCCGCCGCGCCGGCCGAGACGGACGGGTTCGCGGGCGAGAGCTGGTGAGGCCCGGAGCCGCTGCGCACGGAACGGCGGCGTGAGATTCCGGCACGCGCGCACGCCCGGCGAAGAACACAAGCCACCATCACGGGGCGGCAGCAGCCATCGCGCTGAAACACACGCGGCAAACGCGGGGCTCCGGCCCCAAGGGCACGCCCTGCCGGCCGCCATTGCGCCCCATCTGTCGGTCACCGGGCCATCGGAGGTTGCCGACCGATGGCCGCGCGCGTCGGCTCAAAGAAGCGACCACCGGCGACCTTGACCGCCCGCAGAATCCACGACAGCCGACCCTACGCTGCCGTGTGGCACGGGCGCAGGGAGCCAGGGGGAAGCAAGGCGTTTCTGGCCTCGCTGGCGCAGAGCTCGATCTGACACGTCGACGTCAAAAAGGAAGCCACGCGAAACTGGCGTGCGCCGTACACCCCCTCCACCACACTGCCCTGACCGGCGTGAAAGGACGGGACGCTGGTTGACCTTGCTCTCTCACAGGACCGCGCGCATGCGCTTCAGTGGCTCAGGCGAGCCAGCCGGCGCGCCGGCGGCCTCGACGACACGGCCTTGCAATTCCCCGAGTCCTCGGCTTGCGGACCAGCTGGCCGCATCGAGCATCGCCGCCCTCCGCAAGAACGCAGAGGGTAACACTACGAGCCTTCGCAGCTCGGGCATGCCGGCAAGGGGCCGGTGGGGCTGCGGGGCGCTGTCCTTGTGCGATTCAGCAGTGATTGCCGTCCAGGTCGTCTCTTCAGCGGCTGCGTGCGGCGCCGAGCTCGCCGCCTTCCTTACCATCGACGGAAATGAAACATGCGCCGGGCGGTCGTGCCGGCTGGGACCGTGAGACAGCCTCGGGTTGCCTCAAGGCGGTCAACGACGTTTCGGACTTGCCGTGAACTGGCTCAGCCGAATCAAGCCACGCTTGCCCGTCGTCCGAGCGCCCACCGACGCCCCGTCGTGCAACGCCCTCTCCTCGCAGGCTCACAGAGGTCGGGCCGGGCGTGCCGTGCCGGTGGGCGCCGGACGCGGACTCGGAACTCACGGCGATGCTTGCCGCCGATGCAGCGGTCCAGTCCGGGATGACCAAGGCATCCGTCTCCGTGGCGGTGGCCCTGGTCGTTGTCCTCGTCAGCGTCCCGCTCCTTGGCGCCGTTTCGGACCTCACGAGGCGCGAGACCATCATCGGCGCCGCCTCGCTGGCGTCGTTCCTGCTCCTCGCCCTGCCCTCCCTCGCCGGTGCCGGCATCGTGGCACTCAACGGGTCGGACTGGGAGGTTGCGGCCCTCTACTCGGCCGTCAACGCCACGGCGGCCATGGGCCGCGCGGCCGGCGCCCTCCCCCTCTGTTTCCTCCCCGGCCTCGCCCCGTCCCACAGCGCCCTCGTCGCAAACATGACCGTCTCCATCCTCAGCACCACCGCCGTCCTCTCCTACCGGCGAGTCACCGAGTGGCCCACCGTCGACGAGCTGGCCGCCCTCCCGCGCTGCGGCGCCATCGCCTCGTGCTCCGCCGCCGGCCGCCGCCGCCGGGACCGCTCGGGCAGCGTGACGTCGTCCTCATCCGCCTCCTCCTCTCCCCGGCACGCCGGTGTCACCGGCTTTGACCGGCTCTCCGCCCTCGCGATATGGTCCGTCGCCCTCCCAGGGCCATCCATCGACGCGACAGCCGCCGTCGTCGCGTCAACGGTCATCAACGGCTACATGGCGGCCGTCTCGGCGATCCTCGTTCTTGACACCGCCGGCCCCGGCCCCGCAGACCTCGCCGCCGCCGCCGGCCCAGCCGACGGCCCGCCCCCCCTCCCCCTCGGCCCCGCCCTCGCCGCCTCGGGCTACTTCAGCCGCCCCGCCGGGGGCAACCGCATCCTCCGCGCCGCCCTCGTCGCCCTATCCGCCGCCATCATCGCCGCCTTCGCCGCCCGCCTCCTCGTCCTCTGGGCCTCCCCCTCCCTCCGCCAGGTCCACTGGCGCGCCGCAAGCTGGGCCCTCCCCTCGGCCGCCGCCGCCCTCGTCGTCGCCTACCTCGCCACCGAGCTCGCCCGCTCCTGGGGCCCCGCCGTCCTCTCAGCCGGCCACTTCACCCGCCTCGCAGTCGTCCAGATGACGGCCATGATCATACCCGTCGCCGCCGTCCTCATCAGCCGCACCGCCGCCACCGCCAACGCGGAGGCCTCTGCCGGCAGAGCCAGGAGCACCGAGGAGTCGCTCCGCTCCTTCATCCTCTGGTCCAACCACGAGCTCCGCACCCTCCTCACCCCCGTCGCCCTCGCCGCCTCGGAGCTCGTCGACACCGCCATGGCCGCCCCCTCCCCCGCCTCAGAAGACGCCACCGCCGCTGCGACGCCCCCGCTCCCCTCCGTCGCCCTCGTCATCAGCGGCGGCGTCGCCCGCGCCACCTCCCTCCTCACCTCCTCCCTCGACCTCTTCCGCGCCATCACCACCGGCAGAGCCACCGACCCCGCCTGCGCGTGGGCCCCCGTCGCCTCCTCGATGCGCAAGACCGTCGGGGCCGCCTTTGGCTCGCCCACCACACCCGTCCACGCCGCCGCCGGGTCGGGCCTCGCCGCCGCCGCTGCCGCCGCCGCAGACTCCCTCGCCGCCGCCGCCTCCGTCGCCGCAGCCTCGGTCGAGTCCGCTGCCGCAGTCACCATCACAACGGCTCGGGACGTCGTCACCGCCGCTGACTCCACCGACCGCGCCGCCTGGCCCCGCGACGACGACACCCAGATCACCGCCACCGCCACCCCCTTGGCGCTCGCCGACGCCGCTAGCTTCCCCGCCTCCAGCGACTCGGCTGGCCGCCCCTCCGCCACCCCCGGCTCCGTCGGCGGCATCCGACTCTCGACCAGCGCCGCCGCCGACGCCGACGGCGCAGCCCACCCCGGGGCCCCGCGAAACCGCCCCACCCTCGCGGTGCCGCGAAACCGCCGCTCGTGGGCATCGGCCTCACCCGAGCCCGGCGACGCCACCTCCGCCACGTCACCCGGCCCCCCCTCCTCAAAGAGCCGGACCCCCGCCCCCTGGCGCCCCGCCCGCGCCGCGGCCGTCATGCCGTCGCCCCGCGACGACGACGACGCGGCCATCGACGCCGCAGCCGACGTCTCGGCCTCGGCCGCCGCCGACGCCGCATCACGGCTCACCCCCTCCCCCCTCGAGGCCGCCCTCGCCCGCGCCGCGCCCGCCGAGGTCCGAGTCATCGTCGACCCCTCGGCAGAGTCGGTCGACGTCTTCACGTCCGTTGACACCGTCACGCTGGCAACGGCCAACTTCGTCACCAACGCCCTCAAGTTCGCGCCCCACGGCTCCCGCGTCGACGTCCGCGTCCGCTGCGCCCCCGCCTCCCTCCTCCCCCGGCTCATCCCCGGCAGGGGCGAGGACGGGTCCCAGGACCAGGTGGAGCGCGACGGCGGCAGCGCCCCGCCCATCGCCGGCAACGGCAACAGCAACAGCAACAGCAAAGTCGGGAGCTCCGCGCCCCGCCGCGTCCCTGACTCCGTCCTGGTCGAGCAGGACAGAGCCAATGCCGCCGTCCTCGTCGTCGAAGTGGAGGACGCCGGCCCGGGCATCGCCGCCAGCCACCAGAACCGGCTTTTCGAATCCTTCGCCGACGTCGGCACCAAGGCCGTCGGCGTCGCCTCTACCGGCATCGGCCTCGCCCTGGTCAGGGAGTCGGTCGAGAGGCTAGGCGGAACCGTCGGCTACCGCCACGCCTTCGACCCACCGGCAGAGCAGGCAGAGCCGGACGGGGCAGAGCTCGCCGAGGAGGACCCCGCCGCCGCCCCCGGCCGCCCCCGCCGAGGCCTCGGCCTCGCCGCCGCCCGCTCCCCCGGCAGCGTCTTCTGGTTCGCCGTCCCCGTGGCCACGAGGCGGCAGACCCGGCAGAGCCGGCAGGACGCGGCGCGGCGCCGTCTCTCGAGGCCCGCCTCCATCCGGGCCCTCACACAGGCCGCCGAGCGGAGGGCGGGGGCCGCCGCCGCCGCCGCCGGCCCGGGTGCCGAGGCCAAGCGATCCGCCAACGACCCTCTCTGGCGGTCCGCCTCGGAGCCCTCCCCCGTCCCCGCCGGCGGGCTCCACGGCAGCGCCGAGCCGGAGCCCACCCAGAGACAGGCGCGGGCAGCGCGCCGGGCTGCCAGGCGCACGGGCAGGGGGAGCCCGCCCCGCTCCGGCCGCGCCGCCGAGCCCAAAGCCTCCCCCTCCTCCCCGTCCGAGCCCCCGCCCACCGTCCTCGTCGTCGACGACTCGGCGGCGATCCGGTCTGCGGTCGCCCGCGTCGTCCAGCGGATGGGCCTCGCCCCGCGGCCCGCCTGCTCCGGCGAGGAGGCCCTCGCCGCGCTCCGGGAGCTCTGCACGGCAGAGCCGGCGGGGGAGGGGCCGCCGCGGATCGCGGTCCTGCTTGACCGGGACATGCCGGGAGGCATGGGGGGCATGGAGGTGCTCGAGGCCCTGCAGCAGTGCCGCGCCGGCGGCCGCAGCCCCGTGTCGGCCGCCATGGCCAAGGTCCCCGTGGTCATGGCCACGGGGGCCGCGGACCCGGAGACGGAGGCCAGGGCGAGGCGGCTGGGCGCCGTCGCGGTGCTCGCCAAGCCCCTCACGCGGGACGCCATCGCCGAGTGCCTCAGGGCCCAGGGCCTCCTCGGGTGAAGCCGAGGTGCGGCCCTGCGGCGGCCGGGCGTACCGGCTTGACGCCCGGCCATCTTGTCAGCGTTTTGATGCTGCTTACAAATACTGTGCACGATCATTGAGTGCCCCGTTGTCCGACTTGCAGCCGTCAGCTGTTGTTTTCCGTGTGATCCAGAGCGCAGCCGGCACACAATCACCCACCACACGGCGCGCGGCGCTAGGCCGCGACGAGCGCAACCCCCTGTGTGCACGGCCCGAGGCGAGAGTGACCCGCGCGTCCCAGCGACCGCCACCCCTTGCAAAAGGCCGCGCCGTCGCACCACAAACACACCCACGCACTCCGACGACCACCACTCCCCCGCCGCCCCGCCCCCCGGTCGCCGTCCTTCGTCCCCGGCCCCTCAGGCGCGGATCACGGAGCGGCCGTCCACGCCGCGGATGAACTCGGGCACCTCCTCGTGCAGGATGTCCGAGTAGAGCTCCTCGGCGGCGGGCTCGGGCATGGCGCGGGCGAGCTCCACCTCCGCGTCCACCTCGGCGCGGATCTGCTTCTCGCGGTCCTTGAGCTCCTTCTCGCTGGCCCACCCGCTGTCCACGATGCGGCGCGTGATGAGCTTGATGCAGTCCTTCGTCTCCCGCACGGACTTGACCTCCTCCTTGCCGCGGTACGTGATGCCGGGGTCGGACATGGAGTGCCCGTGGTAGCGGTAGGTGGCCATCTCCACGAAGAGGGGCCGGCCCTGCCCGGCGTACTCCTTCGCCCACTTGATGCCCTCCCGCACGGCGAGGTAGTCCATGCCGTCGATCTTGATCCCCGGGATGGCCTCGCCGCCCTGCGTGAAGTACCGGGGGTTGGACGAGTGGCGCTCCACCGACGTCCCCATGCCGTACTGGTTGTTCTCGCACATGAAGATGCACGGGATGCCCCAGAGCTTGGACATGTTGGCCGCCTCCCAGATCTGCCCCTGGTTGGCAGAGCCGTCGCCGTACATCGCGATGGTCACGGGCATGGGGCCGTCGGGCGAGCCGCCCTCGGCGATGTGGTGGAACCTGTCCGCGAAGGCGATGCCCGCGCCCACAGGCACCTGCGCGCCGACGATGCCGGCGCCGCCCCAGAAGCGGTTCTTCTTGGAGTAAAAGTGCATCGAGCCGCCCTTGCCGCCCGAGGCCCCGCCCCCGCGGCCGAACAGCTCGCCGACGATGCGGGACACGCGGTCGCCGCGGATCAGCTGCAGCGCGTGGCAGCGGTACGTGCCGATGAGGTTGTCGCGCGCCGAAAGCGACGTCTGCATGCCCACGGCCACGGCCTCCTGCCCGTCGTACAGGTGGCAGAACCCGCGGATGTTCTTGGACTTGTACTCGTTGTCGCACGAGATCTCCATGCGGCGGATCCGGTGCATGTTCTCGTGGACCGACAGCAGCTCCTCCTTGGTCGCCGTCGCCGAGGTCATGGTGGGGCCGTCCACCTCTGCGCGGGGGAAAAAGGGTGGCGGGACGGGCGCTTTGGCACTCCGGAGGGCGGCAACGCGGGGCGCGGCGGCGCCAGGGGCGGGCGGGGCTGCCACGTCGGTGCTCTGCCAGCCGGGCGCAAGACGTCTCGCGGCCCGTCGCTGGCGGCCCCGTGCGCGCCCTGGGCGGCCAACCGGCGCGCCCAGGTGGGAATTCGTGACAGCTCCGGCCGCGGGGCGCGGCAGCCAGACGCGCAACGGGCCGGAGGAGGGCGGGAGAACGCTGGGACGCGGCGCCGAGACCGAGGTGCGGGCGCCCTCCCGCGCTGCGTGCCGGGCGCACGCGGTGCCGCCTGGCCCGACGAGGGATTTGCATCGGAGCACCGGCGGAGCCATACCGCCGCGGCGGACAGGGCATGGTTCGGCGGGGCCGGCTCGGGGCGGGCGGATTGCTCACTGTGCGCCTCGAACGGGACGGACATCTCGAACTCGGCCGACTCCGAGGACATGGCGCGCGCTCCAGCGCGGGCCGGAGCGGCCACACGCACGGCAGCACGGGCGGCACGGGCGAGCATGGTGGATGTGCCGTGCGCGCGCCGGTGCGGGCGAGACGCGGGGCCGGGCGAGGCTCTGCAAGCAAGGCAGCCCTCCCTCGGCAGCCGGCCTTGCGGGCCGTTCCCGGGGTGTTCTCGGGCGGCCACACCTGAGCTGGTGCGCGCCAGCCGCGTGCGCGGCGGAACCGGCGCCGATGGACTTCCGCGTCGTGGTGGGCGTCGACACCAGCCGAACGATGCTCTCGCTGGACCCGTCGTCGGGGGAGATCCCCGTCCACCAGGTCAGGCGGGCGCTGCGCCCTCTGCTGTCGCGCATGCTGGACCCGCACCCGTCGTCCGGGCCCAGGGGTGGCAGGCCGGGACGCAAGCGACCCCGGGCCACGGACACGGCCATGATCGCCACCGGCGACAACCGGCTGACGCTCCCCGCCGCGGTCGCGGGCATCCTGGAGGGGCGGGCCCGCCCCGGGGCGGGGGACGACCGGCGCGGGGCTGCGGCGGGCCCGGCCCTCGCCCACCGCGTGTTTGTCAGCGTTGTGAGCGCCGCCGACGACGACCCCGGCGCCGTGCCGCGCGTCCTGGTGCACGGCGCGCGCCTCACCGCCCGCTCGCTCCCCCGCATCGTGGCCCGCGCGCTGCGCGGCCTGTCCTCGCTCGAGGCGGAGGCCGCGGCCGACGGCCGCTCCAGGCGGGCAGTTGCCCGCCCCGCGACGGCCGCGGGCCTGTCCCTGCTGGAGGCCTGCGCGCACGCCGCCAAGCTGCTGCCCCTGGCCGCGGCGCCCTTCCTGGTGCTGGCGACGGACGGCGTCGCCGACGGGGCGGGGGGCGCCGTCGGCGTGCTGGCTAACGAGCACCTCCGGAGGCACGGCTTCACGGTGCACGTGGTGCGCTGCGGCGCCGCCGCCGCCCTCGCCGACAAGGACTGGCGCAAGATCGGCGCCCACGGCCGGGGGCGGCGAAACCGCGGCCCCCCGAGGCAGACGACGCCAGGGCAGGCGCCCGACGCCGGCGCGCTCAACTTCAGGGCTCTGTCGGGGGGCGGCAGAGCCTTCAGCGTGGCCGACGTCGTCGCGTGGGGGGACGACGCCGCGGCGGCGAGGGACGCGGGGCCCGCCGGGGCCGGCGCCGGCTCTCTCGCTGGTCGATCGCACATCCTGCAGAGCAGCCCGCCGCTGTCCCTGATGCGGGAGTCGGACCTGGGCCCCTTCTGGCGGCACGCGCTGGCGGCGGAGCGGGCGGCGGCGGCGGCGGCGACGGCGGCGGGCGCCGCGGCGGCGGCCAGGGCGGCGGCGGGCGGCGCGGCGGCGGGGGCCGGCGGAGACCGCCCCGCGACGCCCCGGGCGGTCGGGCCCGGCGGCGGCGGCGGCGGCGGCGGGGCACGGCACAGGGCGGCGGACGGGCGGCCGGCGTCGGACCCCGCTGCCGCCTCGGCCATAGCGGATGCGGCGGGGTCAGGCCCCGGGGGGCCGGGCCGGCTCCCGGGCGCCGCAGACGCGTCCGCGCCAGGCGAGGCGGGCAGAGCCGCGAAGCGGAGGGCGGGTCCGGGGTCCGGCCACGGGCCGGCGGCCCCCGGGGGCCCCGCGTCTCTCGCCTCCCGCGCCGTCGCGTCCCTCACCACGGGGGCGAGGTGGTCGACCCGGGAGCTGGCGACCTACACTCTCCGGGCGCCGGTGCGGGACGCGCTGCTCCTCCGGGCGCGCCACGGGTTTCGCGTGGTCTCCTCCGCGGTCCGCCCCGCCGTCGTCGTCGCGGCGGCGGCGGTGGCGCTACCCGCGGCGGCGTCGTCCCTCCCGCCACGCCCCGGGCCTCCCGCCGCCGCCGCCGCCGCCGCCGCCGTTGCCGCCGCTCCTCTCGTCTTCTCGTGCCGCCTCTGGCTCCACTGGCGGCCTCACGTCGCCGTCCTCGTCGACGTCACCGCCCCCCTCGCCGCGCCGTCGCCGCGAAACCGCGCCACGGGCGACGGCGGCAACCAGGGCATCCTGGCGGGGCGGGACAACGTGACCTGGGAGCGACACGGCAGGGCGGGGTCTGACCTCCGCGTCGCGTACCTGCCGGTGACGCTCCGCGTGCTGGCTCTCGCGTCGAGGGACTTCTTCCGCGCGCTCGACGCCGCGAAACCGCGCGGGCCGGGCGGGGAGGGGCCCAACGCGGCGCCCGACGGGCCGCGGCGCGCGGGGGCGGCGGCCTCCAACCCTGAGGCGGCGAGGGACTCCGCGCTGGCTCTCGGCGCCGACGTCACGACGGCGGGTCAGCTGCTACGGTTCGCCGCGCAGACGAGGGCGGTGGACGGGGCGGCGGCGCGGCTGCGACGGTGCCTGCAGGCGATGCGGCTTCCGACGGCGAGGGGGGGCGAGGGGGCGACGTCGTCGTCGGGGGCGGGGGCGGCAGGGCCGGGGGCGGCGGGGGCGGCGGGGGAGGCGTCG
>Ga0136560_1000636_pt1 | contig 17806 bp, 4 predicted proteins | sample AntRauMeHopE1497_FD_104925 | JGI IMG/M metagenome (GOLD analysis project Ga0136560, IMG submission 104925) | Saline lake microbial communities from Rauer Islands, Antarctica - Metagenome Hop E1 #497 | ecosystem: Environmental > Aquatic > Non-marine Saline and Alkaline > Saline | place... | reverse complement strand
GCCGGCAGACAGGGTCGCGGCGGCCAAACACTGCGCGCGAAGCGCTTGCACACCCGGAGGGGCGTCCGGGTCCTCGGCCCCTGCCATTGCTGCCTCAGCCACCGCCTCGTGCGACACCAGCGACGTCCCAAAGGTCGTCAGCCGCATCCCGAGCGTCCGGTCGTACACAAAATCGACCAGGATGGCGAGCCGAGTGGATAGCGGAAGGGCAGCCAGGCGCCGCGCGACCGGCAACTCGGGCGCCGCCGGGCGCCGCCGCGGCGCCGGTCGAACCGGGCTCGCACCGGACGTCGGGGACGATGGCGGGCCGGTTGCGGCGTCAACGGGCGCCCTACGGGCGGGCTCCGCACGGGAGGCGTCATCGTCTGGCTCCCCGCTGCCACCACCGCCCGCAGTTGCGGGCCCCTGGCTCCCGGCGCCCCCCGTGCAGGGGCCGGCCGCCGCGCCGGGAGACCCAGCGTCGTCCGGCGCGAACCCCCCGGCCGGCGCGGTAACGTCGCCGCCGGGGCTGCCCGACCCCGCCACCGCTCCCCCCGCCACGGCCGCCGGGACGAAATGCAGGCACGACGGCCCCGACGCGATGCGAGCCAGAGCCTCGAGCACCCCTGTTACCGGCAGGGCGGGGCCCCCGTCCCGCGCGAGCTCCGGCTCGTCCGCTTCCTCGTCGTCGTCGTTGAAGCCATCGCTCGGCGAAGCAGGGCCCTTGCCTGACCACCCCGGGCTCGCTCGGGCATCGTCGCTCCCCTCCCCGCTGTCTTCCGCCCCCGCCTCGTCGCCGGAGGAACCGTCGCTCGCCCCCCCTCTTCCGCCCTCTCGCTCCGCCCCGCCCGTCCCCGAGTCGGCGGCAGCATCCTCCGTCATGCGGCAAGAGCACACAAACGCCCACGCTGCCTCCGCCGCCGACACCCCCATCGACGCCCTAAGCACCCTGCCCCGCGCTAGCATCGACAAGAACTGCCCTAGCGTCATGGAAGGGGCCCCCTCGGCCGCGTACCCGCCGTCGCCCCCGACGCCCCGCCCGCGCCGCGCCGCGCGGCCCTGCCCGAAGGCTCGCACAAGCTCGCACACGCGGATCAGCCTCGAGCGCGCCGCCCGGTCGACGCCCGGCTCTGCCATGACGGTATCGCGCACGACGTTCACGAAGAGCGTCCCGGGGGGCCCCCGCGCGAGGCCGAAGTCCGCTCGGGCGACGGGGAGGACCCGGTCGTCGATGGCCGATCGCACGCTGCCGGCGGCGATGGACGCGATGTGGGTGCGGCCGCCGTCCATCACGATGCCGAGGGCAACGACCGCGCCGAGGAAGTTGGCGCGGTGGAGGCTCTGCCGGGGGCTCTGCGCGGGGGGTGCGGCGGCGGCGCTGGTGGGGGTGACACCCGCCGCGGTCGCGAGGGGGCTGTGCTCCCCCGAGGCGAAGGCGAAGGAGGCTCTGGCGGCCACGGACATGGGGTTGGAGAGGCGCCTGGGGCGGCGCGCCGCTGCGAGCCTGAGGGCCTCGGGCCCGGCGAAGCAGGCCGCCAGGGCGGCGTCGCCCCGGACGGTCGTGGCGCAGAAGCCGCAGCGCTGACGCCACCACTCGAAGACGCCGCGGCCGACGACGGAGCGGCCAGGGGAGAGGCTGGCGCAGAAACGGAACACGTCGACCAGGACGGCGTAGCGATCGACGAAGACGTCCCGCACGGCGGCGCGGGTGGCCGCGTCGCTCAGGGCGGTCGGCAGGCCGGACGCCTCCCAGTCTGCGTCGCAGGCGCGTCGCAAGGAAGCCTCGGCGTCGCGCCGGCCGGGCGCGGCATGAGCGCCGATGACCGGGGTGCGCCCGGGGCGGGGGTCCGCGGCGGCGGTGCCGCCGGGGCTCGTGGCCCCGGCAGGAGCGGCGGCGGCGTCGTCGTCGGCGGCGGGCTGGAGGACGGCTAGGGCGGCCGCACAGGCGGAGGCGAGGCGGGGCAGCAGCGACGGGGAGGGGGCGGCGTCCTCGTCGCCGGGATGCGCGGCCCACGACGCCTCGACGCGGGTGTACGGGAGGTCCGGCTCTGCCTGGGTGCGCCCGAAGATGACGTGTAGGGCGAGGTCCCGCAGGAGGAGAGACGCGCCCTCGCCCACGAGGGAGGACGGCGGGACGGCGGACGAAGCGGTCGGGGCCGCGCCGCGGGGCGGGGCCGCGGCGCTCCTGCCGGCCCGCGCGGGCGCCTGGCGGCGCGGTGACGGCGGGGACCCGGCGCCGGGGCTGCCCGGGCCGGGCGGCCGGGCGGGGGCCGAGGGTGAGAGCGCCCCCGGAGCCGCCGGCCGGCCCGGCGGGCAGAGCCCTCCCAGCGTCCCGTCGCAGAGAAGGTGCGCGAGCCGGCAGCGGGACACCGCGGCGACGAGGACCGCCGTGCCGCCGAGGCCCAGCGGGTTCCCTGACACGTCCAGAGCCGCCAGCGGGCACCGGCCGCCCGGCGCCGCGGCCCCGGCGGCGGGCGTCGCGGGGCCTCGGGCGAGCACGGCCGTCAGTCGGGTCGCGAAATCGGGCCCGAGCCGGTTGTGTCCCAGGCGGAGCGATGTCAGCGACGTTGACGTCCCTACCAGCTCTGCCAGGGCGCCGGCGCAGGAGGGGTCGTCGAGGCCGCACCTGTCCAGCGAGAGCGACGCCAGCCCTGGCCCGCCGTTCGGCGGGGCGGACGCAACGGACCGGAGCAGAGCCGCGGCGCCGGGGTGCGTCGACGCCTGCAGCGACGCGCCGTCGAGCGACAGCTCGCGCAGGCGGCAGAGCCGGGCGACGCGCGCGAGGGCCGCGGCGCCGGCGCCCCCTACCCTGTTGCCCCCCAGGTCGAGGGAGCGGAGGGGCAGGGGCCAGCGGCGCGCGGCCATCGCCGTCATGGCGGCCTCGGCCTCGGCGGCGTCCTCCGCGGCGGCGGCGGCGGTCCCGCTCTGCGCGCCGCGCATCCCGCCGGCAAGCCGCCCCGCCGGCCCCGCCGCGGCCGTCGGCGACGACGACAGGCCCGCTCGGGCCAGGAGGCGCGACCGGGCGCGCGGCGACGCCTGCGCGAGCGACTGCCCCCGCTCCAGCACCTCCGCCAGCCGGCAGAGCACCGCCGACGGCAGGGCCGTGTCGCGCAGGCAGAGCCGGCGGAGCGACCCGCACATCGCCACGATTGGGATGACGGCCCACGCCCCCGCTGCCTCGGCACCGCCGCAGAGCGCGTTTCCGCTGAGGTCAAGCGTGCGGATGGGAACGAGGGGCGGGGCGCCGGGGCGGGGGGCGAGGGGGGGAGAGGCAGCGGCGCCGGGCACCGCGACGCTGAGGGGCCGGCCCCCGAGCGCTGCCGGCCTGGGCGCCGCCGCCGGGGGCGCACCGCCGGCGAGGGTGCCGCCCCCCCACTGGTCGACCGACACGAGGGGGACCTCCACTCTGCCGTTCAGGACCAGGGAGCGACGCCTGCCGCCCCGGCTCCCGGCGCCGCCGCCGGCCCCGTCGACCCCGGCGCCGCCGCCGGCATGCCTCGCGAGCCGTTTCTTGTCCATGCCTCCCAGCGCGAGCAGCTCTGCCCGGATGGCCTCGCCGACGCCGTCCGCCGTGAGAGACGCCCCCGCCGCGGCGACGAGGACACGCCGCCGCGGGCGAGGATCGCCGCCGCCCCCGGACCCCGGCGACGTACGCCGAGCACCCCGCACGACGGACGCCCTGACGGCGCCGTCGCCGCCGCGCGCCGCCGGGCCCCTGCCGGCAGAGCCCGTCGACGCGGCGGACGGCGGCCTCCCGGCCCCGCGGGAGCTCGCCGCGGACAGCGCGCGGTCCAGCGCGTCCCGCTGCGCGGGTCCCGAGGACAGCGCGGCGGACAGCGACGACGGTGTCGCGGGGCCGCCTGCGCTGCCCCTCGCCGCGAGACCGGCCAGCAGCGACTGGTGCCGTGCCGCCGGGCGCGCAGGGCTGCCGCCCGAGGGAAGCGCGCGGGCGGCACCCCGGCCGTTCCGCGGGCCGGGCAGCGTCGTCGTGCCGGGGCGGTCGTTCCAGCGAGCCCGTGCCGCGATGACGCCGACCAGCGCCGCCGTGACGGCGCCCGCAGCCTCAGGCCCCAGGCCACACCCGCCCAGCCGTAGCTCCGACAGCGTAGGGCCCCGGCGGAGCCCGGCGGCGAGCGCTGCCGCGTCCCCGTCGGTGAGCGCGGCGCCCCGCAAGTCCAGCCGCACCGGCCTGTGCTGCGGCCGGATGACCATGGCCTTGGCGATGTCTCGCACGGGGTGATGGAACGCCGCGTCACAAGCCGCCACGTACGCGTAGCACGGGCGCAGCGACTCGGCCACGGCAGCGATGCGGGCTGCGTCCGTTGCGCCCGCACCCGAGGGCCCGGGCGCCGTCATGAGCCGCGGCGGCAGCTTCTTGCGCTCGCTGAGACCCTCCGAGTCAGATTCTGACTCCGTGTCCACCGTTCCGGCGCCGTGCTTCGCGGGCAGGCCATCGGCGGGCCAAAGCCGGAGCCGCGCGAGACGGTCCCTCACGTCGCTGGCCCGCGGAGAAGGTGACCGTAGGTCCCTCAACCTCCTTTCCGAGCGAGCAATGCGCGTCCCCCTTCCGTCTGATGCGGCTGCGCGGCCCGACGCGAGGGCTCCAAGCCTGCGCGACGCTCCCGCCCCGGCGCCTCGCGACGACGGGAGCCGCGCGGACAGCACGGAGCGGGTTGCGCCCACCACCGTGGCGGGCATCGGGCTCCTGTGTCTGAACCGTGCCGAAGATGCCTCGAGCGGTCTGTTCAGGCCCACTGCGACCTCGATGGAGCGGGAAGACGGGATCGCGAGCGACGGCACAGGCGCAGGCCGCCGCCCCGCGCGCGACCGCTGCTCATCGATCATGATCCCGACGACATCAACACTGCCGGCCATCTCGGGCCCTGGCACCCGAGCCCCGCGAGTGTGGTGACGCGGCCGTCCGCCCTCCACGAGCCAGAGCTTGACTCATTCCCATACCCGCGCCCACACCACACCAGCGGCACGCCGCGGAGCCCCTGGTGTTCGGTGCTGCTGTGCATACAGCCTTTGTCGTCCCCCGGTGCTCGGGTCGTCCGCACTTGGGGCCCTTGCCATAGTCCGGCCAGGAGCTTCCCGACGACACCGTGTGTGCAGGTTTTCAGCCGCCTGAGCCCCCATGCGAGGAAGACCACAGCTTTCTGGGGGACGCCGGGGCTCGGGGGCGCCGCGGAGATGCGAATGCCGTGGGAGCAAGACGGGCCCTTTCCTCTGCGCCGCCGCCGCGGCGGCCTTGGTGTTCGTGTGCATGCCTGGAGGGGGTGCCACCGTTTGGGTGTCGGTTTCGTCTGCTCAAGAGGCCCTGAGGCCGCCTGTTCTGCGGCGGATGCCAAAGGTGGTGGTCAGCGCGGCCGGGCACGCGGTGACCGCCTCGATGCGGCCTGGGTCGGGCGCTGTTGAGGGGAGCGGGCTGCCGGTCTCAGACGGGGGACTGGAGCTCGCGCCGGGGGCAAGCCCGCTGCCGAGGCGAGGGGCGGCCCGGGCTTCGTCGGTGCCGCCTCTGCCTTTCCCAGACCCCACGAGCCCTTCTACGTCGAATCCGTCGCCCGGCCAGAGCACGCACGGGCGTACCGGACCGAAGGGTGCCCCGAGCGCCTCCGCGTCCCCCTCCGAGCCCACGCCCGCCCCCGCCGCCGATGCCCTCTTGGAGCCCAACGTCAGCCTCGCGGAGGTGCGCTCGCCGGGCGCGCCGCGGCCGCCCGACGCCGAGCCGTGGCGCCGGCTCTGGGACCCGCTCACCGCGACGCAGCCCGAGCTCCCGTGCGTGGCGGAGGAGTTCTTGGGCGTTTCGCTGCGCCACACGGAGCGGACGGTCCTCTGCGCGGCCGAGCCCGAGCTGGTGGGGCCGTCTGGGGCGGGCGCGGTGTGCTACCAGCGCGAGGGCGTCGCGGTGAAGGCGTGCTCGGTCCTCGCCCCGGTCGTCGACGCCGAGGCCGCGAGGCGCCACGACCCGTTCCTCGTCCCCCGGTGCGCGGTCCGGCCGCTACACCTCACCAGCACGGCGTGGCACAGTGTCGCGGACAGATCCGACAACACCACCGAGGGCGCCTCCTCCCCGTCGGCCGTGGAGGCCGGCGAGTGGATCATCGTCGTGCGCCGGGACTGCGGCCCGCCCAGGAACAATCCGTACCACTGCCTCGCCGACGTGGTGGCGTCGTACCTCGCGATGAGGACGTTCGGCGCGGAGCCATCGCGCACGCGAGTCGTATTCACCGACGTGCACGCGCCCGGGCCGTACGAGCCGCTGTGGGCCGCGATCGGCGGCCTGGGCGTCCACGACGCCGCGACATGGCAGGCTATGCTCATTGACCCGTCCCGCTCGCAGCCGGCGGTGAGGGCCGCCCTCGTTCCCATGAGGGGGCCGTCTGGGCCGGTGTGGCTCAACTTCTGGAAATTCTCCGCGTGTGAGGCGTCGTCGCCGCTGCTCATGGAGCTCCGCGGGCTCGTGCTGGCATCCGTGCTGGGGCAGGGGACCCGGGCGTCCCTGGCCCGGGTGCGCGCGCGCTTCGGCCCTGGCTGCACCGACGCCGCTGCGCCGCTCGTGGTGACCGTCGCGTCCCGGCGCCGCCGTCCCGGCATGAAGATGGAGCGCGTCATGTCGAACGAGAGGGCGCTGGTCCGCGCCCTGGAGGCCGGCCTCGGCGGGTCCGCGCGGGTGCAGGCCGTGGATCTCGCCGGGCTGACCTGGCATGAGCAGATGCGCGCGGTCCACGGCACGACGGTGCTGGTCGGCATGCACGGGGCCGCTCTGGTCTGGAGCATGTTCATGGACCCGGGAGGCGGCGTGGTAGAGCTGCACCAGGACGTCGGGAGCGCCGCGCCGCCCAAGGGCATAGGCAACATTGCAATGCACTCGGGTCTCTCGTACGCCCGGTGGAGAGCGAGGGGGCAGGGCTCCGTCGGCGACACGACGGTGGACGTCGAGGCCGTGGTCGGTCACGTGGCAGTGGCGGTGGAGGAGGCCAGGCGGTTCTGCCGGCTGCTCGAGGCTCACGTCGAGAGCAGCGGGGGCGTGGAGGCCGTGCTCGCGGCGACGGAGCCCGGCGCGAGCCCCCTCCCCGTGGGGCCGAGCCTCCGCTGGGTGGGGAGGCAAGCTATCAAGCGGGCGGCGCCCGTCGTCGCGCCCGCTTCGGGAGCAAACTGATCGAGCGAGCCCGACCCTCGGCCGCACGACCCTGGGATGCGATGAGCAGTACGTGTGAGAGGGGACTCCCCTGCTGCCTCGCTCGACGAGAACACAGCATGCTGCGCTGCGCGCATCAACAACGGTGGGGGTGCCCCCGGCCCGCCGCCGCGGTGTGGCCGCTCGCAGCGCTTGTGCAGGCATACCACGGGCCGCGGCACACAGATCCGGCATTCGATTCCGCATGCACCATCCACACTCAGCGGGGCAGCACTCGGCGGCGGCGCGACTACATGACGGCGCAGCCGCCCTCGCCGGCCCCGCCGGAGCACGCGGCACGGATCTCCGAGCCCGGCACCTCGTGGTCAGGGTTGGCGGCCCTGCGGTCGGCCTCCTTCTTGGCCGCCGCGGCCTCCTCCCCCATGCGCCTGATGTCGTGGTCTGACCACGCGGCCGCGTGCTTCCGCCGGCGCTGCTCGTCCTCCGCCACCGCCTCGGAAAGGTCCGCGGCGCGCCGCTCCACCTCGTCCAGATCCGCGTGCACAGCGTCCTCCTCCCGCGTGGTCAGGCCCCGCTGCTGCACCGCCCCGCCGCCCCCGCGGGCGCCCTCCATGTCTGCCAGGATGACGCGCATCGCCACCGACGGCGGCGCGGTGGCGGAGCCCGACGCGGCGACGCGGCCCTCCCCTCGGGTCCGCTGCCCGGGAACGAAGTCGGCCGGGTTCTCGTCGTCGGCCGCGGCCACAGGGTCGCCGTCGGAGTCCACCTTGCCGGCCAGGGCTCGGAGCATGACGGACACGTCGCCGTCCCGCCCGGCGGGGTCCTCGGGGTCCATCGCCGAGTCGGCGGGGGCCTCGCCGCGGCGCCCGGCCCCGGCGGCCGGGACGCAGCCCCCGCCCCAGGTCCAGGGCGAAAGCGCGGCGCCTACGGCAGCCATCGCGTCGCCTCCGGCGGGCTCCCGGTCTCGGCCCCCGCCGGCGGACGCCCCGCCGTCGGCCGCGTCGCCGGGGCGGCGCTTCTGGGCACCGGGCGCCGCGCCCCGCGAGCCCCACCCGTCCTTGCTGTGCGCGGCGGGCCCGCGCTGCACGCCCTTGCCGCCCACGGCCGACGCGTCGGCCTCGTCGTCGCGCCTGTCCATCGCTCGCACCAGGGCCAGGCGCCGCGCGGCCTCGTCCACGCTCGCCCCGGACCGCAGGGTGCGCCGCCAGGCCGTGAAGGACAGCGCGGGGTCGTCGCCCGCCGCCGCGGCGCGGACGGCAGCCGCGATAGCCTCCGCGCGCCGTGCCGCCGCGCCGTCCGCCGTCGGCGGGTTGGCGAGGAGGAAGCCCACGGCACGGGCCAGGAGGAAGAGGAGCGACACGTACGTGTTCGGGACGACGTCGACGGGCTCTGCCGGCCAGTCCTCGAGCGCGCCGTCGCCGGCCGCCTGCGCGGCGAGGGCGTCGAGCATGGCCTGGGAAGGGGTGGCGAAGCGGAGGTGCGCCCGGGCGGCGGCGTCGTCGAGTCGGGGGCCGACGTTGCTCTTGCTCGCGACGCGGGTCATGAACTCGGCGAACGCCTCCCGCGTGACGACGCAGAGGTCGGGGCGGAGCAGGGCGACGACGGCGACGCGGGCCTGGCCGAGGCCCGGTCCGGCCATGGCCTTGCCCTCGATGAGCGCGGGGACGACGTCCAGGAGGAGCTCTGCCGTGTCGGCGGCGAAGGCCATGGCCGGGAGGGCGGCGGCGAGGGAGGCGGTGGAGGCCGAGGCCGGCTTGGCGTCGGCGTCGGCTGCAGGGCCGAGGGACGGGGAGGCGGCGGCAGCGGGCTTGGAGTCGGCGTCTGCCTGCTCGACCATGCGGCCGAGGGTCACGCGCACGGCCTGGCGCGGCGAGCTCTCGTGGGCCATGACCACTGCGGCGGCGAGTCGCTCCGACTCGACGGTGGTCGGCGCGGACGGCCGGATCGCCACGGCCAGGTCCGTGAACTCTGGCACGCTCATGAGCAGGGAGAAGATCTCCGGCGCCTGCACGCGCAGGTGGGAGAGGGGGATGCCGCCGCGGCGGAGGCGGGCGACCTCGGCGTCGACGGCGGCGTCGTCGGCGTCGGCCCCGGCGTCGAGGCGCGCCAGCGTGTCGGCGAGGCCGTCGAAGAGGGCAGAGTGAAGGTCGTCGGCGCGGCTGAACTGCGAGCGGAGCTCCAGCATCGCCGCCGGGGTCGGCACGAGGTACGACGACGGGCAGGTCATGGCCGAGGAGGAGGCCGCGAAGCCGCCGCCGCCGCCGAGCGCCCGCCCGCGGGCGACGTTGAGTGCACGGACCAGGGCGCCGGCGCCGCCGACGTCCGTGACGGTGTCCTGCCGCGCCGCGACGACGTCGGCGGCGAAGGTGGCCGACGTCACCACCGAGGGCAGAGCCTCCGTGGTCTTGGGCACCACCCCGGCGACGAGGACGCCGAGGGTTGAGGCGCTGTTCTCAATCACCGCGCGCGCCGCGGCCTCGGCGACGAGCTCGTCCCGCTTGGGCCCGTCGACGAGCCCCCCCGCGGAGGCGGCGGCCGCGGCGTCGGCGTCGAGCTCCATGCCGCCGGGGAGGGCGCCCGTGCGGGTGGACTTGCGGCCCGTTGGGGCGCGGCGGATGATACCGGCCGCCGTCCCCTTGTCCATGACCTCGCGAGCGAACTGCAGGGGGAAGGTCAGCGCGAGGGCGGCGAGGACCGAGGCGGGGACGGCGCGCGTGGAGGGGTCGGGGCCGGAGGCCGGGGAGGCAGCGCCGGCGCCGACGATGTGGCGGCCGACGTCGCCCCACACCGAGTCAGCCTCGGCCGACGCGACGCCGAGAGCGCCGGCAGAGCGCGCCGGGAGGGCGGACTCGGGCGCCGTCACGTGGCCGAGCAGGCCCGGCACCCCCGAGACGCCGTCGAAGCCGACGCCGGCAAAGTCCGACTCGTTGTTGTTGCAGGAGGCGCAGGCTAGGAGCCAGTCGAGGAGGAGGCGGGACGGGGCGCCGCCCGCGCGGTGGGCGTCGAGCTCCTGGAGCGCTACGGAGCGGTTGAAGCGTGCCATGGCGGGCGGCGCGCCGCGGCCGGTGAAGGCCCGGATGTCAGACATGGCGGCGCGGTCGAGGTGGGGGGGGAGCTCGAGCCAGGGGGCGCGGGCGAGGGCCCAGCCGGGGCCGGCGTCGTCCGCGGAGCCGATGAAGGCCGTCACGGCAGGGGACGGGCGGGGGCCCGGCGCGGCGGGCGCCGCGGCGGCGTCGCGTGCCCATGCGACGAGGTCGATGGAGGCGTCGAGAGCGGCGCGCTTGCCCGCGCCGGGCGCGCGGAGGGCGCCGGCGGGGAGCGACGCGGCGATGGCGGCGGCCAGCGCCGAGGGGGCAGCGAAGAGGAGGACAGACCAGGCGAGTGCCTCGGCGGCGACGTGGGCGTTGGCGGCGGTCTCGGCCCCGGCGGACACGCCCCCGGCGAGGGACTTGGAGGCGGCGCTGAGGCCGGCACGGGCCATGGAGGAGGCCTCGTCGGCGCGCGCCTCGGCCTCCTGCTTGCGCTTGGCAGCGGCCGCGCGGGAGGCCGAGCCGGCGGCCCGGCGGCCCTTCCCGCCCGCACTGGTCGGCGTCGCCTTCCGCTCCCGGCGGCGCGCCGCCGCTGCGGCCGCCTCCTCCTCCCTCGCCGCCTCCTGCTCCTGCAGCAGCTTGTCCGCGCGAGCACGGAGCGTCTCGAACACAGCCGCCCGCCGCTCCTCCCACGGCCTCCCGTCCGCGCCGGCGGCCACAGACCGGGACGCCGACGCGCCCGCATCGGTGCTCGACGAGGAAAAGAACCCGGCAGAGCCGCCCTCGAGCTCGTCGACGAAGCGGATCAGGTCCCCGTCGGTGTCCGAGACGCCCCCGCCCGTGCCCGAGGCCGGGCCGCCGTCGGCGCCCGGGGCCGCGGCGGCCCCTCCCCACCCCAGGGCGGAGAAGAGCACGCGGACCATGCCCGTGGCCGGCGCGGCGTCCCCCATGTCACGCTGCGCCTCCGCGATCCGCTGGATCACCGACATCAGGGGGCGCCCCGCCCCGGACTCCGGCCCCGCGCCCCCCGCCGCCGCGCCGTCCCGCATCACCGCGTCGCCCTCCGCCCCCGTGTGCCGCGCGGCGGCGTCCAGGATGTCGTGGAGCTGCGCCGACGTCGCCACCACCACAGGGAAGAGCCGGCGCGCCCCCGCGGCGCTCAGCGCCCAGGCCCGCTTCGCCTCCTGCACCTCGTCCTCCGCCGCGCGCCGCTCCGTGACCACGAAGGCCACCGTGGTCTTGGCGTCCTCGAGCCGCCCCGCGCCCCGCAGCGCCATGCGACCCAGCATCGCCTGGTCGGCCCTGGAAACCCCCACCCGCCGCCGCAGCTCGAACACGCGGCTGCGGAGCTCCGCGATGCGGGAGGCCCGGGCGTCCGACGCCGCCGCGCCGCCGTCCTCGCCGGCGGCCTCCGCGGGCCGCGCCGACTCGTAGGCCGACCGGTTCTGCCGCGCGCGGCGGGCGGCAGACTGGGCGGCCTTGAAGGACTTAGCGGCGGCGGCCTTGGCGCGGAGCTCTGCCACGAGGGCCCCGAGGCTCTTGGATGGGTCGAGGCCCGCCGCCAGGGCCGCGGCGTCCTGCGCCGCTGCGCGCGACGTGGCCTCGGCGAGCTCCTGCTCGGCGGCGCGCTTGCGCCTGAGCATGATCTCGGTGAGGGCGCGGAGGCGCTTGGTGGTGGTGCGAGCGGAGAGGGGGAGGAGCGTGAGGAGGGCGGAGCCGGCCGCGAACTGGGTCGGGGCGGCTCGCTCCAGCGCGGCCGACGGGTCGGAGGGCAGGATGACGGGGTCTGACGTCGGCGCGGGCGTCACGGACGCGTCGTAGCGTGACCCGGCACCGCCGCTGGCGCGGCGGCCGGCCCCGAGGCCGAGCGCCGCGGTCAGGCTCGCGCGACGGTTCCCGGACCTGGCCCTGCCGCGGGGCGTCAATGTCACGCTGCCGCGGCGGCCCCCCGCCAGGCGTCCGGTGCTCGAGGTGCGCCCGGAGCGCGCGGATGAGGCCGGGGCGTGGGCCCCGGTCACGAACGAGGAGCGGCCGATGCCGCCGCCGTCCGGGCGCGGCGCGCCCTCGATGCTCTGCCTTCGCGCGGCGCCCAGGAGGCGGCTCGAGGCCATCCGGACCGCAGCAGCGCGCGCAACCGCGGTGCCATGGCTGTGCTGGCGCTCATGGGCGCGCAGTGACGCCCCTTCGCCGCGTGACGCCCCGCCAGCGCCGTCGAAGCCGAAGCCTCCGGCTTTGGTGTGTCTCCGCCCGGCCAGGGCGTCAGTGGTCATGGGGACACCGGCAGTTGGGGGGCGCGAGAGCGCCACGCCCCTGGCCGAGCCTCCTCCGGAGCCCAAAGGAGCCTGGTGCATGCTCGAGGCCGTGCGGAGCGGGCCGGCTGACATCAGCAGAAGAGTCCGGGCAGCTGCGGGGGGCGCGGGGGGCGGGGGTCGCTCAGCCTCTGGTGGTTGCTCAGACAAGCGCCTGCGGGGCGGCGTGCCGAGCAGCGGGCACGGGGGGTCCGTGGCACAGTGCGTCGCCCCGTACGGCAATGAGCACACCAGCCCCTTCATTGTCGGCCCGTCAGGCGGTGCGCGGGAGGCCTCCGTCCCCGTCGACAGGCGCCGTCCGACTCGGGCTGCAGAACCTGTGGCAGGGCAAGATCGTCGCTCCCGGAGCCCCCGCGGGCGGCCCGTCCTGCCGCTGGCCGTGCCGCGCGCGTGCTCTCACCCGAGCCTCCGGTCGCGGGGTTGTTCGGGCCCCGTCTCGCTTCGCACGAGTGCTGCGGCCTGCACGCCGCGGCGTTGCTCTGTTCGTCCTAGGCTGCTCGTGGCGGGACAGCGGCTGGTGAGCGCCGTTGCGAGCCGCGCTGACCGCGGCATGACGAGACACTTAGTACGCCTCGCGTGTTTCGCGAGGTTTGGCACGGATTCGGGCGGGCTGACGCTGCCTGCGCGGCGAATCGGGCCGTGCCCCGTCGTTGGCCGAGCGGCTCTGCCAAGCTCGCTCGCTTTGCGCCTCTGCCGCTGAAGCACCCCGCCAATTTCCAGGCGACCCAGGGAGTCATGAGGGCTGCTGCGACCCGCTCGATCGTGAGGCACGGGCGTGGCGAGGGTGGCCGCGGAACGGCGCCGGCAGCGCGGCCGCGACGGGACGATCAGGGCGCCATCTGCCGATTTGCTCGCCTCCTCGCAGGGTGCGGTGCGGCGCATGTCCACCGAAGTGGCCGTGCGGTCGCAGGACGCCAAGGCCGCAGGGCCCATGGCGTTCTTCTTCGACCTGCCCAAGCAGAACGGGCTGGACGAGGTCTTCCCGGGGTGAGCAGGGGCTCGGCTTGCCGGCGGCGTCCGATGCGGGCCTGACGGCTCCCCCGCCCTGCGAGCGCCGTGGCATGCGCGACGCCGTTGAGACGGGCCTCGACGTTTCCGCCCGCGGGCGCGGAGCGCAACGTGGGGGGACGGCAGGGCGGCAGCGGGGCGACCGAGCGGGGCTGCAAGATCAGTTCGTGTGCTTTTGGGTGCTTTTGCCCCCGCTCCCCGCGCGCCGGCCTGCCCGGAGGCTCTCTGCCCCCGCCCCTGCGGCCGCTCACTTTGTCCCGTCCTGGTGACGCGCCGCCGCCCTCGCAGGACCCCGGCATCGGACCCGCAGCCCGCGCTCAAGCCGACCGAGGCGAAGACGACGACGCTCGCCAACGGCCTCCGCGTCGTGTCCGTGGACAGCCAGGGCAACAACGCGTCCCTTGGTTTCTACCTTGCCTCCGGCTCGCGCGCTGACGTGGTGCCGGGCACCGCGCACGTCCTGCAGGCGATGGCGTTCCGCGCCACGAGCTCCCGCTCCACCTACAAGCTGCGCCGCGACGTGGACAACTTTGGCGGCGTGGCTGCGGCCACCGCGTCCAGGGAGGGCATGTCCTACGCCGTCGAGGGCCTGCGCGACGAGCTGCCGCTCGCCGCCGACACCCTCGCCGAGGCCGTGATGCAGCCCCGCCTCGCGGCCTGGGAGGTCTCGGAGGTGCTCGCCGGCGACCTCGAGTCCGGCACCCCCGCCGGCCTCGGCGCCACGGCGGACGAGGATCTCATCCACGCCGCCGCCTACGGCCTCGCCTCCCCCCTCGGCCACGCCTTCGCCGCCGACCCCGCTGCCTACGGCGCCCTCGACGCCGACGCCCTCCGCGCCTTCCTCTCGAGCCAGTTCGTGTCCGGCAACGCCGTCGTCGTCGCCAACAACGTGCCCCACGAGCCCCTCGTCGACATGATGGAGGCCACGTTCCTCGGCTTCCCCTCGGGCGACGCCGCCAAGGCCGACAGCCCGTACGTCGGCGGCAGCAACCTCGTCCGCGCCGCGGGACCCACCACCGTGATGATCGGCCTCAAGGGCGCCGCCGCCGGCTCCAAGGCCGCCCGCGCCGCCCAGGTCCTCGCCGCCATCATCGGCCACGGGCCCGTCAGCGGCAAGAACGTCGGCATGCTCGGCTGCCGCGCCGTCTCCGCCCTCGCCCGCGGCGACGCCGCCGCCTTCTCCGCCCTCTCCGCCTTCAACTTCGCCCACTCCGACTCGGGTCTCTTCGGCATCAAGGCCACGGCGGCGGACGGCAAGGCCGTCGGCGCCGCCGTCAGCCTCGCCGCCGCCCTCATGAAGGACATCGCCAGCGGCGCAGTCGAGGACCGCGAGCTCAGCCGCGCCGTCGCAGCGTGCAAGATGGCCTACGCCGCCCGCGCTGAGACCCGCGCCGGACGCCGCGACGCCATCGCCCAGTCCGTCCTCGCCTCGGGCAAGACCGGCTCCGTCGCCGACGTCCTCGCCGAGTTCGACGCCGTCACCGCCGCCGACGTCGCCGCCGTCGCCAAGGCCGGCCTCGCCGCCGACCCCTCCATCGCCGTCCGCGGCTCCATCGAGCACGCCCCCCGCTACGACCACTTTGCCGGAAGCTTCTGAGCTCCCAGCAACGCGCGACGGGCGCCCTCCGAGCGCTCGGCCTCGCCTCGCCCCCCGCCCCCCTGGCGCGGGGTGCCCGTCGCAACGGCCGCAAAGCGTGTGGCCAACTTCCGCTCTCCTTCCCCCTCCCGTCCTCGCGCTCGACACGTGCGCCTGAAACTCGACCAAGCCTCCGCGAGCCCGCGCCTCACGCACAGCCAGCAGCCACAGCAGAACCAAGCTGGGATCCCAAGCCCGCGATCTGTCAGGCCCCCCGCTCCCGCAGCGCGGCCGGCCCACCCGCCGTGCAGAGGGAGCGCCGCCGCGGCCTGGGGCAACGCCTCACTTGGAAACGAGTTGAACCACGACGCCGAGGGAGCCGAACGCCGGCAGGCGGCGGGCAGCCGCAATGTCGCATGCTTTTGCAGTGGCTAGCCCTGTCATGGTGGAGGTGAGTCCCTAGGCGGCGCAAGACGAGGCAGGCCGCTGGGCACGCGGGCGTTCCGGCGCCCATCCGGTCTCTGTGCTCCTCGCCCCGACCCCCGCAGGCGAGCGACGGGCTGGTCGAACTTGCAGCCACAGACGTAATGGCCATGCCGGCGCTCCTTCGGCATCTCCAGGCCCGTGAGGTGGAGGGTCGCTCGCCGAAATCGCGGCAAACGGGGTCGTTCGGCCCGGCTTCCGTTACCGCGCGCCGCCCGAACCCGCCACCGGCCCCGTACATCGTGTCCAACTACTTCCAACATCGCAGAGGCGCTGAGCGCCTCGGGAGCAGGGAGGATCGATCACCTGGTCTCGTCCCAGTCCACCGCGAGCCTCACGTTCCTCGCCAGCTTCCTCGCGTGAGCAAGGTTTGGCGCGCCCTGCAAGCGGGAAACCGACCGTTTGGTGCGCTCCACCGGGGTTGAGGTCCCGGTCGCCGCCGGAACCCGCGAAGCTTGCGGCGAGTCCAAGGCCGGCCCTTCTCGCTCGCCCGCGGCCCTCTCGATCGCAGGGCGGAGCGCAACTGTCGCGGCAAGCCGCGCGCGGACCGTGAAACGGAGGTGCTTTCCTTCTTGTCCAGTCTGCCGTTCGTCGAGCTCCGAGGGCTGAGCGAGGCGGCGAAATGGGCCGGCCTCGACGGCCTCGGCCGCCTCGCGACCATGGCCTCGGAGGGGCACTGGTTCGAAAGCAAGCGCCCAGGGCACCCCGTGCACCCGGATCCGGCGGCGGGGCCCAAGCGCCGCCTGCCGTCAGAGACCGGCTCCAGCCGCGCGTCGAGCCGCCGCAGCTCGAGCTGGGACAGCGACCTACGGTCCGCGGGCGGCGGGGGCATGCGCGCCGTCGTGTCGTCATTCAAGCGCCTCGGCGCGGACGGGATCCTGCAGCCAGCGGGGCGGCAGCGGGCGCAGCAGCCCGCCGCGGCGTCGGCGTCCGACCCCCGCGCCGGCGACGACGGCTGGCGCATGCACCACCGCGCGGCGGCGGCCCGCGGGCACTTTGGGCTGCGCCTCACCCTCGCCGTGGCCCCTGCCGCTCCGGTGACGGTGACGGCGGAGGCGGCGGCGGCGGAGGCGGCCGACGCGGACGAGAAGCCCTCTCCGGCCCAGTCGACATCGGGGGACGGGTCCGCCGCCGCCTACGGGGCGGGTGTGGGCGAGGACGACCCGCTGGGCGCGGCGAACTGGCAGCCGTCGCCGGTGCCATCGAGGGCTGGGCGGACGCTGGCTGGGGGGCCACGCGGCGCCGGCGCCGGTGCGCGCGCCGACGGGTGGGGCGCGGGGGCCACCGCGGAGGGGAGCAGCGGCTGGCTGTCGTCCGCGGCGTCGGCGTCGGGCTTCGGGTACGCCTCAGGCCCCAGCGCTGCCGAGAGCCGAGGGTCGGGTCCCGCGGGGAGGCGGCGGGCGCCCCCGGGGCGGGGGAGGCCGGACCTGACCGCCGGGGGTGGTGGTGGCGCGGGCGGTCCGCAGGGCGGCGCCGGCTCCGACCTGCTGCTGCTGCAGCGACGAGAGTTCCCGACCACTCCGGCGGCTGCGGCGAGGCTTGCGGCCAGGGCCGCGGCCGAGGCCGCCGCCGCCGTTGGCTTGTCGGCGGGCGTGGTGTCGCGGCGCGCGGACGCTCCGTCGGAGGCGCCGGCTCCGGGGTGCGGCGCCGCGGGCGGCGCCGACGGGGCGGAGGCGGAGGCGGAGGCGGGGCGGTCGTCGCTTCACTACGTGCCTCCCACGGCACAGGGTGCCCTGGACGGCCGAGGGCTGGGGCGGCTGCCCGCGAGGGTGGAGGAGGAGTCGGACGGCGACTCGGGGTACGGGAGCGAGGACGAGAAGGAGGAGGACGACGAGGAGGAGGACGGGGGGGGCGGCGGGAGCGGGGACGGGCGCCAGGGTGGGGCGGTCTTCGGCTCGGAGGAGGCCACGTCAGGCGGGGGTACGGCCGGCGGTAGAGCCGGGGTGGCCGGGGGCGGGCCGGCGCTGGCGGGCGGTGCCGGGGCCGCCTGGCGCGGGCGGAGCCTGCCGCAGGGGCGGGGCCGGAGGCGCAGCGAGAGCGTGTCATCAGTGGCGGCTGCTGCCGCTGCTGCCGCCACGGAGCGGATCCGGCGGGAGAGAGCCGGCACGTCCGACACCGCGGAGTCGCTCGTGGCTCCGGCGGAGCCCAGCGGCGAGGACTGGGGCGACCGCCACTCTGGGGACGGCGAGGAGGACGACGCCGACGACGACGACGAGGATTTGGAGGACGGGGCCTGGGAGTCGAGGGGTGTCCGTTCCGCCGTCTCCGCCATCGTCGCGTC
>Ga0136560_1000635_pt1 | contig 17846 bp, 7 predicted proteins | sample AntRauMeHopE1497_FD_104925 | JGI IMG/M metagenome (GOLD analysis project Ga0136560, IMG submission 104925) | Saline lake microbial communities from Rauer Islands, Antarctica - Metagenome Hop E1 #497 | ecosystem: Environmental > Aquatic > Non-marine Saline and Alkaline > Saline | place... | reverse complement strand
GGGGGCATGGCAGCCCGAGGCGTGCGGGAACAGGCGGCCGGCACGAGCGGGCCGAGCCTCTCTCTGGTCGGCGTGGTGGATGAGCACTGCCCGCTCGACCCGTGGCCGATGGGGGAGACCGCTCCCGTGCTCCAGTGCATCCTCCCCCGCCTTCCCGGCGCCGCCAGCTCGGCGTCGGGGGTCTTTGTCAGCGGTGCGGTCGGGCCGAGGCTGCGGTGGCGGGCTCACCTGCGGGCTGACGCGTCCATGCTCCTCGCAAGGCTGCTGCGCCTCAGCCGGCGGCGGGAGGCGGTCCTCGAGGCCGTGTCGCGGCTCTGCCGCCCGGGATCGGCGCAGTCGTCGCAGCGCGGCGACACCCCCGGCACCGCCGACAGCTCGGACAGCAGCCCGGCGGACCTCCTGTCCCTGCGATGGGCCCGGACCGAGCTGGAGAGCCTCGCCGTCTCGCTGGGCACGACGCGGCGGGCACTCCGGGTGTGCCGCGACGCGCTGCGCCGCATCACGCGGCCATCTTCTCCCGGCCAAGGTGGTCCAGAGCCATTGTCGTCCTCGTCGTCCTCGTCGTCCTCGTCGTCGTCAGCGGCTGGCGGGTCTGCGCTGGCAGCGTCGGAGGACGAGACGCAGCTCGCCGCTGCCGTGGCGTCGATCCTCGGGCCGTCGGAGCCGAGGCGGATCCCCGCTCGCGGCCTTTCGCCGGCCGGGGCGCTGGATCGAGCGGCCACGCGGGTCGGTCTCCTCGGCCGGTCGCTGGCACCTCCAGCCCGGTCGGGCCCGCGCGGCACGGCGGCCGAGGCTCGCATCTCGGCATGCTTCGCGGCGGACGCGGTGCTCGCGGCCTGTCCCGTCACAGCCGCGGCCGAGCCCGGGGATGACGCCGGAGGCTGGACGTGGGACGACGAGGCTGAGCACACGGCGTCGCGTCAGAGCGCGTCCTCGCTGGCAGAGGACGCGGCGGAGGCGGCGGAGGCGGCCGAAGCGGCGGCTGCGGCCTTGGCAGCAGGCTCCACTCGTGGCGGGGCCAGCGAGTCGCTCACGCCGGGGCTGTCGGCCCGTGCCGGCTCTCGCGTGATGTCCGTTGTGATGGGCGCCGTCCTGGCGGCAGAGGTGGCCGTGGACGAGCTGGCGGAAACGGCTGTGAGGTCGTGCGGCGTGGTGATGGCACGCCAGGCTTCGGCCGCGGACACCAGCGTCGCGGCTGCCAGCGAGGGGTCCGGCCTCCCCCACCGCTCCGCGCTGGCCGCCCTGGTGAGGGACTCGGCCCCCGACGCCGACGCTCGCCTCCGCGCCACGCAGTCGGTCAAGCGCTCCCGCCCCGACGACAGCGACCCCCTTGACCCATGGGCGCGCGGCGCTCGACGCATCCGCCTCGCCATCGCCGCGGAGACGGCGCCTCGCGTCCTTCGGTCCATGGGGGCCAAGTCCGTGGTCGACGCCGCCGTCGAGGGGTCCGGCATCGCCCCGTCCTCGGTCGTGCTCCGCGGGCGGTACCGACGCGCAGCCGTCGCCGCGGTGGCCCTCCTGGAGACGCTGGCCGTCGGGTCACGCAGCGCCGCGGACGCGGACGAGGCGGCCGCCGTGGCGGACCGCGCCACCGCCGCGCTGCTGCCTCGCCACGCCTCCAACGCCAGGGCCTGGGCCGACCTGCGGGCCGCCGTTGCCGCCGCTCGGGCGATGTCCGTGCCCGACGCGTTCGACGACTCGCTTCGCCGTCCTGCGTGACCCGCTCCGATGCATTCCGCCGCCTCCCCTTGCTTGAAACTCCTTCAATATGAGCGACCCAGCCCCGACGCGCCGCGATCTGGCCACGCCACGCCGCTCGCCGGGCCCCGCACCACGCAAGACGCCGCTGGATGCATCCCCCCGCGCCCCCGCCGCATGCGACAACGATCGAACCCGAGGCCCCAGAAACAGAGCAGCTGGCCCGCCGCCACCGCTGAACGGTGCACTCACCGACCGTACCACTGACATGAAGCTCGCCATTTTGCTCACAGCCCTTGCGGCGTGTGAGTCAGGCACGCGCTGCCCGGAACCCTGAGGCGGCTTGCCACCGTAGAAACTGAACGAACACTGGAACCCCTTGCCGCACGTCGCAGGTCTAGCCGTGGCGTCTGCAGGCAAGCCTGCCATGCTGGGCGGGAAGCGCCGCGTCGATGCCAACGATGAGGGCGCTCTCAAGGCGGCCAAGGCCGCGGTGGACAAGCTTAACCAGGAGAACCACTCGCTCTGGCGCCACGTGCTCGTCGGCATCGACAGAGGTAAGCCAATGACGCCCGCAAGATGCGCAAATGCTGACCCTTGACGGGCTGCCCGACACTAGCAGGCGCTTGGCGCGCAATGGCTCCCGGCTGCGCCGGCCATCCACCTGCGGCCCCCGTTTCCGGCCGGCCCTCGCCATCGTTGCAGGCACGAAGCAGGTCGTGAACGGCGTCATCTACGACCTACAGCTTGCGGTGGCCATCAGCCCGTGCCGGAACCCGTACACGATGGCGGACCCGTCTGCGGCCGAGCCTGCGGGCGACCCTTGCGAGAAGAACTTCCGGGTGGCCGAGACCCAGCCGCTTCACACACGGGTGCTCGCGCGGCCCCAGGAGACCGACCCGTTTGTGGTGACGTTTGACCAGGATGTGTTCTGAGCATGCGACATCCCTGCGACGAAACTGAATTGCGTGCCGGCTGCCGTTGTTCCCTCTCCGCCATTGGCACTCAACGAGCCGGCTGCCGCGCGCCAGCGCTCCCCCCCTATTAGGGAGTAACCTCTTCCACCCTGTGCGATGCAGCGCGGCCGGCTCAGCAAGCTGAGGGCGCCCCGGCTCACGCTGGGCGAGCGCCTGGTGGCCCAGCCCCCGGTCGCTGCCGTCACGCACGGGGCTCCCTCGGAGGATGAGACTGAGAGACAGGAGACTGACATCACTGAGGGGCTCGCTCTTGCACTCGTGCCGCCTGCTTCGCCGATAACGGCATCAGCGTCTGGCTCGCCAGCGCGGGCCATCGGCATGGCGGGCGCCAGCAGCTCTGGGCATGAATCTCTGTCTGAAGCGGAACCCCGCGAGCAGCCCCCACGGCCGGGAGGTTCTGCCGCCAAGCGGGCATCGCGCCGGCGCCGTGGCCATCCGCCGCCGAACGGCGCTTCGCTGCGCCCTACGCTTCTCGGGACGGTGGGAGTGGCCGAAATGGCGCTGGAAGCCCGCCTGGAGAGCAGCGCAAGGCGCCCGTGGCAGTCGGGTCAGCCTTCCCCGGTTGACGGCTGGGACGCTGGTCGCGGGAGGCTCGGCCCTCCCCCGCGGCCGCTGCGGCGCAAGGTGTCAGCCACCAAGCCTGCTGCCGCGGGCGGGGGGCTTCGGGCCGTCAGGAGCCTGCGCTCGGCGCCGCCGAGCTCGCCGGGCAATGGCGCATGGTCCAGCGAGTGGCCGTGGGACCTGCGCCCGGAGAGTCAGGCGCCGCAGTGGCGGCTGCTGCGCTTCGACGCGGAGGTGGCCGCCAGGCTGCTGCTTTCCGACGCGCCGCCCGGGCTCCCGCCCGCAGTGAGCCGATTCCGCCTCGGCGGCGGCTGCGCTCGGCTGGTCCGCTGTGTGCTGCGCAGCGGCGGCCTTCTCCCTGAGGCCGGGCGGGCCTCCCGGGGCGACGCTGCTCACCGCCGCGCTGGAGACGGCCGCGCCCCCACCCCTCCGTCGGCCCGCCCAGGCGCGTCGGCGCCGCCGGCAGACGAGGCCAAGCACGAGCCGGCGCAGGACGGGGAGCCGGACGGCGCCGCTGACGGGGCGGAGACCCATGCCGCGGGGCCGTCGGCGCGCTGGAGCGTGCTGTGGGCGTCAGGCCTGCTGCGCACGGGCGCGGCGGCCAGGGTTCGCGGGTCCGCGCTCTCCGGCTCGGCGGCGGCCTCCTCCCGGCGGCGCAAGGCCCGCCGCCCGCCCCCATCCAGCTCAGCCCCGGCCTCCACGTGGCACGCCCGCGTCTCTCAGTTCTCGGGGACCACGTCTATCACCCGGAAGGATGGCCTCGCCCGGGCCGTGACCACGATGGAGCGACGCTCCGGCGCCCCCGTCCTGGACCCCTTCCTCCCGGAGACCTTCATCCTACCGGGGGAGGCGTCGGCCTTCCAGACTGCGTGCGCGAGCAACCCGGGGAGGATGTGGATCGTCAAGCCGTCGGCGGCGGCGCAGGGGCGCGGCATCTACGTGGCCCGCTACGGGAGCGACGGCCGCCCCATCGACGAGGCTGTGGCTTCAGCGCACACCGAGCACCGCCGGCGCATCGCCCACAGCGCGGCCGCGGCCCTGGGCGCAGACGCGGGGACCGCCGGCCCGGACCTCGGCGCGGGCCTGCTTCCGCCCTCCCACGAGGGCCGTGCGGCCGGGTCGGACACGGGCATCGCGCAGCGGAGCAGAGCCGCTGGCACAGCGGGCCGGGATGGCGCTGGGATGGCCCTCCCTGGTGCGACGGAGGCGCCGGCCGCACGCGCTCGCACTGCCTCGGTGTCCTCCCGCGGCTCTGTCCGCCGCCTCGCCGCCTCGACGCACCGCCGCACGTTCGGCGGGTCGTCAGCGCCCGCCGCCGTCGCGCTGTCGTCCATCCTCCCGGCCGCCCTCGCCGCATCGCTACGGCACTCCGCCGCCTCGGGGTCCCCCGCCGCCTCCCAGACCTTCACCGTCTCCGCCTACGTGGATCGGCCCCTCCTGGTGGACGGCTTCAAGTTCGACGTCCGCCTCTACGTCCTCGTCACCTCCTTCGACCCGCCCCGCGTCTACCTCCATCAGCAGGGCCTGGCGCGATTCGCCACCCGGCCCTACAGCGACGACCCCAGGGCCCTGTCCGACCGATTCATGCACCTGACCAACTACAGCGTGAACAAGCGGGCGGCGGGCTTCACCGAGGGCAAGGACGAGGACGACGCGCACGGGCACAAGTGGGGCCTGCCCGCCCTCCGGGCGCGGCTGCTCGCCGACCCCCGCGTGGGCCCGGCGGGGAGCGCGAGGCTGTGGAGGAACATCGACCAGGTCCTGCTGCGGACCGTGCTCGCCGCGCACAGCAGCGCCACCGCCGGGGACGGGTCGGCCCGGCCTCGCGGCGGCGCAGGAGGCGCCACGGCCGCCGCCTCGCCCTTTGGTGGCGGCGCGAAGCAGCGAAGGGACCGCCGGCCGACGCCGACGAGGACCAGGGCCGCACGGTCCGACCAGGCACCGGCTGGGGCGGAGGACTGGGCGGGGAAGGGTGACGACGAGGCGGCCGAGGAGGACGCCGCGGCCGAGGACTTCCTGGCCCGGGAGGCCGGGGACCGGTTCCAGCTCTTCGGCATGGACGTCCTGGTGGACAGCGACCTCAGGCCGTGGCTGCTGGAGGCGAACCTCGCGCCGTCCATGGCCGCGGCGGCGCCGCTGGACGTCGGGGTCAAGTCGAGCGTCCTCGCTGACTCCCTCAACCTGGCGTGCATCCCCGTGCCGCGAAGGGCGCCGCCCGCCGCCGGCCGGGCGTGCCGAAGCGACGCCACAGCGAGTGACGGCCCGGCAGACATGGCGGCAGAGCCGGCGACAGACCGGGCGGCGGACCCGGCGGTGATCGACAGGGCAGCCGATCTGTCAACACTTGGCTCCGCCCCGGTCCGTGGCCAGCGCTCCGCGGAGCCTGCCAGCTCAGGCGGCGAGGTCGAAACGGCGGGTGCGAGCGGTGCAGGGTCAGCCGCGGCACCGGGCAGCGCGGTAGCCGTGTCGCCAACGGCAGACGATGCCGACACGGCGTCGCTCCCGGCATCGACCCGCGCGGGCCTGCTGTCCGACCTATCACCGGAAGAGTGCCGGGCAGCACGGTGCGCAGAGCTGGAGTTCCGGCGCAGGGGAGGGTTCCGAAGGCTCTTCCCCAACGCCGCGGACCCTGCCGGGCTGGCCGTGATGTCCCAGCTGCTCGAGGCCGGCCCGCACCGCAGACGGGCCGAGGCCCTCGCCGCGTACATGCTCCGTGCGGGGGACGCGGCGCGAGGAGGCCAGGCGGGCCAGGAGGGAGGGCTGCCCGTTCCACCAAGCGTGGACGAAACCAAGCGGCACGCCGCGCGCCTGCTCCGCCGCCGGTCCGTGGACGGCACCGCTCCCCTCCCCGCGAGCGCTCGCCGGTCGTGATGTGACGCAGCTCAGCCGCGCGCATGGCTGATTCAATGCGCTTTCAATCATGCCGATGCCGTGAGTCGCTCTCGCCAGCAGGGCTGGCAATGCCGCGGCTTGCGCTCGCCAAGCGCCTCCGCAAATCACTCACAGTCGGCATCCGCTGCCTGGCTCAGTCTTGAGATCCGGCCACTCCGCGCGAACGGCACAGAGCCAGATACGGCCGCCAGTGGACGCTGGTCGAGAAAAAGCGGCAGTCTTGCGCGCCCGTATCGGGACAATGGCGTGGACTCAGCGAGCCGCGGCACCTGCGCCCTACGGAACACAAGCTTCGCGCAGCGGAGGGCAGCAGGACTGGGGCGCACCGCCTCGGGGCAGTGCCCGGGCCGACGGCAGCCGGCCCGTTGAGACTCCTGATCGCTCGTCCTCGACCATCGAGCCTGTGAGCCCCGCCCAGCCCGGCGGGAACCGGCCCAAGGCTAGCTTTCTTGGTCGCCCGGGTGGCTGGGGGCTGGCCGGAGCGGCAGTCGGACGACAGAGGGCGCTTGACCCACCGCACCGCTCGGCAGCGGCCGGCGCGGCGGCTTCAGCGCACGGGCTCGGCGCGTACCAGAACCTCACGGGCTTCCCCGACACCATCGACGATGACCAGTCCATGGAGGAGCTCGGCATGGCCCTCGTCTCGGGGCCTGGCACTCTGGGCGAGGCCCTGCGCGCGGCGGAGGGCGCCGCGGAGGGGAAACGGGCCACCCCTCCCAGCGACGAGGCGGACGACGAGGGGCCATCGAGCGAGGAGGACGAGACCGATAGCGACGATTTTGACGGCAGCTCGGTCGACCTGACCGCGGTGGCAGTAGCGCAGGTCCTGGCCAAGGAAGGGAGCCCGCCTCCCCTGTACCAGGACATCCTGATGCCTGGAAGCGACCCGCTGATGCGGCCCCGGTCGGCGACGCCTCCTATTCCGCCGTCCTTGGGCGGGAACGTGCGGCAGCCTTCGGCCGAGGGCCCGCGTGCCGCCCAGCCGCGCCGAGCTTCGGCGCCCCGTGACCGCCGCGAGGCGGTGCTTCCGGCGGGAGCGGAGAGCGACGGCGACGAAGGCGACGACCAAGCGGGGCGCGAGGGGCGCAGAGACCCGGAGCGTCGCCGCCCGGGGGCAGGCAGAGGCTCGGCCGGCCGGGCTGCCGCGGCGGAGCGCCTGCTCGCCGCCGCCGACGAGGAGGCCGCCGTAGAGGCGGCTGGGAAGCGGCAGCGCAGGGCCGCGCACGGGCGTGCGGGGCGCGGCCGCGAGGGGGCGAGGGGGGGCGCGAGCTCCCTGGCCGTGGTGTCTGCGATGCACGGCCACTACGCCAGGGCGGTGGAGGTGGCGAGGGGAGAGCAGCAGCGGCGGGTGGAGACGCAGGTGGCGCTCGCGGACGCCGTGCAGCGGGAGGCAGAGGTGCGCTCGGCGGCGGCGAGGGGGGCGGCCCAGCTGACTGAGGTGCGGGCGAGGCACCGAGCCCTGAAGCGGGAGGCGCAGCGGGTGACGAGCGTCGCGCTGGCCAGCAGGGCCGACGCGGCCGAGTGGAGGGCGAGGGCGGAGTCGGCAGACAGAGAGCGGCGGGCGGCCGAGGCGGAGTCGACGCGAGCGGTCACCAGGGCGGCGGCGGCGGAGGAGGCCACGGTGCTGGCGCAAGAGCGGCTGCTGCAGCTGTCCCGGCGGGAGGAGGGCCTGCGCGAGGCGTTGCTCGCGTCCAAGGAGGAGGCGAGGCGGGTGAGGGGGAGCGAGGAGGAGGCGAGGCGGTCGCTGGCCGACGCCGAGGCTAGGCTGCGGCGCGCCGAGTCCGGGCAGGACGAGCGGATGGAGCGGGCGCGGGCGCGCGGGGCGGAGAGCGTGGCGGCGGAGGCGCGGGAGATGGAGCGAGAGCTGTCGGCGTGCCGGTCGCGGCTGGAGAGGGAGCGAGAGGCGCGGCGGCGGGAGGTCGGGGAGGCCGAGGAGCGGGCGGCGCAGGCGGAGCAGGCCGCGGCAGCACGCTTGGGCAGCCTCCGGCAGTCTCTCGCGAGGGCTGTCGCGGAGCGGGACGACTCGCGGACCGAGCTGGCAGAGCTGGCGGCGGTCGCGGGGGTCCGGCCGCCACACGGAGCCGGGGGCGGCGCGGGCCCGAGGGACGGCGGCTCGCCCGATGCCGGGCCCGATGACGCCACGCTGCGGGTGCAGCTGCGGCAGCGGCTCGAGGCCGTGGAGGCGTCGGAGCGACGCTCGGCCGCTGACGTGCGCAGGGCGCGGGAGGAGCTGGAGGCGGAGCGAGCTGCCAGGGCGCGCGCCGAGGCTGGGCTCCGTGCGGAGCTGGACGGGGCGGAGGCGCGGATCGAGCGGGTGCTGGCGCGGGCGGCGGATGCGGAGGAGTCGCGGGTGCGGGCGCGGGCAGAGGCCGCCAAGGCCCGCGCGGAGGCCGAGGGGGCCCGCGCGGAGTCGCGGGCCGAGGCGGAGGACCGGCTCGCGGAGGCGTCGCTGTCGGTGCAGCAGGCCCGGGAGGAGGCGGACGCGTCCCGCGGCCGCGCGATGGCCGCCGAGGAGTCGGCGCACGGGCTGGAGCGACGCCTGCGCGCCCTGTCTGCGTCGGCAGTCATCGCGGCGAGGGACTCGCCCGGCCGCCATGACGGCAGCGAGGTGGCTTCCGCGGAGCCGACGGGGCCGGCCGAGCAGGACGAGGAGCTTGCCAAGGCGATTCGCGAGGCGGCGGCGGCGCGGGCCGATGCCGAGGCCGCGAGAGCAGCGCTGGAGCGGGCCAGGGAGGAAGTCAGCGGGCTGCAGGACCGGCTGACAGCGGCCAACGTGGCCGAGGACGAGCAGACGTCACGCGCCGGGGCTGCCGAGGCGCAGGCTGGGAGGCTCTCCAAGCAGCTTGAGGCCGGGAGGGAGGCCGCCTCGAGAGCGAGGGCGGACGCGGCTGCCGCGGAGGACAGGGCGGTCGAGGCGGAGCAGCGCGCGGCAGAGGCGGCGGCAGACAAGGACAAGGCGCTCCGGGCATCGCTCGGGCTGGCCGGCGCGGCAAAGGCCGCCGTGGAGTCTCTGGAGCACGTGTCGGAGACTTGCCGCGCCGCAGCGGCCTCGCTGGAGCCGGCGACTCTGCCACCGAGCGGGCCTGCCAGCGCGACGGTCGGGCGTGATTTAGCAGCGGCGCGCGCTACGGGCGACGAGGACCCGGCAGCAACGGCGCTGCGGCTCAGGCTCGCCGCGGCACGCGCAGTGGAGGACAGCGATGCGGTCGCCGCCCTGGCGCCCCTGGCCGGCCGGCGGCATGACCATGCCCACGGCAGCGCGGCTCAAGCTGACGCGGAGGCCGCCGCGGAGGCCCTGCGTGGCGAGCTCGCGGCGTCAGAGGGGAGAGTCTCACAGCTGGAGGGTCAGCTCGACGAGGCCATGACGCAGCTGCGGGCGGCCAGGGAGGACGCCGCCGCGGCGACAGCGGCGCACGCAGAGGCACGGGGAGCGGCCGGGAAGGCCCTCGCCGCATCGCGCGCGGAGCAGTCCCGGCTGTCGTCGGCTTTGCGGGAGGCCACGGCGCAGCGCGACGACGCCCTGTCCCGGCTGGAGGCGGCGAGGCGCGACGCTTCGGCGGCGGCAGCGGCGGCAGCGGCGGCGGCAGAGGCCGGTCGCTCCTCCTCGTCGCCCGGCTCCCCGTCTCTGGCTGCCGTCACGAGGGCGGCAGGCGGCGCCGGCAGCCCGGCCGGGGGCAGGTCCCCGCGGCGGCTCGGCTCTCTGGGCGGCAAGCCCCCGCCCCCGCCCCCGAGGCAGAGGTCCGAGCCGGATGCGCTCTCGCCGAGGCCCACTGCCCAGCGCTTCACCTTTGCCGAAGGCGCGAGGCCGGGCAGCGAGGCCGTGGCCAGCCCGTCGGGGGAGCACCGGGGGCCGACGACGATGCAGCTGGCCGACGCCGCCGCGGCCGGCTCGTCCTTCGGCGGCCCAAGGGACCGCAGCGACGACCGAGGCGACGTTGCGGCTCTGTCGGGGAGGTCCGAAGCAGGCACGCTTGGCAGCGACGCGTCGCCGGCGGGGGCCTCGGTGGGCGACATGACCGAGCACGACGACGACAGCGGCATGGACGGCCGAAGCGACACGGGCTCGGGGCGCGGCAACTCCTCCCCCCTTGACGAGAGCACCAGCACCAGCAGCCGCGCCATACTGGCGGGCGGCGCGCAGGTTCACGGGAGCCTCGAGGTGGGCGCGTCGGCCCGGGACTTGGGCGGGTCGCCGGACACCAGGCGCGTGAGGGACAGGAGCAGCGACGCCGGCTCCATCGACGTCACCAGCCGCGGCTCCGCGGAGAATCGCGTGAGCTGGGAGGGGGAGGCCGCGCGCCGTCCCTTCACGCCGGTGACGACGACCGGGAGCGAGCCGGCGACGATGTCGGGCACCGCTCCGTCAGAGCCGCCGACGCCACCCACGGCGTCCGCCTTGGCCGGGCGGGTCCGGCCCGTCGTGCTCACGGAGGAGCCAGCAGCGGCTGGTGCGGCGAGGCCCAGCGCCGGCCCGTCGCCCTCGTCGTCGCTGCCGGACGCAGGCAGCACCGAGGGCGTGCTCCTGGAGGCGCAGAGCAGGCTGAGCGAGGCCGAGGCGGCGCGCGCGGACGCGCTGGCGACCCTGCACGACCAGCCGAACCACGCCTTCATGACCCTGAGCAACGCGCAGTCCATCACCGCGGAAATGGCGGTCATCGCCGGCGCCATGTGCCTACTGATGGGGCGGCAGCCGAGCTGGGGCAACGCGCAGGACATGCTGACCTCGGGCCGCCTGCCAGCCATGGCGGACCGCGTCAGCGACGAGCACGTGACCAGCAAGTCGCTTCACAAGGTTGCCAACCTGGTCAAGACCAGGGAGCTGCGTAAGTTCGTCAAGCAGGCGCGCAACGGCACCCTTACGCCGCCCAGGGAGGCAGAGCTCGCCCTGGCGCGCTGGGTCGTCGCCATATCTGACCTCGCGGCGGCGCGCAAGCTTCTGCGCCGCGCCAGGCGCAAGAGCCTCAAGGAGGCGGCTGCAGAGCCGACAGCGGCAGCAGCGGCCGAGACTCCCGGCGCCGCCGCCGCCGCCGCCTCCCCTGGCTCGTCGCCTGGCCGCCGCAGGCTGATCCGCAGGTCTTCATCCCTCCGCCGGCTGCGCCGAGCCGGTGCGCCGCAGATCCTGGACAGCGTGGAGGAGAAGCCGTCCGTGGAGGAGCGAGAGAGCCGGTCCGTGGACCACCGGACACCCCGTGACTCGGCCCGCGGCCGCCGCTCCGCAGGGTCCGCCAGCACGGCAGCCGACCGCCCAGGCGCGGCCGCGGCAGCCTCCGGCCCCCGAAGCGTCAGGAGCAGGGACGGCCCGGCGGCGGAGGGCGGGGTGCCCAGTCCCCGCCCGGTCGACCCGGCAGCGTCGGTCGAGCGCCTGGCGGAAGGCATCCTGGCGACCAAATACCACTCGTCGTCGTCGTGGTTCGGCAAGAAGAGCGCGCCCCGCGTGGTCTGGTACCATCGCTCTCCCGCCAGCGACGCCCTGGCTTGGGACAAGCCCGGTGCCGACCGCGGCGAGCCGAAGGACGGCCACTTCATGCGCCTGCGGGACCTCAAGCGCACCGGCTTCGGCCTGCTCACGCCTCACCTGCAGAAGGCTGGCGACAAGTCCAAGGCCGGGCTCCACGTCGTGGTCGAGTCCACATCCGGGGACAACCTGGAGCTCCTCATGCACAACACAGAGGACCGCGACATGATGCTGGCGGCCATTGGTCAGCTCATCGCTTCCCGACGGGCATGAGCCGCCGGAGCAATGGCCTGCTTGACGCGAGGCCCTGCCTCCAGAATGACGGATTGATGCCGCGCGCTGATGAGGACAAGACGCATAGAAGTCACCAAGCGCTTGCAGTCGTTACTCGCCGCATGTCCATGAGCGCCACACGGATCGCATGTTGTTAGATCGGGGGCAAGCGAGCCACCACTTGCATGCTTGCTGTTCGGCTTGAATGCGCAAAGATTTGACGCCGCAGGCAGTGGATGGAGTCTCAGTTCGTTTGGCGGCTGGAAACTGATCCATAGCTCATGGAAGCGAGGCAAACGTTGCATGTATTGAGAGTGGGGAGCAGCTTTGCGTGAGTGCACGAGAAACCGTTCATGCTCCGCGAGAGCGGCAGAACGCGCTAAGGGCCGCCGAGGCACGAGATGCTCAGCGCTCGGACGCGTCGGGGCCGAAGCGGCAAGCCCTCACGAACCACTTGCTGGCAGACGTGAAAGCTACGCGCGAGACGTCGGGCTGACCACTGCGCTGAGGAAGCTGGCCTCGGCGTCGGCCTCATTGATGGTGCGGCTGGTCCCTGGGCCCCGACCCGAGGCGGGTGAAGGTGGCGCGGATGGAGGCGAGGGCACGACCAGATCTGGCAGCTCCAGGCTGTCTCGAAGGAAGGGCCTGTGCTCCGCAGGCTCCAACGGCCCGCTGTGCCCGAGGGGGACTTGCTCCTGTGGGGACCCAGGCCAGCCGGGAGAGGCAGGCGCCGTGTCGTCGTCAAGCTGAGCGTCGGCACCACCGTCAGACTCTCCGTCTGCCAGGGCACCCGCGTCCGCCGCGAGCTTCGCAGCCATGAGGATCTCGAGATCGGAAACGGCGTCGTCGCCCGCGTCGCTCCCGACCCCCGCCTGCACCGCAGCCTCGGCCCTCGCTTCGTCCGGCGGCGCGAACTTGGCCACCTCGTCCGACACGCCGGCCTGCAGCTCGGCCCCGCGCTGGCGAAGGCGAGCGGCCACGGTGTGCTCGACGGCCTTCATGCCGCTCGTGGCGGCACCGGCGGCCGATTCAGCCCCGTCGCGGGCAGTCATCGAGCAAGCGGCGGCCCGAGCGACGGAGTCTCCCACTGCCGCCGTTAGGTCGGCCGCACGGCGTCGCTCCTCCGCCGCCCACTCCTCGACGCTGGCCGCAAAGCCGGCGGCCTCCCTGCCGGCCCGTGCCTCCCTCGCCCGCGAGCGGACCACCGCTGCCTCAGAGGCGGCAGCGGCGACTTTTGCCACCGCCGCGACCCCCTCCGACCCCGCCTGCAGGGCATCGTCGATCGCCTTGGCCATGACGTCCATCAGACGCGCGCGGGCTGACCGCGACGCTGCCTGGGCGAGCGACTCCGCCTCTGCGCTCGACTCCCGCAGGGTCGCCGCTGCGGCGGCGTCCTCTGAGGCGCGCTCTCGCTGGCGGTCCCGCTCTGCCGCGGCAAAGGCCGAGGCAGCCTCGCCCGTCTCCGCTGACCGCTTCGCCACCGCCGCGGACGCGTCGCCCAGCGCCTGCTCGGCCTCCCTGAGCGCGCCAGCGGCGTCGTCGGCCGCGGCCTTGGCGTCGCGGAGCGCTGACGTGACACGCTCGCAGGTCTCCCTCGCGGCTCGGTCCGCCGAGCCGGCGACCTCCTCCCCCACTTCGACGAGGCGCTTGAGCGCGCGGGAGTGCGCCGCGGCGGTGGCCCGGTGCCGCCGCTGCTCCGCGAGGAGCGCGTCGGACCCCTCCCTCCTCGCCTCCGCCACGAGGCGGACCGTCTCGTCCTGCGCCTGCTGCACGGCGGCGCGGGCTTCGCGGCGTGCGGCACGGACGGCGGCGGCCGCTGCCGCCTCTGCGGCTGCCGCACGCTCCGCCGCCGCCTCCTTCGCCCTCTGCCCGATGTCCTCCGCCTTGGCCTTGGCCTCGGCCTTGGCTTCAGCAAGCTCCGCCCTCGCGGCCTGGACCAGCCTCGCGGCCTCTTCCTGGGCCGCTTCAGCCCGCTGGGTCGCCTCCCTCCTCGCCTGCCTCGCCTCCTCCACCAGCGTCTGCCGCGCGTCCTCGAGCTTGGCGTCGGCCTCTGCCTGCTGCTCCTTGAGCGACGCCTCGAACGCGGCGCGCTCGCCCTTGGCCCGGGTCTCCGCCTGTCGCTCCGCCAGGGCCGCCTCGTCCCTCGCGGCTCGCATCTCCAGGTCGTGGAAGGTGTCGCGGCGCCGCAGCTCCGAGGTGACGAACACCAGCCGCTCCCGGGTGCGTGCGAGGGCGAGGGCGAGCTGCTCGGTGAGGGGCGCCTGCGAGAGGTTGAGCGCCTCCTTGGACCGCGCGAGGAAGTCGAGCGCCGTCCGGGTGTCGTCGCCCAGGGCACGGGCCGGCGCGAGTGTGCCCAGGATGACGGTGCGGCAGCGGCCCCCCAGGGCCTCGGAGCAAAGGCGGGTGAGCTTGGAGTCCCGGTACGGCACCCGGCGCTCCTTGTTGGCCAGGGCGCTGATGACACGCCCGAGCGTGAGCAGGGAGCGGTTGATGTTGCCGGCCTCGGTGTCCTGCCGGAGCTGCCTCGCGGCCGCGACCGGCCCGGCGGCCGCGGACCGCTGGCTCCTGCCCACGCTCTCCGACCCGGCGAGGTCCACGAGCGTGATGCTGCCCTCCACATCCCACCTGCCCGCCCCGGCGCCGTCACCGAGCGCCGTGTCGTCCGCCCAGCCTCGAGCCGGGGAGGCGGTGCCGCGCCCGCCCTGGCGCACGGAGCGCGACCGGCCACGCAGCGGCGGGCCATACCCCGACGCCGTCGGCGACTGGGGCGGCGAGGAGGACGGCGAGCGCACGGCGCCGCTGTCCCACCGCGCCTCGTCGTCCCGCGGCAGCTCGTGCAGGCCCCGGCGCCTCGCCACGGTGACGAAGAAGAGCCGGTGCGAGCGGTTACTGTCCCGGTTGAGGGTGGTGGCGTCGCGGTGCGAGGCGGCCGTTGCCTGGCGGAGGAGCGAGATCACGTCGGCTGGGTGGTCCATGACCACCGACGTCAGGCCGATGCACACGGCCCCTCGGACCGGGTCCTCGGCGATGCGAAGCGTCGGTGGCCTGGCCTCTGCTCCCGCGCCCCGCGCGGGCTTCCACAGCAGGTCCGTCAGCTGCTCGTTGTAGATCTCCAGACACTCGAAGCGCACCTCCCGCCCGCTGGCCGGCACCGCCTCCTCCTCCAGCGCCGCGAAGACGCGCATCACCGCGCGGGGCACCACGCCGACGCGGCCCGGGTCAGAGAGGTCACCCACGAGAGTGAAGGTCTTCCCCGTGCCGCTCGGGCCGTAGGCGAAGAGTGCTGTGTTGAGGCCCGCGACAGCGTGCTCAACCAGCGCCGCTGCGCTGGTCTGGAAGACCTCCTCCTGCCCCGCCTCCGCGCCGATCACCGCGTCGAAGCCGAACTGGACGGGATCGAGCCCGGCCGCCGCCGGCCCCGGCTCCACCGTGATGACCCGGTCGACGGGATCCGGGATCAGCCGCGACCACGCTGAGCCGCGGGCGCCAGCGGCTTCCGCGAGCTTCTGGTCGCCCTTGACCTCCGGCCTGCACCGCACGTGGACAGTGACGGGCGACGGATCAAGGACTTCGCGGAGGTCGCGAGCAAGCTCGGCGGTTTTCGCGGTCGGGGCGCCCGCCGCCGAGGCCTCGGAGAGCATGGAGGCAGACGGCGACGAAAGGGAGCCACGCATCCTTGTGCGGGACGCAGAGGCCCGCAGGCGCGAAGAAGTCGCCGCAAGGCCGGACAGCGGAGGCGGCCGCCCGTCCAGCGCGGCCCCGAAGCCTCCTGCGTGCGGCATCGCCCCAACCATCGGTGAGCTGGGAGGAGACCTCACGTCGGGAGCGGACACGGCGGCCGCCCGCGCCGCAGCGACTGCCGGCGGCGACAATCCTACAGGTGCCGCGTCGCGAGGCGTCGCCCCAGGCTCCGTGATCACGCTCGGCTGCTTGCGCCTGCGCGAGCCAGCGACAACAAAGGCTGACGTCCCGGATCTGGCCGATGGGGGCGTCCCACCGGCTGGCTGAGACTCGTCGCGCCCAACGGCAGGCGCTGCCGTGCCCCGGCCGGACGCCTGTGCGGTCCGAGGACGGGTGCCCCGCGGTCCTCGCATCGCGCGTGCTAGCCTCGGCGATATACCACCACCTCGGGGCGCTGAGAGCGCCTCGGGAAGCCTGCTGCCAGCCCAGCCGGACCTGTCCATCGCTGGCCGGATTGTTGCGGGCAAGGTCACGGCTTGGTAACTGTGTCCTCGAGTTGCCTAGTCTGGCCGGCGTTCCCGTGTGTGCTGAGGGTGAGCCGCGGCGTGGCCCGGAGCTTTGGCGCTAACCGGCTTCGAAGGTGAGTTCTTAACGTTGCCGTATCCCAATGATTCTGATACTGGAGCTGGAGTCGCGACCAGCCGATGCAAACAAGCTACGCATCGGCAAACGCTGGCCTCTGCGGCCTCGTGACTTCATTGACGGCTCGCTTGTACGCATGCCTGCGTGCTTCCCGTGCGCTCGCTCCGTGAGCCCTGCCTCGAGGCTCGCTTCGGAAGCGCAGAGTGACGCTCCGAACTGTCCACGTTGCGCGCGCTTCTTGCACTCTCCACAATGGCAGGCTCGCTGTCTGCAGACACGCTTGGGTTCATTCTTGTGTGTGTTGTCATCGCCGTCATCGTCTTCTCCGCTCTAGCCGACTCGCTCGGGCTGGGGAAGTCAAAGCCTGATTTCGCCAAGTTTGTGTGAGACCGTGACGCACATTCCGAGCGCCCCGGACATAACAGGTGTGCTGCAGTGCGCCAGAGACGGCGGCCGACGGCTGCGGTACGACGAGCGGGCGCCGTCCGCACAAGGGTTCCGGCAAGCCTGCGAGCGTCGTCGCTCCAGCTCGGTCTGCTGCGCCGCCCCATCACCCTGACCTCCCTCCCCCGGCCAGATCGCAGTGACCGGTTCAAGACCATCAACGAGGTCACCAAGGAGCTGCGTAAGAGCGGCCTGGAGGACTGTAATCTGATCGTGGCCATCGACGCCACCAAGAGCAACGAGTTCCAGGGCGAGCGCACGTTCGGCGGGCGGTGCCTGCACGAGATTGATGTGGGGGCTGCTGCACGGCCGAGGAGCAACCGGGAGGCAGAGGCTATGGCCGAGGATCCGGCCGCGGCCGGAAGGCTGAACCCCTACGAGCGGGTCCTCGGCGCGATCGGAAGGACGCTGGGCGAGTTTGACGACGACGGGATCATCCCCGCCTTTGTCTTTGGCGACGTGACCACGTGTGACCGCTCCGTGAGGACGCTCCGGGCCGACGGCAGGCCGTGCGACGGGCTGGACGGGGTCCTCGACGCGTACCGTGAGGCCGCCCCCACCTGGCGGCTGTCGGGGCCGACGAGCTTCGCGCCGGCGATCGACAAGGCAGTGGAGCTCGTGAAGGAGTCCGGCGGGCACTTTCACGTGCTCCTCATCGTGGCGGACGGGCAGGTCACGAACGAGGCCGCGACAATCAAGGCCGTGCAGCGGGCGTCTCATCACCCGCTGGCCATTGTGGTGTGCGGCGTGGGCGACGGCCCCTGGGACCAGCTCCGCGACCTCGACGACCGGGTGCCGGGCCGCAAGTTCGACAACCTGCAGGCCGTGTTCTTCCACGAGATCGAGGAGCGGGCAACGGCCGTCGACCCGTCGTTCGCACTAGCCGCGCTCATGGAGGTCCCCGACCAGTTTCGTGCGTGTCGCAAGCTTGGGCTGCTCGGGAAGGCAGCGTGAGTGAAACGCGATACAATGCAGCGAACGTGGGTGGGCGCCATTCTGCGGTCCACGCCTGACGCAGCGTCAACGACAGCGCCTCACGCCGCCTGGCGGTGGATGTGCAGCCTCGGCCGTTGCAGGGGGGCGGCGCTTGGGCGAGGCCGAAACAACAACAAGGGCTCTGTTAGATATTGGTCATCACACAAACATTCGGGCGGTGAAGCCCGTCGTAAGGTGTTCATCAAGCCTTTCATGGCTCAAAAACTTGTGTGCCTGTAGGCCCTCTC
>Ga0136560_1000634_pt1 | contig 17853 bp, 8 predicted proteins | sample AntRauMeHopE1497_FD_104925 | JGI IMG/M metagenome (GOLD analysis project Ga0136560, IMG submission 104925) | Saline lake microbial communities from Rauer Islands, Antarctica - Metagenome Hop E1 #497 | ecosystem: Environmental > Aquatic > Non-marine Saline and Alkaline > Saline | place... | reverse complement strand
GGCCGAGGGTCACCGCCCCGGCCTCCGCGCGGCGGACCACGAGAGCGCCGCCCGCCGAGCCCGGGGCTGCGAGCAGCCCGGTGCCGTCGGCGTCGCGCCACCATCCGCCCTCGCACGGCTGCCCCACGCACTGCGCGAGCCTGCGCGCACGGCCCATGTCCGCGTCGTCCTCCGCGGCGGCGTTCCAGCCCCCGAGGCCGGCCTTCGCCTCTGCCAGGAGCGCCGACCCGACGTGCCCCGGCCCGGCCTCCGGCGGGCCGTCGAGCACCACCATGCCGTCGGGCCCCGCCGGGCCGACGAGGAGGGCGAGCGGCCCCCGCGCCCGCTCCGCTCTCTCGTCCCGCTCGTCGAGCAGGCCGACGCCGCGCCTGAGCTGGGCCGAGGAGCGCGAAGGCGGCGGCCAGAACTCGCGGCGCGCGGAGCGGAGCGCGTCGTCGCCGCCGAGCAGTACCGTGCAAGCTGCGTCCCGGGGCGGGGCCCCAGCGCACCGGAGCGCCGCGTGGACGGCCGGCAGTGCCAGGCTCCGCTGCGGCAGCGGCATCGCGTCCCCGCCGGCGTCTAGCCGCAGGGTCAGGGTTGGCAGTGTCCACACGAGGCCCGCCCGAGCGCAGCGCCACTCCGCCGGGCTGCCCGCTCCTGCGGCCGCCGCCGCCACGGGAGCCCAGTCGTAAGCGGGGGCGTCGGGCCCAAGGGTCGGCAGCGCCGCCGCCCTGCTGAGCGCTGCCGCGAGGGCCCGGCTGCCCGCGCCGGCCGCGGCGCGCAGCGCCTTCGGCGCGCCGGCGCCCGCCCTGGCACAGGCTGCCGTCGCTGCGGCGATGGGGAAGGACCCGCCCGCGGCGTCGTGCTCCACAGTCTCGTGCGGGGGCGCCCGGCCCGTGGCCGAGAGCCGGCCCACGGCAGCCGAGGCCTCCATAGCAAGCAGCAGGGCGCCGCTCTCCGGGCCGAAGTGCTCCGGTGCCGCGGCCGCCGCGGCAGCCGCGCAGGACGGCAGCCGGTCCGCCGCGGCGGCGAGCGTCGCCGCGAGGAGGAGGGCGTGGAGGGCGTGGGCGAGGCGAAGCGTGCCTTCCGTGCCGTCGGGGGCGGCGCCGTGGTCGCGCCACGCAGCGGCTGCAGGCGACGCGACCCAACGGGCGAGGGCGGCGGCCAGACCGCGCAGGGGTGCCGCCCAATCGTCGTTGGCGTCCCCGTCCGTGGCCAGTCCTGCCGCCGTGGCCAGCAGCGCCGCGCCGACCCGCACTGCGTACAGGCCGGCGGACGACAGGGCGGTGCCGGCAGGGGCGGCCTCGGTCATGCCCGCGAGTGAGGCGAGGACCGCGCAGGTATCGGCGAGGGCGGACGATGCCCCTGGGAGACCGGCCCGGCCTGCTTCCATGTCCTGAGCCAGGGCTCCGAGGCGCGTGGCGAGGGAGCAGGGGTGGGGGTCCGGCGCCGTCGAGGACGCCCGCGGGTCGGCTTGCTGGTGCCCCGGCTCCAGGAGCATCGCGGCAAAGAGCCGGCGCAGGCCGGGGCGCAGGAGCAGGGAGGCGCGGCCGCCGCTCGCGAAGAATCCCGCGGCGAGAGGGGCGCGGACCGGCGCGTAGGGCGCCCACGACACGAGGAGCTCTGCCTCGGCCTGGGAGAGGTGGCTGGCGAAGGAGGGCAGGTGGGTGGAGTGCATGACCTCCTCCTCGGTGTGGGGCGGGATGGACATGGAGGCTTCCAGCTCCCGCGGGTCTGACGGCCGGCACGCCCAGCCGGTCTCGTCGACGACCCCGAGCGCCACGGCGGCGCTCGAGGTGGAGGAGGACGGGAAGGTGCGCTGGAACACCGCGGCGCGGAAGCTGCCGCCCGGCGTGTGCAGCGTCGAGGCCGTCACCGCGCCGTGCATCGCGCGGCCGCCGTGCATCCAGCGCGGCCGCGCCGCCTCCTCGGCCCGCCACACGGTACGGATCCCGCGGGAGCGGTACACCCCCTGCGACGTCGGGGCGCCGCCCTCCGCGAGGCTGGTCTCGCCGTGGTCGGGAAACGGCTCCAGGGCAGAGCACGCAAGCATCGAGACGTCACGCAGGGCAGCCATGGCGCCGTCAGGGGGAAGGCCCGAGGTCAGGGTCGCCGCCGAGTCCTCCTCCCCGGGGGCCAGGCGCCTGCACACATCGAGCGTCGCGTCGCCGCCCGACGGCATCGAAGCGAGCACCGGCCACTGGAAGAGCAGGCGGAGGGCGGGCGAGCCGGCCTCGGCGTCGGCTCCCGACGGCCTGCCCTCCGTCGGCTCGGCACCTCCCTCCGCGGCGTCCGGCCCTGCCCGCGGCTCGGTCGGCTCTGCCCATTTCAGGGCCAAGGCGCGGAGGCGCTCGGTGCCGACGGCGGGCAGGGCGGCCATCGCTGCCGTGTGGGGCACTCCCGTCGGCGAGGCCCAGGCGCTGGGTGCCCCGGCGGCGGCGAGGGCCATGGCCACGGCACTTCCGGCGGCGCGGCGGACGATGGTGTCGGTAGCCGCGTACAGCGCGCCGAGGGCGGCGGCCGTGAGCGACGCGGTGGCGGCGTCGAGCGGGGTGCAGGCGGCGGCGAGCGTGACTGCCTCGGCGATGTCGCGAGCGTGGCAGGCCGCCCGCGCCGCCTGCTCCTCGCCCATGCCGAGCAGGCCGGGGAGGGGCCACGGCTTGCCGACGAGGAGGACCGTGAGCACCGACGCCGCTCCGGCCGGAACGGCGCTGACGGCTCGCAGCGCCGCCACGTCGGCGTGGTTCCGGCCGGAGCTTGCGAGGCCGGCGTGGCCGGAGCGCCGCAGCTGGCGGGCGCATGCGTCCGCCAGGCTGGCCAGGCACTCCGGGACACGTCCGGTCGCCGCCTCGCGCGAGGCGTCAGCCCAGGCCTCGGCCACCGCCGCGGGATCGTCGGCGGCGTCGACGTCGTCCGACGCCGCCCCTGCGGCAGCGAGCGCCTCCGCCACCGCTGACGGCACCCCCTCCCCAAGCCACTCGGCGAGCTCGCCGTTCACAGAGCCCGTCGTCCGGGTCCGCGCGTCCAACGCGCCTGTGCCCGGGCCCGAGGGCTCGGTGGCACCAGGCACGGCATCGTCTTCGTCGTCGTCGCGCGCGCACCTTCCCCCCAGCACCACTGCCCTTGCGGCCGCGCCGGCCTCACCGCCCGCCCGGCTGGCTGCCCCGAGGAGGACAGCCGCGCCGGCAGAGTGCCTGCGAAGCTGCGGCGGGATTGACGCCGCTGCCGCCTCCCACGACACAGCGGCCTCCGTGACGAGCCGCCGCCTGACTGCGTCGTCCAGAGAGCCCCACGCTCCCGGCCGCACGCCCGCCACCTCCACGCCCCACCCCCTGGCCGCCCCCTCCCACAGCATCACGGCCGCGCTGCCCTCCCACGCCAGCGAGGGCAGGCGCACCGAGCAGGCCGCGGGGAGGGCGCCGGCGGACGCCTCGTGAAGGACGGGGGCGGCGCCCAGCGCGGGGCTGAGAAGGGTCGGCAGGACGGCTTCGGCGAGGACGGCCATGGGGGAGGGCACGGGCCAGCCGCAGGCGAGGCGGCCCAGCGCCGCGACGACGGCGGGCGAGAGGAGGCGGGCGGCGGGGACGGACCCGAGGCGCCAGGGGGAGCTGCGGAGCACAGGGCCGTCACTCGAGGTCGCGCCGGGCCAGAAGGCAGAGCCCGAGCCCCCGCCCGTGGCCATCCACACCTCGACCGACTCGTCCGACGTGACGTGCGCGGCGGGCGGCGCCGTGGCTGCGCCGGCGGGCGCAGAGCCGTCGGCCGGGCCGGCCGCGGCGGCACTTCCCCGGCGCAGCAGCAGTGACATCACGATACGGTGCGGCGCTACCGACGCCCCTGCGGCTGCCACGGCGCCGGACCGCGGCGACCCTGCCATGAGGAGCGGCCACATCCGCCACTCCCCCGCGGCCGCGGACGCCAGGTCCGAGGCCAGCACGCGTCCCACGGCGGCTGCCACGCCCGAGGGGCCGTCGGTGGCCGGCTCCTTGCCGGGTGACACGCCTCCCCCGCCGCCAGGCGGGGCCTCGACCGCCGAGGCCACGGCTGACGCGACGCGGGAAGCGGCTGACAGCAGCGCCGCCACCCTGGGGGCGCCCTCGACTCCCGCGCCGGCCTCCGCCGCGCAGAGGGCCAGCGAGGCGGCGGCGCACGCGCAGCTCCTGTACGCCTCGGCGGAAGCCGCGCCCCAGTCAGCTGCCACTGCCGGGCGGCTGTCGGGCGGGAGCTCCCCGGCAACAAGCTCTCGGACCAAGCCGTCGGACCACGCGACACCGCCCTCCCGGGCCGGCGCGTCCGGCAGCGGGCTCTGTGCCCACACAGCCACGTCAGGGTGCGGTGCTGGCGGCAGGCGGTCTGGAACGGACTTGCCCTTCTTGGGCTTTGGGCCGCCCATCGGCCGCCCGCCCATCGGGCCTCCTCTGAGCAGCCCGGCGAGCGGGCCGCCCCCGAGCCGCACCCCAGGCGGGCCGCCTTCGGGCCGCACGGCGGGCGGTTCGGCTGGCTCCGTTGCTGTCATGAAGCGATGCATGTCCTCGGGCGAGGTCCCCGCCCGGACGAGCCGCCCCTTCATGACCATGCGGGGGAATCCGCAGTTGTTGACCAAGTCGATCGATTTTGCGGTCTCATCGGCCCCGTCGTCAGCCATCGTTGGCTTAGTGGGTGCAGCCTGAGGCTCGCATTTCCCGGTGCCGCCCTTGGACTCGGGCTCGCGCTCCAAGTACCACCGGAAGGCCGCAATCTTTGCGTCCTCCATCTGCATGTTCCTCATGCGCGCTTCGACGTCCACTGCTGGAGTTCCGCTGCTGACCATGGCCAGGAATCCCCGGAACATCATCCTGCGCTCGCGGGAGGCATGATTGAGTCCATCTGGCGAATGCTGCGACGATGGCCTGCGGCCGCATAGGCGGGCGGAGCTTTGCGGTCAAGTTTGAGACGGCTCACCTCGGTAAAAAAGGCTTGTCATCGTCAGCCGCGGCCATGATGGTGTGGTAGAAGTGCAGCCTTCTTAGCGTTGGCGGTGTCATCCGGAGGAAATGTTTGTGGTGGTGCAAATACAGGTTGTTGTTCCGCCAGTGATCCGTCGTGGAACGGCCGCGGTGCTGGCCCAAACCAACCAGAACGGGCAGTGACGGAGGCCCCGCCACGGTCTAGGAGCGCGGTCCTGGACTCATGCGGGGCCGGGACCTTTGATTGCCGCGGAGGCCGAAGCGAGCGGTGGTCCCAGCGCTCTTGAAGACGAGGCAGCGCGGCGCACACCCCTGACCCGCCTTGAGGCATGAATCATGATTGTCCTAGCATGTTGGGAGCGCTTGCGGCATTGCCTTCATGGAGGTCCGTTCGCGCCATGCCCCCGACCAGTCGCTGGTGGAAAGGCGAACACTGCCCGAACGGGTGTCCCCCGGCCACCCAAGACGCAACGAACACTACATCCGTTGCTCGGCTGCCATTAGGCCTCAGCCCGCGCGTCTCGCGGCGGCCACGCCGGCGGACAGCCCAAGGGAAGCGACCTCTGCTCGGTCATTTCGCCAGCCAAGTCGCATGGCGCTCCGAACCTGCCACGGCCGGCCGAATGGCCGCCTCTTCCACCAACGAGAGCTTGAAGGCGTTTTACGGCGCTGAGACGGCGGAGATGTACTCGGGAATCATGGTGGACGAGATGGCCAAGATCGGGCCAAACCTTGACTCGTTTCTGGACGGTCTGCCCGACGGCAAGGTCCTCGACACCAGCTGCGGGACTGGGGATATGCTGGCATACCTCGTGGGCAAGGGCAGGACCGAGCTGCACGGCGTGGATATCTCCGAGGACATGCTTGCCAAGGCACGCGCCAAGTGCCCCGCTGCCGCCATGGTCGAGGGTTCGATGCAGGCACTTTCCGGGTGGAAGGATAGCTCATGTGCCGGCGTCATCAGCGCGTTTGCCATCCATCACCTCAAGGAGGACGACGCGGAAAAGGCCGTGCAGGAATGGGCGCGCGTCCTTGCGCCCGGCGGGCGCCTGTACCTCGGTGCGTGGGAGGGCACCGGTGACATGTCCGGCTTTGGGGAGATGGCGGAGGGCCTGGTCCTGCGGCGCCACCCGCTGAGCAAGCTCAAGGAATGGTGCGAGTCGGCCGGTCTCACGGTGACGCTGGCGCGGGTGGATAAGGACGAGATGGGGGACACGGCGCTCGTGTTTGCGCAGAAGGACAGCGCAGCGTAGAGGCAATGCCGCGTCGTGCTCGTGCCCTCGGCTGTGTGACTGGCGCGGCTGCCTCTCCGTGACGCTCGCCCGGGCTGGTAGGTGCGCGCGCGCACACAACGCGGGCTCGTCGGCGGCATGGCGCGTACAGGCGACCTCTCAGCAGCCTCCGGCCCGCCCCGTGCTCGCGCGGGCTCACCAGAAGCCGAAACCGGGCAGCGCCTCCCAGAAGGCGCACATGGCCTTGGAGTCCTCCAGCTGCGGGCCCGGGGTGTCGAACCGGATGTTGGTCTTGTCGGCCGTGGACCAGCGGGGCCACTGGGGCGCCCCGGGCGCGGCCGCGGTGTTTGGGTCGCCGTGGGCAATGAAGGAAGCCCAGTAGGCATCCATCTGGCCGGTGAGGGCGAGCTCCTGGGCGTCAAAGGTGGCGTTGAGGCTGGGAACGTCGTTGTGCCACACGAAGGGGAGCTCCGAGGCGTGGCAGGCGACCTTCTCGCAGACCGTGGGGAGGCCGAACTTACCGAAGACCTCGCTGTGGGAGAAGGTGTGGTTGTACCGGTACACGAAGGCGGGGGCCGTCGCGGCGTCGGCGAAGCGCTCGCTGGCGCAGCGGAAGTAGGCGTCGGTGATGATGTTCGAGAGCTGCACCTTGGCGTCGGGGGAGAGGGCTGTGGCGTAGCGAGGCTGCGAGAGGATGGCAGCGGAGTTGTCCTCGCCGCCGAAGATGACTGGGTAGACGAGGGGCATGAGGGCGGAGGGGATGTCCGCCTTGGTGGCCGCGTACACGAAGGTCTGCCCCTCGAAGCCGTTGGTGCCCAGCAGCACGGGGACGTCCGCCTGGAAGTTGGGGGAGCCCGACGCGATGGCCGCGAGCGGCAGCTCCGTCACGAACTCGCCGTCCACGATGGGCGTGAAGGCCAGGATGCAGTCGATCAGGTGGCTGAAGTCGCTCAGCACAAAGTCGATGATGTCGCCGCTCGCCTTCTTCCACGCCTTGGTCATGGTGGTCAGGTTCGCGGCCTGCAGGCACTCGAGCGAGCACCCGGGGCTGCACCCGGGCACGTTCTGGCACACCGTCTCGCCGAAGTCGTCGGCCCCGCTGGCATTGCGGTACACGTAGCCGGCGAAGTTGGACTCCATCACCGCGCGCTGGAACAGGCCCCGCGCGTTGGGGCGGGTGAGGTGCATCCCGATGCTCATGGCGCCGGCGCTCTCGCCCATGATGGTCACCTGCGAGGGGTCGCCGCCGAACTCGGCCGCGTGCTTCTGCACCCAGCGGAGCGCAAAGTCCTGGTCCATGAGCCCCGCGTTGCCCTTGGCCGAGGTCCCCTTGAAGCGGGCGAACCCGAGCGCGCCGAGGCGGTAGTTCGGCTGGACCACGAGGACGTTGTGGTGGGCCGCCATGTAGGCGCCGTCGTAGAGCCGGAACGGGCCCGAGTTGGACCCCTCGGCGAAGCCACCGCCGTAGAACCACACTACCACGGGAACGGGGCCGGTGGCGGACGCGGGGGCGAAGATGTCCGTGTTCAGGCAGTCCTCCTTGGTGCTTGTGGGGACATCGGCGTTGTGGTGAAGGCTCGGGCAGCCGGGCCCGTACTCGGTGGCGTCGATCACCCCGGGCCACGCTGGGCGCGGCTGGGGGGGCAGGAACCGGTTGGAGCCGCCGGCGTCAGCTGCAAACGGCACGCTCAGCCAGTACCGCGTGTTGTTCGCGGTGTCGCGCACCCCGGAAATGGAGCCCTGCCCCGCAAGAGCAACCTTGTCGGCAACAGTTCCGGGAGGAAGCGACGCCCGGGCGGCCGAAGCCGCGGCGAGAAGGAGAGCAAGAGTTGCGATCATGGAAGGCGACGAGTCCGGAGCGCGCGCCAGGCGGGTTCCAGCACACGCGGCAGGGAGACGGTGTGCAGGTTGTGGGCAAGACAGCCCTGACTGATCTCGCGGCGGGCGCGAACTGGGCGAGTCGCCGCTCTGTCACGATGAGAAGGTTCGCTTGCCGTTGAATTTGCCTTTTGAACGCGCGCCCCTTCCGTGCCGCTTTGCTGGTGGTTCCGGCGCTGCAGCTTTGAGGCTGGGCTGCGACCGGCCCGGGTGCGCGCGCGGCCTTGGGTGTTCCGCTGGGTGACGCTTGTTCGCCGGCGTGGTTAGCTGCCCGCTCACTCAATCGTAAATGTCCGATCCCGTGGGACCCGGCGCCTCCATGGCCACGGAGTCGATCCGCCCCGTCGTGGCCGCGCGCACGGCGTGCCGGGCGGTGGCGTACCCTGCCGTGCGCTTGAAGCGAGCGAAGTTGTCCCTCGCCAGCGCCCGCGTGGTCTCCCGCACCGCCGGCTGGAACGCGAGGCGCAGCACGTCCAGCAGGCCTTCGCGAGTGCGCCTGGCCGCAAGCCGGGCCTGGGCCTGCTCCTGAATGGAACGCCGAGACCGGGGCTTGGGCGCGGCGCGGTGCCGCCCCGAGAGCGCCATCGTCGCGTGGGGAGACGCTACCGCACCACGGGAGGCGGCAGCGTCGTCGCCGAGGACGGTGTCCTGCCGGGTCAGGTCCGTGACCTCGAGTGGCCCGGGCCGCCCCACTGCCAGCGGGGCTGACTCGCGGCTGGAATCAGACGCAACCGATGCCGGCGCCGCGACTGCCGCTGCGTCCGGCGCCGTCGCCCCGGCGGGCGGCCCGATGGTCACGGGACCGCCGGCCGCCGCCTCACCACCCGGGGCCCCGGCCTCACGGGCGAGCTCCCTCGCCGCCGTGATGGCCTCCAATGCCTCCTCGGTGCATGCCGGGGCGGACATGCGCCTCTGCCCGCGCAGCCTGATCTTGGCGGCGAGCACCGCCCGTAGCACGACGACTGACGGCATCTGCCCCAGCCGCCGGGGTCGCCCGGCCAACAGGCTGGCGCTGGCGGAGCGCCGAATCTGCCGGGTGGGCGATCGCCTGCTCGGGGAGCCGCTGGCCAGCACCGGCGCCGTGGCCGAGGCCCCCGGCCCCGTAGCCTCGAGAGCGCCATCGCCTTCGAGCAGCGCCGAGCCGGACGCGTGCGTCCCGTCGCCGCCCAGGGGCGACGCTTCCCCGGCTTGGCTGGCCGTGCGCCGTCCGGCCGTGGTGGTGCCCTGTGCGGTGTGCGATGCCCGGTGGCGCTGCTGCCGCGCCGACGTGGTGGCGTCGCTCCGCCTCGACGCCCACGTGCTGCCAGCCTCCACCCCGCTCGCGAACGCTCCGCTGCCGCCGAACATGCCGCCATTGAGGAGAGCCGTGGGGGAGTCCCCTGTCCGCGCCGCCTCCAGCAGCAGCCGACGGACGTCCTGCACGATGGCCTCCCGGGCCGAGTCGTTCCCGCCCGCCCCGGCCGCGAGCTGGGCGGCCGCCTCCGCCGCCACGTCCTCCACCTCGTCCGAGTCCACGCGAAGCGATGCCATGCCCAGCGTCCCCTCCGACGACTCGGCGGGGGGCTTGCGGAAGCCCGGCGCGCCCGGGATGCGGAGCCCGGCTGCGTTGAGGTCCCACAGCGACTTGCTGACGCGCCTGACGACGAGGGCGCTGAGGTTGACCCACATCTCGCTGCCCGGCGCGACGAAGCGCGACCACACCACGCCCGCGGCCTCCTCCAGGTCGTCGTCGGGGATCTCCTCCGCGTCCTCCAGGCGCCACGCGTCCAGCACGAACAGGGCCGACTCGACGCAGAACTCGCGCCGCAGGTGCTGCGAGGGGGTGGGCAGGGGGCAGGGGGCGCGGGGCAGGGCGTTCGGTGGGAAGCGACGCGGTCACGATGCAAGGGGCAGCTGCCTCCCACGCAGAGCGGAGCGAGGGCTGGCGGCTAGGGGGAGGCAGGCACGGTCGTGGGGCGGTGGGTGGGCGGCCACGCCTCCCCCCCTGCGGCCTGCGAGCTGCGGCCGCGGCAACCTCACCTTGACGAAGAGGACCCGCGCCCCCGGCGTCCGCAGCACGGCCTCCACGCCGACCTCCTGCTCGGCGCCGCGGCGCCGCGCGACGCCCGCCGCCTCGGTCCGGGCGACGTCAATGACGCTGCCGCTGCTGCCTCCGCCCTCGATGCCTCCGCGGAGCCCGTCATCGTCGTCCTCCGACTCCACGTCCGCCTCGTCGCTCGACTCTGTCCATGCCCTCACCGCCGGGTGCGCCGGCCAGCCCGTCTCTGCCTCAAGGTCCCCCGCCCATCGCCAGATCGCCCTCCTTCCGCAAGAGCAGCCTGACCGGACTCTCGGGCGGCGCCCGTGCCTGCCCCGCAGCGCCCTGTCGCGGCACCACTCCCACACGCAGCAGCCGCACTGCAGCCAGAAGCATGCCCATCCCGCCGCCCGGCCGTAAGGGCGCGAACGGCGCACGCAGCCGCAGCAGCTGCCCGACGCGACGCACCCGCCGAGCCAGATGTACAAGAATCGCGCCAGGATGCACGAGCTCAGGTGGTTGTCGGCCATAGCCATGGCGTGGGCAACGACCACCGCCGCCGCGCGGCACGGGCGCCCCCCGACCCGCGCTCCGGGCGGCGCGGCACCGCCCTTGTGCCTGCCGCTTGCCGACGATGCGTACGGCTCTGCCGCGGGGCCCGACCCCGGGAAGCACCGTCCGTAGCACGCCCGAACGTCGCCGCAGCGCCTGTCGAACCACGAGGCGACGGGGTCCCGCCAGAGGTCGTACGCTGCCCACTGCGCAGGCATGGCCAGGGTGGTGAGGATGACCGCGCCGCCGACGGCGATGGTGAAGGCGCCGGTGCCAGCGACGAAGTCAAAGACGGCGGTGCGGCCGATGACGCGGCCGGCAAAGGCGAGGATGGCCAGGCCGATGAGGAGGACCGCCTCGAAGCGGAGGCCCATCGCCTCCTTGCGGGAGGCGAGGCGGAAGACGGCGGCCGCGGCGAGGCCGGGGAGGGGCGCGGCGAAGGCGACGAGCATGGCCACCTTGCCCACAAGGTTGTCCCCGCACGGGTGCGTGAGGCCGAGGAGCGCGGCGGCCGCGAAGACTGCCGCGAGCGCCGCTGGGACCGTCTGGTGCCGGAGGAGGCGGCGGACGGTGAACCAGATGGTGCGGGAGCGGTAGTCGAGGAGGCGCCTGGCCTCGCGGGAGGTGAGGAAGGGGTCTGCGGACATGGCCTGGATGTCCACCTCGGTGATGAGCCGCTCGATGCGCACGTGGATGATGGTGGTGAGCAGGCCGGAGGCGTAGATGTACGCCACGGCGCTCGACAGGCAGTACCAGAAGACCTCGGTCGTCGCCGCCGCGGCGTCGGGCGACCGGGCGGAACAGTGCATCGCCGACGCCAACGCCGCCTCCGGCTTGGTGTAGCCGGCCGCCGCCTGCACCGCGCCGTGCCGGAACACGCCGAACACCGGCTGATGACCGCGCCTGCCCGACGAGACGTCCAGGCGCGCCTGGGCAGCCGCCTCCATCACAGTGATGGGATCCGTGGCGAAGAGCCGGGTGTAGTGCAGGCCCACGACGTCCCGGTGCAGCACCGTGCCGTTGGCGCTGCGGGTCAGCACGCCCGGTATGATGGTCCTGCTGCGGCACGAGCGGGTGGAGGAGTACGTGTTCCGCGGGGTCTTGGCCTGCCCGCTCAAGGGCACTGCGATGCGGGCCTCCGTCGTCCAGCCGTGCCCGAGCCCCCGGTCGAGCGCCCTCTCCGACGTGCACCGGTCCACGGTCACGAGCGTGTCCCACGGCAGCTGCATCGTGCTGCCCACGATGTTCACTGCGGCCTCGTGACCGGTGACGTGCCCGGCGTAGCACATCCGCAGCGCCGTCTGGTGGTTGAACATCGGCACCACGGCAAACACGTATGCCACGAGGCATTGGATGAAGATCAGTGGCCATTTACGGACCTGCAAGGGCGGTATTGGTGGGCCCAGGGGCGTGGAAGGGGGGAGGCCGCGGGAGACGCGAAAACCGCTCGTTTAACGCCCTGGTGACCGGACGAGCGCGGGCTCAGCGCCACACCGCCCGAGATCGGAAGCTCACCCTGATGTAGATCTGGGTCCTGCGCCGCAGGAACGCTGCAAGGCCGAGCCCAAGCGCGGTGACCAGCGGGACGGCCGAGGTCTGAGCCATAAACCCTGCGCCTCCCATTGCGACGAGCGGAGGGGTCATGTCGTTGCCGAACGGCAAGAAGCTCGGCGCCAGCATGTCATTGTTCATCACGGCCGGCCCTGGGCCGCCGTACCGCGGCGGCCGGCCCTCTGGACCTTGGGGCGAGTGTGACCTGGCGTCCGACCGTCGCGGCCGGTAGCGCCTGTCCCGCGCCTTTCACCGTTGCATCCTCGTACCCGGCATGCGGTGGTCGTGCACACACTCCCCAGTTTTGAGCGTGGTCAGTGTCGGGCCGCTTCGGGCGCGACCGGGCGAGGGCTGCATGTGTGGCGCAGCTTTGTGTAGTCGCGGGCTGACCGCAGACAAAGCTGGGCACGGCATGCGGGGGCGCAGCGGTGCAGGCGCTTTGACGGTTCTCGAGCAGGAGGCCGCCGTGGTCAGGGCACAGCGCTCGCTCAGGCAGTGGGGCTGGCGGCCGCCTCGACGGCTGACTCGTCGTCGGCCACGGCCTTGCTGGGGGCCTTGCCCTTGGTGACCTCGGAGGTGAGGTTTCCGCGGCGGGGGTGCGCGACGATGGCGGACTCGATGTTGCCCCAGTTGCCGCTGTTGTGCTTGTACCACTCGATCGTAGCGGCCAGGCCCGTCTCGAAGGAGACCTCCTCCTTCCACCCCAGCGCGGCGAGCCGGGCGCAGTCGAGCGGGTAGCGCAGGTCGTTGAAGGGGCGGTCGGAGACGTAGGTGATGTGCTTGCTGAGCGCCGCCTCGACGGACCCGGTGGCCTCCACCACGCCCATGGCCATGAGCAGGGTCTTGGCGACGTCGATGTTGGACTTCTCGTTGTCGCCACCGATGTTGTAGACCTCGCCAATGACGCCCTTGTGCAGGATGATGTCGAAGGCGCGCGCCACGTCCTCCACGAAGAGGTAGTTGCGGGTGTTCAGGCCGGTGCCGTGCAGCGTCAGCTTGCGGCCGCGGTCCTGTGAGGACGGGAAGGGGGGGCGGGGGCGATGGCGCACCGAGGTCGAGGGGCGGCTGCGAGGGTCGATCTCGGGGGTCGGCCCGTGCCGAGCGGCGGCGGGAGCCCCGGCGCCTCACGATCTGGGCGATGAACTTGGGCACGATCTTCTCGGGGAACTGGTGGGGCCCGTAGACGTTGTTGCCGCGCGTGATGATGACGGGGAGGTCGAAGGAGCGCTGGTACGCCTTCACCAGGTGCTCCGCGCCGGCCTTGGAGGCGCTGTACGGGTTGGTCGGGTCCATCTCCGTGCCCTCGTGCGACGGGTCGCCGGACGAGCCCTCGCCGTAGACCTCGTCGGTCGACACGTGGATGAACCGGGACACGAGCTCGCGGTTTGCCTTGGCCGCCTCCAGCAGCGAATGCGTGCCCAGCACGTTGTTGCGGGTGAACGTCAGCGAGTTGCCGAACGAGTTGTCTGCGGGCGCGGGCGGGGGTCGCGGGCGGGGGCATCGAGGGCAGCAACGGTGGGGTCCATGCGCTGGGTTGCCGGCATCGGGCCGTGTGCTCCAGCCTCACCGACATGGGTCTGCGCCGCAAAGTGCATGATGGTGTCCACACCCTCCTTGCGGATCACGTAGTTGACGAGATCCACGGCGAGGACGTCGCCGTGCACGAACTCGTAGTTGGGCTCGTCGGCGATGGACTCGAGGTTCTTGAGGCTGGAGCAGTAGTCCAGTTTGTCGTAGTTGATGATCTTGTACGCAGGGTACTTGGTCACGAGCTGGATCACAACGTGCGAGGCGCTGCGAGGGGGCGAGGTGCACCACTTGGGGCAAAAGACAACGATCAAGGGCTTGGACGCGCGCCCCGATGGCGACGACCCGCCCCGCTCCACTGCGCTTCGCACCCAGCTGATGTAACGTGTCGGCCTCAACCTTTAGGGACACCATGGGTGGGGCGCGCCGCGCGATAACGCAGAAATCTGGCGGTGCTGGTCCTCGCTCACATGAAGCCTGCGCCGCCCGTGACGAGGATCACGCGCTCCCACTTGGCTCCACCAGTAGCTGCCGCATCGGTGCTGCTCGCCGCTGCCGCCATCGTGCCTGGTGTGGGGGCGTTGCGGCCGAGGCGAGGCCCGACGATTTTGCTGAGCTCTGCCTCAGTTCACAAGGTATATAACAGAGCCCTTATTGTTTTTGTTTTTCACAAGACTCAGGCCGCGCCACTCTTGCCCCGCACGGTATAGGCCAGGCTTCGCGCGCCCGACCCGTTCACGGCAAGCTGGACCCCAGGGCATGGCGCATGACACACACGTGGCCCGACGTGGTGGGCACACCGCGATGAAGATCAAGGAGGAGAAACTTGAGGCTGTTCGCTCGTGCGGCGCGCAAGGTGGTCAATGCGGCTTGGGCGGACTGCTTCCGCCCGAGACGGAGAGGGTGGGAGTCGGTGCTTTGCCGCATCATCCACCGGTGCTGGGTGTTGTGACCGCAAGGTGGCTGGGCTGGCGCCATCGGCAGTCAGTCGCAGGAAGCCTTGGACAGACCAAGGCGCGCGGTCAACGAGCGTGATCCTGCTGCCAGTAGGGCCTGGCTTGCACACATCGCTAACAAGCCGGCTTGCTGCCGCGAAGCAGCCGTGCAGACGAGCCGCTGCCCACTACGTCGGTGGCGGAGAGCGTCCCGAAAACCACCCCGCCGACAATCGCGAGGATGACCACGACGATGAGGACTGTGGCCACTACCGGACGGTCGCGGTACAGCCTGACGAGCCAGAAATTGACAAAGCCAATCAGCGACTGCGGATGCGCCTCCTCCGCCACGAGCGGTGCTGCCGCTGAGGCGCTGCCGGCGTGGTGGAGCGCGGTTGCACCGCCGCCCGCGCCGCTGTCCGGTGCCGCGAGCGGCTCGTGCTGCTTGGCGCCGGGCAGCGTGCCGACGGCCCGGAAGAAGGCGTCACGCTGCAGCGGAGCGATGGTCTCCGCGGCCACGTGCTCCGGCCTCACGCTCACCAGGTGTGACGGCCGCCGCGCGCCGAGCCTCGCCAGGATGGGGAGCCACACGGCGTCGTCGAGCCCCTTGGCCGAGAGGAAGTCGGCCAGCTCCCGCGCCGCGACGCCCGACGAGTGCCGGGGCAGCTGGCGCGCCTCGTCCACGCAGGCGGCCAGCTGGGTCGCGACCTCAGGCCCCAGCCCGTCGGCGACTGCGGCCTGGTCGGCCGGCGCGATGGCCGCGAGCCGGTTCCTCGTCGTCACGGGCGGGTCGAGGGCTGCGAGCCTGTCTTCCGCCTCGGCGGGAAGGCCGTAGTCGCGGAGGAGCGACCGGAATGGGAGGTCAAGCCCGGAGGGCGGGCTGGCGGCGGGGGGCGCGGGGCGGGGCGGAGCTGGCGGGGGAGGCACACCGTCTGCGGCGGGCGGGACGGCGTCGCCCGCGGCACCACCCGTCGCGTCGTCCCGAGCGCCTCCTCCTGCCACCGCCGCAGCGGACGCCCCCGCCCCGGCCGCTGCCGTCGAGCCGCCCTCTTCCCCCGCCTCCGCCCCCTGGGGCCCGTCCCTCTTGCCCTCTTCCCCCCGGCCGCCGGCCAAGCTGCCGCCACCGCCGTCGCCGCCGACCTGCTCGCCCCCCGCCTCGCCAGCCTCCTCCTCGGCCCCGTCGCTGTTGGCCCGGGCCAGCGCGGTGCTGACCTCGGCGTCGAGCTGCAGAGCCTCCTCCTCCCACGCCCTGGGCAGCACGCCGGGGCACGACTTGCCCTCCCGCTCACACTCCTCCAGCACCGACCGAAGCTCCTTCCCCAGCCGCGACCGGTCCAGCACGGGCATGTCCAGCTCCACCAGCAGGTCCGGCGCCTCCCTCGCCGCCTCGGCCAGCACCCGCAGGTCGCGCAGCTCCCGCACCCCCATGGAGCAGGACATCACCGCGCTCGCTGCCGCCGCCCCCACGCCGCGCGACGTGAACCACGCGGCCAGCTGGCTGTCGCAGTGCCCCTTCTGCAGCGTCTCCGTGCCCCGCCGCTCCATGACGTGGGCCACCAGGCGCTCGGCGTCGCGCAGCCGGTACTTGCGGGCCACGGCGGCGGCGTCCTTGGGGAAGAGGCGCCAAGGCTTCCTCTCCCGTCGGGTCAGGTCCACGCGGAGGTCCGACGTCAGCACCACGACGGCGCGCACGAGGGCCGCGGCGTCGTCCCCCGCCCCCGTGTGGTCCGGCCCGTGCCTGCGCCCCTTCCCCTGCCCGGTGGCCACCGAGGACGAGGAGGACGACGACGACACGCTGCCCGGAGCGCCGCCCGAGCGCCCCGACACGTCAGACTGGCCGCCCACGCTGCGCGCGCCCGCGGACGACACAGTGGCCGCGTCGTCCTCCTCCCCCACCGCCGCGCTCATCGCTCCCGCCCACGGCACCGCGTCCTCGTCGTCCTCGTCCCCGGCGTCCCTCCGCGGCCCGCCCGCCGCGTCCGCGGGGCTCCGCACCGTCGCCCGCGACGCCCCCAGCTGCCGCTGCCCCGCCGCCCACGCCTTGTCCGCCTCCCCCTCCAGCCGCGCCCGAGCCTGCGCCAGCCCCCGCAGCCCCATGGTGAGCGGGCTCCACGCCAGCTCGTTCCCGGCGTTGGCGTTGGTGGCGGGGTGGGCCAGGAGCGTCCGCACAGCGTCGGGGCTGTTGGACCAGACCGCGGCGTGCAGTGGGGTGCAGCCGTCGGCGGAGGCGGCGGACGGGTCCACGTCGGCGCGACGCAGCATCGCGCGGAGGCAGGGGCACCGGTTGCAGCTCATCGCGGCCATGTGCAGGGCGGTGAGGCCCATGCACTGCGCCCGCACGCCGACCCGGACGTCGGCCCGCTTGCAGAGCAGGTGGACGGACAGAGCCGAGCCGCGGCGCACGCCTCGGATCAGCGGCGTCTCCCCCTTTGCATCCAGCGCGTTGACGACCGCCTCCCCGCACCGCGCATCCTCCAGGATGGCAGCCACGCACGCAGCCTGGTCGTGCCGCACCGCGACGTGCAGCGGGGTCAGGCGCAGCCGCCCCGCCCTCAGCATCAGGTCGCAGTCGGGGTGCGACAGGAGCACTCGCAGCGCGCGGTAGCACCCGTACTGCGCCGCGAGGTGCATCGCCGTCCGCCCAAGCTCGGCGTCCTCGGCCCGGCACCCAGAGGCCGACGGCCCGTCATCGTCGGCCTCCGCGTCACTCGGGACGTCCTGGCGGCGGCAGCTGCCCATGTCCTTGCACCACGCTCCCGTCGCGCCTGCGCGGACCCGGGCCTCGAGGTTCAGGCTCGGCTCGGACAGCAACAGCGTCAGCACGTCGTCGTCGTTCCGGCCGGCGGCGATATGGATCGGAGCGAAGCCGTCCTGCGAGCGAGGACCACGAAAACAATCGAAAAGTGGGACGCAGCGGGGCTGGGGGTTGCTCGCGCGCCGCCGCGAGGGCGTCTGGCGCGCCCGACGCCGGCGAAGCTGCCGTGCCTGCCGCTGACGCACCTCGTCGGCCTGGTTCACGTCGGCCCGCCTGGTGTCGAGCAGCACCCGGACCGACTCGTGGCACTTGTGGTGGCATGCCTCGGTGAGCAAAGTGCCCCGCCTGCCGTCGCCGCCGTCCAGCGACGAGTTCACGTCGAACCCGGCCTCGATCACCTCCCTCAAGAGCGCGGGGTCCTCCAGGGTGCCGACAACGTCGCCGGGCGAGAAGAACCTGACCATAGGCCTGGCCGCCTCGG
>Ga0136560_1000630_pt1 | contig 17868 bp, 7 predicted proteins | sample AntRauMeHopE1497_FD_104925 | JGI IMG/M metagenome (GOLD analysis project Ga0136560, IMG submission 104925) | Saline lake microbial communities from Rauer Islands, Antarctica - Metagenome Hop E1 #497 | ecosystem: Environmental > Aquatic > Non-marine Saline and Alkaline > Saline | place... | reverse complement strand
CTTTTCCAATACATCGGCAAGTGAGTTGCTATTACCCAGCCAACCAAATTCAAGAATTGTTCGGCAGCTTAAAAAACATAGCAGACACCGCACGAGACAATCATCTTCAGCTTGCTAGAGATACTCAAGAGTGGACTAGTCATTATCAGCATGTACGCTCAGGACGGCCCAAGAACAGGTTCAACGTGAAGCGAACGGCGGTCGGTCAAACGTTAGTACAGCGTTACGGTTTGATCATCAACGAGACTGAAAAACAGGTGACTGTGCCGCCGCAGAACCCGGCGACACCGGCACAGATCGCCGCTGCATAATCTGATGGCGATTGCCAAAATTTTCAAAACACAGCTGAAAGAATTACCCGAAGAAATGGCAACGGAGGCCGAGGATGTGGAGGGGGAGGTTACCCCGCGCAAGCGACTGTCTGGCCAGTGCAGTCAGGCGATGGGCGCGGCTTCGAAGAGGTTTTCGCGGGGCGTGGCGTTGAGGTTCTTGGTGGACGCTAAAAACAAGGGTTTTCCGATGACGGTTCATTTGGCAACGCAGCTATTGGTTGATCTTTTTTCAGGTTTTGGGCGTTCCGGGATTTCGGAAGCCGTGCTCGTGGCGCTTGCGGGTGGTGGGCCGGACGCTCGAAGAAACCGCAAGCTCAATTTGGCGGAGTGTCGAACAAGAATTATCGACAGCGGAACCCTTGCGGCTCACCGGGCGATTTTGGGACAATCGAAAATCGAGGCGGCGGTTATCCGGCCATCCGTGGCGGCCGGGGTGAAATGATCACCGCCCTATTAATTAAAAAATATATTCTTTAACCAATAGGATTTGGATTACCAGCCTGTGAACTGTTATTGTTTTTTTGGGCCGACTCGGATGTCTGGCCAAAGCGACACCTGCACAGTGGTGTGACTGCCAGGGAGAGGTCTGGTTTTACTCCCCCCCCCCCTTCAACGCGTTCACCATAACCGCGATTATGCGCATGAGAATTACATTTATCAGGATGACTGCATCAACACAAACTCAACTTCGATGAAAATGTTATGGTTTGAATCCATATTTCTTTCAATGTCTCCTGAGACACTACCATTTAATGTAGGAAACTTAACGCCAAGTGAGGCTGCTGACTTCGAAGAAAATGCCGTTTTCTCTTTCAGTTCAAGAGATGCTTTTGTACATCCTCCGAACTCTCTAGCAATCAAAATTGTTTGCCAGTTGGGCTCAAACTTTAGCCACGCATATTCTCGATCATCGATTTTCTTAATATTTTCTTGCCTAGGATTAAGTAAAAATTCTCGATCCCAAGACCGATGAGAAGAATTTGTTTTTTTTACGCCCGCGGAAACGGATCCTTCTACAATATTGTTGCCAGCTTCAACTGACCCGGAAGTATCACTAGCCGTATTAAGGCAGTGCATATGTTTAATGGATATTTGGGTAGCCCCGAGTTTGACCAGTAGCTTTATGAGCTCTGCTTCTCTCTCTTCAAACAACAACTCATCGAAACTTTCATGAGGAATATAAAGTTTATTTTTGCTTTCATCAGCATACCCAGCAAGAGGATGTAACCTGTAAGCCGTTCCACTTCTGGGGTGACCGGGAGGGAAGCTGAACCCCGCCTCATTGGCAATATTTGGTGTCACAGCATGGTTCACCAGGAATCGAGTAAGCTCTTCTTCAGCAATTTCTTTTTCTAATTTTTCAGTTTCGGAAAGCTCAGAGGAATTTGTTAATAGTTCCTTTACTCGCAAACCCGCCGAAATGCCACCAGCTAGAAGGCCAATAGCAGGCATAGAAAAAGAGGCAACTTGTAACGCCAAAGATACCTTTTCTCCAGTGCTGATTTTAAATCTGGAAGTACTTTGAGAAAATGTTTTTTCATAATTAGGTATCGTGAAGTTTACACTATTTGACTGCTTGTAGGCACTAAAATCAGATGTATCAGGCATTAAAGATTCATCATCAACAATGTAAATGACATTTGGTGCATGTTGCATAATTAGAACTCATTCTGATATAAGTTTAAAGTGACCTGGCTCAATATCGGTTTTTTGGGCGATATAAGCCATATAAATTTCATTTATCCCAATTAAAAAATAATAAATTCTTCTTGGTGCAAGTTTAAGTCGATTTTCTTAAATTATTAGTCAAGATCCACTTGTAGCTCGGGGAGCCTGAATGTTTAAAGCACTCTAATTTACTTCACCTTCGATGCATATATTACTTTATAAGCAGATTTTTGCATGCTAAGTCTCAAAATTCATTAAGAAACTCCTCAGCACCGACATCCAGCCGCACTTTAATGGATTGCCACTGCGGCATAAACCGATCCAAAAGCCCGTAAAAACGCGGGCTGTGGTTGTGCGAGCCAACCTGGTCGCCATGCTCGACCACATCGGGTTGAATCACCACCTGGGGATTTCCACAACCTTGGATCTGTTTGGAGAACGATCAGACCTTGTCCATTACACATCGGCTCTGCGAAACCCCGTACTTGCCGACGAAAAGAACTATTCTGGAGGTAACATCACTAGGAACGACTACCTTTGGCGGCAGGCAGAGCGTGGGTTGCGAGAGGAGATCTCTGCTCTCCCAGCCAGTACGGTTTTTGTACCTTTGGGGCCAAGTGTTGACGCAGTATTTGAGCGCCTGGCGCAGCTTGGTGTGCTTGACCACTCCAGTTTTATTCGGTCTGCCTCATCCCTCCGGAGCGAATGCGGAGAGAATTGCTTATTTTTGCGAGCGAAAGTCATCTGAGGCGCTTTCCAGCAAAACCAATGCAGCTTCCATCGATCACCGGCGTAGTCGGTTAAACGCCCGTGTATCTTCGCTGAAAATCGCTGACGTCGCTTAACTGAAAATTAGAAAACGCTCTAGGTTGGTCGCCCTAAAACGGGTGACCAACGTCTAAGCACAAAATGCGGTTGGTCGTTTGTCGCGCATAATAACTTTATTGATGAGCTATTGCTTTACATGTGGATGCGAGCCAGAAGAGATAGAATTTGGTATCCGGATGCTTACGCTAAGGCATGCAGCTAAGACGAGAAGGTAACGAGTAAAGGTAGGATTCGGTCAGTTTTACAACTTTCAGTCGGTTGCTGTGACACATAGGGCACTCGATAAGCGACTCAGGAAGATGGTGTCGTTTGCAGCTGTGACAGAAGATAGCGGTCTTATTGCCAGCATCAGAGATTGCGCTGGCATCATTAACCGAGTATTCCACCCGTTGATTCTCTGCTTCGCGACGCTTCTTCCATTCTTGCTCGGCAACGTGGCTATTTCGCATCTCTGAAAAAACATTACCCAGTGAAGCGTTAAGTGCTGCGACTCCCTTTCTTGCGCGATCTGCACCGGTGTTCTTTTTCTCGTATTCGTGAATCGCCCAAATGTCGGTCGCGGACACGAGTATTTGGAAGGTCTTACCTGAACGCTCCTCAGCAAGTATCCCGCGGTTACACAACTTTTTGAGGTAAGACAAAACGACGGCGTAGGGGGATCGAATGGTGCGGTTTTCAGCAGACGTCAGGAACCACACGCCACGAAATTTATCCTCTTTATTTTTGTTGTATGGTTTATTCCAATGGGCTTGTTTGAGTTGGCTCAGCTTTATAGCCCACTCACGGACACCACTGGCTTTTTCAGCAGCTGCGAGTGCCTGGTGCGCAGAAATAATATGCTCAAGGTCGTTCGGGAAAATAAGCGACTCAAATACAGCTGTTTGCCAAAGCCGCCGATCCTCATTGAAAATCCAATCCTTATCGATAGCGATATTCATAAATGACGGCCACTTTGTTGCGTCGAAACCAATACGCTTTGCGATCGTTTCAAGATGTGGTTTGGCTCGTTCAGCGACTCGATTGGCCACATCCAGCCGTCCCTTCGTTTCAATGTGCTCCATTCGCTTTAACATCGTAAGCCAGGGTTTTCTGGCACTCTCTTTATCCTTGATGAGAGCTTCCTGGCGTTCCTTCTTCTGTTTGGCTGCTCTTTCTTCCCGAAGTTTGACGGTTTCTTCGCGCTGCCTTTGGAGTTCAAGGCGTTTAATTTCTCCTGGTACTTTGGCCGCCAGTTCGTCTCGTGCGATCTGAAATTTTGGGAGTTCGTCTATCAAAGAGCATTGGTGCCACCATCGTGGAGCGCTCTTCAAAACTTCAGTCTCAAGCGCGGACGGGTCCAGCACTATCTCCTCAGACAGCCCGCCCAAATCGATTTCCATTAAGTTATCTAGCGCCTGACTCTTTCTGTCATCGACTGAGTGAGTAACTAGAATCTCAATGTAAAGCGGTGCCTGATTTTTCAGCAGAGCAGTAACGTCGGGTATGAAACCATTATCGTGCTTCTTTTCGGATACAGCAGAGACGAATAGCACTTCTCTTGAGGCAAAGTGCAAAGTTTCCGAAAGCGTCTGGCCAAAAACCAAGGGAAAGGAAAAGGTCACTTCACGATCAGGCAACCAAACGCGACCGGCATCCAACAAGATCTGCTTGGCCATCTTGTGGAGAGCGGTTTCATACCCTCCCGGACAGTCTTTACTGCGATGATGAACAAAGTGAAAGAGGCCAGTTGAACTGCGCCTAACAAGCAACTTGGCGCTGCATTCAGGACAAATGCAGTCACACGCCAACCCTCGTTCTACAGTGTCCGGGCGGTATAATCGCCCATCTTTTTCACCAAATGGCACACGTAGTTGTGCACGCGTATGAGATTCTGAGATCATTCGACAAACAGACCTCGTAAAATTTGGCTCGGAATTTTGTATGGCGTCATATGCGATTCATCTTAGCAGGAGTATTCGCAGAACCTTATAGCAGGCGATTTATCGCATGCTGTTCCGCTCGAAGCTTCCCGGGGCAATTTACCTCCCGGATTCCGCCTAAATTGTCGATATTCTCTAAATCGGCATTGCTTTTAGAGGCTGATACCCTGCGGCGCTTAAGCTTAAATGACCGTCTCCTCTGCTTTAGCAGCTTGTAACGTCGCACATAGGTGAGGCATAGATGGGTGATCCCCCCATTTTTAGAGGACTTCAAAAGTAGAGCTCAGGCCACAGCGGCCAATTTTTGTTGAAAGGTAATCCCTCTGAGTCCCATGTTGGGGAGTCGTTATTTTAATGCCAGAGCGAGCGGGTGGCGTAATTCTGGACTTCTTCTGTCCTCCCAGACAAGTACTGAGCCAAGCCAATCATATCGAACAGTGCGTTTGTAGCGTTCGATATAGGCATTCTGCTGTGGCTTGCCAGGTTGTATAAAGATCAGGTGAATACAGTGGCTTTCAGCTAAGGCTAGCAGATTGCCACTGACGTATTCTGGCCCACTGCCACAGCGAATTGAGCGAGGCTTCCCGCGCGGTCAAGTCCGCGTTGTCATTGCAATATCCGCGGCTCAGTCGCCCGACCCACCGTCGCCGAGGATGCTGGTCTTAAAACTTTGCAGATTCTCAATTAGTTCATCGACGGATCGTGCGAATAACACTCTAGAGCGCTCATCAGGTTCAAGTTGTTCGAGCTCGGCCGCTTCTTCGGTTTGCTTCTTCTCGACGTCATCATTCCCGTAGGGAAATCTTATGAAGGAGATTTTTGGTTTGGTTTCCTCAAAAAAGGCTACCCAACCTCCCAAACCGACGATGACCTGCTGCTCTTCTTCAGAAAGGTGTTCGAAGGTTTCTGCGGTGTAATCTGGGATCTTTTTTTGATCGGAAACAAGTATCACGCCGTGTGCAACCAGCTGTCGTAATCCGTCGAAGAGCAGAGCTAAATCACTTTCGCGTTTGTCCCGACTTTGCCGATAGAACGGAGAGGAGCTTTGGCTAATGCGCTCAATGACGTCAATTGCTCTCTTTAACGATGACATGGGATCTACTGTGCCCGGCAGCGAATTTCTATTTTTCCAAAGTTTGAATATTAGAGCCACGGCTTCTTGAGTGACTTCAGTTTGTGCCCCACCGGATCGTTTGGCTTCTTGAATTAGCGATGCGAGATGATGGGCCATCCATTTTCCTAAGGTATCGACGCCATCAGTCAGCTCCAACTCACGTACGATCTGTTCTCCAAGAGCCAAAACTTTGTTCGGCTCCTTCAATTTCTCCAGATCGCTGGAGGAGAAGTATGCGATCGAAGGTTGAATCCCCTTCTGTTTCTTCAAGAATTTTTTGTTCTCCTTGGCTTCTGTCACGTCTAGTAATCCCTATATCTGCGATGAGGTCGAGGCGGCGATCTTGCAGAAAATCGTACAACGCGCTCTTTGCTACCAACAATCGATGCCCTGAACCTACCACACGGTCTCCCAAATATCGGTTTCGTTCATCAGCTCCCTTATCTCCCCACATTTCAAGTCGAAAGATTGGATGGCCTGTCGTGGGGTCAACCCACCTAAGACCATCTACCAAAACTTCTTGCAGATCAAAAAAATCAATGGCGCTAGACCCGGGTGAGTGGCTCGGTCGACCGATCCCGATCTGAAGTGGATCTTTTTCATCAAACCTATCCCCGCCTTCATGACGTTGAACCCAACCCTTCATTTGGAAAGGAGCTTCATGAATTTCTTGATCTTGCCCCTCCGGACAAATATAAAAGTTTGTATCGTTGGGACAAGTTTGCAGGGCTCGTACCAATGATAAAGCGGTACCCGATGAAACTAGACCGCTAGCAATTTTTGAAGTTACCTCCCAGTGCTCTGATCGAGTATCGATGTATTCATCAACGACAATCCAATCGGGCTCCGTTTCCGGGAACAACTCTCGCAGGAAATCACTGTCGTCGATACTTTCTACCCATTCGGAAGCATTTTTAAAGTCTTTTGTCCAACGATGAGCTTCTAGGGGACGGTTGGTGACAAAGTCCGCAAGCCAATGGGGCGGTTTGGTGAGCTTTCCATGCGAGATTTGGCATAGAAGCTCGCTAAATTCGTCGGCCTCGCTGTAATCCGACTTCTTTAAAGGCCGTTGGGCGAGAAACTCACCTGCAGCGCACCATTTTGCGTGCCACTCAAGGTGTGTTCGATAGCGTTCCATCGTTGGAATAGAGCCATGTCTGTTGCTGCTCAGATGAAAGTCGCGCCCACTGAAGCGGCTTTCGCGTGGCTCGCGGAACCCATAGGGTTTCTCATCAATTACCCCCCACTCATCTACGATCCAGCTTTCCGCAGCCTTAAGGAAGTTGTCTGTCGTCGCGCCTTCGAAAACTCTGAGCCAAGGAGCATACCAATACGGAATAGTGTCCATCGGATCGAAATGAAATCGCTCGCCTTTGCGGTCAACATTGGATAAACCATATGAACCCGTTGGTGCCGACTTTGCGCCAGTCGTTGGGATGGCCGAATTTACAGATGACAGCTCCGCAAGCTGATCAGCGGAGAGGTCGATCATATTCGCTTGGTGGAGTTTTCGACAGGCGTCTGCAGCAAAATCTCGGACAATAATGTGGGGAAACGACCGTTCAAACGCGATTTCAAGAAGGCGAGGGCCAATGTGCCTGATTGTCGGCGCCGACTCCTCACAGATACGATCAAACATGATCATTAGCCAGAGCCGCACAGCCAACCAATAGTAGGGTTTCCCGAGTGCTCGAAAGACTCTGTCTTCCGTCTTTCCGTAAAGTTTCAGTGCTATTGTTAGTTCTTCGGCGTAACCCAACCTGGCGAGCCGGCGGCCCGCGTGTCCCGCTTTCCACCTGTTACGCAGATCAACATCGCTCATGTAGGCAGCAATGAAGTGCGCAATTGCATGAGTCGATGTCTCTGGAATGTCGCACAACTTAATGTTTTCTTTGTCTTTTAAGTCAATTCGAACGGCCAGGCGATCCAAATACCAAGAGAGGAGAGACCCACTTTCTTTCTCGGAAAGTGATCCCACTAGGAGTTGCATCAAGCTAAAAATCTGGCGAGAGCTCAGCCACCGGCTGTTCTTCTCAAGGCCTAGCAGAATGACAGATTGGGCGGAATGCCCTTCTAACTTGGCAAGCGCCAAAGCGTCTTCGAGTTTGCCGGGGTCTCCTGCGTATCTACTAACTAGTAAGGGAAGTGCAACTTCGATGAATTCCGGCAGTGCTCTTTCACACCATGTCCCTACTGAGAGCTGCGATGACCAAGACTTGATGGAGCCAAAAAGGGTTTCGACGATCTGCTCTTCGTCATTCTGCACTATGATCGCTACCAAAGAGTCTAAGAACTTCGCGCGGTTGCGGACCTGAACTTGCGATGAAGCATGATGGAGGATGCCTGCTAGTGAAATGTACTCTTCATTGGCGCGAGCTTTGTTCAGTAGTTCCTTTGCAGTAGGATAAAGTAACGCTGTTTGGGATAGCGCTTCTTGCTCCCAAGTCATTTGCGTCAAAACCGATTTTGGTCGGGGACGCTTTCGCTGTTGGGTCTCTGCTGGCTGAGCTTGGTCTTCAATTTTCGATTTTAGTAGGTTCAACCGGCCAAGTCGCTCAAGCCAGTTACTTCCTTTCTCGTTAAGCAATTGACGTTCAATTTCTCGATCTTCGTCAATCACTCCGGTAACTAGGTCACGTGCAAACTCTTCGACAATCTGGCGCTTTGTGCCATCATCATCTGACTCCTGAGAACTATTGAGAATTTTTGAGATTGTCCGGACATGGGGACGATCTACAAATCTTAGTAGGGCCGCCGCTTGAACGTTGTCGATGTCGCCACCCGCTATACCGCACTGTATCGCGGTCTCCAGGGTCTGGTAAGAGCCCATAAAATCACTGTCTTCCCATCTCGCAACACATGCTAGAACCGTTGGGAAGTCTAGTGCGGTGATGCTTCCAATCGCTTCTTCCCACGGAAAATGTTCGACATTCTCCAGTCGAATTCCCGCATCAATTACAAACTCCGCTGCCTTCGAAGCGTATTGTTTCCTTGCGGAAGCAAGGTTGTGGCCTCCGCTACGGACGAGCGTACGAAGGAACCGAATCTGGTGTATCGCTTCCGAATCTAACTCATGAGCAACCGCGATGGCTTTTTGAAATACAACATTCGCGTCTTCTGGACTAATTGGCGTGATCAGTACGGCAATTTGGGCCAGCATCTCCGACTTTTCTCTCGCGCCCATCCTTTGATTAATTAGGTTTGATGCGGCAGCTGTTGCACGCTCGAGTAGATCACCGTGCAACGAGCTAAACGTCGTGAGAGAAGAAAAGAATTTTGTGACGCTTGTTTCGCCTTGTGGCCAAAATCCTTTTCTGATCTCAAACCCAAGCTTGGATATCAGATCAACTTTTGTGTTCGCGGCAGTCAGAACAATGAGTCCTTCGGACATAATCGACCTAAGTCGGAGTGATCTGTAGTTTTGATCAAACTGCCAGTGGTCACGAGAAAACGACTGGAGCAGTTCGGCCTCACACTCTTCTGATGGAATACCCTGCATTTTCTGAAGTAGGACACGGGCTCTCTTCGCATAGAAGGCGGTCACGTGCTGGACAACGCTCTTAATGTTTCTCTCGCTGTCAGACTCAGTACGCTTTTTCTTTTTTTGTTGGTCCATTATGTCTGAGGGGGGCTCAACCAATATTTTCTCTGGATCGATGGCCCCGAGCTGACACAGTTCACGAAGGCAATAAGACCGCAAAATTCCATCGATAAGCTTTGACTGACTGTCGAACAACTTGTCGGAGCGCCTAGCCTCAGGGAGCCACAACGGACAAGTGATCTTCTTCACAAGGTCGATGTTTGCATTATGTGCTGCAAGAATCTCAGCCCCAGCAATCAAGATTTCTGAGACCTTGCGGATTTGGACTTGACTATTACTGTGGTCATCTAAGGAATTGGCTGAGAGGGGGTACTTCCGGGAAAGCATCCTAAGTCCTCGTGCTAGTTTTTTTAGATCGATTGGCTGCCCGGCCAAACGAAGTGGAACCAATACAAAAGTGGCCAGGGGTGGGCTCAGCTCATCGCCGATGCTCTGTAGCACCTCGAACCGCCCAGCGACGATCATTTGGCTGATCGCGATAACGGCCGCATTCACGGCGAGCTCGATTGGCCATTGCCGGAAGAGCTGAATCGCCGATTTGGCTCCGTCTTCTAATGCCCGAGAGATCAGAGCGTTAGCCATGTCTTCTGCGCCTATTCTCCATCCTGACGCATGACCGTGTAGTTCCTCTTCGTGCTCGAGAGCGTCACTTCGGGTTTGGAACCAGGCCTGTACTCTTCGGCGAATTTCTCGAACTTGACTGAAGTTCCCCCGCAATGCTTCTTGAGACAGCATACGTAAAAGGAGAGGGCCATGCTGTTCAGCAAAGTCGGGATCGCTGAGGATTAACCTGCTACCCGTTGTTCCCGCGAAGCGGGCCGTCAGGTCAGGGAAATCGATTAGTATTTTCTTAGTAGCATCATCCGTTTCAAGTGCTTCTGCTCCAATCAGAACAAACCGCATCGCTCTTTCTAAGTTTTCGGCGGATCGGCAAGCACTAATTGCATTGGTTAGGCGCTGGTTTCTTATCTCCAACCTGAGCACGGGGTCCGGCACAGTGCGAGCTGATGGCTCCGGTTCACTTTCCACCAGATCGAGCAACTCTTTCTGCAAATTAGCCTTCGAAAGCAGCGGGACGACATTCAATGCGGCGTACTCGGAATCTCGGTGGTTGGCCAACAATCTCCGAGCAACCTTGGACAGAATTCGGGGTATTGATTTCTGACCTTTTCCGAGTGCGAAATGTTCAAAATCTTCGTCGGCAAAGCTGATGGCGCCTTTTGACAACCGAACTCCAGGTTCCAGGTCACTACAAATATCGGCAACCTGTGCCTCAGACACGTTCAAAGCGTGGGCTATTTCGCTCAGAGGGATAGGTCTCGGCAAGATTGCTAAGGCAGCACAAGTCTCTTCGATTTCAGCTGCTTGCCCGGCCTTTCTGACCGCTTCTTCAAACTGGTCTTCAAAAATGATATCTAGTGTTTTGCCATTAGGCCGCAGAGGCTCTAGCGCGAAGGATGGTTTGTCTGAGACTTTCCCAAAGGCATAACTCTGTACCCTTGGTGTGCCGTTGGTGAGATTGTGAAAGTCATCCACCCAGCTTTCCGGTGCATTCCAAAAGTTGGCCACGAATTCGCCAGTTTCCGAGCGGTTGAATGGAAGCAACTCGAAGGATTTGAAGGAGCTCGGTAGCTTTAGCTCGTCGCGTCTGCCGGTCCTTGCGCTAACGACGAGTGAAACGTTCCCCGGCAGTTCTTCAAATGAGACCAACTCCCTGACAAAACTCTCCTCTTTTGGCACGCGCGCGTCGGCTGCGCTGATTGAGTTATCAGCAGCGTCGACGACAATCACGAGCTTCGCATCCGGTCGAGTGTTGGACAAAGTTTCTGCGGCTAAGAGCAGCCTAGAGTGGAATGCCCGTGCAAAATCCAACCCCGACCTTGGCTCGAGGAAAGCGGGTATGGTAAGGCGGTCAGCAATGTCATTTGCCAGTTGAACGAATGCATCGCGCGATCTATGACGCATCGCACTTGCATCCATATATGAACCTGCGCCGTAGCAGTCGAAGACAATAACTTTGGAGCCATCAGGGAGTAGAGCCCCAAATTCTTGAACGACAGTACTTTTCCCCATGCCTCCAGGACCATGCAACAAAATTCGTTGACACCCCTCGACAATCGTCTGGCAAAGTTCTTTTGAAACACTGCGAGAAACCATGTTTGGCACGAATTTGATCAGTGAGGGACAGGGAAAAAGAGCACGTTGCTCGGAAACGCCGAACTGCAACAAGACTGATTCTTTGTTGATGAATTCACCGGCGGTTTCCGGCATCATCTTTTTTCTAATAAAGCTGCGGAGCCTTAAGGCTACTTCTGAAAACTCTGACTGTGTCCATGTAGAAATTTCTATAAGCATCTTCTCTTCTAAAATGAAGCGAGAATTGCTTTGGCCGACGAATTTCAGGCAATTTGCAAATTTTTGGAATTCTTTCGGTTTTAGACCGCTAGCATGCACCAAACGGTGTAGCGTATTTCCGCCCGTCTTCCATTTTCCTTCGTAAGACTGCGGGACTCCTTCGGTTCTGGCTATTTTTATTGCCTTCACAATTAGCTGTGACACTGGCTGGTTGGTCACCAGTTCGATGGTGATGTCACTGAGCTGTTTTCCAGGCCTGAGCCTTACAGCTTCTCGGAAAGCCTTGCCCAATCCTCGCATCAGCGATGAAGACGGATCGACAGCTGACGGGCCATAACATGCCCTCGACGGCGACCAAGGCTTTGTAGGGTCGCTTGCTGAGTACTTGAGCTGTTGAATAGTCACGCACTCCGCCGTCTGAACGCTTTCGCCGCCAAACAGAAGCGAGCAGTCCACGCCGTCCCACTGGTGGCCCGCTCCATCAGCTGATGGAACACCCTCGACCGTAACGGCTACCAGGTTGCTCGCGTTGTTGAGCAACCTTAAAGCACTGCGCACCGCCCACAGCTCATGATAAACATCACCTGTATTTGAACCCCGTGCTCCACCAAAATCCAAATCGCTGCTCATCTTCAAAAGTTACCTAGATGTATGTTTTTCCTGCACTCTCTTGGAAGCATAGGACCACATGCGTTCGAGTTAAATAAGCACATTGCAGGGCATTTCACCTTTCCGGTGTTCACTTCGAGAAAAATTGACACCGCTGCAATGTAGAATCTGTGTCCTGAATAAATTTCCGGTCTGGGCCGGATCTGCTTTAGCCCTAAAAATTCGATTAAGTTATCGCTTTATCCGAACCTGATATAGGTCTGAGAAACAGTGGTCAAGGCGAGTTTGGGATTTATTGGCGTCTACCCCATAAGGATCCGGCAACGGCTGGGCAACCTTAGCCCGCGACATCTATCCTGACAGAGGGGGCTTCCGTGGAGCTGTGCAACCAAGTAAACAGTGTGTTGTAGATCCCATTTTTTTTGGTTCATGATCATACTATTTTCCAGCTCTGCGTTTCTGGTTCGAATTCAGCTATACCAACGGCAGCCAGCGACTTAAGGCCTTCCTCAACAGATTTTCTGGGTTTCCGTTTGAAGAGCTCAGCTAGGCTTTCCGTGGTGTGGTGGCGCTCGGCCAGTGCCACCCTGAGCATCCGAAGCTGATCGGGAATGGCTTTCGGAAACGTGGCTTTGCCTTTTCTGGTGGTGGCTTCGGGTTTCGTAACGGCGCCCTTCGGTGATATATCCACCTCTGTCTGTACGGCATATGGTGCTTGATAATTCGAGCGTAGCCAGTGAACGATGCCCCGTGACTCTTCCTCGGCACGCTGCTTGTTAAGCTCAATCAGCCGCATCAACAATTTTTCCTCGGCTTCCGCTTGGTCAGTCGGCTTATCAGGAAGCGGAGTTGTGGCACCTGGGCGTCCTACCAATTTGTCGGCCAAGTCTGACCAGCCGTAGGCCTCGAATACCGCTCGATCTAGGTCATCGTGGAGTTCGCGCAGAACGGACACTAGACCTTGTTGGTGGATGGTCTTTTCTTTGTCAGAGAGACTTTCGCCGGAACGAAGTTTTTCCTGCACGTTATACATGTTGGTAAGGGTTAATGACGGGTGTTCGGCCTGTTGTCGCTTGCGAAGCCGGTCAACCTCGGTTGCCAGTCTCGCAATGTCTTTGCTGTAGTCTGTTGTTGCTATGGGAAATGGGAACTTCCCAAAACAGTCCAGATGGTTGTAAGTGCTGTCATTGCCCACCCCAAGCCAGCCACCTGCCCTGCCTGAGAAAAGGGTATGAATGCGAGAGGATAAGACACCAAGCACCCAAGAGTTATCGATTGCGATTACAACAATTTTGCTTTCGGCAATCACGAAGCTGGGTTGGAACTGGAATATCCTGTGTTTAGATGTACGGGTTGTCGCAATATACTGACCGACTCCGGCTACAGCGCGTCTCAAATCAGCACCGGAACGGCGGAACAGCCACCATTTCGAGGAAGTTCGGTTTTCTCTATTAACTTGTCTCTCAGGCTTCACTGTATCGAGTAGCCTCTGGTAGAGGAGTGGTGCGGAAACGCGCGCCTGGCTCTCATTTAAACCGTTAAAGTCAATGACGTATCGAGTTGGTGGTCCTATTGTCAGGTCGCGGCCATTCATATATGGCTTCAGGTAACTTTTCAGCTCGGGTTGTTGGCTTAAGACATCCTCTGCCAGCTCTCGACTCACTAGGAATCCTTGGCTGCCCAGCTCAAGTCCTTTGATAGCGAGTCCTTCATTCGCACGCAGTGGTACTGCGCTCGAAATATCAGCCCCTATGGTTAAATCGGCAAACACTTTGCCCGCATGTTGGCTGAACTGAACCTCACGGGCTTCACGACTTTCACTAGAGATTTCCTGGACGACCTGACGCAATTGCCCCATCTGCTCGCCAGCCACGCCCACTGTCATAGCAATGCGCACTGCGGCGCCATCATTAACGTCCACCCAAGGATGATCTGGTACTGCAAAGGCCAATGAAAGTGGCTTCTTGGTATCGCTTAGGTGAGGCTCAAGTACACGGCGATTGAACGTTTGGCGCAAACTGTTAGTGGTGATAAAGCCAAAGCGCTTGGCTTTCCCGTGGCGGACCTTATCAGCTGCGGTGTGCCACCAATACATCACAAAGTCGGTCGAGTCCGGTACCACGCCCTTGAACACCTGGCGTACGGCATCAACGTAACCATCGCCCAAAGCACGCCGCATAGTAGAAGCACCGATAAATGGCGGATTGCCAATGATGTAGTCGGCCTCCGGCCATTCCGTTCTGTGTGGGTTGTGGTAGCGGTAAACAGTGGCTCGGCCCATTTCATCGGGGATAAGCTCACCGGTTGTCGGGCTCACTTTCATGCTGACACCATCCCAGATGGTCACTGGATTCCCGTTTTCATCCAGCTCGGGGGCTCGGCTGTCGTATTTGATCAAGGCATCCCGGCATTCGATGTTTTTGAAGTCTCGCAGGATGGGTTCAGGCAAATCTAGGCGATCGCTCAAGCGGTAATGCCACTGCAGGTAGCCAATCCAAAGCACCAGCTCAGCAATCTGGGCGGCCCGAGGATTGATCTCTAAGCCAAGGAACTGGTGAGGATCGACGGTTAGCCCTTCACTTTCTAGGACACCCTGACCCTGTGTCAGCTCGGAGAGAAACCCGAGAACTTCCCCTTCCAGTCGCTTCATGTGTTCCAGGGCCACATAAAGAAAGTTAGCGCTACCACAGGCTGGGTCCAGTACACGGGTTTGGCAAAGCTGATAATGAAAGGCTTGGACTTCCTGGAGTGCTTTGGCGGTCTTACCCTGGCGCAGCAAGGTTTCCGCTGCCCCTCGAATATCGCCCCACTGTTCCCGGAGTGGTTCGATTAAAGTGGGCATCACCAAGCGTTCAACGTAGGCCCTGGGCGTGTAATGAGCTCCCAATTTATGGCGCTCCCGAGGGTCTAGTGCTCGTTCTAGCAGCGTGCCGAAGATTGCCGGTTCCACGAATCGCCAATCTGCTTTGGAGGCATCAATGAGTAATTGAATTTGGTGGACGTTTAGCGGAATGGGGTCGATGTTCTTAAACAGGCCGCCGTTAAAGCGCTTAATCGTTTGCATCAGGCGTTCGCTATAACCCCCAGTGTTCATTGTTTCCCAGAGACCTTTCAGGGCATGAGGAAACGCATCTGGGTTCCTGTCTTTAACGTCTACCAGCAAATCGTGGAAGGATGATTTGGGCAACAGTTCCACATCTTCGGCAAACATAGTGAACAGGCAGCGTTTCAGGAAACTGGCGGCCCGTTCAGCATCGTAACCACTGTGCTCCAAGGACTTCGCCAGCTCTGCCAGCTTGGTACTGACCTCCCGAGTGACTTTGGCGGCGTGTTTACTCGGGTCGAGGCGGCTTGGATCCAGCCAAAGTTGGCGAAGTCGATGCTGAACCTCTGGCTTGTGCAGGTCGTCCAGCTTGATTTCGTAATGCCGAGGATCAGGGAAAGGAACGTAGTTGCCACCGGTCCGGGTGAACTCGGAATAGATATAGATGGCATTGCCAACGTCCACGACCACGATGAAAGGAGGCCGGCCATGCTCAACTTCTTCTTTTGGCAGTCCACGGATGTAGCGTTCGGCTTGGGCTACCGCCGCATTGATGGCGTTCTGATGGCTTTGGGAAGCCAGTTCCTTACCAGTTTGCTTGCCTTCCAGAACGAAGCAGTCACGGCGGTACAGATCGATGTACCGGTTATCGGTATTTCCATCAACTCGCGGAGAAGCGATAAACCGCTCAAAGACATAGGAGTTTAGGCTTTTGTCGCCCTCGCCTGGATCTGGGTGAGGGAGGCCAAGCAAGATGCAAAGGTCTCGCATGAATGACTGAAAATTCGAGCGCTCACTCCCTGTGCTCCCTTTCCAGCGTTTGAGGAATTCATCGACGGCAGAGGGATCTGCAATAAAGGCTTCCAAGCGTACTACTCCTTGTTAAAGCGGCTTATTCTAAATTGAGTTGATGAGAGCCAAACCCAGCTTCACTCTTCCATGTGGCGACGGATGAGATATGTCAGTTCCGTATTTGAGGCATCAATAATCTCAATACGAGCTCCCCGGAAGCCGATTACATTGTCTTCAGCAATGTTGTAGGTGAGATCGTTCGAAAATGCTGCTCGTACCAAGTTGTCGTAATACTCCCGGTACTTGAAACGCAGGGTTTCTCCAGACTGGCCGAGGTAAACCAGCTCACGTTTGCTGCTACCCGGTTGATTTGGGTTGAAATCGTAATCAGCAAAACACTTTGCCTGATCGATCATCTGCCCCGCTATGTTTGAATTTACTTCAGTGGGCGCTGGAGCTCCGAATATTGCCCTTTCGCCAGTGATGAGACCCTTTATGTTTTCCTGAATAGGATTTGTAACTTCATTAATTGCGGCGGTCTGGACCATCATAGGGATGATCTCGCACTGTCCATCCCGAAGAATAAGAGAGACTCGAGAATTCAATACGTCGGTGGCGCTGCTTGCTACTCGGCCGTTGAGGGTCGCCTGTGAATAGGACGGTGTAACGCCGTCAACTCTGTAAAGTCCTGGCCGCAAACTATAGCTAGTTCCTTCGAACGAAAATGGAACCTCATCGGTAACCTTGAAGGCCGGCCAAGCAAATCCATCTACCCGTGTGATGATTGGTTGCCCGATTTCTGCCTTAAACTCGATGTTCGCAGGTGGACTTTCAAAGGCTTCATGCTTTAGCACTGGGTACGATAAGCCACCGGTAGACTGGCAACCGGCGAGGGTGAGCGCGACAAGCAAAATGGCGCCTTTGGCTTTAGCCTTCATAAATCATCCTTGTGGAATTTGTTCGTTGATATTGCTGTTTAGTGACGTCTTTTTCAAACGAGCTAAGGAAGCATTCATGTCATTTTCAAAAGGTAATTGCATAGAGTATCAGTAGTCAGCCGCACTGCGTGCTCAAGTGTTCATTTAACGGTGACGATCTAGCATATTCACTTCTACTATTAATGCCCGTTCAACTTTGGCTGCATCGAGCGTAACAATAGAGTACACCCATAAGGGATGGCGTGATGTGACACTTAAAGGCGTCACTATAGGGTGCAAAAATAATTTTGTTACAGTAACATTACTGTAACCACCCTAATGTGACAAAACACTATGCCCCGTATCGGATATGCACGTGTTAGCAGTGCCAGCCAAGATCTAGATATTCAAATTGGAAAATTGACCGACGCAGGTTGTGAAGTCATTCGATCTGAAACCGTATCTGGTGCTTCGCGCGATGGGCGCACCGAGCTAGAGACTGTGCTTGAGTTCTTGCGCCGTGATGATGAACTCGTCGTTCATCGCCTTGACCGTCTTGGTCGTTCTACGCGTGACGTCCTAAATTTGGTTCATGAACTGGATGCCCGGGGCGCCTCATTGCGAATCCTTGAGCCAGACATCACGACGAAAGGTGCAATGGGTCGAATGATGATCACGGCCTTGGGCATG
>Ga0136560_1000629_pt1 | contig 17870 bp, 5 predicted proteins | sample AntRauMeHopE1497_FD_104925 | JGI IMG/M metagenome (GOLD analysis project Ga0136560, IMG submission 104925) | Saline lake microbial communities from Rauer Islands, Antarctica - Metagenome Hop E1 #497 | ecosystem: Environmental > Aquatic > Non-marine Saline and Alkaline > Saline | place... | reverse complement strand
GGGGGGGGGGGGGTGGGGGGTGGGCGGCGGGCTGGGCGGTGGCACCGCCGGACCGGGTCTCACACCACGCTGTCGTCGGCACCAACAGCCACGGCGCACGGGTGGGCGAGGGAGCGGAGGACGAGGGGCTTGAGGTAGCGGGCGCCGCCGGACCCCACCACAGCCATGACGCTGCCGGTCGGGTGCTCCAGGGTGGACGCCCCGAGCGGGCCCGAGTCGGTGAAGTACACCGTGCCGGTGCCGGCGACGGCGACGCTCGACGGGCCGAGCAGGGGCTCGCCCTCGTACTCGACGACGGTCGTTTCCCACGCCAGGGCGTCAGCGCCGGCATCGGCGGCCACGGCGCCGTCGTCAGGGCCTGAGGCCCGCTGCATCAGGGCGCCCAGGGCAAGGTCGGCCACGTACGCCGCGCCCGACGCGTCCACGGTCATGCCCGCGAGCTGGCCGCTCGACCTTGACACCTCCACGACGTCCCCCGCCCCCTCATCTACGCGGCAGATGGTGCCTTCTGAGCTAACCACCACGTACAAGCTGCCGTCCGCGCCGAACGCGGGCGCACCGACTCCCTCGGGCGCCGACGCGATGAGCTCGGCCGCCATTGTAGCCGTTGCCAAGCTGTCAGAGGGAACCCGGTGTAAACACCCGAGGAAGTGACGTTCTCCACACCTTTCGGTCACCTAGCAGTTGTGTGCGTGCGAAGGCCTTCGGCAAGGCGGCAGTTGCGGGCACGAGCCCGTTGTGACCGCCCGCTCTGTTCCCGGCCCGCGGTCGCGATCACTTGCTGCAACGCACCGATCCCCCACCCCATGGGGCACCCGCATTTGCTGGTCGGGGGTAGAGGCGCCTGCGTTGCCTCAGGTTCCGTGCCGGCGCCGGGAAGCTCGACTCGCACGAGCTCACACACAAGGCGTCCGCACAGGCCGGTGTGCGAGTGCTGACCGCGCAAAGACGGTTCACGCAATCGTCATGATCACGAGCGTGCGTGCCCAAAGGGCGACCGGGCAGCGCTTGCGGCTGCAAAGGCAAGCAGCCGGCACACCGGCTGCCGCGCCGGCGGCTCGGAGCTCGGCGCCAGGAGCCGTCCGGACCACAGGATAGCGACCACCGGACGGCGGCCGCGACCTCCGCCGCTCCCGGCAGCCTGTCAGCCGTCCTCCCCTCGGCCTCCCCGCCCTCGCTCCGGCCCCACACGCTCGGCCTCTGCGGCTGCGAGGCACCCGTCCCTGCCCTCCGCCCCCATTGGCAGTGCTTCCAGAACCGCCTGCGTCGCTCGCCGCCCCGCCACCCTCCGTCGCCCGGCGCCCGCCCGCCGTCTGTCCGGGCCCCCCTCCCGGCCGCCACCGCGGCAGCAGAGACCGCTTCAGGCCGCCGCCGCGCAGGCACTCGCACTCAAAGCACCCACCCACCTGCCAGGGCGGCCCCCGCTTGGCCTGCCGGCCGGCCGGTAGAGCCCCGGCGCGAGCGGCAGCGACGGCGTCACAGAACGCACGTTTCCCCGGCGCGCCCGCCCCGGCCGGCGGACGAGCCCCGATGAAGTTCGGCCAGAAGCTGCGTTTCCTGCAGGTCTTCGTGTGGAGCGAGGGGTACATCCGGTACAAGAGTGAGCGAATGAGGACGGAATCGCCCCGCCGAGGTGCGGCCGGCACGCCCGCGGCGACGCAAGCTGACCCTCGCTCTCCGCTTCCGACTCGCCCGACCCTCCTGATGCAGCCATCAAGGATGAGATCCGGCGCGTGGAAGTGGGCCTCGCCTCGACGGACGACTTCATCAGCCGCTTTCTTGACGAGGCGGATCGCGTTGACGCCTTCTTCGAGCCCGAGCTGAACGATGCGCTGGCCCACACGGACCTGCTCGTCCAGCGCGCCGCGGACTACTCGAGCTCGGACATCGCGTGCGCCAGCGGGCTCCGCTCCCTGAGCGAGGCCCTGGCGTCGATTGTTCGCAAGTGAGCCCGTCTGCTCGCGCGCTCCCGCCCGCGCGCGCATGAGTCCGCGCAGCGCCACGCTGCTGCGCTGGTTTCGCCCCCGGCCTGGTGGTCCGCAGGCTTCAGGACCTCCGTGACTTCGCGAGCGTGAACAGCGAGGGCTTCCGCAAGGCCGCCAAGAAGTTTGAAAAGCGCACGAGCAGCGGCCGGTTCGACCACCTGACGGCAGTCGAGCTCCCGAAGCGCCGGTTCTGGCACTGCACCGCCGTGGGGCCGGCGGTGGAGGCGTGCCAGCGCACGGGTCACGCGCTGCGCGCTTCCATCGAGGAGTGCGAGGGCGCGTCCGGCGCCGCCAAGCCCGGCGCCGCCGCCGTGGTCCGCCGCGGCTCCGCCGTCGAGGCGATGCGGGAGGCCCTTCGGTCGGAGGACTGCCGCCGTCTATCCTTCCTGCTCCGCTCGGCTGGCGTGGGGGCCTCGTCGGTGCTGTCGCTCGGCGCACCGCTCCTCCACGCCGCGGTGAGGGCCGGAGACGCCGACACCGTCACGCTGCTCCTCCGGCTCGGCGTCCCCGCCGACAGCGCCGACGCGGCCGAGCGCTCCGCCCTCGAGATCGCCGTCCGCGGCTCCTGCAGAGCCGTCGTCGACGTCCTCCTCGACGCCGGCGCCGACCCGGCGGGGCGCGCCTCCCCGTCCTCCTTCTCGCGGCGCACCCCGCTCCACCACGCCGTCCTGGCGGGGGACGCCCGCTGCGCGTCGCTGCTCCTCCGCCGCGCGGCGGCCACGGGCATGACCGCGTCGGCTCTCGTGGCAATGGACCGCAACGGACACTCCGCGGCGTTCCTGGCCGCGGCGGCCGGCCGGCCCCGGTGCCTCGCCCTCCTCCTCCGGGAGGCGAGGACCACCACTCTCCCCGGCCCCGGGGGCGACGACGGGTGGGGGGCGGTCTGGGCCGCACCCGGCCTCCTCCGCCACGGCGGCGGCGCCGGCCTCCACTGGTCCTGTCTCCACGCCGCCGCGCAGGCCGGCTCCCACCTGTGCCTGGAGGAGCTCCTCGCCGCGGGCGGCGGCCGGGCCGTCGACGACTGCGTCGGCGCCTCCGCCTCCACGGCTCTGCACGAGGCGGCCTCGCGCGGTTTCGTGAGGTGCGTCCGGCTCCTGGTCCGAGCCGGGGCGGACCCCGCCTCCGGCAACGCCTACTCAGAGACCCCCCTGCACCTCGCGGCCCGCTCCGGCCGACCCGCCGTCCTCCGCCTCCTCCTCGCCAGTGCCCCCGCCTGGGCGCTCGCCACCCGCCTCCCGCCCGCCTGGCCCGCCCTCTCCGCCCGCGATGCCGCTCCCGCCTGCTCCGCCCCCGAGGCCACCTGCACGCCCGACCGGACCCGCGGCCCCTCTGCCACGTCATCCAGGGCCCTCGGCCTGGACGTCGACTCCCCCTCCTCCACCGCCCCCACCGACCCCGCCTCCGCCGCCTGCCCCTCCGCCCCCGCCGCCTCCTCCTCCCTCCGCCCCGAGCTATGGGTCCCCCTCCTCCACGAGGCCGTCGAGGCGAACTCCTCCGACGCCGCCGCGGCCCTCACCGCCGCGGGCGCCGACCCCGACGACGTCGACGGAGCCGGCTGGTCCGCCCTCGCGCTGGCTCTCTTCTCGGGCCGGCGCCGCGTCGCCGCGTGCCTGCGCGAGGCACGGCGGCTAAGGACGTCCGCAGCGGCGGCCGCCGGGGTCACCCTGCCAGCGACACAGCCGCCGGCCCCGGGCACCAGGACCCCCGCCGCCGGGCACGTCGCCTCGTCCTCCTCCGCCCCGGCCCCCGCCGCCCCAGTGAGCGTCCGCACCGCCGGCGGCTACGACGACGAGGAGGACGAGCCGATGACGTCACGCTCCGGCCGCTCGCCGCTCCAGCCGGCCTCGTCCTCCTCCCCAGCCCCCGCGGGCACCCTGGGACCGGCCGCCGATGACGCCGGCTCTGCCGACGCGGACGCAGAGCGCGTTGAGGAGGGCCACGAGAAGCTGCAGAGCGACGAGTGGGAGCTGCGAGTGATGCTGGGAGGAGCGGGTGACGGGCCGAGGGGCGGGACGGTGCCGCGACCGGCGGTGAGCCTGCGGCCGAGGCGGGGCCAGGAGGCTACGCCGTCCCGCCGCATGCGGATCGAGATCGCGCGGTGGTCGCCCGACGACGACGCCGCGGCCGCGGGTGCGGCGACCGACGCCTCCTCCTCCTCATCCTCCTCCACGCTAACCCTCCCCCTCCGCCGCCGCCGCGGCCCCCGCCTGATGCGGGCAGCCGGCCTCCTCGGCTCCTCCGCCCGCCTCCGCGCCCTCGCGACCCCCGCCGCCGCCGCCGTCGCATCGCCCCGCGCCGACGACCCGGGGTCCGACGCGAGCGACGACGAGGGTCTGGACCTCGACGACGAGGGACGCTCCCACGCGAGGGACGCGTCGGGGACGGGCGACCACGGCGCCGAGACCCTCGCGAGCCCCGCCCCCGCCCCGCGCGGCCTCGCCTCCGCCGGCGCCGCCCTGTCCGGCGGCGACGCCTCGGCCACGGTTGCCGACCTGCCCGGGTCGATGCCTCCACCCCCCACCCTGGAGCTCCCTCGCTCCGTCGCCGGCGGGCCGCGCCGCAGCGACGGGCAGGACGGTAACGACCACGACTCGGCGTCCGACCCCGAGCCGGTGGTGTGGGAGACGTCGGTCCCCGCCGACGACTCGGAGCTCAACTCCGCTTTCACCTTCACCTCGAGGGGCAGAGGCCCCTTCGCCCTCGGAGTGGTGGTCAACGTCTCGTCGGGAGTGGGAGTGGTGGTCGGCAGGGCGGTGATCCCGCCGTCGCTGCTCCTCGGCACCGGCGGCGCCCTCGCACGCCTGCCCCCCGACGCCGTCCACCGCCACCGCCCCGATGACGTCAGCACCGCCATGGCCCTGCTCTGCGACGGCAGGCCGCCGCCCCCCGCCCCGTCCCGCCCCGGCGTCCGGACGGCCTACGCGTACCTGGCAGAGCACTGCTGGGGCCACGCCGACGGCCTCCGCCTCGAGGGCGAAGTGAGCGCGCCCCTCATCAGCACCACCGGCTCTGCCCTGGGCCTGGTGACGGTCCGCTTCGCGCTGACCCGGCCCTACTCGGCCCCGCTCGGCGCCGTGCCGTCGGCCATGGCCGCACCGGCGGTCCGTGACTACTGGCGCCAGACCCGCGTCGTGGGGCACCGCGGGGCGGGCGCCGACAACGCCGCAGAGGTGCTCGGCCCCGCGGGGACCCGTCGCTGGCGCACCCACGTGCTGGAGAACACGGTCCTGTCCTTCGTCACCGCGGCCTCCCTGGGGGCAGAGTACGTCGAGTTCGACGTGCAGCTCAGCAGCGACGGCGTCCCCGTCGTCCACCACGACTTCACGGTCAAGCTGCCCGGAGGCGTCCGGGTCCCCGTGTCGCACCTGACCGCCGACCAGCTCCGCCGCATCGCACCCATCGCGGGCAAGCCCAGGCCCCCGGCACCGGCGGACACCGCCGCCGCCCCCGGCCCCCCGGCCGCCGCCCCCGCCCCCGCCGACCCGGCGGCCAGGCCCCACCGCCGCGCCTCCTCCGGCTCCCGCGGCGCCGCCGTCCCCGTCGTCTCGGCCAGCTCAAGCCCCGACCTCGCCTCCCTCGACGCCGCCCCGTCCCGCGGCCGCGCCTCCGCCCGCGCCTCGGAGCGCATCCTCAAGGCCCTGGGCCTCGACCCCCTGCAGCACCGCGACCGCTCCTCGCTCTACCACGGCCTCAAGGACAAGCTGACAACCCTCGCCGACGCCTTCGGCCGCGTCCCCACCAGCTGCGGCTTCAACATCGAGATGAAGTACCCGTCCCCGCAGGAGGCCTGCGAGGAGCACCTGCTCGTGCCCGACCGCAACACGTACGTGGACCGCGTCCTCGACTGCGTGCTCGCCAACGCCGGCACCCGCGGCGTCATCTTCAGCTCCTTCGACCCGGACGTCTGCCTCCTCCTCAACCGCAAGCAGTCCACATACCCCGTCCTCCTCCTCACCAACGCCGGGATGGAGTTCGACGCCGACCCGCGGCGGAACAGCCTGCGGGAGGCGATCCGGTTCGCACGCTCGGTCGGCCTCTTCGGCATCGTGAGCAACAGCTCGCCGCTGCTGGAGACACCCGTGCTGATGGACGCGGTCCGGGGCGCGGGGCTGGTGCTCGCGACCTTTGGCAAGCGAAACAACGAGATCGCGTGCGTGGAGCTGCAGAAGCAGCACGGAGTGGCGGCGATCATCGTCGACCACGTGGCGCACATCAGCCGCGGCCTACGCGGGAAGACGTGAGAGTGGGCCTGTGCCGACTGAGTGGCGGCGAGCCGCAAAGCCTCGCGCCGGCTGCCCAGACGCTTCGCCCCGTCACACGCCCGCACGCGCATCATGAGCGGGCACAGAATCAAAAGGCACCCGATGTCACGCAGTCTCACGACACGAAGGAGAGATCCTCGGCGTCGCCTTCCAGCTCGCCGACACGGAGCTGCAGGACGCTGTGAGCGTCCGCACGGGCCAGCTGCAGCTTCCGCTTGAGCTCACGCTCCCGGCGGCGCCTCTTCGAGGCCTCCGCCGCCCGGTGCCGCTGCAGGTACAGCGTCGGCGACAGCTGCGCGCCGCAGTCCTCCCGCCCGTAGCCCTCGAAGCACTCGCAGAGGCCGGTCTCCTCGTTGCACATGCCCCGCCCGCTGCACTCGATCTCCTCCTTGGTGCCGTGGACCAGCGTGCCAACCACTCCCCCGACGACGGTGCCCGGCCCGGCGATGGGCTCCACCGACAGCGCCTCGTGGTCTCCAGGGTTGCTGACGAAGGTAACCTCGAATGTCTGCACCGAGCCGGGGAGGCCCGTGCCGGAGACGGCGATCCTGTCAAAGACATGGTCGGAGATGCCGCGTAGCAGGGCGTTGGCAATGTACTTGGCGTTGACCTCCCCCGACTGCCCCCCCGCCGACGTCGTGGTGAGGGCTACCACGGCGTGGCGCTCGGCACCGGACCAGGTGCGGAACCCGATCCTGTACGTGGTCTCGGACTCGGCAGAGAGCGCAAACGTCTGCACCTCGTCGACACAGCCCCCCGTACCGCAGTGCCGGTGCAAGCCCGCAAGGGGGTCTGGCCCCCGTGGGCACTGCCTGAGCGAGCAGTCCGGCCCATGAAACCCGGGGTCGCAGAGGCACTGATGGTACAGCGCGCCGCCCCACAGCCTGTACTGAGCGACCGGCTCCGTCACCCCCGACCGGACCAGGACGCCGCTCACGAAGCCCTCCCTGGCGGCCGACGCCCCGGAAGCCGCCAGGAACGCGGCGCTTCTGCAGACGCCGTGCGATGAGCAGCCGCCGGGGCACTGCAGCCTCTGGCAGGCGTGGCCAGTGTACCCCGGCGAGCACATGCACTCGCCCGAGCCTCTGTCGCAGGTTCCGCGCCCCGAGCACTCGGCAGGAAAGTGCGCCTCGCCCTGCCGTGCACGAACCGGGGCCACGTCCAGGCCAGTGATCGCATCGATCACGGGGCTTCCGCTCCCAGCGGCCGGCGCCCGCTCGTTGACAAGCACGTCGGACCAAGGCACTTGTGTGCTTCCCCCGACCGCCCCATCGTGGTTCAGGTCCCCAAGCGGTCCATCCGCCACGCTCGGGGCCGATGGGCATCGCCGCATTGAGCAGTCTGCGCCCCCGAAGCCGCGATCACAGGTGCACGCCTCGCTCTCGCCGCAGGCACCGTGCCCGCTGCAGTACGAGGGGCATGACGCGCGAGAGAGCGCCAGTAGCGCAGCAAGCCCGACGAGCAGCGCCCTCTGCCTCAGCATATGGCAGCCAGCCCCCCGGACGACCTGGCCGCGTCCCACTCAACGCAGGAAACCCCTGGCCCGACCGCGGAACCGCCCGTTCCGGCCTCAATCGCTGCCAGCCGCGACACAGCCAGACCTTCCAGCCCCGGACGCGACCTGCAGTGGTGCTGAAGGTGTGCTGCGACGACAGCGGAGCGGCCAGCCGGACTCGGGCATTGTGCTCTGCAACCCGTGCGTTGCCCCGCCACTGCCAGCCGCCCTAGGCGCCTTAAGGCCGGCATTGCTAGGCACGCGCGCCGTACCGATCGTCTGGCTCGTGCCGGCAGCCGGGGGCGGTCCGACGCAGGGGTCGGCCACGCCTGCCCTGAACACACGCGCTCGACGCCGGACGGGTGTCCGCTCCGTGCTCCCGGACAGGGCACGCGATGCGGTTGTCGTCCTTTGTATGTGTGACGGTCTGTATCGCGCTTGTCGCGGTTCAAGCGGATGCGGAGGGGGCAAGACGAGGACTGAGGGCGGCCGTGGTTTCGGAAGCCGCCGGTGAGCCACGACGAAGCACGGGTTCGCAGCCCAGCCTTCCGATGAGAGCCTCGCTCCGTCACAGAAGCATCGTGTGCGCGAGCGGTTCTGGGCTGCAAAACCGACGGAGCGGCCGACGGCCATTGCGTCTCGCCTTTTGCCGCTCCCACGCGCGCAGAGAGCCCTCGCCTCGAAGATAGGGCCGCATACGCAGGGACGGTCCGTGTGGTGCGCGCACTGGGGAAAGTGGTCGGGCTCAGGCCCTCACAGCCGTGGAAAGGCGCCGACCGCTTCGTGAAGCTGGCCAGGTGCCCTCTTGGGTTGGAGTGGGACTTTCCCGCCGATCACCCGTTTGCGGCCTTGTATGGTGGGGCATGCAAGCAGCCTGCCCGCCCTCCTGGGTGTGTGATTGGGCGCAGCATAGTTCGTCTGCCTCCGCTGCTGGTGCGGCAGCCGACTGTTTGCGAGCCTGCGGCTGGTACAGGGGCGTTTCGGCTGGCCGGGTGTGTCCCCGACGAAGAGCCGGCCCGCGATGACCTTGAAGGGGCCGATATGGCTATTCTCGTGTCTGTAAGGGATGCTTGCGACGGGGGAGCCAGAGCACAGCGCTGTGGCGGGCAGGGCCTGCTGGAAGGATCCCCAGCAGGGCCTGGAGACATTGTAGCAGTGGTCGTGTGCAGGGAACCGCTCCTGGCTCTCGACCCAGAGGAGGCAACCCGGGCTGCGGCGGAAGCGGTGCTCAAGGCTGTCTGGGAAGTGATGCGCTTTCCTAGGGCAGCGTGGCCACGGCACGCTGGCCCGGGCGATAGTGCACCGGTTGTGTCACTGCCGCTGCCGCTCGAGCCGCTAGTCGCGACCCGCGGGGACTGGGCAAGGGTGCTGCTTCAGGCCGTACCGTCTGCGGCCGCAACCATCGCTGGGGTGGAGGCCGGCCCGCCCCCAGAACCTCTCAGGGAGGCCGCAACACCGCGCAGGCTGCAGGACCAGGACCCCGCCCGGCCTTGCTCCGAGGGCTTCTTCGGCCTTGCTGATCCGATCCAGCCCTCGGAGACCCAGTGCGTCAGCAGCTGCTCGAACACGAGGAGAGGCTTCGTCGGCAACGCTTCCACTGGGCTGTGCGAGTTTGCGTGTGCCAGCAACGGCACGTTCTTGCTGCCAGGACCTGGGCTGCATGGGTGTGCTTCTGCCTGCCCGCTCGGCACTGAGCCTGAGACGGCCTCCAGGACGTGCGTCAGGGTGTGCCCGGTCGGATCATTCCAGGCAGCTGCTCGAGCATCGTCGGTGCTAGCGCTCATCGATTCGAACCTGCGCTGCGTCCGAGAAGCCGACGGCAGCTTTGGGCACTGCAACAACTCCACCGACCGCTACGCAGAGCGGCTGTGCAACGCATCCAGCAACTCGACGGTTTGTGCCATGCAGCTACGATCGGCAAGGAACCAGACAGTGTGCGGGGCGCTCAACGGAACGATCTCCTGCTTTCCGATCGGTGATGCCTGCTCGCTAGTCCCTCCGGCGAGGGACGCGGGCCACGTGGGGATCCGCTGCCCAGCCCTGAGCAACGCGACGACGGTGTGGGCGATCAACGTCACGGCAGATCTTGTTCAGCCTGGCGCTTCGGCGCCCCGCTGTGTCCAGGACTGCGCCGCCACTCTGGGCTACGGGTACTTTGGGGACCCGACGTCGGGAGGCTGCCGCGCTGCGTGCTCCCCTGCCAACGGTTCGGTGCTGCCGCTCGGGCTGGCGAACCCGACTCCCGCATCATGCGAGTCAGAATGCCCGCACGGCTCCGCAGTTGGGATCACCGGGTTCGTGTGCGCCAGAGTGTGCGCCGTGGGGTTCTTCCTGGCTCAGAACGGCTCTGCCTGCGTCGAGGCATGCTCCGACCGGGGAACCTTGGGGAACGCCGCATCCGGAGGCTGCGACCCCGTCTGCGAGCCAGGGCAGCGGCTCCCCGATGGCTTTGAGCCGGATCCGCTGTCTTGCATCGCCGGAGGCTGTCCGGCAGGGCAGGTCGCCGTTGCCAGCCGGGCGTGCGAGTCGTCGTCTTGCCCTGAGGGCAGCTTCCTCAGGTGGCCCAGGCCTGCCAACGCGTCGGACTGCGTCACCGACTGCGGGCCCGAGTCGGCGGCGCTGACGCTGCCCAACCGCTGCGAGCCTCCTTGCGGCGAGCCGCTGCTGCTGGCTCCGGGAGCGAGCGCAGACGACGCCACTTCGGACCCGAGCGCGTCGTGTGTCCTCTCCTGCCCGCTTGGCACCGTGGCGCACCCTGATACGCGCGCATGCCGGCCCTTCTGCCCGGCAGGCACGTATCTTCCAGTCGTGGATGAGAGGGGACGCGCCCCGGCGATGACGTCCACATCGGTGTGCCGGTCGTCCTGCGAAGGGCTGTGGGGTCTTGTGGCGGAGAACTCGACCCGCACGTGCCGCTTCGGCTGCCCAGAGGCTGGGAAGTTCATGCTTCAAGGGCCGTTCACGGAGGGCCAGGAAGAAGCCCGCTGCGTGTCCAGCTGCAGTGGCTCTGTGCGAGGTCTGGTTGAAGACCAAGCGACGAAGGGGTGCCGGGCTGCGTGTGAGCCTGGCTCCGTGTTCCCGGCCTGGGCGGCGACAGGCGCAGGGCAGGCAGAGTGCCTGCCGGGCAGGTGTCCTGCTGGATCTGCCCCGGGCACCGTCTCGACCGCCGGGAACGTCTCCCGGGCGGTGACCAGCGAGTCCGTGGTGAACGCCTCCAGGGCCTGCACGTTTGTATGCACTTCCAACACGTCGTTCCTTCCCGACGGCGGCCCTGCATCAGCTGACCGGTGCGTTGCCTCGTGCTCTGGGAACGCCACGGCTGCCGTTGTCGCTGGAGTGGCAGGCACCGGGAGGGCCTTCGCCTCGAACCGCACAACCCGAGCGTGCCAGCTGGCGTGCCCCCCAGGCACGTTCCTCCCTGCCGGCGCACCCGCGGGAGCGTCGAACGCCTGCGTCTCGTCGTGTCCTCCTGGCTCGGACCCCGTGGCGGCCAACCGTACTTGCCAGCCGGCATGCCCGCGAGGGCGTTTCGCGGACCCGTTCTTGGGCCACTGCAGGGACGACTGTGACGCGCTTGACGGCTTTGTGGCGGACAACGTCACCCGGTCGTGCGTTTCGGTTTGCCGCAAAACTCCAGAGGCCGTTCGCCTCGGCCTGCGACTCCCCCCGAGCACTGAGCCGGACCAGTCTTCCTGCAGCCCCGCAAAGTGCCCACTGGGTTTCGTGGACGTGCAGGGCGTGTGCGTGCACGCCTGCGCCAACGGGAGCTATCTCGTGGACCCCGTGCGGCTCGCTGCCGCCAACATCTCGGACCTGGCCGCCGTCGGGGAACCACCGCTTCTCGCAGCCCCCGGGGTGTGCGTGCAGAGCTGCAGTCTCAACGTCTCGGACGCGCTCACTGGCGAGGGCATGACCCGGCAGTGCCTCCCGCGGTGCGATGTCGGTGAGGCTTCGCTGTCCGGTACGGGATGCGTGAGCGAATGCCCGACGGGCCTCGTCCCCGACCCTGCACTGCGGAAGTGTGTCTTCTCCTGCCCGACCAAGGGCACGTTCCTGCCACCCAACGCGTCAGCGGCCCTCAGCGGCGAGGCCAACCCTTTCCTTGGGTGCGTTCGACAGTGCCCGTTTGGGTCGGTGCCCGACGCTGGGACACGGTCGTGCAAGTACGTGTGCGCGCAGGATGCGTTGCTCTCTGCCCCGGTCGTCCTGCCCGCTTATCCCATGGACTGCGAGGGCCCGTGCGCCGGCAACGCGTCGGCGACGAGCAGCCTTACCAACGCCGGAGCAGGCGGCATCGGCAGCAATACCACCGCGGCACGAGTCTGCGAGGAGTGCGCCGGGCTGCTGAATTCTTCGAGGTGCTCGACAAAGGCAGGCGGCAATGGCTCGTCGATCAACGTCACGCTTCCAGCGAACGACAGCGCCACCGACCAGGCCGGATCCGACAGCGCCGATGCTGGCGAGTCTTGCGGGGCTTCATGCCGGGCTGGAGAAGCCCCGTGGGCGCCGCACAGGGCGTGCTACGAGGTGCGCTGCCCAGTGAATGGGACGCTGAGGCTCGCCGGCTCCGAGGGCACGTGCGCAGACACGTGCCCGTGGGGCTCCTTCCCGGACCCCATCCGCCGCGAGTGCCTGCATTCGTGCCGGGCGGGCACCTTCCTCCTTGGCTCGTCGCCTTCCGCTCACCCGTGGGCCTTTGGATCCACGGACCCGGCTCGGCTGCAGGAGCTGTGGTGCGCGCCGTCTTGCCCAAACGGCACGTTCGCCAATGATGGAGCTCGCACCTGTGACGCTTCGTGCCCCGTCGGGTCGGCGTTTGCGGACGGGGAGTGCGTGAGGGCGTGCCCTCGTGGATTATCCCCGCACCCCCGGTCTCGTGTCTGCGAGCGGAGCTGCGTCAGCGGCACGTTCCTCCGTCGTCTGACGTCATCGCACCCTGAGGCCAATGGCCAGCCCTGTGTGCCGAGCTGCGAGGCGGTGGAGCCCAGCGGGGTCGGCGGCAACGCTTCGACCCGGACGTGCGAGCTGGTCTGCCCAACCGGCCGAGCTCTTGGTCCGGGCGCCGCCGCGGAAGGTTCGGTGGAGCCGACGGACTGTGCGCCGACGCCATGCCCGGCCGGCTCGACGCTGAACGTGACGACAAGGGCATGCGCGCACGTCTGTCCGGCATCGGCGGGCACCTTTCTACGGTCCTCCGGCCTGACATCCACAACGAGCTGCGTCACGGCCTGCCCCCGCGGCATGATGCCTAGTGCATCCTCGCGGTCCTGCGAGCCGGTGTGCGGTGCAGGCTTCGGGCTGCCCTCTGGCGCTGCCGTGTCGGCCGCCTCGTGCAGGCCGGCAGCGGAGGCGTGCTCCCACAGCCACGTGCTGGATCCGGTCACCCGGTCATGCGTGAACGTTTGCCCGGTCGGGAGGGTGCTACCTCTCGGGAGGGACGTCCCGGCGTCGGATGCGTCCGGGTGCGTGGCTCCGGCCGATTGTCCGCCGGGACAGGTGGCACGCAACGACGGGGCCCGGGCTTGCCGGCCGGTCTGCAAGGCCGGGAAGTACTTTGCGCCCGGTGGCCGGGGGGCGCTCGGGTGCGGCGTCCGGTGCCCTTTTGGAACAGCTGCGGACGCCATCACCCGGACCTGCTCGCTTGTGTGCAGCGCAGGCTCGTTTCTCGAGCCCGGCGGGGCGCGGTGCGTCCCTGCCTGCCCCGCCTGGTCCCGTGCCTCAGAGCCGACGCGGTCGTGCTCCGTGCTGTGCCAGTCCGCCGCTGGGGTCCGGACTTTCCTGCAGGGGCGCATCGTGCTGGCCGGGCGGCAGGCGGAGGCCAAGCCGTCCGACTGCGTCAGCAAGTGCGCACCCGGCTTTGTGCCCGACCAGAGCACAGGGCAGTGCGTCCTGGCGTGTGATGCCCCGAGCGTGTTCATCCTGGCCAGTTCTTTGTGCGCTGCCGTTTGCCCGGCTGGTACGGAGGTCAGCGGGACGACCAGGGCTTGCTTGCCAACGGCCGTACCGGCGGCGCCGAGCTTTACCGGCGTGCTGCCGCTGCTCCGCGTCGGCGAGACCGCCAGCCCCGGAGACTGGATCTCCGACGACCTCACGGACTATGTGACCGCCGCTGCTGCGGACACCGCGCACGTGTTCGAGCTGGTGCCGTCTGGCCCCAGCGGCGGGGCCGCCGACCTGTTCACGATCCCAGAGCCCACGGTGCTCCGAGTTGCCGTTGCGCCGTCGGGGCAGGCCAAACCGCTCGACTACGAGCACCCCTCGAGGGCCAATCCGTCGGTGCTCGCTGTACGCGTGACGGACGCGTTTGGCCAGACCGCGGCCGCAAGCCTGATGATCGAGGTCACAGACGAGGCGGAGGCGCCTCGCGTGGTTGCTGCCCCGGACGACATCATGGCGGCGTCCGCTCGGCGCTTCGTGCACGGTGAGCTCGGCTCCGTCCGGATCGACGTGCAAGCAATCTTTGCCGATGACGACGCCGCCGACAGGAATCCAGCGGCCAGGGATGCGCTGCATTCGCTGAGCTACGAGCTGCAGTGGCGGGACCCTCCCGGCGGCAACAGCATGCGATCGCTACAGGAGCTGTCGGACGAGCTGTTCGGCGGCCGGCTGCAGCGCATCGAGGCCAGTCCCGGCACGCTCCCCGCCGGCCACCTGGAGCTCCTTGGGACGCCTTCGTTTGGGCCGGCGCTGATTCTCGAGTCTGCGGTCCCGCAGTCCCCCACGAGGAGGGAGGTCACACTTCGGATTGTAGCCACTGACTCGACCTCGGCGTCGGCCGTCGCAGACGTCTCCCTCGCTGTCGAAATCGGCGGCTGCACTGTGAAGGACGCGGCCTGGGACGCCAGTCTGAACCCACAGGGCAACTACAACCCCTATGCCTCCTTGCCGCGCCCCGTGTGCCGGTTCCCCGCGGTCGCAATCCCCCGTGCCCCTGGCGCTGTGGGTCGGCTTCGCATGGCCGGTTCGGACGGCGATCCCGAGTCGCCGGGTGCCTCGGAGGTTGCCATCTCGGGCGGAACTCGCGCGCTGGCGGCCGACGGGGTCACTACCGTGGACGCCCTGACCGTTCAGGGTGCGTTTGACGTCTTTGCTTCCGGCGGGGCGCCCCGGCTCGAGTCGGGGTCTCTGGTCGGGGCTGCAGCCATCATTCTCGGCCCTGCTGGCGCGACGTTTGACCCTCCTGTGACGCTACGCATGTACGTGGGGTCGGTCGGGGACGGCTCGTCCGCGGTAATTATGACGGCGCAAGCCACCGGGACCGGGGCGGGTGCGGCCTCCGCGTACGGTGCTCTGGAGCAGGCCGACGGGTGCGTGTACACCCCAGAGGGCGGCGGCTTCGTCGAGTGCACAACTTCCCACTTCTCGCTCGCCGTGCCGGTGGTTGTCCCGTTCGCTGACGCTGACGTGGTCCGCGACGCGGAGCTACGCACCGGCGGCGGCTGCCCTTCCATGTGCAGCGGCAACGGCGAGTGCCTCGCGCACGCCGTCTGCCAGTGCTTCGAGGGCTGGACAGGCGGGGACTGCGGCCTCAGGACCTGCCCGGGCGGCCAGGCGTGGCCGGGGGCGTCCAGGCCCTTTCCGTTTCACCAGTGGGCGGAGTGCTCGGGCAGGGGCCTGTGCGACAGGATGCTTGGCGAGTGCACGTGCTTCGCCGGGCACGAGGGAGCCGCGTGCCAGCGCCTCGCTTGCCCGCGTGACTGCTCCGGCCGGGGTCAGTGCCTCACGATGGACGCCATGTCCGGCACCCTGGGGTACGGCTCGGCCCCGGCCGCGTATGGCGGCGCTCCCCTCCTCTTCACCGCGGAGCGTGACGACCGACTGAAGCCCCAGTTTGAGGCGTCCCGGATGTCCGCCTGCGAGTGCGACCCGGGGTATGCCGGGCACGACTGCTCGAAGCGCCAGTGCCCCACCGGCGACGATCCGGTGACCGAATGCGGCAAGGGCGGGCTGGCGTGCGACGGGGCACAGCACGGCCGCGTGACGGAGCTCCGGCTGTCCTTCGTGACGTCGGGCGTCACCGTGGCGGCCGAGCGCGACGAGATGGCTCTGGACGTCCTCGACGCGAGGCTCGGGTCGATGCGCACCCGCCCTGTGCTGGGCCTGTGGGCGGCCGCGGCGGCGCCGTCCGCCGAGGCGCTGAGGAGGGCCCTCGTGACTCTGCCGGGGCAGGCGGTGCGGTCCGCCCGAGTCGAGAGGACGGTCTCCACCCTGACCACGAGGGCGTGGAGCATCACCTGGACGGCGCCCGAGAACAGCGGGCCGGTCACTGCGGTGCTCTGCCCGGGCGGGGCCCGCATGCAGGGGTGCGGCGAGGACGGCTGCGCGCCGTGGTTCCGGCAGATGCTGGCCGTGGACACGTCAGGCACCACCGGCACGGCGGGACACGTCGTGCTCGATGACACCACGTCGTTCGACGGCGCGGGCGACGCCTCGTCACCCGCGGAGTTCGACGCCGAGGTCGTGCTGACCGTGACCGCCGGGACGCCATTCCCGGTCTTCGTGTCTGAGCTCCGCTCCCCGAGCGCGGCCGCAGCCGCCGTCGATGGGCCGTCTGGGGCGGTCGCCGGGCCTGAGGACCCAACCGTGGGCACCGACCTCACCCCGGCGCCGCTCGTGGTGTCGGTGGGCCGGGGCTTGGTCCTCCGCTTCTCAACGCTCGCGCCTGACCCAGGACGCTACGTGTTCCGTGTCTCGGCCCCGACGTGCAGCGCCGAGGTGGTGCGAGACGCCAACCCCGGGTACGAGGGCGCGGAGTGCAGCAACCGGGGCACCTGCAACTCCCTCCTTGGCGAGTGCCGGTGCTACGCTGGCTTCGAGGGGGCGGCGTGCTCCAGGATGACAGCGCTTGCGTGAGCGTCAAGGTTCGTGGGAACGAGAAGTGCTACCGTTCGCGCAGCGCGCCTGCCGAACCCGCCGCGCGCCACGCCAGAAACCCGAAACTCCCTGCCCGCGACTTTCGTTGTTGGCTTTGGTTTCCGGCCCCGCTCGCGCGCGACGAGCACCACACCAAGCGGCAGGCGCACGCACACCGGCCGCATCCCGACGGAGAAGGGTCGGTCGTGATGCCTGCACCCCAGGAGCCAGCCCTGAAGCCGCCGGGCGGCCAGGAGCCCACGCAACTTCTCGCGTGGTGCTTCCGCGACGGCCGCTCCCGCGTGTTTGACGAGGTGTCACGGGTGCTGCCGAGAGCGGTCGACCTGATCTCGGACCGGACGTCGTCGCGCCTCGTGTTTCCGGCGCTGTGCGGGCTGCTGGCCTGCGTGTACTTCAACGGCGTCAACGTGGCCATCACCCTCAACGAGACCGAAGTGACGCGCGACAACGCGCCGCTATGGTACGGGCTGTCTATCCTGTGCTACGTCGTGTGCGCGCTCGGTGTTCTGAGCTCGACTTCGGCGTATGCAGGCGCCTGCATGAAAATCAGCGGCACCGTTGCCGGGGTCGGCGCCACGGTGTTCTTTGGGACCCTGCTCGCCAGCATCGACTTTGAAAGCAACACCATCGCGACGCTGGCGGCCCAGGTCACGGCCATGGTCGTCATGTGCCTGGCGTCGCTGCTGGCCGTGGTTGAGCTGGTCCGCTGGCTGGCATGCGCCCGCCAGCCCTGGGACGACGAGCGGGAGTTCATCCGGGCGTGCCGGGACCACGTGGCGCATGATCTCCTGCGGCCGGCCCGGCCTGCCCGCGGCCATGGCGCTCCGGCCGTGGCGGCGGGGGTTGCCGAGGCCGCAAGGCGCGGTCAGCTCGCCGCGGTCCTCCCCTCGCGTGATGGGGCTGGCCACGGGCCCGACGGCGCCGCAGCCAAGGCGGGTGCGGCCGAGCACCCGCAGCCAGGCTGCTGCGCGGTCTGCTGCTGCGGAAGGTCGGGCTGCGTGCGGGCGAGCCTGCGCGCGGTCGGCCGCGAGTTCGACTGCCGCCTGCCCAGGAGCGTCCGGTACCCGCAGCGGATCCTCGCGTGCGTGTTTGCGGGGCTGCTGTCCACCGTGATTGCGTTTATCGTGTTCCGCGAGATCGGCGGCGTTGCCGTCGCCGCCGTCGCGACAGTTGTCACGGAGCTGGCAAAGGTCCAGGACCTGACGCGCGCGGCGCTCGCCAGCGCCGAGGTCATCGCCGGCACGCTGGGCGACG
>Ga0136560_1000628_pt1 | contig 17873 bp, 12 predicted proteins | sample AntRauMeHopE1497_FD_104925 | JGI IMG/M metagenome (GOLD analysis project Ga0136560, IMG submission 104925) | Saline lake microbial communities from Rauer Islands, Antarctica - Metagenome Hop E1 #497 | ecosystem: Environmental > Aquatic > Non-marine Saline and Alkaline > Saline | place... | reverse complement strand
GTAGAATGTTATCTTAAACGTATTTTGTGCAGCTTTTGGAAGTAATTCTGTTACCTAAAAGTTCGACAGCTTCGCCGTCGGGGGGGTCTCTTCGTCATTCCAAAACCCCCGGTTACACCGGGGGCTATTCATGGTTTGACCACTTCGTGGTCTTAAAAAGGATTATCAAATGTTTGATATTATTAGAATGATCCTGAAAGGATCAAACCATGAATAACCTGTCCCGATGTATCGGGAGCCATGGGTGTAACCCAAGGTAGAACGAATACCAAATACAACCCAACGACCCTGAGGGGGTCGAACTAATTGCAAGTAATTTGATCCATTGGGATTTCCATATTTTTAATATGTGTTTCGATTAGTGAAGACGAAAATCTCCCAAAATTTTAAGTTTTTGAGATGTGAGAACCCTATCAAAATTCTTAATCCTTCCGCTCTAAAAAACCAACGAATTATCTACCTACATCAGAAAGGTTTTCGACCAAAATCCGTCCTCATTAATATTCTTGATGCTACAATCAAATCACACCTCTACCGCTTTTGTAGGGGTTGAATCTATGTAGCTATGTTTTCTATGTGTGCTATGTGGTTCAAAAAAAATATCCTCCACCCGTTTTGGAAAACCTTTCATTTTCCGATTGATGTCCATCCGACCAAAATCCGTCCTCATCAATATTCTTGATGCTACAATCAAATCACACCTCTACCGCTTTTGTAGAGGTTGAATCCATGTGGCTATGTTTTCTATGTTCGCTATGCGGTTCAAAAAAAAATTCTCCACCCGTTTTGGAAAACCTTTCATTTTCCGATTGATGTCCATCCGACAAAAATCCCTCCTCATCAATATTCTCGTTGCTACAATCAAATCATACCTCTACCGCTTTTGTAGGGTTGGATCTATGTGGCTATGTTATCTATGTTCGCTATGTGGTTCAAAAAAAACACGATCCACCCGTTTTGGAAAACCTTTCATTTTCCGATTGAAGTTCATCCGACAAAAATCTGTCTTCATTTATTTTCTTGATGCTACATTCAAATCACACCTCTACCGATTTTTTTGGGTTGGATCTATATGGCTATGTTTTCTATGTTAACTATATGGTTCAAAAAAAATATCCTCCACCCGTTATGGCGAATCTGTATTCTTCCGATTGATGTCTTTTCCTTCAGTAGAAAGGTTTTCAGCCAAAATCTGAAAAGGTATGCTGTTGTCAATCTACAGACCAAAAGCACCTTTGAGGCTATAACTATAAACTTTTAAACTATGTGATACTGGGTGTCTATGAGGTGAAAAAAGTCACTCAGCTAAAAATTTTCCTTGACTCTTCCTTTGGCAGACCCATCAGCGGTAAAAAAACCATCCGAATCCTTCTCCATTCAAATTTCCCTTGGCTAAATAATTGAAAGTGTTTATTTTAATCCCTACTTTGAGGTTGCAGAATCCAACAATTTTTAAAGGATTCATTTAGCTTAATTACCAATCTTTTAATTTTCATGAGGGAACACTTCATGTTTTACCTTATTTAATCGATCAAAATTTTTAAAAAAATGGCCAATCTAAAAATCAAATTAAAAGGGCAGGATCAGGCAAACTTTGTGGCCGGGGAGGATCAAGGCTTCGAATATTACCAGCTGAGCAAAGCTTATTCCGTACTTAGCCCTACACGCGGGGATGTGCCCGAGCAAAATTTCGAGATTAAAGACAATGAGATCGTCGAACTCAACCTCTCCGATGATACCGTATGGATTGGAGATACGGATACGCTTCGGGAGCTTTTTCCAACTCAATTCAAACGATCCGGCGATGGAGACGAACTTTTTCTTCCCGATGAGATTGAGGTTGATGCCCAAAACCGTGGGATAATCAGCAAGATCGGAATCAAACTATTTAAGATTTTCTCGAAGCGGGATATTGCTTTTCCCCTTGTAAAGGACCTTGCCAAAAAGCTTGAAAATAAACAACTCTCGATCTCCGGAGTGGATTTCCAAAACATCGGTGCAGGTGTGCTGCTTTCCTGTTCTCCACAATTTGAATTGAAGCGCGCCGAAAATCTGGATCCTTCCAAGCCGCATTTACTTTTTCTCCACGGGACGGGTTCTTCGACCACGGGATCATTTTTGGATCTCAAAGATTCCGAAGATTGGAAAAGTATCGTCCTTGGCTATTCTCAAAACTGCATTATAGCATTTCAGCATCGATCATTGACTTGTAGTCCATTGGAAAATGTCTTTGAATTAGTCAAATCGCTTCCTAAAGGTATTGAATTGGATCTGGTCAGTCACTCTCGTGGTGGCTTGGTAGCAGATACTTTAGCGAGATTCTGCGTTCCTGATACAGATTCTCAAGGTTTTGATGAGTATGAGCGGTCTGTTTTAGAAAGCAATGATCGGGTAAAAGATTTGGAATTTATTGAGGCGATATCCAAAGAGATCAAATCTAAAAATATCAGCATTAGAAAGATAGTCCGAGTAGCCTGTCCTGCAAATGGTACTACGTTGGCATCTTCCCGACTAAATCTATTTTTGAATGTCACCTTCAATTTGCTCGGTGTAGCTAGTGGGCAAGTTGGCAACCCTATTTTCATTTCCTTCAAGGAATTGATCATGGCGGCTGTGGAGACTAAGGATAATACGGATATTCTTCCCGGTCTCGAATCCATGAATCCTAAGTCGACTTTTGTCGAAGTACTGAATTTTCAAGGAACTGAAATCAAAATTCAAGCTCCACTTTACATCGTCGGCGGGAGTAGCGAGCTCAGTCTACAATGGAAAAGTCTGGTGGTGCTTGTCGGAAAATTTTTCTTCATGGGAAAAAATGACCTAGTCGTTGATACCGAAAGTATGTATTGGGGCACTCCACGAGTCGACGGCAAAGTGTCAGCCTATATCGAGAGTAGTGGTCAGATTGATCACCTGAAATATTTCAATTCAGAAAGTACCCGCGAGGCGATTCGAATTGGTTTGGAAGCCGATGGATCAGTAGTACCGCGCAAGTTTGAATTGGTATCCAAAATCGCTGAGAGCCATAAAGACCGAGGCGCATTGGGAATCGAATGGGGATGCTACAGAGAAGATCAAGCCAAAGGCAAACGGCCAATTGCGATCCTGCTTCCAGGAATTATGGGTAGCAATCTAGAGGTGGAGTCCGATCTGATTTGGATCAATTATGTTCGGTTTCTCAAAGGGCAACTCACCCGGTTGGACTATATGAATAATAGCGAAAAAGTGCAGGCAAGCTCTTTGATTGCAACTTCCTACAGAGGCCTTGGTAAAAATCTCGAACGCACCTATGATGTAGTTACTTTTGAGTTTGATTGGCGCTCTCCCTTGCCAGTGACTGCCAAGCGACTGAATGATAAGATCACCGAACTTCTTGCATTCAATCAGCCCATTAAGATCATCGGTCATAGTATGGGTGGGGTATTGGTACGCGATTTTGCCATGTATTTCCCTGATACTTGGAAGCAATTAAATCAGGCACCTGGCTTCCGTACCTTGTTTTTAGGCTCACCGCTCGGAGGATCTTACAGAATACCTTATGTGCTTTTTGGAAAAGACGACCTGATTCAATTACTGGGCAAGATCGACATCAAGAACTCCACGAAAGGATTGTTAAGCTTTTTCACCAATTTCCCTGGGATTCTCAATCTGCTACCAATCAACCGATTTGGGAAGCACGATTTTTCAGACCGGGAGTTTTGGATAAAGCTCAGAACGGCTTTTGGAGATCAATCCTGGCCGATTCCTGATCAGCGGTTTTTGGATGAATTTGGGAAGTATCAAGCGAAAGTTCTCGCTGAGTCAGAGCAACTCGATTATTCGAACGTAAGCTATATCGCGGGTCAGAGCCGAAAGGATAAATTCACCATTTCAGATCTGGAGATTGTTGATGATAAATTGATCTTCAAAGCGACCAATGCCGGAGATGAAAGTGTGACTTGGGAATCTGGTATTCCGAAGGCGATCCTCCAATCCAAAAATTACTTCTATGCCAATGCTACTCATGGCGCCCTTTCCACTGAGATCAAATTATTTGCTGCTATCGATGAAATCTTGATCTATGGCAAGACCAGCAAGCTGCAAAATAGCCTTCCACAAATAAGAGGAGTGGAAAAGGACTTTACCGCTGTGGAAAGCCAAGTTTTTGATCTTAGTGAAGAAAATGTGACAAATACTCTGCTTGGACTGGGACAAACTGGTGAGCGCTGGATGAATGACCTTCCGATCCAAGTGACGGTGACACATGGCAATTTGGTCTATGCACGCTATCCAGTCTTAGCAGGTCATTTTGAGGGCGATGCCATTTTGAATAGCGAATATGCGATTGACAAAAAGCTGAATAATGAACTTAGTCGCTTGCATTCACTTGGACTATATCCTGGCGGGATTGGTACTCACCAAATCATCCTAAATCGGGGCTGCAGCAAAACTGATTTTCAAGGAGGTGTGATCGTAGGACTGGGTAAAGCCGGAGAGCTCAACAGTTTTCAACTGATGAATACGGTAGAAAAGGGGGTGGCCCGCTTTCTGACAATTTGCAATCCTGCCGATAACTATTCAAATGAAGAACCACTGGGGATTTCGGTAATAGCTATCGGAAATTCCTTCGGAGGACTATCTACCGAAAGTTCGATTCAATCTATTATGCTGGGCATTCAGAAGGCGAATAAAAGTATTGCAACTACCTACAAAGGTTTGAAGAAGGGAATTGAAGCGGTAGAGATTATCGAGCTTTATCATGATAAGGCCCTGGCAATCTTGAAATCCATGAAAAATATTGAAGCCAATCAAAGCCGGGAATTCAATATCGTATTTCGGGGCTCTAGGATGGAATCCAAAATCGGCCGACAGTGGAGGATTCCACAGGAGAATTCCACAGATTGGTGGACTCGGATCACCGTCTGCGAAGAAAGCGGATTTGAGATACGCGGAGAGTCTCCCGGAGGGAAGAAAATCAAAATGGCCTTAGCGACTTCAGGAGCCAGTGAACGCGTCGAATACATGCCATCCAACACCAAAGTGCTGGAGGTACTTTTGAAGCAGATGACTCACAAAAACCAGTATTCTCCTGAAATCGCCAAGACGATGTATGAGCTGCTGATTCCGTTGAAATTCAAAGAAGAGCTCAAGCGTCAAAATAATATCTCCTGGGTGCTGGATTTGGATACGGCAGAATTCCCATGGGAGATGATGCAAGAAGACATCGATGCGGTGCCGCTTTGCATCAATTCGGGTATGGTGAGGCAGCTTGCTACCCAAAATTCCAGGGGGACGATCTCCCGGGTTTCTACTACAAGTGCATTGGTGATCGGTGATCCCAATTTGGACGGATTTATGGGTCAGCTTCCCGGCGCAAGGCGAGAGGGAGAGCTCGTCGCAGAAATACTACGACAGGAAAAATATGAAACTCAAAGCCTCATATTTAGTGAACCCTCGGATATTCTGCTTAAGCTTTTGACCAAGAAATACAAAATAATCCATCTTGCCGGCCATGGTCTCTTCAACTACGGAGAAGAAAAAAACACCGGAATGGTCATTGGCGATAATACCTTTTTGCTGCCAGGGCAATTGGCAGGAATGTCGGATGTGCCTGAGCTCGTTTTTGTCAACTGCTGCTACCTCGGGCAGATGGATGCCAGCGAGGAGAAAGGAAGCCAGAATCAAAATCGCTTTGCTGCAAATATCGGAACCCAGTTGATAGACAACGGTGTGCGAGCAGTGATTGTCGCAGGTTGGGCTGTCGATGATGCCGCCGCCTATGATTTCGCAAAACTTTTCTATCAGTTTATGTTTACAGGTCTGGGTTTTGGTGAAGCTACCAAAAGAGCCAGAAAGAAAATCTATGAAGATTTTGGGAAACGAACCAATACTTGGGGAGCATTCCAGTGCTATGGCGATCCGTTCTACACCCTGACAGAACGAAAGCGTAGCACCGCCCAACGAAATGAACTGCTTCTACAGGAGGAAATTGAAATCGAGCTACTAAACTTGATTCATAAGCTTGAAACAGCAAAGTATGATTCAGAGCTAATCACCAAGCGAGTGATGGAAATAGACCAAATGATATTCAAAGGCTCTGAGCGGAATGATGTGATTTTGGAGCATTTGGCTAAACTTTATGGAAGTCTGAATCTATACAAAGAGGCAATTCGAATCTATCAGACCATGATGAAATCGAAGGAAAACGCGTTCTCAGTCAAAGCTTTAGAACAATATTGTAATATCCGGGTGAAGGATTGCACCGCTCGATACAAAAATAAAGAACTGAATAAAAAAGAAGCTATTGCGACGATCAAGGAAGTTTTGAAGGATTTGGAGAGTCTCAATCGGTTTGTGGAAACAATGGAGCGGTGGAGCTTGATGGGCAGTGCCTACAAGCGGTTGATTCTAATAAGTGAATCGAATCAATCTCCCGAGATGCTCAACGGAGCAATCGAATCCTACGAAAAGGCTTCATCACTTTCTGGTTTTGAAGATGCTTATCCATTGACCAATTGGCTGCAACTCTTGCAGATCAGAAATGAACTGGAAGGGAAAACAGGACTCAAGCACTCGCCTCTAAAGGCCAGAAATGCCATGGCCGAGAAATTGGAAAAAATAGAGGAGGCTTACAGTCCTCAGACTTCGTTTTGGGATATCTCAGCAAAAGCAAATATTCATTTGACTCAAATGCTGATTGATGGAACCACTGCTTCTGAAAAAAAGGTAGTCGAAAGCTATGGGGATCTTTGGGCAAAAGCCGGCACTCTCGGTCAAAAACAAACTGAGCTGGAACATTTTGATTGTCTGATTCAGGCCTTCGGAACTCTAAAAACCAAGAGTGAACAGGTTATTAATTTGGAGAAAATCAGAGCGGCACTTGCAGCGAAGATGTAAAAGAAAAAGGCTTCGAAATTGATTCGGAGCCTTTATTCGTTTGATAGAGATTTGAAAGAAGATATAAGAGATAGGAGATAAGGGATTAGAGATAGGAGATTAGAGAATTGAGGATTGTGATTGGCGAATTGAGATTAGAGATAAGAGAATTGCTGATGCGCTATTCCAATCTTATTTATCGAAGACTTCCTTGATTGCTTCCAAGTAGTCGTAGCCGTGGCCTTCGGTTGGTTCGATGTAGTTGCCTTCGAGGTATTCATTCCAGCAGCAGATCATGACGGTATTCCCATTTGAGTTGCGGTACTTTCTGGAGAGTACTTGAGCGTCTCGGAGTTTTGCTGAAAAAGACGCTTTATCTGAGTGAACCCGATCTTTCTCCGGTTCGGACGGAAATCCCGAAGGCTGAGGCCAAGTGCCACCGGCAGGTCTCATATCCCAACCCATCGCTACTGGGACTTGGTATTCGAAGTTTGGATCTTCTTTGAATTTTTCAGACCACATATTCCAATGTCCTCTGTATGTCTCGCGCATATCAGTAAAGGAGCGATTTGACTTTTCCATGAAATTATGATAAACATAGGAAGTCATTCCTTCGAAACCCATGGATTTCAGTCGTGGGACGTAATCTTGAAGGAGCTGCTTATTTCGATATTCTCCACCTTCCCATGGTTTTTTTGGATTATTTGCCACCCATTTGGTTGGCAGACCATATATAATTTCATTTTTCATCATTGGCCCCGCTGCCACGGCGATAAATTTGATGCCTTGGAACCCTCGGGCTTTGGCTACTTTCTGCGAAAGATCTAATAAATCCTTCAAAGTCAGCCCATAATAGGCAGCTCTGGATTCGGCATCCTGCGGGAAATAGAAATAGATGATCGGACGTCCATCAGGATCCTTGAGGTAGTCCTTTCGGTTAAAGTAGGTATCCGTCCACTGCCGGGTGATTTTCTCATGTACTTTCAGATACAGCTCCTTATCGGGTTTTTCACCTTCATAGTTTGCTTTGCGGGCTAGCTCATCGGCTGAGCCAATGTTGAGCCAAGCCATCCATCGTGCATCGCTGTCGTCACACCAGTTGATAGCCCATTTCATTTGCTCTCCCTCCGGTAGTGTTGCATTTACTTCCAGCAACACTTTCAACTGATCATTCCACTCTTCCATTCCTGGCACAGCTACTCTGCCGTCACGATTTGGATTGCTTTTCCAGCCTTTGGGATAAAAAAGCTTAGCCTGTGGGCCAAAATTCAGGTGATGATAATAATGTCTTCCATAAAACCAATTGTAAGCAAAGAAGTCAATTCCATAATTTTTCATCATTTGGAGTTGCTTGCGGAGGACTTCAGGATCATCTCTTTTGTAAAAACCTTTTAATTCAGCAATTGGCTTTCGGTCTAGATATGGGCCTTCATAAGGATACTTTGCATTGTAGATTCTGCCCTTTGTACCCCAAATACCGGGATTTTGTAGGTTGGAGCAATTGGCCGGATCCTCAAGGCACGACCAAAAGCTATCTCGGTCGATGCCTGGATCGGGAGAGGTGTTCCAAGAGGGCATATAGAAAACTCCCACTAGTTCGTCTTCTTCAGGATTGATAGGAGAAGAGTCAAATTTCAATTCTGATGAAATCCCTGTTTCTAAAAGAGTTGACTGATTGGTTTGGATTCTTGGACTTCCCAGATTACAGCTTGCTGTCAACACGAGCAAGAGTAGTATGTAGAGTGGTCTGAATTTCATTTTAATTCTTTTAAGGTTAGTCGACATGGGCTAAAGTTGAGGTGCTATACTTTCAATCTTTTTCTAAAAACATGAAGTCCTCGTGATTCTGGGAGTAGTTTCTCGAAATCCAATTGATAGGTGTGAACGAGCTCAAAGCCCATTTTTTCGTAAAATCGCTTTGCCTGTAGCTTGTGCTCCATGGCTTCCAGCCAAATATTTTCCAGTTGATTAGCGATGGCAATCTGCTCGACATAGTTCATCAACTCTTGAGCAATTCCTTTTCCCTGTACTACTTCTGAAAGGTACAGCCGATGAAGTTTCAGCGCATTAGGAATCTCCACTTGTCTAGGTGAAAAAGGAAAGTCGTATTTCAAAATCCCGACTTTCTCACCTTCAAATTCTACAAAAAAATAGTAGGAAGAAGGCCGAGAAAGCTCTTTAGTCAGATTTTCAATACTATAGCAAAGGTCGAGATACCAATCCCCCTCATCCACCCAAAAACCCGGATAGGCATTTTTATAAATTCCCCGAATCAACGGGAAAAGCTCGGAATGAGCTGAGATTTGGATCGGCCTCAGTACTAATTTCTCGGTGATTTGAATCATATTTTACTGATAAAAGAGGTACTACGACTAATTTAATGGACTAGGTAGTGAAAGTTGAAAGTAATTTCAGAGCGAGTTTACAGATATCCTAGGACAATGTGTAAAGTGAAATCTTATACCTCACAGACGCACCAAACACAAATAGCCGCATCTGAAACTGTGCATAGATATTGTTAATTCCATTCTCTCTGTGCTTTGCTCTGTGAACTCCGTGCCTGTGCTTAAAAAAGATTCTTACCGCAGAGGAGCAGAGCACGCAAAGGTTCACAGCGGTTTCTTCTTTTTCTGCTACAAAATATTTGACCTTGTATATCGGCAATAAGCAGAAAAATTGGGATAGTTTGAAAATACATTTTTCTCTGTGGTATTCTCCGTGCCCACTGTGTCTCTGTGCTGAAAAAAATTTATAACACAGAGACACAGAGAACTCAGAGTTTCATGGAGATTTCTTTTTTGAGGTTAAAAAGCAACCCTTTCTCCGTGGTGTTCTCCGTATCCTTGGTGTCTCCGTATTGAAAATATTTTTGTACCTAATGAAACATATTATTGCCACTAAATAAATGGTAGAAACATAAAAGAAAAAACCACGATAATCTAATCGTGGTTTTAAGATTCTTGAAGTTTAAAATAAAGATATCGGCAATTGGGTCAGCCTTTTTAATTTTTCTTTCCTCCGTTACCAAATCTCACACTATCGCCAAGCGAAGTCGAGGCCGTTTGGTAAAGTATTAAATACCAGTACTAAAGCTGATACTTATTCCTCAAAGCTTACTTTCGCTCCAATACTTTCTTTACTGCCTTCACAATATTTGCAGCATTCAAACCATACTTCTCGAGCAATTGAGTAGGTGTGCCTGATTCGCCAAAGCTATCATCTACGCCTACATATTCCATAGGAGCCGGATGATGTCTGGCCAAAGTCTGCGCAATGCTATCACCCAATCCACCATTGTATTGATGCTCCTCGGCGGATACTGCACAACCTGTCTTAGCTACCGAATCCAAAATAGCTTCGGTATCCAATGGCTTGATCGTATGGATATTGATCACTTCAGCAGAAATTCCCTCCTCCCGAAGCATCGCCTCAGCAATTACCGCTTCCCAAACCAAATGTCCTGTTGCAAAGATCGTCACATCTTTTCCATCAATCATTTTCCAAGCTTTTCCTATCTCAAACTTCTGATTGGCAGGAGTAAAAATCGGCCAAACTGGACGTCCAAATCTCAAATAAACCGGTCCTTCATGCTCTGCAATGGCAAGCGTCGCAGCTTTGGTTTGATTGTAATCGCAAGGATTGATCACAGTCATGTGAGGAAGCATTTTCATCATGCCCAAATCCTCCAAGATCTGATGAGTGGCACCATCTTCACCGAGTGTCAAGCCGGCGTGAGATGCGCAGATTTTCACGTTTTTGCCGGAATAAGCAATTGACTGACGAATCTGATCGTATACTCTACCTGTGGAGAAATTGGCAAATGTTCCGGTAAAAGGAATTTTGCCTCCAATCGTCAGACCGGCAGCGATACCCATCATGTTGGCTTCTGCGATTCCTGTTTGAAAAAATCGCTCCGGAAATTCCTTTTGAAACGCACCCATTTTCAGGGAGCCAATCAGGTCTGCGCAAAGCCCAACCACATTTGGGTTTCTCCGGCCTGCTTCCAGCAATCCATCTCCAAATCCGGAACGGGTATCTTTTTTATCGGTATAAGTGAATTTTAAATCCAATGTATTTTCCATGTTTTCTTCTGTAAAAGGTCTAAAAATGCGTGAATTAATAATCGCCGAGCGTTTCTGCCAATTGCCCAAGTGCGTCTGCTAGCTGCTCGTCATTTGGTGCCACTCCGTGCCACTTGTGGGTACCGACCATAAAGTCTACGCCATAGCCCATTTCGGTGTGTAGCAAGTTCAAAACCGGTTTGCCTTGGGAAGACATATATTTGGCTTTTTCCAAACCTTCTAATACCGAGCTCATATTATTACCTTCAAGCGTATCTACGACTTCCCATCCAAAAGCTTCATACTTAGCTCTCAAGTCAATCAGATCCATGATTTCTTTGGTAGGACCATCGATCTGCTGCCGATTCAAATCTATCGTAGCAATAAGATTGTCCACTTTCCAATGTGCAGCATACATCGCCGCTTCCCATACTTGACCTTCTTCCTGCTCACCGTCGCCCATCAGTACGTACACTGTACTGTCGTCGCCATTGATCTTTTTTGCCTGAGCAGCACCGATCGCTACCGACATTCCCTGACCCAAAGAGCCTGAGGCTATTCGGATTCCCGGAAGTCCTTCTTCAGTAGCCGGATGACCTTGAAGTCTTGAGTTTAGCTTTCGGAACGTACTCATTTCCTCAGGAGAAAAGTATCCGGAACGGGAAAGCACGGAATACCAAACTGGAGATATGTGACCGTTAGAAAGGAAAAACAAATCTTCTCCCTTTCCATCCATCTTAAAATCCGGATTATGATTCAATTGATTGAAATAGAGCGCCACAAAGAATTCAGTGCATCCCAAAGATGCGCCTGGATGGCCGGATTGAACCGCATGAACCATACGGAGGATGTCTCTTCTCACTTGCGAAGCGATCTTCTGGAGTTGTTCGATTGATTGTTTTTCCATTACGGCGGGGTTATTTTAAGATTTGTGCTGTATGATCTTTTGTATTTACTTTTTCGATGATTTCAGATATCATGCCTTTCTCATCGATGATAAATGTTGTTCTGGCAGTTCCCATGTATTTTCGTCCATACATTGATTTCTCCACCCAAGTGCCATAAGCTTCATGAACTTTCAAATCGGTGTCTGCAATCAATGAAAAAGGGAGCGACTGCTTTTCGATGAATTTGACATGGGATTTTTCAGCATCAGAGCTGATTCCAAATACCACATATCCAGCCTTCTGCAAGGTTTCGTAGTTGTCTCTCAGATTACACGCTTGTGCAGTACATCCTGGAGTAGCGTCTTTTGGGTAAAAGTAGAGGACTACTTTCTCGCCTAGGTAGTCGGAGAGCTTGATGCTTGCTCCGCTTTCAATTTTTGCTTCAAATTCTGGTGCCTTTTGGCCTACTTCTAGTGTCATAATGTTTATCTTTTTGAATAGAAAATGATTTAAATCGTGCCCTTCCACTCGGTAATATTTCCAGCCTTGTCGATTACTTTGAGAATAACGGGGCCTTTGAAGGGTTGTTCATCCGATTTCTCTGACCAAATAACTGCCTGCTTGTGCTCGTATCGCATCAAGACCCACTTTCCGTTAACTGTGGCTTCGTAACTTTCAATTCCCGAGGAATTATCCTTGATTGTAAATCGAATCTCTGAAGAATTCACCCGTACTGGTGTGATGGTAGGTTTTTGTAAATCCTGAGCTAAAACAAAAGTACCAAAATTTCTGGTTTTGAACTGGATCGTATTCCCATTCCATGTTCCTCCAACGAATGATTTACCACCGTTTCCATATTGTTGGAATACATGATAGCTACTTTTATTACCGGCAAATCCGGACACATCCCAAGTGATATCCATGGCATTCCAGAGGAATTCACTTCCATCATTGATTTCCAATTGTGGGTTGGAAGCGCTGCCTGAGTGTTTTATTCGTAGGAATAAATCATCCAAAACGGTCTGTTCATCAAAGCGAATCTGAACTTTGGGATCGGCGAAAAATTGCTCTTTTCCAGCGGGGATTAAGGCTTTAATGTTCAGAATCACCACCTCAGAGCAAATATCGACTTCCTCAGGAATACCAAAATCCATGTCCCAGAGGTAAGTTCTGCTTTGGGTATCCTGGTAGGCGGGAAGCATCTCAAATGAATGCGCACCCACAAAGAATTTTGCCAAGCCGCCTTTGGGAGTAATCGGAGCTTTGATTTTTAAGATATTTCCAAAATAAGAAACTGCCGCTCTGGAAGGTGCCACGCCGTCTTTGACATTGCGCTCCAAATCTTGGCCTTGAAGTGAAAATTTAATTTTTCGCTCATTTTGGTAAGCGTCTCGAAGGGATAAGGTATAATCTTTCTTTTTAGATGGCTCCAATTCCAAATGACCTGCATCCGGACTTTTCGGAGAGATAAAATCAAATTTGAGATTAGGTTGGGCATAAAGCTTTGAGAATCGATTTTGATGCGTGTACAGTAAGAATTGTCTGCTGTAGTTGAAATCAACTATATCTACGACTTGCTTGAAAAGGCTTCCAGTTTCATCTGAAAGCTCAAAAGTTGGAAACCCATTCCGATTATCCGCTCCATCCAACTGGTCAAAACTCTGGATTTCAATCCCTACTTTTCCGGTGATCTGAATTGTAGTTGGCAGTCTGTAAGCTGAGCCAGATGCCACAGGAGTGATTTCCAGTCGCTGAAATTTCCCATTTACGCGCGAGTCAATGTGAAGTGGTACTATGGCGATTTTTTGTGGGGTAGGGGGTGTTTTGTCAATTACCTCCGGAAACCCAAAAAGTAGTGGATCCATCGCTCTATCCAGACTGTCTCTGATTTCAAAGTGTAGGTGAGGACCGCCTGAGCTGCCGGTATTTCCGCCATTTGCGATTTGCTCACCCTGTTTTACCGGCAGTTCACCTGCTTCAGGGTAGATTTCCAACTCATTAACTTTTGCCTCATACATTTTCTTCTTCATGTAGGCAGCAAGCTTGGGATTGAAATTTCGCAAGTGTCCATAGAGCGTGATATGTCCTGAAGGATGCTTGAGGTAGATCACATTTCCATAGCCGAAAGAGGTAATTTTGATTCGATGAATCCACCCATCTGCCGCTGCATAGATCGGCTCACCTTCCACTCCGCCAAACTTATAATCCAATCCGGTATGAAAGTGATTTGGCCGAAGTTCAGAGAAATTTCCCGAAAGGAAATTTCTGCCTCCAGGCCTCACCGGTGACTTGAAGTATCCCTTCTCAACTCCTTGACTCAGAGCTGAAAATGAAATCATGAAAAGCAGTAAAAATAGGGAGGTGGTGGCTTTATTTAACTTCAAAATCGAGCATTTTTTGGGTACCAATAAATCCTTCCAATCGATCTCCTACAGCCACCGGTCCCACACCTGCCGGTGTTCCGGTGTAGATAAGATCTCCTTTTCGCAGGGTGAAAAACTGAGATACATACTCGATGATCGTTCCAAAGTCAAACAGCATCAATGAGTTGTTTCCTTTTTGCTTTTCAACTCCATTGATCGTAAGATGAAAGTCAATATTCTTCAAATCAGCAAATTCTGCGACTGGCACAAAATCCCCTATTGGTGCCGAACTATTGAAAGCTTTGGCGATTTCCCAAGGCAGGCCTTTTGCTTTGCATTGGTCTTGAAGATCACGAGCGGTAAAGTCAATCCCTAATCCAATCTCTTCGAAATAGCGACTGGCAAATTGCTTTTGAATGTATTTGCCTTCTTTGCAGATCTTGAGCACCAATTCAGCTTCGTAATGGATATTTTTGGAGAAATCCGGATAGTAAAATGGATTGCCATTTTTCAACAAAGCCGTGTCTGGCTTGAGAAAAACAACGGGATTTCCCGGCGTCTCATTTTTCAATTCCTCAATATGAGCCGCATAGTTTCGGCCAATGCAAATGATTTTCATAATTAATCTACGGCTTTGAAAGTAATAAGAGCTGTGCCAGCTTTATTTTTAAAAGTAAGAATAGTGTTTTCAATCGAATAGCTTCGGGTATCGATCAAAGCTTTAGAAATAGCCTGCTCAATTGACATATCGGGACAGGCCATCCTGGTAGTCGCTCCGGGTCCGAGAAGTAATTTTTCGCCATCGTTTTGCTTGATCGGGCCGCGGATCGAGTTGCAACCGGCGTTTCCAGAGTAGGTTTTATCGCTTGCATTGAATTCAAAAGTTAAGGCTTCATTGTTTTTAGAATCTTTTGGGTTTGGGATAATATTCACACTTCTGACTACCCAGACGTTGGTCAATCGAAGGCTTTTGTCCATTTCTTTTGAAATCACTTTTTCCAACTTATAGATTTTAGAGGAGGCATCTGCCGGAATGGGCTGTGCGCGATCGGTGACACTTACTTCAATCTGATAGATATTGCCAGGTTCGTATTCAAACCCCTGAATTCCACTATAAAAAAACTCCCAACTATTCGGATCTATTTTTTCTCCTTTTTGAATTTGAAGACAAGACATTGGACCTTCACCAGTACATTCCTTTTTTGAACTGTTGATCCACCAAGTTTCGCTTTCAGGTTTTTGATTATTCTCTATACAAGAACTCGTTCCTAAAATAGACAGGAGCATTAGAATAAGTGAAAGCTTCATGGATTGAGCGTCAATGTTTTAACCTGATCGTACAATTTGTCAGCCCAAATTTTATAAATCAAGCCGCTGGGATGATGTTTGTCAGACACGACCATGTCTGGTTGAGCACCTATTGTCCGATAATGGTCGGTGATTTCAATGAAATACACCCCGTACTGATTACAAATTTCTTTTTTCGCTTTATTAAACGAATCAATTTCCACTGCAACTTTAGGCTGATCTGATCCTTTTTCTACGGCAAAAGGAGTGACACCCCAATCTGGAATGGATAGCACAATCACATGGTTGGGAAGGTTTCCGGCCAAACCAATTGCCTGAAGTAGGATTTTCCGAAATTCTATTTTGAATTCATCCACAGGCTTTTCCCGATATTGATTATTGACTCCTATCAGCAGAGTAACCAGATCATATGGTGGGGCTAGTTTTTTCGTTTTTCTGACTCCTTCTTCGAGCTCGGCCACTGTCCAGCCTGTTTTTGCGATGAAGGTAGGAGGCGCAAAATTAATCTCAGACGCTGCATTGTATTTGGCTACCATTTGGTTTGGGTAGCGATCTTCCTCTGGCACGCCCTCACCAATGGTGTAGCTGTCGCCTAATGCTAAATATTTCAGCGGTCTTATTTTTTTTCCCATTACGGTTTCTGAGTCAGTTTTAGAATTTGAGCAAGCAAAAAAGCCCATTAAGAGCAGAATTGTAAAAAAACTTTTCATGATTAATTTAGGATTGAAATAGTGCTTCGAGTAATGTAATTGTACCGGTACTTGCATCCATTTTGACTCGTGTGCCCACCGGGATAATAAATTGTTTTGCTACATGGCCAATCATCGCACCTGTATATGCTGGAATGTCCAAGGGTAAAATATAGTCATCCATCACCTGATCCACAGAGAGCGAACCATAGCCACCGCCCGGCTCGCAGTCGGAGCACTGACCAAAAATAAACCCTTTGATTTTGTTCAAGGTTCCGTTTAGCATCAAAGTACTCATCATTCGATCCATTTTGTATGGATCCTCACCAATATCCTCGATAAATAGAATGGCGTCTGTGAAATCAGGATAATAAGGAGTGCCTGAAAGTGAAGTTAGTACGGTAAGATTTCCACCCAGAATTTTGCCTTCAGCTATTCCAGCTTTCAAAGTCTGAATTCGGTTGTTTTTCACAACCAAGTCATCACCTTTTGGCTGCTCATTTTTGTAAGTGACTTTTGCTTTTTCGAAGAAAATCTGTTCGAATTGCTTCACATTAAAGCTATTCCAACTCCCGCTTCCGTTTGGTCCATGGAACGTGATCAGGCCAGTCTGCGCCTGAATTGCACAGTGCAAAGCAGTAATATCAGAATAGCCCAAGAGAGGTTTTGGATTTTGCTTGATCAGATTGTAATCAATCAATGGAAGAATCCGAGCAGCACCTGATCCGCCTCGGATACAAATGATCCCGCTGACCTCCGAATCGGCAAACATGCCATTGAGATCATCAGCTCGTTCTTGGTCCGTGCCGGCAAGATGACCTCTTCGGTTGGTTAGGTTTTCGCCTAGCTTGACTTTAAAATCCAGCGCTTCAAGTGCTTCTTTTGCAAATGTAAATTGCATCCGATCGGCGGTGGCCGCTGATGGGCTGATCAGTCCTAGGGTATCGCCTTTTTTGATTGCCTTCGGCAAAAGTGTTTGTGGGTCAAAACTAGCCGCTGAAGCATTCCAGGAAAGAATCGGAAGCGAACCTGCCAAGAGGCCAAAGGATTTGAGAAAAGCGCGTTTGTTCATGAATTTGGAAGTATTCTATCGAAGGGTTGAAGTTAAGACTTTTCATGGTTGGAGTGAAACACGATTTGTGGGACTCACTTTACCTTGAAAGCAATTATTAAGCTAAAATCGTAACTGTCAGAAAAAAAAGGAATCGGGTTTATTCGATTCCTTTTTCCAATTGCTTTCACCTTTCAATAAGCCTTTCCAGATCTTCAATAATAGGCTTCAGTTCCTGGTCATATTTTTTGCGCTTTCTTCGTATCGTAATCCACATGACAGTGAAAATGAATAAAGTTGCTCCGACATGTGCAGCGATGCGAATGGGTAGAGAAAGTGGGGCTAATGTGACCAAATACCCAATATTGATTGCAAGGGCGATGACTAAGCCATAGCTAATCATGTGTTTTCTGAGAATGGTATACCGAAGTTTGAGTTTTTTGAGTTGGGATTGGATAAACTCCTGATTGCTATATCGCTCAGAATCGTCGATTGATTTCAGTCTTGACTTGGCACTAAGCCAAATCACCCAAGCCATCCCAAGAGCCACTAAAATTATACTCAAGGTGCCCAATAAACTTTCGCGCCAAGGGAGAACAAAAGAAAGAAAAATGACCGTAATAGGTGTGAGTGAAATCACGATGATCCATTCCTTTTTT
>Ga0136560_1000627_pt1 | contig 17880 bp, 5 predicted proteins | sample AntRauMeHopE1497_FD_104925 | JGI IMG/M metagenome (GOLD analysis project Ga0136560, IMG submission 104925) | Saline lake microbial communities from Rauer Islands, Antarctica - Metagenome Hop E1 #497 | ecosystem: Environmental > Aquatic > Non-marine Saline and Alkaline > Saline | place... | reverse complement strand
CGCCGCCCCTCCCCCGCCCCCTGCCGCCCCGCGACGAGGCGGGCCGCCGCCCCGCCCCGTCCTCGTCCAGCCCGACCGGCGGCAGCTGCAAGAAGTCGCCCGTCAGCACCACCTGCACCCCGCCAAACGGGGCAGAGCTGCGGCGGGCCCGCCTTGCCACGAGCTCTACCGCCTCGAAGAGCGCCGAGTCAACCATTGAGATCTCGTCAACGACGAGGCACTGGCACGCGCGCCAGCGGGCCACCGCCTGGCGGCTGCGTAGCACGCGCGCCGCGGCGGCCTCGGCGCCGCCCTTGGCCAGGCCCACGCCGGCAAAGGAGTGGATGGTGGTGCCGCCGATGTGGCACGCGGCGATGCCTGTGGCCGCGGTCACGAACACCGCGCCGGCCCCGAGGCGGGACCGCTGCTCCTCGATGGCCCGGCGCAGGAGGAAGGACTTGCCAGTGCCCGCGGCGCCGGTGAAGAAGACGGACTTGCCCGCCGTGACCAGGCCGAGCACGCGCTGCTGCCCGGCGCTCAGCGAGCCGTCCGTCGGCGCCGGCACGGCTGCCGCGGCAGCGGGCGCCGGACCCAGGGGCGGGGCACCGGCCGCGGACGACGAGGACGAGGCCGACGAGGGCGCAGCGTCGCCCGCGGCAGCGGAGGCCACTCGCTGGTGCATGAGAGCGGCAGCGCGGCTGGGGGCCGACGGCGCCGACAGCGCGGCGACGGGCCGCGGCGAGAGGAACGCCGCCGAGGGTGCCGCCGGCTGCGCGAGCCGGGTGTGCGCCAGGGCCGCGTCCCAGGCACCGGCGGCAGCAGGGCTCGCCGGCGACCGGGCCCCGCCGGCCGGCGGAGCCGAGCCCTGCCGAGACGCCCCCTGCCCCGTCGCTCCGCCCGACCGAGGGCGCGCCGGCTGCGGCCCGCTCGCCTCCCGCGACAATGCTCCGGCACCGGCTCCGGCGGCCGGGATGACGCCCAGGTGCCTGTCGATCGTGACGCCGCGCTGCTGCCGGATCATGCGCTGAATCACGTTGACCACGTGATCCCTGCTCACGTTGCGGCGGCGCAGCGCCCCGAACTGCCCGGTGTCCTGGAACGTCCTGGCCGTCACCGAGCCGACCAGGCACCTGGCGATGTCTGCCGGCGATGCAGGCCTCTTGCGCACAAACGCTAGCACCGCAGATTCAATCTCGGCGGCAGACATGCCGCCCGGCGCGGGCGTAACGCCCCGGCGTGACAATGCCGCCGTTTTTTTTCTCTCCCTGCCCACCCCGCGCTCGGCTCTGCCGTGAATATATATGGTGTGATCCAAACATATCGCTTGCCGAGCGGCTCCCGGCTCGCCCACGGTCGCGCGAGCGCAGGCACCGGTCCGCCATGCAGCGGACCCGGAGCTCGGCCAAGATGATGGGGATGATGACGACGTCGAGCGGCATCCGGGAGGCCCTGGAGAGTGTGCCCGAGCGGGAGACGCGGGGGCGAGCAACGGCCATGCCGACCCCGCAGACGGTCAAGGGGCCGGTCGTCGAGGTGGCGGTCCCCGACTCGGACAACACCAAGTCTGCCCAGATGCGCAGCGTGTGGCGGAGGGCCGACATCCTCATCGCGAGGGCCGAGGGGGCCGAGGTCGACGATCGCGGGCGCCAGGCCACCAGCCCGTCGCCCGACGACGGCTTTGGCGGCGGCGGCTCGTCTCCGCCGCGGCTCGCGCAGTCGTCGACGTCCGGCCCCGCGGCGGGCAGCGGCGCGGCGGCGGCAAGGTCCGCGCAGGCCGCGAGAGCGACGGCCGGAACCTCAAACGCCGGGGGCGATTCGCGGCGCGGCGGCTCCGGCGGCCCGGCCGGGCCCAAGTCAGGCCCCAAGGAGGGCGGTGCTCGCGGCGGGGGCTCGGGGTCCGGGGACGGCGCGGGGGGCGGCGGCGCGCCGATGCCGTCGGAGGCGTCGCTCTCCGCGGCCGCGGGCGAGCGGCGGCTCGACCCGTCCGCGATGACCAAGCGCCAGATCCGCTCGATCATCGCCAAGGACGACGAGGGCGGCGTGTCCGGGTCTGCGCTGATCGGGGGCCTGGAGTCGAACATCAAGCAGGTGCTGACGAGCAAGCGGCGGGAGCACGACCAGCTGAAGCAGGAGGTGACGGTGCTGCAGCGGCAGCGGGAGGCGCTCACGCTGCGGCTGCGGGACCTGCAGGCGGACGGGGAGGCCCTGGGGTTCGGGGCCGAGGCGGACAGGTCGCTGCGGCTCAAGCCGGTGGCCGCCATCACTCGGAAGCCTGTGTTCGCCGCGGGGACGTCGCTGCGCGAGTCGGTCGAGGTGCACGACCGCGAGGCGCAGGAGCGGGAGGCGGTGATGGCGGCGGGCCTGCGGTACCAGCACATGCACCAGCGGCTGGGGCGGGAGCTGGTGGCGCTGCGGCGGCGGGTGAAGGATCTGGAGGAGGCCAAGTCGGAGGAGGCGTCACTGGAGCGGGAGCTGGCGAAGCGGATCATCTCGGCGCAGGAGGGCCTGGGTGGCACCCGGTCCCGCCTGGTGCGGCTGCGCCGGGAGGTGCGGAAGGAGAAGGCTCTGTGGATGACGGAGATCGCGGACCAGCACGCCTTCCTCGACTCCAAGGCCGGGTTCGAGACCTTCCTGGAGCAGCAGCTGGCGCGGCACCAGCAGCTGGAGCAGGAGGCGGAGCGGCGCCGCGTCGCGCGCAAGGAGGACAAGGCGCGGAAGCGCACCGCCGTCAGCCTCATGGCGCACACGGGGTACGCCTCCAGGCTGCAAGCCCACCTGGAGGGGGCCAAGACGGCCGAGGCCGAGTACGACGACGCCTTCCGGCGCCTCGGCGCGGCCGTCCTGGCCCGGCCGGCGGGCGGCGCCCCCGCGGCGTCCACGGGGCCCCGCGCGGCGACGTCGTCCGGCGTCACGGTGGCCCTGGCCGACTCGGAGGTGGAGCCCGAAGCCGTGCTTCGGGTGGCCAAGGAGGAGCAGACGGTGTGGGCGGCGATGGCGGTCAAGCTGGAGGGGGAGGAGGACAGGGTGGCGCAGCTGACGGCCAAGCTCACAGAGGCGCGGGCGGCCCTGGAGGCGCCCGAGGCGAGCGTTCAGGCGCCCAGGGCGCACCGGGAGCTCGCCGAGTGCGAGGGGGAGCTGCAGGGCCTGTCCAAGGCGGCGGACGCGGAGCGGGCGCGCCTCGACTTCGCGCACGAGAGCATGGAGCCGGTGCGGCTTGGCCTGCAGGTGCTGTCGGAGCGGCTCCTGGGCCTCCGCGCGTCCTTCGACGCCGCCGCCGGCACTCGCCGCGTGATGCAGGCGCTGCGGGGCAAGGTTGCCGTCCTGATGGACGAATGCCGCCGGATGCGGGCGAGGGAGGCCGACGCCGACGGGGAGCAGGCGGCCTCGAGGGCGGCCTCGCCGCTCGGTGACGGCGCCTCCGCGTCGCTGTCGGCCCCCGCCTCCCCCGTGTCCGGGGCGGGCGCGGGGGGTGCCGCGCCCACGGCGGCGTCGAGGGCTCTGGACGAGGCCATGGCGGCAGCCGCTGACCTCAAGCTCTCCTCCTTCAACGTCCGCGTCCCGCCCCGGTCCTCCCAGGCCCACTCGCTCGCGCGGCGCAAGGCGGCCGTCGCGGCGGCCCGTGGGGCCCAGGGGGCACGGCCGCCGCAGGGGGCCGGGCAGCCACGGCTGACCGCGGCCGTGCCGCTGCCGGGGCAGCGCTCCCGCAAGCCGGGTGTCAGCACGGCCGCGGCCGAGGCCCGGGCCCTGTCGGAGAAGCTCGGGCTGTGGGCGGGCGACGTCGGCGAGGACGGGAGGCCGCCCTTCGTGGGCCGGATCCCTGCCCTCCGCGCCCCGCTGCCGTCGGTGAAGGACGTGGAGCTGGACGCCAGGGAGGCGCTGGCCGAGGTAGGGGGCGACGAGAGGGCCGCGGCCGAGTCGCAGGTCAGCCTCGCCACGGCGGCCGCGGCGGCGCAGGCCAAGGCCCGGCGCGGCTCTGCCATGCGGATCAACGCGCTGAAGACGGGGACGCACCGCTCGGCGCCGGCGGAGAGGCGGCGCCACGAGGCGTCGGCGCCCGCGCTGCCGGCCGTGCCGCTCCACCCGCTGAGCATGACGCACGCGGCGGGGGCGCAGCCCAGGCTGGTGACGCGGTCCGAGCAGCTCGCGTGGTCGATGGGCCGGCTGCCGTCGAGGGCGGAGGCCAAGGACGACGCGGAGCCGATCGGCCAGGGCCCGTCGCGGAGGCCCAAGGCGTCGGTGGCCGGCACGGTGGAGGGGGGCTGGGTGGCCGAAGCGGACGAGGACGAGGTGTGGGACCGGTCCGAGGTGAAGAAGATCTCTCGCAACGTCCTCGCCGCGGGCCGCAGGCGGGACAGGGCGCTGTCGCACGACGAGTGAGCGGGCTGGGCTCGGGACCGCGGGCGGAAGCGAGCGCGGAACGGCCCGTACGCGAACACTCGAACACGCAAGGCATTGCGGCGCGGGGCCCGAGCGGGTTGCACATCGCCCGTGGAGGCCGGGCCCGTGCAAGGCGTTTGGGGCAGCCCGGGAATCGCTCGAACCTGCTGGCGCCGAAGGGCCACACGCTGCTCCGTGAGCAAACCGCCGCGTCGCCTGCTCGCGCGGCCGGCCATCAGCGGCGGCGAGCCTCCGCCTTTGCCGAGGATCCGCGGCCGTACACGCCGACGGCGCGGCCCACCGAGCCGGACGGCTGCCCCGAGAAGCTCGAGGCACGGCCCTGGAGGGCTGCAGGCCTGGGCTGCGGCCCCGCCGGCCGGCGTTGCCTCGATCGGTCCCCCCGCTGTCTCGCCGTTCCCCCCACAGGCCGCGGGGACGCGTCCGTCGTCCTCGGCGTGGAGGCCTCGCTCAGTGACCGTGACGTGCTCGCCCCGCGGGGCCGTCTCGCGTCCGCAGCCTCCTCGGTCCTTCCCCGCGCGTCCGCCCTCCGCTGCTCCCGCGCCGCCTGCAGCGCCCCCCTTCCCTCCCGGGACGCCTCGGCGTCGCGCCCAACCACCCGCTCCACCGCCTCGCACCCCGCCTCCACCACGCCCTGCCTGGCCCGCCGCAGGCACACGGCCAGGGCCGCGCGGGCGCTCGACCGCGTTCTCGACGCCTCCGCGCACGCCGCCGCCCATCCGAGCGACGCCTCGTCCGCCGACGGCACGCGTGGCCATGGCCCATCCGGCTCCGCTCCGGCCTCAGACACGCTCTCCTGCGCCCACTGCACCACGCCAGCCCCCCTCAGAGCGGCTGCCGCGGCGCCGAGCGCCTCGTCGGGCGCCTGGAGCGAGGACGAGGACCCGGCCACCAGCGAGAGGGCATCAGCAACACCGCCGGACGGCCCCGCCGGCCTCGACAGCTGCACGCAGCCCGCCGCCGCCCCGGGCGGCACCACAAGCTCCGGGCCCGCGAGCAGATCGGCCGCCGCCCCCGCCCCCCTGACCCCCGGCTCCCGCCCAGCCGCCTCGGCATCCATCGCCGACCCCAGGACGCGTGAGAAGCGCCGCGTGCCGTCCCCAACCGCCGCCGCGGCCGCGCTGTCCGGCCCGCCGTGCTCGAGCCGCCAGTCGTCCCGGCGGAGGAGCATCAGGAACTCGGGGAGGACAGCCCGGCCGTCCAGTACCAGGCGGCACGACGACGACGGCCCGCCAGGGCCCGAGCACGGCACGCTCCAAGCGCCAGCCGCCGCCGCCGCGCCCACCCACGACGGCACCGGCGCCCGCTCCCCCGCGTCGTCGTCGGCACCGGCCGCGCTCAGGCTCGGCCCCAGGCCGGGGGGCACGGCCGCGGCCACCGGGCGGCCCTCCCTGCCCGCCTGACCCACGGCGACGCGGCAGAGCACCGCGAGCACACGACGACCCCCTTTGCGGCAGAGCCGCTCGCCGGTGGCGGCGGCAGCGGCAGGAGAGCTGAGCTCCCCCGCATCGATGACGCAGGCACCGTTCCCCGGGCCGGGACCGGCCGGCGGCGTCGAGTGCGCCCAGAACGGGAGGGGAAGGGGGGCAGCGCGGCAAGCCCGCACCGCCTCGGAGCGAGCGAACGCCCCCAGCCGGCCCGCTGAGACGGGGAGCCGCAGCGACGACGCGGTCCGCGCAGACCCGGACTCCCTGTCGGCCGCGTCCTCCACCGCGACGCGAGCGCGGAGACCGGGCCCCGAGTCGCTGCCAGGCGCCGCGGCGGCGGCGCTGAGAAGAGCCGGCGCCGCCCAGCCGGCCGCCCCCTCGGCGCAGTCGACCAGGGACTGGCTGGGGGCGGGGCCACGGGGGCCGCGCGGCGCGCCTGCCAGCTGGGCGGCGGCGGCGGAAACACACGCTCGGGTGGCGACGGGCGATGCGGAGAAGACGCGGCGAGGGTCAGACTCCGCGCCAGGCTCCGCGTCTGACCCCGCCGCTGCCGCGGGGTCAGGAAGGTCGCCCGCGCCGTCCTCGGTGGGAGCCCACATCCGCATGGGAGCGGCGGACGCCGGGTGCGTCGGGTCGGCGGGGGCGGGCCCGACCCCGAACGCCGCCACGCCCGCCGCCGCTGAGACCGGGAGATGACAGAACAAGCCCAGGACGCGGCTCTTGTCCGCCCCGACACGCTTCTGGAAGGACGCTAGGAGCGGTTTGTGCTCCAGCTGCCAGACGGCGTCGAGCCACCAGCCGCGGCCGCCCGGCCCGGTTTTCCCGGCAACCGCCTTGTGGCAGCGCTCAAACTGCCGCGAGCCGTGACGCAGCGGACGGAGCGAGACCCTTCCCGCCGTCTCAGCCTTGAGATGGATGCCCACCGCGGAGATGGCGGCGCGGTCCCGGGCGGCAGCGGCGTCGGACGCCGACGACGCCGTTGCCGCCGCGCACTGGCGCGCGGCCAGGAGCCATTGCCTCGCGAACGTCGCACGGGCCGGCGCACTCAGCGCTGCCGCCGCCCCGCGGAGCCACCCGGTCCATTGCTCGGCCCGGCGGCCGGCTGCGGTGGCAACCCGCCGCAGCTCATCCTCTGCGAACGCGGCCTCTTCGGCGACTGTCGAGTCGCACGCGTCCTCGAGCGCCGCAGTCGCCCTGCTCAGCTGAGCGGCGGCGCGCCCAGCCTCGTCGATGCGCGAGCTGAGGGGGCCGTCAACGGCGCCCGAGCCCCCCGGCGGCTTGAGCGCGAGGCCAGCCACTGCCTCGGACGTCCGTAGCAGACGTGCAGCCTCAGAAACACCAACCGCGAGAGTAAGGTGCCTGCGACACACCGATCGGACGGGAGAGGCAGGAGCGGAGGCGGTTTGAGCATGCGAGGCCGCGGGCGGCGTGCCTTAGACCCCGAGCGCTCGGGCTCACTGCACCAGCTGCTCGCCTGAGCGCATGCCCGCGGGCACGGCCATCGCCGGCCTGCCCCTCGGGCGTCGAGTGCCGGGGGCCGCACGGTCGGGCGGTGCTCTGGTTAGTTGCGTCGTTTCCGGCGCGCGCCCTTCGCCTGTCACGCAGCGTGCCGTGTGTGTTGATGTCCGGGCGTGGCTGCGCGCGGTGGCCGGGGCCCCGGACCTCAGGGGCGCGCCCGGTGCAGGCGTGCCTCGACGGTCATGGCCCGTCGCTCCAGCGCCGCCGCCTCGGCGTCGACCCACTCCAGGTCCGACGCGTGGGCGTCCAGGATGTCGCGGATCTTCGCCTCCGCCGAGGCCTGCGCCCCGTCCGAGGAGGACCCCCCGCGGCCGCGGAGCCTGTCGACGAGCGCCCGCACCTGCGCCTGGAGGTCCGACAGCTGCGCGTCCACCCGCACCGCGCGGCCATAGAACTCACGGCGCTCCCTCGCGGCGCTGGTGACGCGGTCCGGCCGGCCGCGGCGGCGCTCCTCGACCCGCTGCTCCACGTCGTGCAGCTTCGACTCCAGCGCCGCCTGCCCCGACCGCACCTCCTGCAGCTTGGACCGGAGCGACGTGGTCGTCCCCCGCAGCGCGCGGAGGTCCGCCGAGGCCCGCTCCAGCCGCAGCCGCGCCTCGTGCACGCGCGCGTCCCATCGGTCCACCGCCTCGGCCTGCCGCGCGAACAGCGCGCGGTGGCCCTCCAGCTGCCGCTGCCAGCCCTCCAGCACGTCCTGCACGGTCTTGGACTGCAGGCTCGCCTCCACACGGGCGATGGCATCCTTTGCGAGGCCGAGGAGGCGCTCCTCGCTCGGCCCCTGGGCCAGCCTCGCGCCCTCCTCGTTGGCCGCTTTGGCCGCGTCATCCTTGGCTGCCGCGGCGGCGTCATGCTCAGCCCCGGCGTCGGCCGCGGGGGTGGCCGTCGCCCCAGCTGCCGGGGGCGGCGACCCCGCGGCCGGCACCGGCGCAGGGGTCACGGCCGCCGCCGTGCCGACCGGAAATGCGCCTGGGGTCGAATCTGAGGTAGCCGCAGGCGCTTGCGCCACTGCGGTCGTGCTCGGCGTCGGAAAGTTGATTGGCGCAGCCGCTGCCGAGGCGTCGGGCGCCACGGATGGATTCGTAGAGAACGGGTTATTCGCAAGACCTGTGGTGCCCGGGGCTGCGGCAGGCGATGCCGCGGGGGTGGCACCAGCAGCCTGCATCGCGAGGCTGGGGGCAGCAGCCGCTCCACCCGCAAAGGGGTTCGCGCTAGCGCCTCCGGCTGGGGCTGGTGCCGAGAAGGGGTTGCCCCCTGCCGGTCCGCCAAGGTTTGCGAAGGGGTTGGGTGTTGCCATGGTATCGCGCCTCGCGCCGGCTGCGGAAGGGTCTCCCGCCCTGGAGTGCGCGCGGGCCCACACCGCGAGTGCACCGGACTGCCGCCGCGACCTGATACCATCGCGCAGGACCTTGCAGAGCGCGGCTCGGCAGAGGGGGCGCCCGGCGAGCGCCGGGCCGAGCCGACCGGGAAGCAGAAGGCGACGTTGCTCTCGTCGAGATCGAACCCAGTCGCTGAGTCTGAGATTATCTCAAGCCGAGACTCTGGAACCACCGCATCAGCGGGGTGCCCCCGTGCGCCCCTTCTGGCCCCTGCTGACTGCACACCGCCAAGAGGCTAGGTGCGCCTCTACACTTACCGCGCTCAAGGAAGCCCGGCGATCCGAGGGCGGGCGTGGCGCCAGATTTGCCGCCTGCGGGTCTTGCTCCACCCGACGCCCGCAGCCCCGCGCTAGGCGTCCGTATGGGCAACACCAGCGGCTCGCGGCGCAAGTCTGACCCCGCCGGTCGACGGAGAGCTGACAAGGCCAAGAGCGCCGGGCCCCTTTCGGGCGGCGCCAGCGGCTCGGACGAGCTCCTCCACGGCGAGGCGCTCGCGCAGCCGCAGCGCGCTCCGTCGGCACCCGGAAGGGTGGTGTCACGCGCGGCGCCCGGTGCCCCCGATCCGGAAGCGGCAGACCAGCCCTCGCCCTGGCCCGTGCGGCCCGGCGACCCCGGTCCGACACCGCCGCCCGCCGGGCCGACCGTGCTGCCGCTGCTGGGGCCGGCGTCGCCAGGGGCCAGACCGGGGCCAGCGGCCCGCGCGGCGCAGGCTAGTCTGCGCTCAGCCGGGTCCCTCCTTGAGTCCGAGCGAGGCGGCCCGGCGGCCGTCGCCGGCGCCACGAACGAGGACGACGGCTACTACCGGACCGACGACGAGAGGCGGAGCTTCGAGGCCGGCGCGGCGGCCGCCGCGGCGACCGCGGGCGCTAGCCCGAGCGCCGCCCGCCGCTTCGGGCGTGAGGACGTGAAGCGGGGCCAGCTGATCGGGCAGGGGGCGTACGGCAAGGTGTACTACTGCATGGACAGGCGCACGGGGGAGCTCATCGCCGCCAAGGTGGTGCCGCTCAACGTGCGGTGGGTCAGCGAGCCGATCTTCCGCTCCGCGTCGGGCGAGGAGGGGCCGGACGACGCCGGTGGTGGCTCGGGCGGCACGGGCGTGGGGGCGGGCGGTGCCGGTGCGTTCGACCCTCCGTTGCGTGGGCATCAGCCCGCCCAGTCTGGCGCGTCGAGCCTCGGGCCCCCAAGCGCGGCCACGAGCCCGCTGTCGTCGGCCGGCGGCGAGCCGCTGGCGGGCGGCGCCTCGCGCGGGGGCCTGTCCCTGGGAGCCGCGGCCCCGTCGAGCGCGGGGGCGCCCGCCGCCGCCCCCGCGGCACCGTCGCCCCGGGTCCCAGCCTCGCGGCTTCCCGGCCCTGCTGAGCTGCTCGACGGGTCCACGCACCCGCTGATGCGGCGCCTGGTGCGGCGGCAGACGATGGCGGCGGAGGCGGCGGCGAGGGCCCGCCGGGAGCAGGAGCAGGCCCGCGCTCGCCTCGACGACGCCGCGGCCATGGACCGCCGCCTGGTGGCGTGGCGCGTGCGGGCGCTGATGAACGACGAGACGACGGCCCTGGTGCGGGACCTGGAGGGCGAGATTGCGCTCATGGCGTCCCTGGACCACCGCAACATCGTTCGGTACCTCGGCTTCCGGAAGGACCGGCCGCACCTGGAGCTGCTGCGGCCGGGGAGGACGAGGGACACCGCGCTGGTGCGGGCCGAGGCGGCGGGCGTGCGGGCCGCGGAGGCGCAGGCGCAGGCGAACCACTTCGAGGCGGCGTCCCTGCAGCCTCGCCGCGGCAGGCAGCCCGGCGCCGCCTCGGCGCTCACGCTCACGCAGTCCTCGGACCGCCCAGGGCGGCTGGCAAGGCTCAGGCAGCGGGAAGAGATGCTCGATGGCCACGGAGGCCTCGTCGCGGCGGCGCCGGGAGCCGTGCCGCCGCCCCACCGCCCTCGCGTCGCGATGGTATCCTCGTCCTCCTCCGAGGGAGTCCGCGCGGCGCCTGGGACCACCCGGCCTGGCGTCGCTCAGCGCGGCGCGGGGCCGGCGCCTCGGGCCAGCGGCAGCAGCGGCAGCAGCCCGTCAATGATGACGTCATCCGACGAGTTCTCCAGCCGCGAGGTCGCGAACGACGACGACGACGACGACGACGGAGGCCCCGGCGCAGTGCAGGGCCGCCCCGGCGGCGCGCCCGGCCTCGGTCACGGCTCCCCCGCCCGGCGGGATCTCGCGCAGTCGTGGGACGGGACCTGCGTCGTCCCGGCAGGGCCGGCACCGGGCGCCGCGGCTGACGCCTCTGTGCCTCCGGGCGCTCGCCGCAGGCGGCGGCGGCACCGCCGGCAGGGGCAGTCGACCGTGACCATCTTCATGGAGCTGGTGCCGGGCGGGAGCGTGCGGGCGGTGCTCGACCAGGTCGGGCGGCTGCCCGAGCGGCTGGTGCGCGTCTACACGCGGCAGCTCCTCCAGGGCCTCACCTACCTCCACGCGCACCGCATCGTGCACCGCGACATCAAGGGCGCCAACCTCCTCGTGAACGGGCAGAGCTCCGTCAAGGTTGCGGACTTTGGGGCGTCGTCGAAGCTCGCCTCCCTCGCCGACCCGTCCGCGGCGAGCACGTCGATCCGGGGCACCCCGCTCTTCATGGCGCCCGAGGTCATCCAGCAGGTGGGGCACGGCCGCAAGGCCGACGTCTGGTCCGCGGGGTGCACGGTCATCGAGATGGCGAGCGGGCGGCCGCCCTGGGCCTCCCTCGGCTTCGACAACGAGGTCGCGGCCATGTTCCACATCGCCACCACCGAGACGCCGCCGGACCTCCCCGCCGACATGTCCCCGGTGGCCAGGGACTTTGTCCTCCGCTGCCTCACCCGGGACCCGGCGGCCCGCCCCACCGCCCACGAGCTGCTCGTCCACCCTTTCGTCGCCTCCACCAGCAGGTCCGGGCCCCTCCTGCGCACCCTCACCCCGCCCTTCGCGCCGCACCCTCCCCTGTCGCCGCCGGCCTCGCGGCAGCTCCCCGCCGCCCCCTCGTTCCGCACCGCGGCGGGCCTCAGGCACAGCGTCGACGCGGCGGGCGACTCCACGCCTCCGCCACCGTCCCCGACGGCCCTCGGCCGGGTGACACCCCAAGGCCGCCCCCCGTCCCACGCCACCGTGGCCCACGCGCTCCGCTCCCCCGACGGATCCTTCGCGGAGTCCACCTTTGCCTCCTTCCGCACCGAGAGGGTCCCGGCGCTGTCCGGCTCCGGCCGCTCGGAGTCGCGCCTCAGCAGCGAGGCCGACCCTATGAACTTATCTGACCGCGACCGGCCGTCGCTGGGCGGCGACGAGAACGGCCGTGAGGGGGGCGACGCGGACCGAGGCGGCGACGCGGCACACACGCGGCCCGACGGCCGCTCCGACACCCAGGCATCCCTCGCCGCCGCGGCCCCCTTCGAAGAGGAGGTCGTGGGGGAGGGGGAGGTGGCGGCCGCGGATGCCACGCTCCCGGGCGGCCGGCCCCCCGCGCTGTCCCTTCGCCCGGACCCCGACCTGCACCCGGCGCCTCACCACGGCGAGGGCTCCCGCCTCGCCGAGAGCACCACCGCCTGTGTCACCATGCCGACGTCCGCCAGGGGTCCCTTCCCCGGCGGGGAGCCGCCCTGGGGCTGGCCCGCGCACGACGATTCCCCACGGCCGGCGGCGGCGGCACGCCTATCGGAGGCGCAGGGCGGGGCCGGAGAGGACGCCACGCAGCCAGTGTCAGGGGCGCAGCCCCTCCTGTCGCGCGTGTCGGCGGCCTCGCGCCGGGCGTTGAAGCTGAGCAGCCACGACGAGGACGAGGACGACGACGAGGCCGAGGCCGAGGCCGCCGCCCGGGAGGCAGGCGTCAGCTCCGTCGTGGCGGGCTTCATCCGCGGCAGGCTGCAGGGCCTGCGCCGGGGCGGCGACGCGGACATGGCCAGCATCTTCCAGCGGTCCTTCCTGGTGGGGGACCTCAGGGAGGACGGCGCGGCCGGGGGGCAGGAGTCGCCACCGACGCCCCCGCGCCCCTCGGGGGTGGTGGTCTCCGCCCTGTCCCCGGCAGACGCATTGGTGACGGTGAAGGAGCACGCCTCCTCGTCCTCCAGCGACGAAGAGTCCGAGCGCGCGGCCCAGCCGGTGCAGCCGCTCGCCGCGGCACCCTCGGACGACGGCGGGAGCCAGCAGGATAGCATCAGGGCGTCCAGGTCGGCGACCCCTGGCCTCTGGGGCCGGTGGGGCGCCTCGTTCCGCTCCACGGCCTCCGGCGGCGGCCCCGCCCGCGCCATCAGCCTGCCGCGGATGCAGCCCGCCCGCTCCTGCAAGGAAAGTGCCTGCACGGAGACCCTCCTGCCGCCCCCCGACCAGGGAGGCCCCTCCCAGGGTCACTCCCGCGCGGCGTCGGGGGGCACCTCGGCCCTCGTCGTCGGGCCATCCACCGTGACGGGCCGCGCCGGGCACGCCGGCGGCGCGAACGCCGACCTCGGCTGGTCCGTCCCCAGCGGGGACTCGGCAGCGAGCGGCGTCTCCAGCTGCCGCGCGACCCAGGTCGGTGAGGCCGAGGTCGTGCTCATGGAAGGGGCGCTCCGAGGCTCGCCCGGAGGGAGCCCGGGGTCGAGGCGTGCGCCCGCGGCGGCCGAACCGGCCTACCGTGCCGGGGCGCCGACAACGTACCGCGTCATCCCGGCGACGCTCGACGGAGCGGGGCACCTCCGCCGAGCCGACGCGGCCGGGCCAAGCGAGCCAGACACGGCGACGATCTCCTCGACGACGATGCGAAAGGAACCCTGTATGACCCAGCGCCCGGCAGCACCAGAGCGTTGCGGCGGGGCATTTTAGCCCGCCCAATGGCTCGCGTGTGCCTTGGGCTGCGAGCGATCTCGATTCGTGGGCGCTTGCATGAAACGAAAGCGCCCGGTCGTCACCCGTCGAGCCCCGACGCCGGCACACGCACGCGCGGGCAGAGGCTTGCGCTGAGGCACCACAGCGACTCCCACCGCCCGTGCTCTCTGGCGCTACAGCGCCTTCTGCTGCCCGTGCTCTCCAGCGCTACAGCGACTCCCATTGCCCTGGCTCCGCCGCACCTCGGCCGGCCGCGTGCCTCGGGACCTCGAGCGGTGGCTGGACCTGCTCGGCGCGGCGCAGCCGCACGGCTAGCGCCACCAGGTCCGAAGCCGACCCACCCGGCACGCGCGGGAGCGGCGCGTCGATGCGGAACGCACCCTCCCGGCGCAGCTTGTCCGCGGCGGCCGCCCACGCCGCTCGCGTCCTCGTCCTCGCGCGGCCGTGCGGCGTCGCCTCGCACCAGACGTCGCTGGTCACGCGGGCGTCGGTGCTTGCCACGGCCTCGTCAAGGATCGGCCAGGGGCGTGCGACGGAAGCCTCAAAGCCGTCAATGACCGACGGCAGGAGGCCAGCGCGCCGCCGCCACGCCGCGAGGACCCGACCGACGCGCTCGGCCGCTGCCCCGCGGCGCATCCGATGCGGCACACACGCCAGGGCTTCGCCCAGGGCCTCGGCGACCCGCGGCAGGCACGGCAGCATGGCCTCGCGGAGGCGCCGCCCGGCGTCCCGCCCCTCGTCGCCGGACGCCCCGACCCCGGCAAGGAGTACGTCGGACAGCACCATGAGCCGCGCGAGGCGCACCCCCAGCGGGGTGGCCTCGGGTGGCGTGCAGACCGAGTCGCAGAGGACGACGGCCACCTCGGCCGCGCACTCGGCGTGGTCCAGCGCCCACACCGCTCGGGCGCGGACGCTGCCCACGTCCAGCGACGCGTGGCGGAGCAGGCCGACCCACGCCACGAAGGCCGGCCAGTCAAGCCTGTGCCGGCCGCCCGCGCCGGGCTCTGCATGGGCAGAGGCGCCACCGTCCTCGCCCGTCCCGCCGCCAGTCGCGGGCAGCCCCGGCGCGCCGGATTCTTCGTCGCTCCAGGTGCCGTCGGACTCCCACGCGGCATCGTCGTCGCGGTCGCTGCCGGCGTCGTCGTCCTCCTCCTCCTGCACGGCGGCGGCGCCCGCCCTGGCAGACACCACGCCGCCGCCCTCCACGCTCCGCCACCTCGGGAGCGCTGCGGCGACGGCCAAGGCGTCGGCCGCTTGCGGGCCTGGGGCGGCCGGAGAGCCGACCTCCGCGGCGGCCGACGCCGCCACTGCCCACGGCGGCATGCCGGGGCTGGGCGGCCCGGACGGGGCCCAGTCCCATCCCCTCCAGCGGCCCCGAAACAGCGCGGGGGACTCCAGGAAGCACCGGCGGAGCGGGCAGCCCGACCGCGGGCAGAGCGGCGTCCCCGCAGGCAGAGGGAAGGATGCGACGATTCGCTCCGCCGGCGACGACGACGGCGCCACAAGGGCTGCCGGGCCGAGGTCCGCCGACTCGGCACGGTGGGGGGGCGAGGGCGGGCGGACCCAGACCCCGGATGTCGAGAACCGGAAGGGATCCGGGGCCCACGACCGCATGACGGCCCGGGCCCGGGGCTGCGGCCGGCCCAGCACCCGCGCCTCGGCGATGGCGTTGGCTGCCAGCCATACCCTCCACCGGTAGTAGAGGCCGACGGACGACGCCTCCGGCGCGCCCCCGCCCTGCTCCAGCAGCCACGACCAGTCGAAGCCCCGGCCCGCCCGGGAGGGCAGGCCGGGGATGGTCGCGGCGCCGCTCGCCACCACCCGCTCCCGCAACGCCTCCTCCAGCTGCGGCCCGAAGCGCGCCACCTCCCACGCCAGCCGGTCCACCACGCGGCGCTGCCAGCGGGACGGCGGCACCAGCACCTGCGCGCACCGCGCCCCTTCCGGCGCCGGCGGTGGGGGAGGCAGGGCAGGGGGGATCGGCGGCTTCGCCCAGACACCCTCGGGCGCGTGAGGCGCAGCTGCGAGAGGGTCCCCCGGCGCCGCCGGGGACGCCGCGTCGGCTCCATCGGCCGCCCCGGTCACGTCTGCGGGCGGATCGCTGCCCCCGGGCGCCGCTGCCTCCGCGGCGCCGGGGAATTCGTCGCCGCGGGCGCCCTTGACGGCCCGCGACCACGCCAGGCGCAGCCTGCTCGTCGAGCCGTCCCCCACGGTCTCCCCCTGCATCGAGGTGATGGCCTTCTCCGCGTCGGGCCGGCGGTGGTATGCCACGAAGGCGCGGTTGGAGCCGCGTGCGCGCTCCTCGTCGGTCCGCGGCCACATCACCTTGACGCTGACCAGCGGCCCGAACCTCGCGAACGCGTCCCGCAGGTCCTCCTCCGTCGTGGTCGGGGCCAGGTTGCTCACGAAGATGTTCGTCGTGGTCGGGTCGCCGCCCTGCGCGCGCCCCGGCCTGGCCTGCGTCGCGCTGGCAAGGTGCTCGCCGCGCGCCTGCCGTCCCTTCATCTCCGCCAGCAGCATCTCGATCTCCGACTTTGGTGCCCCCGCCTGGCCGAGAGGGATCGCATTTGCGCCCGACGCGTCCGGAGCCGCCGGGGTGTCCGGCTCGGCGTCGTCGGCGACGACCGCCGGAGGCGGTGCCTTCACCACCCCCACCTGGCCGCTTGAGGACCGACCCTTGCCCACGGCCACGGCCCCTTTTGCCTGCATCGGTGAGGCGCCGCTCGCCTCGCCGGAGCTCGGGCCCGGGGCCGAGAGGGCGGACGCGCCAATTCGCCGCGGCGCCTTCAGCTTGCCCTTGCGCTTAATGCCCAGCGACACCTTGAGCATCGGGGAGGGCATACTAGCACCTGCGTCGCCGGCAGTTGCGAGGGTCGCGCACCGCCCGGCGGAGTGCGAGCGGACGCCGCCGCCCGAATCGCACTGCATCAACACGGCAACAATCCGAGCGAGCGGCGGTCCGCGCAGGCCTCGGCACTCCCGGCCGCCACCGCGACCCCGGGCCCAGCCGTCGAGCGCGGCGCAATGGCATCCGCCCCCGAAGACAAAGACCTCGCCTCGGACGGCTCCGAGTCTGGAGAGGATGAGGAGATGGCAACGCTGCGAGCTTCCCTGGAAGCCGCCAAGAAGCGCCGGACGGACGCCTCGCACGGCCCTGTCGCAGCATCAGCAGTGCCCCCGCGCCCGGATTCGCTCAGGCTTGCGGCATCGGCGGCTTTGCAAGGCTCTGGCGAAGACTCGCCCGCCGGCGGAGGACTCGGGCTCGGGACGCCACCCCCAGCCCGCGCGCCAGTGGCCGCCCCGGCGGCGGCGACTGCCGCTGCCGCCCCTGCTGGGCCTGAGCCTGACGCAGACGACGAGGACGTGGAGGCCGAGGAGGAAATGGCGGCCGCGCGAAAGGCGAGGCACGAGCGGCTGCAGGCCCAGCGGGAGCAGGCCCTGATCCGGGTCCTGACCTCCGTGGTTGGGTCCTCTCCCGAGAGCTTGCAGCGTTTCAAGCAGGCCAGCGCCGCGTTCCGGCACGAGCGCCTCGATGCGCGCCAGTACTACGACGCGGTGGAGTCGATCCTGGGCGAGCACGGCGCGGAGCAGGTCCTGCCGCTCGCTGCCGCAGCGGTCCCGGTCCCGAAGCGGCGTCTTGAGCTGGTTCAGGTGCTGCGCGAGGCCGAGCGGCTGCGCGCCCTCAGGCGGCTGCGGCGCAAGCGGGAAGAGCGGCGGTCGTCGGCCACGACGCCCGTCGACGCGGCGGCGCCCGACGCTGCGGCCGATGCACCAGCCGGCGACACAGAGGGCGAGGTCGGCAACGCCGCGCACGATGCCGAGGCGGTGGAGCTCGGGGCGGGGTCAGACGAGAGCGCGGGAGCGGAGCCGGCGGCAGAGTCCCCCGCGCCGGCTCCTGCTGCGCCGGCCTCTGTCGCACCGGCTCCTGCTGCGCCGGCTCCTGTCGCGCCGGCTCCTGCTGCGCCCTCACCGGCCCCGGCTGCCGCCGCGGCGCCTACGACCGCCGCGGCGCCCACGACCGCCGCGGCCTCGTCGGCCCCGGCGCCGTCGCCCGCCCGGTCGGGGACGGAGGCCGTGACCCCGTACCGGGGAGGGCTGTTGTCGGCCGAGGTGTGGGGCGCGCAGGAGGGCTCGTCGGACGGGAAGAAGTACAGCGAGTACGTGCTGCGGTGCCGCTGGGAGCGGGAGGGGGAGGCGGTGACATGGATGGTGGCGCGGCGCTACCGCGAGTTCGACGCGCTGCACACCGTGCTCCTGCCCCGCGTGGAGGCGGCCCGCGCCCACGACCCGCGGCTGGCCGTCCCCCGGCTGCCGGGCAAGAGCATGTTCGGCTGGAGCACGGGGGACGCGGTGGTGGAGGCGCGCCGCAAGG
>Ga0136560_1000626_pt1 | contig 17890 bp, 5 predicted proteins | sample AntRauMeHopE1497_FD_104925 | JGI IMG/M metagenome (GOLD analysis project Ga0136560, IMG submission 104925) | Saline lake microbial communities from Rauer Islands, Antarctica - Metagenome Hop E1 #497 | ecosystem: Environmental > Aquatic > Non-marine Saline and Alkaline > Saline | place... | reverse complement strand
GGGGGGGGGGGGGGGGGGGGGGGGGGGGGGGGGGGGGGGGGGGGGGGGGGGGCGGGCGACCGGGCGGGGGCGGGGGAGGTGGTGATGCCAGCCAGGCCCGCGCCGGGTGTCAGCCGGGACGGGAGCCCGGCCGTGTCGACGCGGGGCGCGGTGGCCAGGCGGTCGGGGCCGGAGGACATGGTTGAGGCGCCCTCGGACGAGGTCCGGCTCCAGGACCGGGGGCGGCCGCCGTGTGCCGGGGCCGGCGCGCCCCCGGTCTTCGCGCTGCCGCTGCCAGCGTCGTCGTCGTCGTCGTCGTCGTCGTCGTCGTCGTCGTCGTCGTCATCATCGTCGTCGTCATCAGCGTCGGCAAGGGTGCCGATGGTGCCGGCGATGCCGGCATACTGCACTTCGCTGCCCGGGAAGGCATCCGGGCAGAGCACCATCATCTCGGGCTCGTCGGGGGCCCGCGCCGTGTCGATGAGTCCGCGAGCACGCCGCAGCTCGGGCGAGAAGACTAGACCAGCCCCTGCGGCCTTGGCAGGCGCGACGGGGCCCGTGGGCACCGGCGACGGGGGGCGCAGCCCCAGGAGTTTGTGCTGCCCGACCAGGGCCTCGCGGTCCGGTGCCTGCCCGCACAGCGAGTCTAGGGGCTGCCCGGGCGCGGGCCGGACGGGGAGTGCCGGCTCCGCGGTGCCGGAGCGCGCTGCGACGGCGGCGGCCCGCTGCGCGGCGTCGAGCGGCTGCACGATGCGGGCGAATGGCGCCCCCGGCCTCCGGTCACGGACGTCAAGGCCCCTGATGGAGAGGCTGAGGCGGCTCCGCTCGTCCTCGAACGTCTGCACGCGGCCGGTGATCGACCTGACGCCGGCGGTGACTACCTCCCCGCCGTCGGCGTCCCGCAGCCACGCCATGACGCCCCGCACGCCCAGGGTCAGCGTCGCCGCCGGGGCGTGCCGGGCGCGGAGGAGGGCCGCCTCCACCGCCCCTGCGAGCCTGGCGCGGCCCACCTCGGCGGCCTCCCGGGCCTGCAGCAGCTGCATCTCGAGGGAGCGGGCGGAGCCGCCCGTGGTCCGCCCTGCGGCGGCGGCGGAGTCGAGGGGGCCGGGGAGCCACGCGGGGGCGGCCTCCGCCCTGGGCTCGTCCTCGTCCATCCCGGGCCCGGGCGCGAAGCCGACCCGGGTCGAGGGCGCGGCGCGGGAGGCAGTGATGGTCACGGCCTCGCGGATGGACAGGCTGCGGCGGGAGGCCGGGGCGGCGGGGCCGGCGCCGGTGCCCCGGAGCTGGAGACCTGGCGGGAGGGGCCTGACGAATCGGTCCATGGCGTCCTTGACGACACGCAGCTGCCACACGCGCCAGCGCAGCTCGCTGAAGGCACGGAGGAGGCTGCGGGCGGGGATGCCAGGGGCGGGGGCGAGGGACGACCCGGGGAGCTGCACGCTGGCGCGGATGAGGTCGGGGAGGGGGAGGAGGTTCGCCGCCAGGGCCGTGGCGACGGCGATGGAGTGTGGGTCGGCGGTGACGAGGACGTTGGTGACGCGGAGGTCGACGCGGAGGGTGGTCACTTCGTAGGGAGTGGAGGGCGGGGGCATGATGGGGATGAGGCGGTGGGGATCGCGGGGCGCCCGCTCGAGGTTGACGGTGGTGATGGCGACGCGGGCGTCCATGGGCATGAGGACGCGCTGGAAGAGGACCCGCCCGCCGTCGGGCGCGTCGCGGGGGAGGCGAGCGGAGGCGCGGCGGGAGCGGATCGGGGCGAGGGAGGGCCGGGAGCGGGCGCGGAGGCCGGCGGGGGCGGCGTCGCCGGCGGTCGGGGCCCGGGCGCGGCCGTGCTGCCTCGGGCTGGCGAACTGGTCCGAGGCGAGGTGGCCGCCGGTGAAGGCGCGGCCCCGCCGCCCGGACTCGTCGTCGTCGGAGGACGAGCCCGAGGAGGAGAGGTCGTCAGACCCCGCGAGGAGGGAGCGGGACCCCTGCGTGCGCACGGCGCGGGCGGTCGCCTCCTCCCCCGCCATCAGCACACGGCCGGCGTCCTCCGACGCCAGGACCGCGCGGCTCGCCTGGCCCCTGGTCCCGACGTGGGCGGCGGTCTCGATCCGCCGCCGCATCGTCGCGGGGCTCGCGTCACGGAAGGACGGGCTCGCAGGCCCGGCGATGGGCGACTCCTGCCCTGACGATGCCACCGCCCCGGCGGCGATGGCCGCGCCGGAGTGGTCCCACGCGCCCCCCGCCGCAAAGGCCGCCCGGAGCGGGCTCGTGGCCAGGCCGGAGAGCAGCGCGGCGGAGATCCCCGTGGCCCGCATCCGGAGCTGGTTCAGGTCCGTGCCCGAGGTGACTGCGAGCGAGAGCTGGAGCCGCTCTACCATGCCCAGCGCGGCCACCGTGGTGTCCTTGTCGATGAGCTCTGCCTGGAGATCGGTGACGAGGAGCTGGAACATGGCGTTCCAGCGCATCGAGGCCGGGGCGTCGGCCGCGGTCGGGCTGCCGACTGCGGAGAGCGAACGGCCGAGGGCGGACAGGGCGGGCCCCGCGCTGTCGGCCGCGGCGGCCTCGGTGGCGACGGCCCCGCCGCTCTCTGCCGCCCGGACGAGCTCCCAGGGCACGCCGTCGACGGGGGGCAGGAGGGCGAGGATCTCGCGCGAGAAGCGGCCTGCGATGGACAGGGCGGCGTCGACGTCGCCGGCGTGGGCGAGCATGCGGACGCCGCGGAGCTCCAGGGTGTGCAGCGCGGCGGGGAGGGCGGGCGCGGCGGCCCCGTGGCGGTCGTCCTGGCGGCCCAGGACGGCTCGGGAGAGGGGCATGTCCGCGACACGGGGCGTGGAGAAGCGAGCGGAGTCGACTCGGGTGATGAGACGACCGCCCGACGACACGGCGGGGACGTTGCGGGCTGCGTCGCAGCTGGCCGGGTCGGAGACGAGGCGGACCTCGATAGCCGTGGCGCTCGCCTCGGTGTCGCACACGTGCCACGCGTCACCGCCCGACGCAACCTGGCCGAGGATGGGCACCGACGCGTACTCATCGGGGTTGGGGAGGGGCATGCAGCCGGTCTGGTAGGGGTCAAGGTCCGCGGACGGGCGGCTGAAGAACACCACTCGGGCGGCGGCGCCCTTGACGCGGACCACGGCGCCGTTGGGGCGGGCGACGGACTCCCACACGCGGATCTCCACGTCGTCGATGCTCGCCCGGTCCAGAGCGACCATTCGGAGGCGGAGAGGGGAGCGTATGCGCACGCCCTGCATGGTGCCGCGCATGTAGGCGCCGCCGACGTTGGCCACGCTCACGAACGGCTGAGCCAGGCGGTGGCCCCACCCGATGAAGTCGCCGGACACCGTGACCACGGGGCGGTCCGAGAGCGGGCGGCGCCCGGCCACAAGGTCGGGGAGCAGGGCCCACGGGGGCGGGCCGGCCTTGCCCTGCACCGCGGCGCGGACGACGAGGGCGCCGTCGGCGGGCGTCCTGCCTCGGCGGGAGGCAGGGGTCTCGGAGGCGTCGTCGTCGTCCTCGAACCAGACGGCGTGGGGCGCGAGCACGGGCTCGGGGCGGCCGGGGACCCGGCGCACGGCGAGGGCTGCCTGGCCGTGGATGGCGGGGAGGGCCGCGACGAGGAAGCGGCCGTCGGCGGCGGTGAGGGCGAAGACGCGGACGTCGAAGACGGCGGCGCGGAGGGAGGCCTGGTCCAGCTGGGCGGCCACGGCGCCGATGCAGAGCTCCAGGCCGTCGCTGAGGCCGACGGCCTGCCTCGGGTCGGCGCCCACGCGCACGAGGACGCCGGCGAGGAGGCTGACCTTGACGCTGTCGGGGAGGGTGCCGGCGCCGGGGAGGATGGAGGCGAGGGAGGCTTGGGCGGCGGGGGCGGCGGTGCCGGCGGAGGGGGGCACACAGCGGCTTCCCCAGAGGGCGACGTCGGTGATCGCCGGAGCGTGGTGCGCCGTCACGGTGGTGACCACCTTGTCGACGTCCACGGTCACGTCGCGGATCTTGGCCGAGGGGCGGAGCGGGGGCAGCCAGAAGCCGGCGCACTGGGGCGCGGAGAGGAACGCGGAGTCGACGAAGCCGGCCTTGGAGCCGGCGCCCGGGCTGATGAAGGCCCGCACGCCCGCCGTCACGATGCGGGCCAGGCCGCCGACCTCGACCGCGAGCTCCCCGCCCTCCACCACCGCCTCCGCGCCCTCGACGGTCACGAGCGGGTCGGGGAAATGCTGCAGCGACGCCGCGACGCCCCGGACGGACACGCGGAGGCCGTCAAACGTGCCGAGCCGGACTACCGCGAAGGCCGGCCCGCCCTCCCGGCAGACGCGCGCCGCCTCCAGCAGCTGCTCCAGTGGGCTCGCCACCGGCATCGTGGTCGACGTCGCCACCCCGATCGCGCCCACGCTTAGCTGGAGGAGGCGTGCCGCGCCGGGGCCCGTCGCGGGCAGGCCGCCGGGCGTCGACTCGCCCTCCCCAGGCGCCACGGCGTCGGCGCCCATCACTCTCCGCGCCGCTCTGACGTACGCCCGCGCGACCTGGGCGTCGGCCTCCTCCGACTCGGCTCGGTCCCAGGTCCAGCCCGCCCTGGCCGGCGCGCCCCGCCGCTCCCTCCGCGCCTCGGGCCGCGCCGCGCCGCTCTCCGCAGCCGCCCAGTGCCGTAGCATCGAGTGGTCTGCCATCGTGGCCCACAGCGGGGCGATGCGCCCGAGCCAGCCAGCAAGTGGGTCGTCGAGCACCGCCAGCTGCAGGCCCGCCACCGCCACCCGCACCCTGGTCGACCGCGCCAGCGGCACACACGAGTAGAAGCTCGACCAGGGGGCGGGGTCGGGTGTCGCGCGGGCCACCGCGGCGACGTGCGCCACGCCGACGAGCGCGCTCCCCACGATGCCGTCGAGGGCCGCGCCCGTGCGGTGCTCCCGCGGGATCTCCACCTGCGCCCCTGCCACGGCGACCTCGATCAGCGCGGCCGAGAACGGGGCGTCGCGGCCCCGTCCCCCGAGGGCCCTGCCCGCCGCCTCCATCGCCAGCGCCCCCCGCGTCGCCAGCACGTCGTCCTCCCCTGCCTCACGGTGCGCCCTGGCTGCCGCCCACAGCGCCGCGGGCGATGCAGTGCCTGACAGGCCCCTGGCGATCCGTTCCATCGCCCTCGCCGCCGCCGCGCGGTACAAATCCGCGCCCGGCCCCTCTAGCCTCGCGAGCGAGGACAGTCCGGCGTACAGACCGGCGTGGGAGAAGCCCAGGAGCGTTCCATCGGCGCCCGGGGCGCCGTTCGCGCCCGGCCCGGCGCCCGCCGCCGCCGGCCGTGCGTCGAGCATGCGCACGACAAGCGATGGCACGAAGGCCCGCAGGGGCCGGCCCGAGGAGTGAACGTCCGCGCTGACGTCACCGATGTGCCACGTGCCGGCGAGGTCATGGCTGCGGGTGTAGCCGAGCCGCACCGTGGTGAGGACAGGCGGCGAGGCGGGGGCGTCGGCGGCGACGCGGGCGGCCGAGCTGAAGGCGATGCGGGCGTCGCGGGAGACGAGGCGGTTGGTGACGGGGCCGTTGGGGCTACGGGCGGTGAGGAGCTCGGCGAGGGAGGCAGCAGCGGAGCGGAGGGCGGCTGGGCCGGCGGCGGGGAGCTGTCCCGGGACGTCGACGCGCGGGGGCAGGCCCGTGGCGTGCAGCACGGCCTGGATGCCCCGGGCGAACTCGGTGGCGGCGGCGGTGAAGGCCGGAAGGAGGAGCGGGGAGGGCCGGACCGCGGCGTCGGGGGCGGAGATGTCGGTGAAGAGACCGGGATGGGAGAGCGGGGAGCCGGGGGGCGGGCTGCACCCGTGCTCGGTGATGGAGCATCGCTGCACCGACGCGTACGTCACCGCCTCCCGGCCGCGGACGTGCTTGCAGCGGGTGTCCGCGAAGGCGATGCGCCACGTCATCCAGCGGCGCAGGAGGGACGTCGAGAAGGCGCCCGGGTCCAGGGCTGGGTCGGCGGCCGGGCGGGGCGCGCCGAGGAGCACCTCGAAGGTGCCGATGCCGCTGACGTGGCGCTGGGAGGCGGGGACGGCGGCGCCGGACGCCACGGCGCGGGCGAGGATGCTGCGGGGGCGGCCGGCGTCGTCCAGGGGGAGGACGGCGGCGGTGCGCATGGCGGCGGGGAGGAGGTCGAGGACGGCGCGCCCGTAGGGGCGGGAGTCCTGGTCCAGCTCTACCGCCGTTTCGAGGAGGACGATGCGGACGGCGGCGGCGCCGCGGCAGTGGGCCGGCATCCACTGCCCGGGGGCCAGCGCCGGGTCGTCGTCCTCGGGCATGGGCGCGAGGGCGCGGGGGAGAAGGCGGTCGTCGCAGCAGGAGAGCTCGCCCGTCGACAGCGGGTCCCACTGTCGCGGGGCGCGGATAGGGATGCCGCGGGGGTGCCGCGGGTCCGACCACGACCGCGGCAGCGGCGAGCCGGTGCTGGTCGGCAGGGACGAGGCCAGGGGCGGCGGCAGCGGGGGCGTGCCGGGCCGGCCGGCCGCCGACGTCTCGCCCCACCCGGGGCCCTCCAGGTCCCCGTCACCGTCGTGGCAGGCGTGGCGGGCGATGGTGGGGGCCGGACCGGTCCCGGCCAGGAGCGGGGCGAGCGGAGTGGCTGCGGCGATGACGTCACCGAGGCACGCGGCGATGGCGGCGAGGTTGGGCAGTGCGACGTCGGCCCGGGAGGCTGACGCGGCGACAGAGATGCGGCGCGACGGCCCGGCCACGGCGACGAGGGCGGATCGGACGCGCAGGAAGGCGACGAGGCCGCGGGAGGGGTCACTGACGAGGGCAGGGAGGGGGCCGCTGCGCAGCGTCGGGCCGGGTCCCCACGCCGCGACTCGGGAGAGCGTCGCTCCGTGGAAGGTGAGGGGACCGTCCATGAGCAGGGTGGCGGCGGTGGACGCGGTGCCGACCTCCACCGCGGCGCTGACGTACCTGTCCGTCTCGGCGGCCCCCTCGGCGGCAGCGGGCCCGGCCTGTCGGTCCCAGAAGACACAGGCCGACGTGGCGGTGACGGACACCCTCACGGCGTGCTCCTCGTCGCGTCCCGCGGCCGAGCGGGCGGTCGGCACGGCGAGCCGGCGGGCGACGATGGCAGCGAGCTGCCCGGGGAGGCCGCGGCGGAGGCGGGAGAGCACGGCGACGCCGGCCTGCGTGACGGAGGGGAGCAGGGGGGCGAGCGCGGCGTCCCTCACGGCCGGCCGGGCCGCCACCGTCGGGGAGTGGAAGTGGACGCGGACGTCAGACGTGGAGGCGTCGTCCCCCCGCCGCCACAGCGCCGCGACCGCGTCCGCGCTCCCCACGCCCTCGACGGTGAGCCGGGCGAGCCGAATGCGCCACCATGGCCCTGCCGCCGCGCCGGACGGCGCTGCCCCCGCGCAGCCATCGCCGCCGCCGCCCCCGGCCGCCGGTGCCTCTGCTGCCGTCGCCGCTGCCCCGCGGCCCGCCGCCAGCGCGGCACGAAACGACGCCGTGGCCCCGCGCAGCTCCAGCTCCCGCCACTCCGGGTGGCCCCTCGCTCTCGCGCGGACCAGCGCGCGCATGCCTGAGGCGAACGCGCCGACAAGGTCCCTCGGCCCCGCCCCCGCCGTGGCCCGGGCCTGCCTTCGCAGCGGCTCGTCCAGAGCGACGCGCAGGGCTTCGAGCCCGGCCTCCGCCTCGGCCTCCACGGCCCACTCCCCCTCCGCGCAGCCGTCCCCGCGGCCGTGCCGCAGCGAAACGGCCGCCCGCACCGACCGCAGCGTCACGGCCGTGATCCGGCGCAGGTCAGGCCGCCCCGCCGCCGAGGCGTCCTTTCCGGGGCTGCCGGAGTCGAGGGTGTCACCCTCCGCCACCGCGTCGATCACCCGGCCGGCCACGGCGGGATGCCGGACCAGGGTGGCAACGTCAAACTCTTCAATGTGGGCGGACACGGCCAGCTCGCCGGCCTGGTCGTCGTCTTCGCCGATCCGCATCGTCAGCTTGGCAGAAACGTTCATGATGTCAATGCTGAAGAACTGCAGGACCCACCTGGCAGCCGTTGCGAGCCGCGAATGGTCCGAGCTCAGCGACCCGTCCAGCGAGCGGACCACGGACGCAAGCCACGCGTCAGCGACGTGCACGTCCGCATCAATGGTAGCAGATGCCAGTGATACCCTCACAACCGGGATCGAGGGAAGCACCCACGCCAGGATGGACGAAGCAAAGCGCTCGGCTTGGCCGGCCCTCTCGGGCGATCGGCCCCGAGGCGCCCAAGCCAGCCGGAACACGGGCGGTGCCACACTCAGCCGCAAGCGCTGCCCAGACAGCACCCACGCGGCTCCGGCCAGCGCGCGGGCGATGAGGCTTCCCAGCCTTGGCACAAGCATGTGCATCGCAACGGCCACAGCGACGAGTGCCGCCATGGTCAGCACGGGCCTGATGAGGATAATCCACCAGCCGGGGTCGTCGAGCATGGTGTCAGGCGCCGAGGACCCCGTGGCAGCGTCGATGCCTGCATTGTCGCCGGCGAGGCTCATCATGTCCTGATCCGGCCGATAGCGGCGAGATCAGGCCAGGACCTGCTGCTGGGGCGTGCAGCAGGTGTGTGTGCACCGTTCGGCCGGGCCGAGGGCCGGAAGGAGTGCAGTCCTGCGGTCGTGCTGCCCTGCTGATCGGCCAAGCTTGCGTCCCGGAAACACTCCGGCGGGTGCAGCGCCGAGCGCCGCCGGCTGCTGGCCCTGCGTCCTGCTTGTAGGCAAGCACACATGGAAGGGGACGATGGGTTCGTCAGGGCGGCGCTCTTTGCCCTGGACGAGAAGCGGCAGGCCCACCTGGACGTCGCGAGGCTGCTCCCCGCCCTCAGGACCCTCGTGGCCGGTGAGAGGTGACCGCACTATGTGCTATGCCATCCAGGTGCGGCTGGCCGCGTCGTTCCCTGGGCATGCGCTCAAGCCGAGCTTGCCGCCGCGTATGTCGCAGGCCGCTCCACGGCTCAGCAGCGCGCCGTGGCGGCAGCCGGGGTCGAGTCTTGGTTGTCGGAGCATGAGGCACGGATCCAGAAGCGTGGGACTGCCGTGGTGAGTCAGTCGCGGCGCCGTTCCCTGCGAACTGGCCCGGGCTTGCTTGCGACCACGATTTGCCGTAGCGGCCTCGCGCGCGCCGGCTCCGCGCAGGTCCCGGACAGGTGTGGATTTTTGGCCAAGACGACTAGATCAGGGGTCTCGGCATCGGTGCGATGGGTCGTTTTGGAAGGTGCGGTGTTATCCTATTTCGCCGACCGGGCCGAGGTGAGGCTGCGCGCTCTCGCTGGCCGTGCGAACGCGAGCGGTCAAGTGCCTCTCAGCGCATGCTGGTGCTGCCAGTGGCTCTGTGTTGCCGTGTGTGGGTGGGGTCTCGCAGACGGACTTGCGGGGCGTTTTGCGCCTGTCGGGGGCGACCTGCTCGCGCTACTCTGGGTTCCATGCGCGCCGGCACCTTTTCCAGGTCGCTGCTGTGCCAGGGACTGGCTCCTTTAACGCGCTGCATGCCGGAAAATCCGCGTACGTGTTTGCGGCGTCATCGGAGGAGGACGCCGGCGCCTGGGTGGGTGCCATCAACGCAGCCATCGCGCGGTCGGAGGTGAGCCTTGCCGGTGGGACGGCCGACGGCGGGGGCTCGGCGGCGGAGGCCCGTCGGGACCGGGCGGCTGCTCTCGCGTGGGCCGTGGCGCTCGAGCCGGCCAAGGACGGCCGTGAGTACCGCAAAGCACTTCGACGGCTCTGCCGGGAGAGGGGGCAGGTCTCAAGCGCGGGGGGCGGGCGCGCGGTCTCGCGGGCGTCGTGGAGCGTGTCGCAGTCCGACCTGCCGCCTCGCCCGGTGCTGTCCGTGGACGGGTCGTGGGCCCGCGTGCAGCTGCGGGCGGCGTGGGAGCGGGACGCCAGCCCTGGTGACGGCAGCTCTCTCGTGACCACGGGGAGGGGGCCGGACCCCGGGTCGCCGGCCTTCGCGGCCCACGCGTCGGCGTCTGCGGCGTCGAGCGGCGGTTTCACGTCGGCGTACCACGCCGGGGCCATGGCCGGGTCGCCGAGGCGGGGGGGCATGGGGCAGCGGGCGACGAGCGAAGGCTCGACGACGGCTGCCGTGCTTGCGGCGGCGGCGCGCATTGAGCCGCGGGCGACGGCGCGGATGCCGTTCGCGCCGCGGCTGCGTGTGCTCAGGAGCGGGGGAGACGAGGGCATGGAGCGTACCGTCAGGGCGGCGGAGCGGGCGGTGGCGGAGGCCGCGGCCGCGGCGTCGCGCCGGCTGTGGGGGTTTCAGCCCGGCGATCGGGCGTCGCTCCACCAGCTGTCGGTAGACGTCGGCAGGGACTGCACGGTGGTGCAGGGCGTTCCCATGGCCGCCGCGCGGCTCGAGTCGCTGGTCCGTGCGGTGGTGGGGGCGGTGAGGCAAGCTGCGGCGGCGGCGACGACAGGGGCGGGCGCCTCCCCTCCGGGCGACGAGGGGGAGGTAGGCGACGGGGGCCGGGGGGCAGCCGGCGAGGGAGAGGGTTCCGACGAGGAGGAGGACTGCGGCGAGGAGGCGAGGCTGCCGGGCGGGGGGGTCCCGTCGAGCGCGCTGGAGCGAGTGGCTGGGGAGGACGCTCGGCTCATGGAGTTCGCCAGCGACGTGCTCAGCGGTAGCTGCCGCACCGTGGCGGGGGGCGACGCCTACGAGGCCCTGGAGCTGGCGATGCGGTGCCCCGGCGCCGCCGTCATCGTGCCGCAGAGTGACCTGGCGTCGCCCGTCGTCCTCACGGCCGTAGGGGCCGGGGGAACGTACACTCCGCCGCCCGTGCGTGTGCTCCCGCTGACGGCAGCGGCAGAGGGCGCAGATACCGCAGGCCTGACCATCGCCACGGAGGCGCTGTCATCGCGGGAGGAGGAGGACGCCGCGCGGGCGCAGGGGGTGGAGCGGGGGCGGGGGGCGGCGTTCGTCGTCGCTGACACGTGTGTCTTCTACCGAATCAAAGCCTCGGACATGCAGACCGACGAGGAGCAGGACGCCGAGGACGACGAGCCGCCCGCCGCTGGGGCCCCGGCGCCCACCGGCGGAGACCGCAGCTTCAGCGACGACGAGAGCGACGGGGAGGCGCCCGACGCCGCGCCCGTCTCGCTGCCGTGGCAGCGGGGCGACGTGGCCTTCGTGGCCGCGCACTACCGGCGGGTCTTCCCGCTCGGCTCCTTCGCCGGCAACGGCACCGTGCGGGTGTACGCGGTGGCGCGGCGGGGGGGCGGCGACCGGGCGGGTGATGCGTGAGTGTGCGGTCGGGCGGCGCTCATGCAGCGTTGCTGGGGGCACGCGCTGCCGGGCTTGCACAGCGCACGCCTTCACTCCTTGCGACGGTGTTTCTTGCTCTTCCCCGAGCCCTTGCGCCGCTCCCTGTCGCTCCGCCCCGCCTCCTCGGCGGCCTCGGCGGCACGGATGCGTCTCCTACGCTCCGCCGTGGAAAGCCCCTTGGCCCGGGCGCTGCTCTTGCCCAGGGCAGCTGCGAGCTCCATGTCCGACACGGCCGCGTCGGCCATGGTTGCCGCCTCACGCCCCCGCTTGGATGCACGCTCCCGCTCTTGTACAAGGGTGTCAAGCGCCTTGTTGAACTGGTTGTAAGACGTCCGGCCGGGCGCCGCAACCGAAGCGGTCCCTGTGCTCGCCTCCGCGACGGGCACCGCAGGGGTCGCCGCGTCGTCAGCAACGCATCGGAATGCCGCGGCACCGCTGGCAAGGAGGGGGCCTGAAGGGAGGCCGAGGCTCCAAGCCTCGGCTGAAAGTGCTGCGTCAGCGGAGGCTTCGGCAGCAGCTGTAGCCTGCTTCCCGAGCCGCGACTCGGTATCCTTCTGCATGAACTTCATTCCCTTGAGCCTGGAGGAGAGGCCGTCGCGCGATGTGGCCCCGGCCACGCGAATCGTCCCGTCAGCCTGTGCGGTGGCACGCTTGCCGCCCTTCTCCGGCTTCCCGCTCTTCCCCGCCTTCCCACGCTTCCCTGCGCGCTTTCCGTCCTGCTTGCTGCCATCGAGGTCCCCGAGGTCGTACGCCTTGGAGCCCTCGTACTGCACGGTGCCGTGGCCGGGCTTCCAGAACCTGCCCGTGGACATCGTCTCGTGCGGCAGCTACGGACGGGGAGGAGTGCGCGTCAGCTTGTCAAGTGCCGCTTCCAATGCCCGATTTGCAGGCAAGCTATTACCGGGTGAGTGCCAGCGGGGCGCGATGTGCCGGTCGACCTCTGCCGCTCACGCTGAGCGGTGCTGGCACCGGCCCGCCGCTGCGGCTGCTATGCGGCCCTCCAGGGGGCCATGGCTTTACAAATCGTCGCGTCGCGGCCCTTCGGCGTCGGAGCTCAACGTCCACGTGAGGCGCGTCGCAGCGTGAGCAAGTGTCTGCCTCCTGCCGCTGTTCGAACTCCTTCCGCCAGAGCGCGCCGCTTGCCCCGTGCCGCAGCCACTGCTCCTAGAGCGCGGCGTGCTGAATCCGCCGAGCGACGTTGGGGCAGCATCTTCGGGCGCGATGCGGGCTCCGAAGGCGATGCGGGATGACGAGGTCCCGCTCAGCCACTGGTTCACGGGAGTTCCCCCTCTTGACGCGACATTGGCCATGTCTCAAATGACATCGGATGCTACGGGCAGCACGGGGCCCGGGCGGTCGCGCATTCCTGGAGGGTGGAGCCCAGCAAAGCACAACAGGCCCGAGGACGGGCAGGAGCCGTCAGTTCCTGCAAGCCTCCCCTGGTCCGGGCCACTGCGTGCTTCGCTGGACGTAGCCCAGCCGGAGGTCGCGGCTATCCCGCCAGCGGAGCCAGCGAACGACCCGCGAGCCGCCAAGAGCCCCCGCAAGGACACAGCCCAGCGCATTCGCTCGGCCAGCGGGGCCAGGACGACCCGGACCACGCCGCTGGCGCCGTCTCGTTCAGGACGAGCGGCATCGCCGTTCGGCAGCTCCGGCCGCGGCCCGGCCGCCCCGGGCCCAGACGCCGTGGCCCCGGCTGAGCCTGCCTCCGTTCACGAGCCACGGAGGCTCCCATCGTCGTCGTCGTCGTCGTCGTCCTCCTCGTCGTCGTCCTCCTCGTCGTCGTCCTCCTCGGCTCGTGCCCCAAAGGCCACGAGGCCCAAGACCGCAAAAGCCTCCGCTTCCCGTGCCAAGCCCAAGGACGGGGACCCCCCGGCCAAGAGGGCGCGGCCCGCGGCGCAGGAGGAGGACCCCACCCTACTCGGCGACAGCGAGGCGCGGCGCGCGGCGCTGTCCACGCGGGGGGATTTCCCCTCGGAGGGGTTCGGGGCGACGGAGTGGGTGCAGCAGCTGCCGAGGGCGCGCTGCCCGCGGGACACCGTGCCGTCGGGCTTCCTCCGCGCGGAGCTTCGGGTGCCGCTGCGGGGGCAGGCTGTGGCCGCGGACGCCGCGGGGGGCTTGATGCCCCTGCGGGGCCTGCTGAGGGCGTGGGCGCAGTCGGACGTCGTGGCCGCCAAGGTCATGGGCCACCCGGCGTGCCCCGGCACCGTCGACGGGCTGGCCCTGTGCATGGAGCGGGACGGGCCGCCGGGGTCGGGGACCCGACCGGCGTGGCGCGTGGCCGTGTACGTGCCCCTCGGGGGCAGCCTACCGGAGGCGTCCCCCGGGGCGGAGGCGCCCCGTGCCCGGCTGGTCGACACCTTTGTCCGAGGAGCGCTGAGCGCAGAGGCGGCCGCGCGCCGGAGCGGCCGGGACGGCTCCCCGGCCCGGCTCGGGGTGGACGCCTCGCGGCTCGAGGGCTCCATGGAGGGGGGCGACGCGTCGCGGATGACGAGGGGGGAGGCGTGGGCGCTCGTGGCCCGGCTCGTGTCGTGGCCGGGGCCGCAGCAGCTGGCCGCTGCCTCGGCGAAGCTCCTGCTATACCCCCTCCTCCAGGCCGTGCCGTGCCTGGGCGGCAGCCCCCTCCCCGTCGCCGACGTGGTGGTCGCGGCGTGGATGCTGGAGCCCGACGCCGTGGCGAACGGAGTGGTGCGGTCCCACGGAGACGCCGCGGCCGGGGGCGTGGCCACCGAGCGGTCGAGGCAGCCGGCGCTGCGGGAGATCGCTCACGCCTACGGCGTCGCCGCGGAGCCGGCGCCGGGGGAGGACGGGCCGTCGTCGGCCGGCGGCGGCAAGGCGTCCCTCCGGGACCACGTCGCGCTGGTCGCGGCCTGCTGGCGGGGCCTGCGGGCCAGGCTGGACGCCGCCCGCATGCTCCCCGCCTTCTGGTCCCAGGAGGCCCTCATGCCAGCCGCCCTCGCCGCCCTCGAGGTGTGCGGCGTCGCCTTCGACCCGGTGCCGCTGGCCGAGAGCCGCGCGTCGCTCACCGCCCGCATCGAGGCCCTCAAGGAGGAGGCGCACCGGCTCGCGGGGGGCGCCTTCCTCGTGACGTCGCCCAAGGACTGCGCCACAGTGCTGTACGACCGCCTCGGCCTCGTCCCCGCCGCGCAGCAGCAAGCCTTCAAGGTCCGCGGCCCCGCCAAGCGGCTGCACCGCACCACCAACGAGGCGGCTCTGCAGGCCCTGTCGGGGCAGCACCCTCTCCCGGCCGTCATCCTGGCCCACCGCCGCTCCAACAAGCGCCTCACGACGTACGTCGAGCCCTTCCTCAAGCACCGCACCCGCGCCCGCATCGGCGTGCCCGTGCGCTTCCTCGAGCATCGCCGGCCCCGGGACGGCGGCGCCGAGGCTCCCGGCCTGCCCCCGCCGTCCGCCCCCCTCACCCACGAGGCCGTCCCCCTCCGCCTCCACTCGGCCCTGGTGCAGACCAGCACGGCGACGGGCCGCCTCTCCAGCCGCTTCCCCAACATCCAGAATCTGCCCAAGCAGGCCGACGACGGCGACGACGACGACGCCGCCGCCGCCGGCGTCCCCGCCGCCCGCGTCTGCGTCCGCGACGCCATCCGCGCCTCCGCGCCCAACCGCGAGCTCCTCAGCGTCGACTACGGCCAGATCGAGATGCGGCTCCTCGCCCACTTCGCCGGGGACGCCGCCTTCGTGGCCGCGGCGAACCCCGAGATGGCAGCCAGGGCCGCGGCCTCGGGCCCGCCGCCCGACATCTACCGGATGGTGGCGGCGCAGTGCTTCGCCGTCGCCCCCGCCGCGGTGTCGGACGACCAGCGGCGGCAGGCCAAGACGTGCTGCCTCGGCTTCATGTACGGCCAGGGGAAGGTCGATGCCGCCAGGAAGCTCGGCGTCACGCCCGCCGAGGCGGCGGCCGTGCAGGGCTCCCTCCGCTCCCGCTTCCCCGGCATCCCCGCCTTCCTCGCCGCGGCCAGGGCCTTCGCCACGCGGCACGGGTGGGTTCCCACCCTCACCGGCCGGAGGCGCCTGCTCCCCGGAATCAGGTCGGCGCAGGCCAGGGTCAGGAGTCAGGCCGAGCGGCAGAGCGTCAACGCTGTCATCCAGGGCTCTGCCGCCGACGTCATCAAGACGGCGATGCTGATCCTCGCCCGGACCATCGCGGCGGCGCGCGACGCCGTGTTTGGCGGGCCCATCGGCCGCGAAAGCCTCGCCAAGACGGCGCCGGACGCCTCCCCGCCCGACCCGTCCCCCGCCGCGCAGCCCTCCGCCGGCCCCCGCTTCCGGGGCGAGCTGGAGCCCTACGACGCCCCCACCGTGTGGACGCTCGCGCACTGCGACGTGGTGCACCAGATCCACGACGAGCTGCTCCTCGACATCCCCGCCGCGCCGGGGGGACGCGGGGGCGCCGAGGCCGAGCACCGCGGCCGCATCTGCGCCGTCCTCGGGCACGTGCTCTCCACACTGGCCCCGCGGGAGGTCGAGAGGATCGGCACCGAGTGGCTCGCGGGCGTCGGGGCAGCCCCCACCCCAGCCGCCCTCCACTCGTGCGGCGGTCGCGAGGTCGTGAGGCTGGTCAGCTTCGGCGGCGGCTTCCGCTGCCGCTTCCCGGTGCGGTTTGCCGCCGGCCCGACGTACGGCAGTCTCGAGGAACTGTAGCGTCGCCTCTAGCCCGGTGCAACGCCGCCCTGGCCTGATCACCCGCCGCCTCCCGCGCGGGGGCTCTGTGCCCCGCCGGCATCGCGCGCTCACCCCAGTGCCCCACACGCCTGCGCGATGGAACGCATCGAGCTGGCCTACGACATCGTGGCCAGCGACTTTGGGGTGGGGTGCGCGGTGAGTTGGCCCGGGGTCGGCTTCGGCCGAGCCGGCGAGAAGAGGCGCAGCCGCCCGCTCCCTCCTCACCGCGACCCTGCCGCTGCACGCCGGCCTAGCAGCAGCCCGCCCGCGCGAATCATGTGCCATGATACCGCGCTCTTCTCTTGCCGTGTGAGCGCAGGCCCTGTGCCGCCAGCTGGTTCACCGCGGGCCGCAAACCCTGGCCCAGCTGGTCCGCGCCCTTGTCCACGAGGGCGACGCCGTCCGCCGGCCCCGCAAGGGGCCAGACGCGGGAGCGCCGTCGGATGAGCCGCCGCCCGTGCCCGAAGATCTTCTGGGAATGGGCTCCTCGCCCGCTTTCAAGCTCGTCTCAAAGGCGGCCGAGCCTCCCACCCCGTTCCTCACTGCCAGGGAGCTTCAGTCGTCGATTTCGAGCATGCTCGTGCACAATATCGTGTCTGCCTCAGTGAGGCCACGCGAGGCGGCCGTTCCGGGGGCGCCCGGCGCGCCGGCTGCCAAGTCGGCGGTCACTGGCCGCCGAGCCGCCGTTGCCGTCGCTGGAGAGCGGATCGCGAGCATCGCGTCGTCATCCGCGAGCTCGGCAAGCCCGTACCTTCCTGCGAGGTACACGTTCGAGCCTGGAGCGGCCATCGCGCGCCTCCGCTTCCCACGGCTCGTTCGCTTCTTCGCCGACCATTTCGGAGGGGAGGGCGTTCTGATCGCGGAGCAGCTTTGCCACCACGGCGTGCGGTCGCGCGAAGACGTGCTGGAGGCCGCAAAGTCCCGCGCTGAGGCCGTCACGGCGATGCGGGCGGGAGAGGCGAGCGCCGAGACCGCGTCGGCCGCCGCCGTCGTGAGCGGCGCGGCCGTTGGTGCGGAGTTCGACGCCGCCAAGGTCGCCAAGGTGTGGGACACGCTCGTGGGGAGCGGGCTGGTGCGGCGCGCCGAGGGGCAGCCGCTGCCCGCGGACTCCCTCGCGGGCACGGACGGGGCCGTGATGCGGCAGCCTCCGCGGCCCCAGGAGGGGGACGTGGGGGGCGGGGCCGCCCACGGCGGGGAGGTGGCCAAGGCGGCCGCCGCCGCGGCTGCCGTCTGGGGCACGGACCGCCCCGCGAGCGACGACGAGGGCGCGGCCGGCGGCCCGTCCGCCCGGGGCCGCAAGGGCAAGGCGGGGGGCTCCTCGTCGTCCTCGGGCCCGGCCAAGGCTCGCGGCCTCGGGGTCGGCCTGTCGCTCGGCGGTGGCACCGCCCTCGCGCAGAGCCTGCGGCCCCCCGGCAACGCCACCCGAGTGGTGGGCGAGGACACGGTGGTGGCGGCGGAGCGACGCAGGGCCAAGCGCGGGCGGGCGGGGGATGCCGACCCGGCCTCGGTCCGTCGCAAGCGGTCCAAGAAGGGGGCCTCCTCCTCCTCCTCCTCCTCCTCCCGCAGGGGGCCCGACGGGGAGCCGGCGGAGGCATGCCCGCAGCTCTGGCGCGTGGCCCCTGCCGCGGTGAACGCCCGGGAGCGCGACGCCGCCGTCTCCCGCTACGTCGCCCAGCGCATCAGCACCGCGGCGGGGAGCGTCGTCGGCGCGGTGATGGACCTGGCATTCGCCGCCGGGCAGCCGCTCGCCCTCGCAGGACGCACCGCCAGCGCCCGGGCGCGCGACGTGGCGGACCACATCCGCAAGGCCCACGCCGCGCTGCTGCGCCTGAACGAGGCCATCCCGGGGGAGGACGGCAGCCTCGTGCCGCTCGGCTGCATGGCCTCCGTGGCCGCCATGCGCTGCAGCCGCAAGGGCACTCCGTCCAAGCCCATGGACTGGACCGCCGTGGTGACCAACCTCGAGCTCCTCGGGAGCCCGGAGCTCGCCTTCGCCGCGCGCTCCCGCGGC
>Ga0136560_1000622_pt1 | contig 17977 bp, 8 predicted proteins | sample AntRauMeHopE1497_FD_104925 | JGI IMG/M metagenome (GOLD analysis project Ga0136560, IMG submission 104925) | Saline lake microbial communities from Rauer Islands, Antarctica - Metagenome Hop E1 #497 | ecosystem: Environmental > Aquatic > Non-marine Saline and Alkaline > Saline | place... | reverse complement strand
GGGGGGGGGGGGGGGAGAGGGTGGGGGGCTGGCGCGTCGGGGCTGGAGGAGGCGGCGAGGGCGGTGGTGGCGGAGGCCCGGGGGGGCGACGAGGAGGACGACGGAGAGGACGATTTGGGCTTGTCCGGGCCCGAGGCGGAGGCGCGGCGGTGCTGGGCAGAGGTGATGAGGCCCGGGGGCGGGGCGGCGGCGTCGAGGACGGCGGCGGCGCGGGCGCGGGCCGCTCGCATGGCGTCCCTCGCCCGCCTCCTGCTCGGCGCCCCGGACCTGGCAGCGGTCGGGGAGGGGGCCGGCGCGGCGGTGCGGGGCATGCAGCCGCGGACGCCCGGGCTGGCAGAGGCGGGGACGTCGGCGCACGGGGCTCTGCTCGAGGTGACGTCGACGCCGCCGCCCGCGTGGTGGCTCGCTGCCGCAGCCGGGGGCCGCCTTGACGTCAGGGCTGCGTCGCTGGGGGTGCCGTGGGGCCGGGAGAGCGGTGCGCGGCCGCAGGGGTGGCCCCGGACGCTGCCGAGCCGGCCCTTCGGGGGTCTGGGGGCCGGCCCTGGCGGCGACGCGGCGGACCCCGGGCCGGCGGACGGCGGGGAGGCGTCAGACTGGTGGCTCACCTACGTGACGTCGACGGGCGGGGTGTCGGCGGGGGCGGGGCAGCGGCGGACGGTGGAGCGGGCGCGGGCCGAGGCCGACGCGGCGGGGGTGGAGCCCGCGGACGCCGCCGGGCGGGTTGGCGAGGCGGCCGCGAGGGCGGCGAGGCCTGTGCTGGAGCCGCTGTCGTCCGCGCTGCCGCCCTCCGCGGCGGTGGCGGGCTGGGCCGGCGGCCGGCCTCGGAGCCGGGGGGCCGGCGCCGACGCCGGCGGGGCGCCCGGGGGGTCTATGCCGGGGGCTGCGTCGCACGGCCTCGAGCCGGCCGGGGCGGGGCTGGCGGGCGCCTGGTCGATCGACGGGTCCCGGGGCGAGGGCCCGAGGGGGTTCGGCGGGGCACGGAGGCGGGGGCCCCGCCTGCCGCCGTCGGTGGTCGGCAGAGCCATGGAGCGGCTCGGCGTGGCTGACCCGTGGACCGACGGCCTGAACGACGCCATCGCGCGGTCGGCGATGCCTGCCGGGGACGGCCCGGGCCGCGCGGCGGGGGCGGCGGGGGCGGAGGCACCTCGGCCGGCGGGCGACGACGACGACGAGGCGGCGGCGGACGCCGAGGCCGACGCCGCCGCCGACGCCGCGACAGCCTCCACCGCCCGGCCGGCCGACGCCGCCGACGTCCTCGCGGCTCTGCAGGACCCGAGCCACCCGCTGAGCCTGCAGAGCGCGCTCCGCGCGGCTCCCGCGACGTCGGCCCCGGAGCTCTCGGGGCCCGGGGCGGCTCTGCCGGTGCCGGTGCTTGAGCGGGGCGCGGCGGCGTTCGGGCCGTCGCACCGGGGCCTGGAGGTGCTCCGGCTGGCGACGCGGATGCCGGCATCGCTGGGGGCGGAGGGGGAGTCGATGGAGGGGAGGGTGATGGCCGCGGTGCGGCAGCTGCGGAGGCAGCGTGCGGAGGCGGAGCAGGAGGCGGAGGCACGGGCGCAGGCGAGGCGCATCGCGGGAAGGGCCCGGGAGGCGGAGGGGAGGCGGAGGGAGGGAGCGGCGGCCGCGGACGAGGGGGCGGAGGGGGCGAGGGACCCGCCGCATCGCTCCTCTCGGGAGGGGCGGGCAGCGGCCGCCCCGTCGGGCCACGCGGCGGCAGTGGCCCTGCCTGAGAGCGCGCTCCAGCGTGTGGCGGGGCCGGACGGGCAGACGATGCTCGTGCTGACGGCAGAACAGCTGCGGGCGATGACGGGCGCCGTGGGTGGCGTCGCGACGCCGCCCCGTGGGGCGCGGGGCCGCCGGGGCGCGTCGCTCCTGGACGTGTCCGCCGACTCCGGGCTGTCCGAGGGGGCGATGGACGTCGGCATGCGGGTGAAGCGGAGCTTCGGGGCGGCGGCAACGCCGTCGGCGCCGCGGGGCAGGGCCCCCCGGTCCCGGTCGCCGCTCGCGAGCCCCGGTCGCAGGGCGCTCCTGAGCAGGGGCGCCGGGGGGTCGGAGTCGCCGCGCGGGGAGGCGGCTCCTTTCTCGGCCGAGGCTCTCGGCCGAGGCCACGACGCGGCGGCGCGGCGGCCGGAGACTGCGCCCCTCGTCACTGGGCCTGCCCGGCTGCGAATGCGTTGATACGGCATGCCGGTGGTGCTGGGAGCGCGTGGCGGCGCGGCGTGGCTACAGGCCCGCCGCTGAGCCAGTCAAGGGTTCGGCCGCAACGATGTGGCTGCAAGTCCGCCGCTGGGCCAGTCACGGCTCCGGCCGCAACGTTACAGCACCAACCGCACTGGCATACACACACATACAAGCGCTTGCACACAACAGCCGTGGGCGGGCTGCGCAGTGGTAGGGCCGGGCTCCCGCAAGGGTAGCGCGGTTCCGCCGGCGGGTGCGTCGTCAAAGCCTGTCCCAACCGGCACCGGCTGCCTGATCGCCGCGTTGAGCCATCCGGCCGGCTTCATGGCCGCGATGAGCTCTGTCAGGCTGGCTGCCTGATCGCCGCGATGAGCCGTCAGACCGGCTTCATGGCCGCGATGAGCTCCGTCTCCGTTGGCACGACCTTCCCCTCGTGCAGAGCTCCCACGTGCCTCACGAGGCTGTCGTAGGTGGCGAAGGAGGACTGGCAGTGGCTGCAGTCCCAGAGGGACTCGAGGTTGTGCACGCTGCGGGCGTGTGCGACCATGTTGGAGCTCGTCCCGAACTTGCGGCTGCATACGGGGCAGCCGAAGGCCCTGATCTTCTCGTGCACGGTCTGCTTGTGGATCTTGAGGTTGGAGGCCGCGCTGAAGGACTGCCCGCAGAGCTCGCAGCGGTGCTCACGGCGCTTCTCGTGCACGGCCCGGACGTGTCGGCGCATGTTGCCGAGCTCGCTAAACTCGCGCCCGCACTGGTCGCAGCGGTGCGCCTTGGTCTTGCGGTGCACCGAGTCGACGTGGCGGCGGAGGTGCCCGGCGTGGACGAACGTCTTGCCGCAGGACTGGCAGACGGCGGTGCGCTGACCCTTGCTGCGCGGACGGGGGGATAGGGGGGGGGCAGGGAGAGAGAGAGAGGCTTGGGGGCTTGCCCGGTGCGGTGCCTGGGCGGCGGCCGGGGGGCGCGCCAAGGCGGGGGGCCGCCTCCGTGTGACTCACTGCTCGACCTTGAGGTGAGCGGAGAGGGCGTCAAAGGTGCCGAGGTCGAGCCCGTCGCAGTGGGGGCAGCACCACATGCCTGCCGTGGCCTTTTCCCTGGGGCGCTTGGCCGCCCGGGCGGTCTTGCCCGGGGCATTGGGAGCCGGGGCCGATGCCGCGAGGGCCTTGCCGCCCTTGCCGCCCTTGCCGCCCTTGCCGCCCTTGCCCCGGCCCTGGCTGGGCGGCTGAGTCTCTGAAAGCAGCGGGGGTGGGGCCATGCCTTCGGCGGCCAGGGCGTCAGTGTCGGACTGCGTCTCAAGGGCCGCGACAGCCGCGGCGGCCGCCACCGCCCCGGCCGCAGCTCGCCTGGGGAGTCGGCCCCGGTACGCCGGTGCGTCCTCCCCCCCGTGTGTGGGGTCCGAGGTCGTCGACAGCCCGGCCGCCACGGCCCCGATGCCTCTGCCGGCCGCCGTCGACGCGGCCGGGGTTCCGTTGAGCGCGATGGCTGCGAATGCGTGGAGGGACTGCTGGTGCTGGGAGGGGGCGCTGGCGGCGCGGATGGGGAGGGAGGGAGGCGCCATGGGGTAGGCGTGGGAGTGAGGGCCGGAGAAAGGCACGAGGGCGGCGCCCCTGGGGTGCGGGGGCACCCAGGCCATGTGAGGTTTGCCGTAGGAGGAGTTGTGGTCGGCAGAGACGGAGGTGGATGCCTGCCCACGGAGCCCACGCTGCCCCCTCGCCGTGTCCGCCCTCGGCGTGGTGTCAAACGCGTCGCTGCTTCCCGCGTAGGAGGCATCTGAGAGCGGTATGATGGCCCCAGCGCCCGCTAGCACGGAGGGGATGGCGACGGGCCGAGAGGGGTGACGTTGGCGGGGCGCAGAGCCCGGGGCGGCGGCGTGCGGCGGCACCGGGGCGCTCGTGCCGACGAGCGGGCTGGCGTGGGGTGAGTGGGCCGAGAAGATGACTGTTGATGGCGGGACGAGGCCGATGGTGGGGGGGTGGAGGTGCGGGGCCGACACCGACAGCGGGGCCGAGCCGTGCGCGGACGTGCTCGCGGGGGGCGCGCCCCACCCCGGCTGCGCGGCACCGGGCCACTGGTGGGTGCCCGTCATGGAGTAGTGAGCGCCTGCGGACAGCGAGGTGTCGCCGCCGGCGCCGCGGTTGGAGGGGGTGAAGCCTGACCCGGGGCGGACGGGGTTGTTCGATGGCGTGGCGGACATGCCGCCGCCGCCGAAGCTCTGATCGCCGGATCGAAGGAGGGACGGGCCCGGCTGGAAGGTCCCGCCGTCGGACCCGTCCCGCTCGGCGCCCTGCGGTGCCGTGGGCCAGCCGGCGTGCGCGGCGGCCCCCTGCGGGGTCCAGGCTGACGGCGAGAGCCCGGCCATGCCGCCTCCGAAATGCACCAGGGCGGCACCGGGGGGTAGCGGCTGGCCCGGGAGGTGTGGGACGATGACGTAGCCGTGGGGGGCGGGCGGCATGCCCATGGGCCCCGAGGCGGGCGGGCCGACGGGCGTGCCGGCATACTCCGAGGACGACACGGGCGGCATTGCCCCGGGGGCGAAGTTCAAGCTGCCCGTGGCAGAGCTGCCGGGGCCAGCCGCCGCCTGGTGGTGCGGCACGCTGTTCCTGTTCCTCCAGCCCGCGGGCTGCCACTGGGGCGCCGCCGCCCTGACCATGAGGTGGGACGAGCCCATCAGGGTGAGGGCGTCCTCCCGGGAGGCCTGGCGCACCGCGTGCGGGGCCTGGTGCGCCGAGCGACCCTGACCCGACGAGACAGACATGCCCCGCGACGTCCCGCCGCCGTTCGGTATGCCCCAGGACGTCTGCTGGTTGAACGAGTCCCCGGGCCCTTCCGCGCCGCTTTCCGCCTCGGATGCGCCGCTCGCCGCGCCCGGGCTGAGGTACCCCGAAGGCCCTTGGAACGACATGCTGTGGGGGTTCTCGATGGAGGCGTGCATGCCGGTCGAGCCCGCTCGCCTCGGCCTCTTGGGTGCCGGGATGGTCGCCATTCCGATCCCGGAGTCCGTACCGCTGAGCAGCCCCATCATCCTCCGCTGATCGTCGCTGTCAGAGCCAAGGAACGCGCTCATGTTCGTTGTGTCCCAGGTGCTCACTGCCGCCGCGGTGGGGACCCACCGCGACATGGGCTGTGACGTTGCGATGGGCGGCTGCCGGTGCACAGGCACCATCCCGTGCGATCGGCCCGCCGGGCGAATGTGCCGCATCCCAAGCGGGTCGGACATGGACGTGCTGGAGGAGCTCACGGCCCCGTCGCCAGGCAAAGAGGGCAAGCCAATCCGCGACGAACCGACATGCCCGCCGCCGCCGCTGCTGAGCGCGGGACGACCGCGCTCGTACGTGCCCGAGCTTCCCGACGTATTTCCACCGACATGACCAAAACTCTGCATCACGGGCGAGGCCGTCCCGGTGCCGTGCGTCCAGCCGCCTGCTCCCGGAGCGCTGAAACCCTGCCCGCCCGGCGCGCCACGCCCTGCTCCGACACTGCCGTGTCCGCTTATGATTGAGGAGAGAGTGACGACTGGCCCGAGTCGGGGGCGGCACGACGGCTTGTGGTTCGTCGTGTGTCGGCAATCAAGACGGGCGCGAGACGACGGCCGCGCAAACTGATCCGAGAGCGTGCCCGAGCTGACCTGCACAGGTGGCTACGCGCTGCTCCGGGACCGCACACCGGACGGCTGCGTGCAAGGCACGAGAGTTACACCTCCTGCGCGGACACCGGCACTCGCTGCGCATCCGTCGCGCCCGAACCAGTCTCGTCACGATGCGGCCAACGTCGACTCTTTGCTCTGCCAACTCACGCTCGGCAGCTTCAGCGACTGCCCGTGCGGGCGTACGGCGTGCTTGGCACCTGCGGTGCGGAGACAGGCCTCCGTGCTGCCGCACAGTCGCGCCGCCATGCGGGCTCTCGCCGGTGCGATTGCGCTCGCGGCGGTGGCAGTCGCCAGCCTGCCCAAGCTGCGCACCGAGGGCGGCCGTTTTGTGGACTCCACCGGCGCCGAGGTGCTGCTGCGCGGCACAAGCTGCAACTACAATGAAGCCGAACCGAAGATGACGGCAGCCCAGATCGCGGTGCTCAAGTCCTTGGGCTGGAACATGGTGAGACTGCAACCTGGTTGCGTCGTACAGCGCAGCCCGGCTGCCCGCCCGCCCGGGGGCCTCTTGGCACGTCCCAGGTGCGGCCAGCCCGATGATCTGTGCGCTCTTTCCCCCGCCGCAGGTCCGTCTCGGCTTCCACTGGCACCTCTACGAGACCTCGCCCGGCAACTGGAACGAGACGTACATCGAGGTCGTCCAGGACGTGGCCACACGCCTGGGCGACGCGGGCATCTACGTGCTGATGGACATGCACCAGGACAACTGGAGCCCGCTGTACTGCGGTGGCCACGGCTTCCCCGCGTTCATCGGGTTCCCAAAGGACGACCCAAAGTACTACCGGGGCGGCGCCGCGGCCTTCCCCTGGCCCGTCGCGAGCCCCACCTACTCGGCATCGCCGCTCTGCGTGCCGAGCCCGAGCAACGCGTCCCACAGCTTCTGCGCCATCGCCGACTGCTCCAACGCCACGAGCTCCCCGCTCGGCTGGGCGTCCACCTACGCCACCGCAGCCCTCGGGTCTTCCGCCCAGCGCCTCTACGACGATGATGGCGGCGTCCTGGGCCTGTTCGAGGCCTTCTGGGCCCGAGTCGCGCGCCGTTTCGCGCCGCTGACAAATGTCGTCGGCTACGGCCTGGTCAACGAGCCGTGGCTCGGCGACGTGTGGGCCGACCCCACCCTGCTCCTCCCGGGGCAGTCGGACCTTCGGAACCTGCAGCCCATGTACGCCCGCCTCGCCGCAGCCATCCGCGCCGCCGACCCGGACACCCCGGTGTGGTTCGAGCCCGCGACGGGCGGGAACATCCTCGACGCCCTCCCCGCCGGGTTCAACGCCACCCCCGACGCGAACTCTGCCCTGGGCTACCACGTGTACTGCCCCTCGCTGCAGGTCGACCTGCCCCACTCCGGGCACCGGAACGAGACCAAGCTGTGGGAGGACCTGGCCGGCTGCCAGGCCATGAACGCCGCCCAGTTCGACGTCCGCGACGCCGACAGGGACAGGCTGGGCGTCCCCGGCGTCCTCACGGAGTTCGGCTCTGTCAGCCAGATGCCGCAAACCGAGGCTCTCCTGCGCTGGACCGTCGCCGAGATGGACAGGCGCCTCAACGGGTGGGCGTACTGGCTCCTCAACCCCTCGACGGACCCGGCGCGCCCCAACTGGGAGCTGCCGGTGCTGCGCCGGCCCTTCCCGCACAGCGTCCCCGGCCGTCTCGTCAGCCTGGACTGGGACACAAACACCACCACGCTACGGGTGGTGTTCGGGTACAGGCCGCCCGCAGGCGACAGCTCGGCGCTCCGTGGCGCCGGGCAGGCCGCGCCTGCCGCCAGCGTGTACGCCCCGCCCGAGGTTTTCGGCGGCTCGGCGCCCTCCTGGACCGTCTCACCCCCGGAGTCCGTCTCCAGCGGGACCCAGGACCCAGCCACGGGCGTGCTCACGCTGCTGCTGGAGCCCACGCTGGCTGCAGGGACCAACGTGACCATCACGCTGCAAGGCTGACCGCCGCCGGCGACGGCGGGCAACCGATGCGTGCGCTTGCGGCCTCTGGGACATTGAAACCTCGCGGGTCTTTGCAAGGGGCGCCGGTGTGCAGGCCCGCAGTCGCGGCTGCCAGAGCGCCGAACAACGGCCTGGGCTGCAACTCCACTCTTGGCTTGCGGTCCACCGCCCAGGCACGCCCGCCCCCAAACCCGCCGCAGCAGGCCATGGACCAAAAACCGCTGGCCAAGCCGCCTCCGGCCAGGGCGAGCGCTGCGGCCGTCGCGGACCCGGTGCCGGCCGAGCCGAGACGCGTGGTCGTTTCTCGGCGACCGCCTGGCGCCGCCGACGATGATGACGAGCTCAGCGACCTCACTATGCGCATCCGTAACGCGCACCTCCCGCTAGCGGCGGCCAAGGCGGCCCACAGGGACCTCCGGCGCCTTGCGAAGCTCCCGGCTGTCGCAATGGAGCGCCACGTTCTTGTGTCCCACCTCGAGGTCATCGCGTCGCTGCCGTGGCTGTGCGTCAGACGGGAGCCTCCTACGCTCGCCGACGCGCGCCGCGTGCTGGACCGGCGGCACGTCGGTCTCGGGGACTGCAAGCGGAGAGTGACGGAGCTCATCGCGACCTCGCGCCTCGCTACCCGGCCGGTAGCGACCGTCCTGCTCCTCGTGTCCCCTCCCGGCATGGGGAAGACGTCCCTCGCCGCGGCGATCGCCGAGGCCACGGGCAGGCCCCTTTGCCGCGTGGCGCTCGGCGGCGTCACCGACCCGGCCGAGCTCCGCGGCCACCGCCGCACGTACGTGGGCGCCATGCCCGGGCGGCTCATCGAGGCCGTCCGCGGGGCGGGGTGCCGCGACCCCGTCGTGCTGCTGGACGAGCTCGACAAGGTGGGGGCCTCATCTGCCGGCCCGGGCGCCTCCTCGGGCGCGGGCTCCGCCCTCCGTTCCGCCGTCACGGCGGTCCTGCTGGAAGCGCTGGACCCGGAGCAGGCCGCCAGCTTTCGGGATGCGTACGTGGCGTCGCCCTTCGACCTCTCCCGCTGTCTCTTCGTGGCCACGGCGAACGACGCGGAGGGCATCCCCGCCCCGCTGCTTGACCGCTGCGAGGTGGTGCGGCTGCCGTCCTACACGCTGTCCGAGAAGGCCGGCATCGCGAGGCGGGCGATGCTGCCGTCACTCCTCGCCGCCCACGGCCTCGCCGCAACGGCGGCGCGGCTCAGCCCCGAGGGAGCCAGGGCCGTGGTCAGGGGGTGGACGCGGGAGGCGGGGGTGCGGGGGCTGCGGAGGGTCCTGGCGGCCCTCTGCCGGAGGCTCGCGACCGACGCGGTGGAGGCGGCGGAGGCAGAGGCGGAGGAGGCAGAGGCCGCGGTGCCGGCGGTGGGGGCGGCGTCGTGCCGCCCCGGCCGCGCCGCCCCCGCGTCGCCCGGGCCGCTCATCCACACGCTGGCAGACGCGGAGGCGCTCCTGGGACCGGCTCCCTTCCCGCTGCCGGCGTCGCACCCCGCCGCCGGGCCCGTCCCGCCCGGCGTCGCCACGGGGCTAGCGTGGACGCGGCTGGGCGGCGAGCGCCTCGACATCGAGGTCGTCCTGCTCCCCGACACCGGGAGGCCGGGAGTGGTGGTCTCGGGGTCGGCGGGGAGGGTGCTGCAGGAATCGGCTGACGCCGCGGCAGCGTGGGTGCGCGCACACTGGCGCGGCGTCGCCAGGCGCTGGCTCGGGGATGAGTCGGCGCCCTGCCCGCTGGACACGCTCGCCGCCCACGTGCACCTGCCGCGCGCAGCAATCAGCAAGGACGGGCCGTCCGCCGGTGTGGCCCTGGTCGCGGCGCTGGTCTCGGCCGCCTGCGGCCGCCCCTTGCTCCCGGGCGTCGCTGCCACGGGGGAGGTCACGCTCACCGGGCGCGTCCTCGCCGTGGGAGGCGTGCGCGACAAGCTCCTCGCCGCGCACGCCCTCGGGCTGCGGACCGTCGTGGTGCCCGCTGCGAACCGGGCCGAGACCTCGAGCCTGCCCGCGGAGGTGCTCGCGGCGGTTGAGCTCATCGAGGTGTCGTCAGTCGACGAGGCCCTCGCCGCCTTGCTCGTGCCCCTGTCGCGACATGCATCGGCAGGCAGGCTGCCAGCTCAGCCTGATACGGCGTGGGCCGCGCGGCAGAGCAAGCTCTGATGGCGCACGGCGAAGGAGCCCGAGCGAGACCCTGAACCAAGGCCAGCTCAGAATGCCATGCGAAACTTGACAATGGAGAAGCAACCTTTCAAAGGCACGGACATGAGCATTGCTGCACCGGGCATTCATACCTTGCTGTGTGGGCCTGTTGGCGGTGCCGCCCGTCGAAACTCTTCGGGCTTACCTCCACCCCAGGCCACAACACCGACTGCATGGCTGATCACGCATGCGCTGCCGTGTGCAACACACTGACACGAACGCTGGAGGTAGTGCAAATGCGGCTTGGCGTAGGCTTTGTGCCTGGGATGGGTGACATGCTCGTTTGTGATGCTGAGGACCGCGCTGCCTTTGCAGGATGCAGTGGGGCCGTGCATCAGAGCAGCCGGAAGCTGGTGGCGTCGCTGGTGGCCCTGACGGCGCATGATGCGCTGACACTACGCGCAGCGCTTACGGGATCAGAGGCGACTGTGGCAAAGGCGCATAGTGGTTCCACGTCGTCGTCGTCATCGTCGTCAGTATTGTCGTCGGGGCACGCCGTCGGTATTGTCATTGGTATCATCGTCGTCGTCGTCGTCGTTGTCGCTGTTGCTCCCATCGCAGCCCGCGGCTGGCGTGGATCGGCTAGTGTGGCAGGCGCTGGCCGGCGCTGTGGCCTGGGGTCGGGTTAGATAAGGTTCGGTTAGGTAGCTCAGTTGCTGCAACTTTCCAGTCGGCCGTGCGCTGGCTCGCGGCGACGACACCAAGCTAGCCACGGCCACTCGTCCGCCGTGCCTGAGCCCCTACCCCGCTGGGGCTTCACCGGCAGCCCTGGACTCGTGCTGACGCCCGCTCTGCGGCCATGGTGGCCTCCTCGATCGCCATTCGCACGGCGTCCAGGCCCGCCGCCGCGGCCGCGCGCCCCTGCCTCCCTGCCGTGGCCGCTGGGTGGAACTGCACCGCCGCCCCGTCCCTCTGCCGCCGCGTGACGACGGGCGGCGGGAGCCAGACGGGGACGCGTGACTCGTGCGGGGCCGGCCTGGGCACGGCGGGGAGGACGCGACGGCGCAGCTCCGGGTCCATGCCGTCGGTGACCCGGGCCGCGGCGGCGGCCGCTGCCTGGAGGATCTCCGCCACCGACTCCCTCGCCTCCTCCACGCGCAGGAGGGTGAAGGCCGCGAGGAGGCGCCTCCGGGGGCCCATGTCCGCGTCGAGGAGCTGCCTCCCGGCCACGGCGCGGAAGGCGGCCCAGCGCGCGACAGCGCCCGTCGCGCGGAGCGACGCGGAAGCCCTCGACGCCGCGGAGCGGAAGACGACTCCGGTGCCGGGGCGGGCCGTCCACAGCAGCGACTGCCGGTGCTCCTGCGACCAGTGCCACGCTGCCTGGATGGCCGCGGCGGCGAGCGTCTTCCTGGTGGTGCGGACCCGTGCCTTGCGGAGCAGAGCCGTGACCTGGTCCTCCGCCGCCCCGTAGGCCATGAAGCGGAGGAGCTCCGAGACGGCGACGGCCGTGCCGAGCAGGGTGGCGAAGGAGCCGAGGACGACGAGGACGCCGCCCAGGGTGGAGCGGGGCGTGAAGCGGCCGCCGAAGCCCACCGTGGTGACGCTGATGACTGTCATGTAGACGGCCTCGGGGAGGGATAGCGGGGAGCAGGACGGCACGGGGGACGACGCGCACGCCAGCGTCTCCGCCGCGTGCAACGCTAGGGAGAGGAAGACCACCACTCCCGTCGTGAGGGCTGAGGTGGCAAGCCACGGCTTTTCCCTGAGCTGCCGCTTGACGAAGAAGGACACCGTGAAGGCCTGGCCGGAGAGGGCCACGATGAGGCGGCCGCTGCCGGTTCCCAGGTCGGAGAGGAGGAAGCCGGCGCGAAGGAGGAGGTGGAGCCGGAGGAGAGCCGGCGCGAGGGCGACGGCGACGTACAGGGAGGGCCCCATGGCGGCCTCGGCCTCGGGCCACGCTCCGACGGGCATGTGGACGCACGCCACGAGCAGCTCCGTCGCGAGGGACGCGGCCACGCCCCACTGGCAGCGGGACCCCGGGGCCGACGCCAGCGCCGCGACTGTGGCCGGAAAGCGCGACGCAGTGTCGCCCGCCCTGTGCTCGGCTCTGCCCCGCGCGGCGTCGACCTCCTCCTGCCCCGCCACCGACTCGCGAAACCGCCGCGCCGTGACCGGAGCCCCGTGGATGACGGAGCGACGCACCGCCCTCGCGGCAGAGCGGCGCTGGAGGAACCGCCGTCGTCGCTCCTTCGCCTCGCCTGCCACGCACCAGCACCCGGGGCAGCGGCGGACGCAGCAGGCCTTAGCGCGCCGGCACGGGCAGCAGGCGGCCGAGGCAGCGGCCCGTCCGATGTCCGCGGCGGCGGCGGCGGGGGCGAAAATGGCAGACGTGGGGCCGGCTTGGCGGCGGACGCGCCGCACCCGGGCGGCAAGGCCGTGCCATAGCCCGGTGAGGAGAAGGAGGAGGAGCGTGACCCCGCTCTGGGCGGCGCGCACGGACCAGGCGGCGCCGATGACGGGGCCGTTGGCGGACACCCCGGCCCGGACTGCCGCTGTCTCGGCGGGGGTCAGGCCGAGGGAGGCGCCGGGGGCGGCGCCGGCGGCCGCCGCCAGGCCCGGCGCCGCGAGCGAGAGCGGCGTCGCTCCCGGGCTCCCGCGCCGCAGCCACCACACGGCGCCCCACAGGCCTGGAGAGGACGCAGCAGCCATGGCAGCCGCCACGGCGGGACCCCCCGATCGGTGTGTCGGCGCGAAACCGCCCCCCGACCCCGGGGCCGGCGCGAACGCCCCAGTAGCGTTGCCATCGGCTCGCAGGGCCAGCAGGGCGGGCCAGCCGCCGCGGGCCGCCCCCAGGGTGACGTCCGCGGCTGCCAGGGCCCTCGCCCGCAGCGCCGCCGACGGCTGCAGTGACTCCGCCAGGGACAGCGCGTCGGCCGCCGACGTCGCCGCCGGCATGCCGAGGGCGACGAGCGCGTGCCGCCACGCGGGGGAGCGGGCGGCGGCCTCGGCACCCCCCACGGACGCGGCGAGGGCCTCGAGGGCGAGGACGGCGGGCGCCGGGACGGAAACGGCGTCCGCCTCAGACCCCGCAAACGAGCTTGCAGGCCACGCCGCGGCCCCGATCGCCGCGTCGGCCGACGCCGGGAAGGCGGTACGGCGAGAAGCTGCCATCTCGGAGGCGAGTGGCATCGTGAAGCCGCCGGCGGTGGACGCTTGCCTGCCCCGGAGCCCGACGAGGCACCCCCGCGGCGACCCCAGCATGATCGCCCACGCGCGCGGCCGCAGGGCCGGGGATCCGGCGTCGGCGGCGCGGTCAGCGATGCCCAGGAGGGCGCTGGCGGTGACCTCGGGGGAGATGGCGCACGGAAACGCCGTGCTGTTGCCTGCCGCGGCGGGAAGGCCCGCGCCGAGCGAGGCGTTGCAGAACACCTCCGGGCTGGTACGGACGGGAGCCGTCCAGTCGGTGTTGCCGGTGATGTTGGGGCCGGATTGCGTCCCGGGGCCGAGCGTGAGGAAGCCGGTGGGCGACGCGGGCAGCGCCCTGGGGGCGTACCGCATGACGCCCTCGATCCCGACGAACGAGACGCCGCTGCGCACAAGCAGGGAGGGGTTTCCCGTCCTGCAGTTCCCGACAAGGAGCTGAGCGGCGGGCTGGGGCAGCCTCACAACGGTGAGCTCAACCTCGAGCACCGCCAGCACGACGCTGACCACCGCCAGGCCGGCCATCACGACTGCATACGACACCGCGCGACGTTCAAGGGATCGCTGCTGGTGGAAGGACTCGGCGGAGAACGCCGCGGCGGTGACGTCGAGGCGCTCGCTGCCCGCCTCGCCCCAAACGGACCCGATTGCCTGCGCCGACACCCGCCGCATGTGGGTCGAGCGCCGCCGCGTGGCGGTTGAGGTCCGCCGCGCGGGCTCATCGGCGCCCATGCCGCGCCGTGTGTGACGGCGGCGCCGGCCGGCGCGCGCTGCCAGGCTTGCGATTTCAGAGGACGAGCTGCCGGCGCACTACAGGTCGGCCTTGCCGGACTATAAGCCCAGCGTCACACGTGAACACGCACGTATCGTCCGGGCAAGGGCGCAAGCATCCCGCGGGCCGGGGTCAGGCGTCGAGCGGTTCCTCCTCTCCAAAGTCCGCGGCATCCGGCGGGGGGGATGGCACCCGCGGGACGGGCGGGGCGGCCTGTGCAAAGGGGTTGTACTCCGCCCCGGAGTCCGGCGACGTGGGCTCCGCGACCCTCCTGGCGGGGGCAGTTGCCCTCCGCTCGACGCCCGGGACGGCATCGGCGGCCGCGGCCGCCTCCTGCGCGCGGGGCGGCGGTGCCGAGTCCGTGGCCCGCCTGCCGGGCGCGGAGGAGGGCGATGCCGGCGCCGGGGCCGCGGCCGGTGGCGCCGCGAGCGCTGAGGAGAGCCTTCGGACACCGGTCTGCGCCAGACCGCGCGCGAATCCGAACATGCGACCGCCCAGTGCGGCGATGGACCCGCCCGACTCGGCCTGCGGCGGGCTCCGCGCCGGGGGGGGCGCCACATCCTGCTTCCCCTTGCCCCGCCGCCTCCTTCGGCCGCCACCGCCGTGCTTGGCCTCCGCCGCGGCCGCCAGCTCTGCCACGATGCGGTCGTCGTCCGGGTGGCTGGGCACGCCCCTCACGATGGTGACGCCGGAACCCTTGCGGTTGTCCCAGATCCGCATTTTCCGCGCCGTCTCGATGACCGTCTCGACGTCGACCATGTGCTCCCCGAACTCCTGCAGAGCCATGAGGGTCCTCGAGAAGTCAAACGCCGGCGGGCCGAGCAGCTTCTTGCGGATGCAGTAGACCATGGCGGCGCACGAGTAGAAGAGGAGAGAGAATCGGACGTTGTCGGCGAGCAGGGTGTCCCACAGCCGCAGGGTGTCCGGGAGCTCGAACTCCCGCGCCAGCAGGGTCGTGAACCTGAGGGGAGGGACGGGACGAGGGATCCGTTGGGGTGGGCGGTGGGCCGCGGGACTCGCGCTCAGAGCGTGGCAGGCATGCACCGACTCGTGTCGACGAGCGGCGCGATGCACAGCGACGACGGCGGCTTCGGCTGGTCGTGCCGCGGCCTCACCAGCGGTACCCGAAGAAGCGCGGGTCGATGCCAAGGCCCTCCAGGTGCGTGTGCATGGCCGGGTCGACGCGGCGGAGGGTTGTGCCGAACTTGACGATGAGGACGTTGATGCCCCCTGCGCGACCGGGGTGGGCGGGTAGTGGGCAGAGCGGGGCGAGGCGTCGCGAGCGGGGGGAAAGGGGGCGCACTGACACACGATGCCGGGGTGTGCGGCGTGAAAGGGCGGCAACGGCTGAGGCGCTCTCTCACCGTTGCTGTTGTCAAGCTTCTTGATGTAGAGGTCCATAGTCTCCGCCATGAGGCTGGAGAACAGGAAGAATGCGAGGGCCTCCCCGCGGCTCACCTCCACGCCCGTGGCCCGACCGGACGCCGACGAGGCGGGCTCGGCCGGCGTCGCCCACTCCTTGCCCCGGGCCTTCGCGGCGACCGCACCGGGGAGGGGCGCGTTGTGGCAGACCCAGAAGATGGGCGCGAGGAGCTCGTTCATACCCTGCACGTACGCTAGGCCGGGGTTGAGGCGGCCGTAGACATAGAGGATGCGGCACATCGCCTCGACGCTGGAGCGGCGCTGGAAGAAGCTCAGGCCGCCGTGCGTCCGCACCACGTCCTTCCGGACGTCCTCGCGAAGGACGTCCTCCGGGTCCCGCGACGCGCGCGCGTACGGCGCCGGGGCGGGGGCCGGGGCAGGGGCGGGAGCGGGGGCGGGGGCGGGGGCCGCCCGGAGGAGCGGATCGAACCCTGCCGGGCGCTGCTCGACGGATCCTGCAGATGCGGGTGCCGCGTCTGGGGACGCGGCGCCGGCCTCGGCGCCGTCGGCCAGGGTTGGCTCCGTGGCTTCGCCCGTCTGCGTCGGCTCCGCGTCACCCGCCGCAGCGGCGCCCTCCGCGTCACCAGCGTGCGCATCAAAGCTTGGCGGGGCCTCCGCACCCGCCGCTGCGGCGCCCTCGACGGCGGCCGAGCCCGCGTCTGGGACCGGCGACACGTCCCCGCTCGTCGCGTCCGCGCTTCCTTCCCCCGCCCCGTCCTGATCCCCCGAATCGGGAGAGTCAGGGGCCTCGCTGTCGCTGGTGGGGGTGCTTGCGGCCTCCTGGGACATGGCCTCGTGCAGGAGCGTCCCGACGGTAGACCCGATCGCCCTGGCGTCCATGAATGGCTTCAGGACGAGGTCGGCTGCGAAGGAAGTGTACTCCGTGTGCTTCATCTCCACCATGTCATCCCATGCCGCGGGGGCGGGAGGTAGCACGCCCAGCAGCACGGCCCAGGCGAGCATGCGCTTGTCCTCCTCGCAGCCTGCGAGCAAATCGCGGAAGCGACCATAACGGTGAGCGAGGGCAGCTCGCGCCGGTTCGCGCGCTCCCGCGGCCCGATGCTGCGCGGGCCGCATCCGCCGGGGGGCGGTCCGCACCTGCAATGACCAGCCGTCGAAGCAGCGGCAGGCTGATCGACTCTCCTTGAAGCAGGTCGTCCCACTGCCGCCGAGCCGGCACTGGCGCCGGGGCCGATGCGGCCATGCGTCCCCTGGCTCCGCTGAATGCGCGCGGGTGTGTGGTGCCGCGAGCGTGGCAGAGTGCCGGGCGTGCGGCAGTTGGCGACAGCGCTCCGGCCAGGGATCACCTTTGCGGCCGCGGGTGCCAACACGCATGGCGCCTCGTGCCGTCACGGTAGGGGTCTCGATTCAGGGCGCAACGCCCACGCACAATGATAGCGTCGCGAGTGTCAGCCAGTCTTGCCATCGGTCGGCTTGCGCTTGCCTTGGCCGCGCGCCCCGCGCTTGCTCCGGCGCCCGGGCCGCCCCGCCGGCGATTCGGGGGCACCACCGGGGGAGAGCGGGGACGAGGTGACGTCGGCGCGCCGGCCCCTCGCCGTGAGCCAGAAACCCGGCGGCGGCTGCGTCCACTTGGCCCCAGGCAGTGAGGCCTTGGGCGGCAGCACTGCCTCGAGCGGGCTGTGCAAGAAGTCGCACCGCTCGCCCCGCGGGCACGCGGCCCTGCTGACGTCCCAGTCCCGGCAGCGGCCGGACTTGTATTTCGGGTTTTCGGTGTTCGCGCCGCCGCGGTACTTGGTCCTGTCCTGCAGGGTATGGGCGCAAACCACGGGGCAGGGCGCGCCGTCCCTGTTGACGGTGCGGACCGAGGCGGCGGCGCGGCCTGACGCGTCCCGGCAGGCGGCCAGCCACTCTTCGGCCGAGGCCAGGAGCCCAGCGCCGTCGGCGGGGGGCAGGGGCGGCCCGGGCGGGCGGGGCGGCGCGGGGACCGACCGTGATGCCGCCGCCCGCGCCGGGCCCGCGACGGCCGTTGCGGCCTCGGCGCCCGCGACGCTCGACCTCCAGCTCTGCAGCCCGAACGGCTCGAACCCCGGCTCTGCCGCGTAGAATGCGAGGGCCAGGCGGTAGGTCGCGAGGAAGAGGCGAGGGAGGCGGCGGGCGAGGAATGGGACCAGGACGGCCTTGGAGGTGCCGCCCATGGGGCCGCGGACGTCGGCGGGCATTTCCAGGAAGTGCGCGGAGCGGTTTCGCACGAGGCGGAGGCAGTCGCGGAGGCACATCGGGTCGTAGAGCCGGTGCGAGGTGCCGCCACTGACAAAGGCGGCCGGGAGCCTGGCCTGCCACCCTCGGGAGTCGAAGACGTCGGCGGCAGAGCCGCGCACGGCGGTCATGACGGGCCCGTCGTCCGGCTCCTGCTGGAGCCGCTCGCTGACGAGCTCGACGAGCGCGAGGCGGGCGTCGTCGGGCCAGAAGAAAGGGTGTGCCAGGGCCTGGATGGCGTCGGGGCGGCGGGCCGGGTCGCGGTCCAGCATGGCCGTGAGGAGGTCGTGGGCCTCGGGCATGACCAGGGCGACGCGGCTGAGGTCGGGGCGCAGGTCGAGGATGCGCGTCTCCCGCCCGATGGGGTCCCCGTACGGGTGCCTTCCGGCGTCGAGCACGTAGTAGAGCACCGAGGCGAGGGACCAGACGTCGACGGCGCGGGTCTTGCGCACGCGGCTCATGGGAGGAGGCGAGGGGGAGG
>Ga0136560_1000620_pt1 | contig 17996 bp, 8 predicted proteins | sample AntRauMeHopE1497_FD_104925 | JGI IMG/M metagenome (GOLD analysis project Ga0136560, IMG submission 104925) | Saline lake microbial communities from Rauer Islands, Antarctica - Metagenome Hop E1 #497 | ecosystem: Environmental > Aquatic > Non-marine Saline and Alkaline > Saline | place... | reverse complement strand
GCTGTCCGCGCCGTGTGCTCCGATCCTGAAGAAGAGGTTGTCGAGGAACGCCTTGTCTGACATGGCCTGGCGTCCTGACTGGGCGCTGTACTGGAGCCACGTCTGCGCATAGGAGAGATTGTGGGGCAAAGTGAAAGGGCAGTTGCGACTCGACCGGTGGTGTTCGGAGCATACCGCATCACTGGGACTATGCACCGCTCTGCAGTTACCGCTTGCATGTTTCGAGGCGTGCTGGCACCAGACGAGTGAGGGTCTTGGCGTAGCCTGCCTGCGCTCTCATAGCTCACACCTCAATGGCGTTGGCCGCCTGCCGCCATCGCAACAGGCGCGCCCGTCGCCGCCAGAGCAGCAGCCGAAGCGCAGCGTCCTTGCTGGCCTCGAGCATGGCTACGTGCGTCTCGGCCAGCGTGTCGGAGCTGCTGCTGTCTGCAAGTGTGATCACCTCCAGGGAGCGGCTCGAGCGCACCGCGTCGCGGAGCTCTTCCAGAGCGGGGTGATGGGCGGCCAAACCCGGGTCGCACCAAGTTTCCAGTCGGAGGTGCTGCAGGCTTCTGCTCTGCCCGACGATGGCGGCCATGCTGGCGAAACCGGACTCCGACAAGGGCCCGCTCACCGTGATGCTGTTCAACCGGCGCGCGAGCGCACAGGGCCCCGCAATGCCGGACAGGAAGCGGTCCATGCAAGCTCCAAACGGCGAGATGGACTTGCAGGTGAAGCAATGGCTCAGCATGAGGCGACGGACCGACGTCGACGCCGCCACAGCAGCCGACAACGTGTCGACGACACCGGCGCCGCCACCGGCTGCGTGCAGGGAGACACTCAGCGCAAGCCGCTCCACGCTACCCGAGGCCAGCCCCGCTGCGAGCAGGCGTGCGCCCGTCAGCTCGCGCGGGAGCTGTGCCAGCGTGAGCCAGCGGAGCCGCGTGCTGGAAGCGAGCGCACGGCCCAGTGCTGCCGCCCCGCTGAGCCGAGGCACGCCCGTCAGGTGCACCTTCACCAGGGGAACCGTGCCGGAAGCAACCGCGTCAAACAGCGCCGCCTGCCCACTGAGCCCGTCCCCCGCGCAGCTCCCGTCCGAGTCCGTGCCCGGGTCGTCGCACATCTCGTCATCATACTCGCGATACTCATTGTCCAGCGTCAGGCTGGTTAGCGACGTGCAGCGACCGAGGTGTGACAGCAGCCCGCCGAACCGTGCGAACTTCTGCTCGGAGCACTCGCTACCAGAGTTTGTCAGCTCCAGCTCACGGAGCCGCCCGGCGCCAGCGATAGCGCTGCCCACAGCGGTCCACGCGGCCGTCGTGCGGAGCAGGCACCGGTCCACCTCCAGTGCCAGAAGCGACGGGTGCCGCCTCAGCGCGTCAGCCAGCGGCTCTTCGCTCGCTCCTCGCGCGGCGAAAATGCCAGTCAGCGTCAGTTCTTCAAGTGCGGGAAGGCGATCCAAGACCTCACCCAGAGCGGCGGGGCAAATACAGCAGCAGTCCGCCTGGATCTCAAGCCGCTTCAGCGATGGGCTGCCCAGTGACGACAGGGTGCCTGCCACGGCTGTTGCCGGCTGCGTGTACACGTCCAGGGATAGCCCGGTCAGACAGGTGCTGCTCCGCACCAGCTCGCCCACGGCAGCCCACGCCTCAGCGCAGCCCTCGTCGGCTGCCCCCATGCCCTGCACCCACAGCCGGCGTAGACCCCACGCTGGGCCGCCGGAGCTCGCCTGCGCTACCGCCTCTGTGAAGTCGGCGGCGTTTCGGGCGGACAGCCGAAACAAGGCCTGGGGCCGGGGCGAAGCAGCAGCGCTCTCCTCGGCAGGCGCGTCCGTGGACGCGGTGCAGGGCTGCGGCGGTGCCGGGCGGTACCCGTCGAGGGTTGGTGGGAGCGACGCCAGCCACGCAAGGCTCTCGTCCGCATGACTGGCCATCGCTGCGTCGCGCTCATCGGGCGAGGCCCCGGCCGGGAGCCGGCCGTCCTTGACTCCCACAAGCAAGGCCACGGTCGAACCGTGACCAGTGTCCGCGCTGCCCAGGCCTCCCACGCAGTCGCCGTCCGACAGCCTCGTGCCGTCGCTCGTCCACAACGGCGCGGTCATCACGGCGGCTGCAACGCGCGGCGATTCCCATGGGTCCCCCTCATCGTGCTTGAAGCACAGGCGCGCGGCCAAGACTGGGGCCGTTGCCAGGATCACCGCCGAAGAGGAGTGACAGCAATTGGAGAGCGGTGCGCTTGGCAGCACGAGCACCCGAGTACGCTTCCGGGCACAGCGCTGTGGGGGAAAGCGAAGGAGCCTACGACGGGCGGCATGGCACGCAGCCGGTCACCGTTCTCGCGTGGGTGGGAGATGCGTGCAGCTTCGTCTCACGTAGCAGGTCCGCGGGGCGTCTGTGCCGTGGTCGTTGTCGCCGCCGCAAGCGCATGCGTGGGGCGTTTGCCCAAGCATCCCTGCCATGTAGACTGCAACGATCTGGCACAATCCTGTTGGCGAATCAAATGATCGCGCTGCCCGGCGTGCCGATCGCGGGCGGCGCAGCTGAGGCGGCGCGAGCAAGCGCTCGGCACCTGGTGCCCAGCGAGCGACCGGCCGCGCTGCTGCCCGCTGGGGCTGACAGCCACAGCTGTATCAAAAAGGCTGGATGTGCTGCTCGCTCCGTGCCGCCGCGCAAGGGGTGGCGGAGCTCACGCGTTCAGCGGGGCGAGCCACCACGTCGTCTGGCCTGCTCCGCGCCCGGGCCCGAGAACCAGAGTGCCCTGTGCCGTTGCGCGGTGCTGTTGTTCGCCCCGTGGGCCGCCCGGGCACACGAGGGGGCAGAGCTTGCCAGGCCGCAATGGTCATTCTATCGATCACGCGCCGCTCACATCACCGCGCACTCGCCCCCGTCCCCCGCCTCGGGCGACACCCAAGGCCCGTCCTCGCCCGCCCCGAACGCGGCCCGCGCCCCCCAGTCGTGCAGCGTCGCCCCGCCGGCGCTCGGGTGCTCGCACCGCTGCGCGCAGTGCGTCGCCGCCGCCACCAGCACCGCCTGCGCCCCAGGGCCCAGCGCCGCGCGGCGCGGACCCGTGGCCCCCGACGCGGCCCGAAACCGCCAGGCGCTCGGCGGCAGGACGACCCCTGACTCCCAGTTACGGGTCCGCAGCTCCGGGCCGGGGGCCCCCCACGCCGCCTGGCTGAAGTTGGCGCTCCCGGCGTAGAGCCAGTCGTCCACGGCAGAGCCCTGCCCGGAAGAACCGGAAGGGGGTGTGCCCAGTCCGGCGCACGACGCCGCGAGCACGACGGCCCTCGCCGCCGCCTCAGGCAGCCGCGGCAGCATCATCTTGGCGTGGGAGTTGCGGAACGGGCCGGCGCCCGGGGTGCGGCAGAGCCGCGCGAGGAGCCGCCGGTTGGACGTCGACTCCCGCCCCTCCATGGTCTTGCGGCGGAGCCACACCTTCCCAGCGCCGTCGGGGTGCCGCATCACCTCGGACCGGCTCGGCCACGCCACCTGCAGGAGTGGCGGTCCCTCGGCCTCCTTGAGCGCCTTGCTGAGGCGGCGGCGCAGAGCCGCGGGCTTGGCTCTGCCGGGGAGGTCCTGGAGGTCGTCGTCGAGACCCGTGCTGCTGGGGACGCCGCGTGACGCGAAGACACAGCGCGCGACGAGCGACGCGGTCAGGCCGCCGAGCGACGAGGTCACCACCTGGAGACGGGTCGAGGCGTCGGCCTCGCCTGGCGGGGGAACCCTGTCGTCTCCCCCGCCGCCCCGCGCCTTGCCAAACGCCTTTGCTGCGCCGTCTGCCCCCGCCTGCCTTCCGAGCCACGCCATGTGCCTGGCACGGCAGACCGCGAGGCGGTTCCAGCCCCGACCGTCCCGCAGCGGGTCCTCGGGCGGGTCCGCCTGCGGCCGGACGGCCTGCGGCCAGCTGGAGCAGAGGTCGGCTGAAGCGGCGGTCAGGTCCACACCGCGGGTCAGGGCGGCCAGGGCGGCCGACGCCGCGCCGCCCCCCCACGAGCGGACAAGCAGACCGAGCTGCCTCCCGAAGTCAGACCCCACCCCACCGTCATCGGCCGGCGCGGACGCCGCTGCCGCTGCCGCTGCTCCTGCTCCTGACAACAACGACCACCCGGCAGGCCCCGCCTCCGTCACCTCCCTCGCCGGGAAGTCCTGCGCCCAGACCACCTGGTGCATCTCCTCCCAGCCGTGCCGAGAAAGGTTCGCCGAGGAGACCACCACTCTAAGGACGGCCGGCCCGAGCGGCGAGGCGGCGAAGCGAGCGATGATGAGCTTCGCGTGCTGCAGGTCCTCCCACTCCTCCCGCCCCACGCGCGTGCGGTGGGACACGCCGATGAAGCGCGTACCTGCGGGCTGCGGGTCCGGCCCCGGGGCGGGGAGGCCGACGGAGCCGAGAGCCGCCGTCGCCGCCTCCCGCCACGCACCCCGCATGTCATCGCGGGTCCCGGGGGAGCCGTCCACCGTCGCAGCGGGCCCCACCACGACGCACGGCGACCCTGGCTGGCAGAGCCTCGTCCAGCGGGACAGCTCTGCCTCCTGCGGCGGGCAGCCGATGCGCTGAAGCGAAGGCTCAGCCATGACCGCGGGGTGGAAGGGTAGGCCGATGCCGCGGTCCAGCTCCATGGAGGAGACCATGAGGCCGGTGAGGGGCGCCGCGTCGCGGGGCCCGAGGCCCGGGCACTCTCGCTCGTGACGGAACAAGCGGTCGCGGAGCATCGAGCCAGTCACGAACAGCGGCGACGACGGGCGGCGCAGCGACCCCGCCGGCACGGCCGAGCCGGCAGGTGTCGCCCCACCCAGCATCCCGTCGGCCATGGCGGCGCAGATGCCGTCGGCGGCGCAGTCCTGCGCCCTGGCGGCCAGAGCACGCCATTCCGCCCGGCCCGGCGGGCTGTCTCCCGCGGTTGGGAAGCAGCCGAGCCCGGAGCCCAGGACTGCCGCAAGGACACGCTGCCCGTCCGTGTCGGGGTCGGCGGCTTCCCTCGGGCGCTGCGCGCGGCGCGGGCTGCCGTCCGAGTCCGACGCAAGGTCGACCACCTCGTCCTGGTCGTCCTGCTCTGGCCGGCCCCGCTTGGCCGCGCCAGCAGCTGCCATGGGTCGCGCCGAGAGACGCAGGGCCGCAGTGTGCGAGGGCTCGCGGCAAGCCGCCGGGGCGGGGCTCTGTCCGCGCCGCGGCCGGCCCTCGTGCGTCCGGCGCGCGCGGCACACCCCGGCGGCAGGCGGACGCACCACTGCCGACCCACAAGCACGCGGGTAGCGTCCAAGCGCGGATATGGCGGCTTCCTTCGACGCGGCGCTGTCCAACCCCGCCGTTGTGCTTGACAACGGCGGAGGCATGCTGCGCGCCGGCTTTGCGGGGCAGGAGAAGCCCGGGGTGGAGATCCAGTGCCTCGTCGGTAGGCCCAAGCACGAGAGGCTTATGATGGACTCGGACCTGTCCGGTGACGTGTGAGTACGCGCAGCAGGGACGGGCCGGCAGCCCGTGTCCGCGCCGCGCTCGCCCGTCCACCGCCACTGCGCCCCGCGTGGTTGCCCCTCGCCTCGCGCAGCTTCGTGGGCGACAAGGTTGCGAAGCACCGGGGGGTGCTTCGGCTCTCCCGGCCGATCCGGGCCGGCGTGGTCGAGAGCTGGGACGACCTGATGACCGTGTGGACGGCGGCGGTGACCGACAAGGAAGCTGGCCTCGGCGTGCGGTTCCAGGACCACCCGCTGCTGGTGACGGAGCCGGCGCTGAACCCGGCGTCGCAGCGGGAGGCGCTTGCAACGCACGCGTTCGAGACGCTCGGCGTGCCGGCCCTTTTCGTGTCGCCACAGGCCACCCTGCCGCTGTACGCGGCCGGGCGCACCACGGGCGTGGTCGTTGACGTGGGTCACGGGGTGACCCAGGTCGTTCCGGTGTACGAGGGCATGGCGCTATCGCATGCCGTGGTGCGCTCTGACGTTGCTGGTGACGCCGTCACCGCGCGGCTCCACCACCTCCTCCGCTCCGCGGGTCTCGTCCTCGACGGCTCCTCGGGCATGGAGGTCGTCCGGGAGCTCAAGGAGGCGGTGTGCCACGTTGCAGCCGACCCCAAGGCGGCCGAGGCCGAGGCCGCCGCCCGCGCCGCTGCCCCCGCGTCGTCGTCCGGAGACTCGGGCCCGACGTACCGCCTCCCCGACGGAAGGGTCTTCGCCGTGGGGCCGGAGGCGTTCCGCGCGCCGGAGCTGCTCTTCCGCCCGACCACCGCCGGCATTGACAGCCCCGGGCTGCACGAGGCGTTGGCCGGCGCGGTGTTCCGGTGCGACGTGGAGCTCAGGCGGGAGCTCTGGGGCTCCGTCGTCCTGGCGGGCGGCTCCACGCAGCTCCCTGGTCTGGGGAGGAGGCTGCTCTCCGAGTCGCGGGGCCTCGCTCCGAGGGGGACCAAGGTCCGCATCGCGGCTCCGGCGAACCGCGGGCGGCTCTGCTGGGACGGAGGGTCGATCCTTGCGAGCCTGGCGACGTTCCGCCGCCTGGTCATCACCAAGCGGCAGTGGGAGGAGGAGGGCGCGTCGGTCGTGCACCGGTCTGCCATCTGACGGAGTCGCGGCGCCAAGGCCGGTTCGGACAGGATTGCGCGATTGCGTGATGCCGGGGACGGATGGGGCAACCCGCGCGGCCGGTCGTGTGCTGCGAAGCGCCGCCTCGTTGGCGAATCGGCGGAAACGCGATGACTGCCAGTCCCCGCTGCTGCGCTGCAGCCCGGGCGATGCTATCACTCATGTGCGTGGAAGCGGAGCATACCGCCTGCCCTCAGCGCTCGAAAGCAGCCGCTCAAGACCAGCGAAAGGCCCCGCGGCCAAAGGTCGTGGCACAGCCGAGCCATCGGGCCGCGATCGCCCGAGGATGCAGGACTGCTCGCGCACCAGCTGCAAGCACTCCCGTGCCGCGCAGCACTGAGCTGACCTGACCCGCGAGCGCCCGCCTCCGGGCCGCGGACACTCCGCTCACGGCAGCCGCCGGGAGCGGCGCCACCGGATGAGCCTGCCCTGCCGGCCCCAGCGCAGCAGGCGGGCCGCGCGCCTGGCCTCCAGGGCCATCGCGGTGCGTGCCACGGGCCCGCCGTCCCAGTCTGACGTCGAGTGCAGCTCTATGCGGGCGAGGGAAAGATCGCAGCGCACATGCTCTCGGCAGCGCCCAGGGACTCGGCGTTGCCGGGGCCCGTCACCACCAGGCAGAGCTCCTCGATCCCCGGGCTCTGTCGCACCAGCGACTCGATCGCGGAGCAGAGCCCGCCGCCGAGCCTGCCGGCTGTCACGGCGAGGCGGCGCAGCGACGGCCGCTCTGCTGCGGCCAGCCCTGCGAGGATCGCGCACGCACCAGCGGCAGCGGCACCCGCCGAGATCGGCGACACGACCCCGACGCGCCGGAGGTCCGGCAGGAGCGAGAGCGCCGCAGCGACGGCGGCCACGGCTGCGGCGGGGCCCGCACGGTCCGCCCCGCGCGGCGTTGCAGGGCCGCACAGGCTCAGCGAGGTGAGTGAGGTGGCACCTCAGAGCGCCTGGGCCAGCAGCCGGGGCCCGTCGCCGGACACCGGCACCTCTTGCAGGTCGAGGCTGCGGAGCGGGCAGCCGCCGGGTTCCAGCAGAGCCGATCGCAGAGCCGGCCAGAACGTCTCCGGGGTGCCCCTGGCGAGTCTCAGGCTTGTGAGCGGGACGTATCCGCGCCTGACACCGGCGAGAAGGGCTGCGACTCCGTCACCGGGACCGGCTCTCGGCAGCGACACGTCTAGCGACGTGAGCGACGCCGGCGAGAGCGACGCCGCGGCCGCCAGCGCCCCGTGCGCCGAGTCGACACCCTCCTGCTCAGGCACGTGCATGGGTCCCGGAACGGGAGCGAGCCGCCGCAAGCTCGCGCAAGCGGCAACCCCCCTCCCCAGGCCTTCCCGCGCCGCGGCCTCGGACAGTCCCACCCGCTCGGTCGTCAGGGAACTGAGCGATGTGCTGCTGCCCACAGCCTCGCCGAGCGGCACGGCGCCGGGCGCATCGGCGAGCGAGGCCCTCGAGACACGGAGGTCCGTGAGACACGACGTGGACGCCTTGAGCGGGGGCGGGGGTGGTCAGCTGTCGGGCACACGGTCCGAAGCGGCGCGGAGGCGGCGGCAGTGGTTGGGGGGCTGCTTGAGGCCGGGGCCGCGGCGGCGGCCGCGTGGCGGTGGGACGTCGTTAGGGTGCTGCTCTGCTCGGGCCGGTGCGGCGCTGAGGCGGTGTCCGAGCTCGTCAGGCCACAACGCGGGGCCCTGGTCCTGGCCGCGCGGAGCCGGGACATCCGGGCCGTGCGAGCGCTGCTGGACGCGGGGGGCGATGCCACGAGCTGCCTGAGCACCAGGCAGACGCCCCTCGCCGCGGCGGCGGCCCCAGGGGACCGTGCCATCGTCGACCTGCTGCTGGGGGCTGGCCGGTGCGGGGACGTCGGCGCGGCGGACTTTGCGGGACGGACGGCGCTGATGCGTGCTGCGAGCAAAGGCCACGCCGACGTCATCGCCCGGCTGCTGCAGGCCGGAGCGGACGGGGAGGCGAGGGACAAGGACCGCAGCACAGCCCCGATGGAAGCCGCGCTGCTGCAGCGGGGCAACGCTGTCCGCACGCTCCTGCGGTCGGGCCGGTGCGGCGATGTCAACAGTACCAACTGGGCTGAGAGGACGGCGCCGCACCATGCGGCGGCAGTCGGTGACGTGGCGATCCTCACACGGCTCCTAAGCGCCGGCACGGACCCGAGCGCCGCAGACGTCGAGGGCTCGACCTCGCTCGCCGAGGCCGCGTGCCGCGGTTCCACGGCTGCGGTCGTGCGGCTGCTCGAGACGGGGCGGTGCATGGACGTCGATGCGACGCACTGGCAGGGCCGGACGGCGCTTCACAACGATGCGTCCGTCGGCTCGCGGGAGGTAGCCCGGGCGCTCCTGGCGGCCGGGGCGGACCCCGGAATCGCCGACGAGGACGGATGCACGGTGCTGATGCTCGCGGCAGAAGGGAGGGTGTCGCTGGTCGAGCTCCTGCTTGCCTCTGGGCGGGAGCTGCGAATCAACGCCGGGAGCCGGAGGGCGCGGTCCGACCGGACCATCGCCGCGACAGGTATGAGCAGCGTCTGCAACGTGGCCGCCCTCCTGGCGGCAGGGGCGGATACCTTGCTCCGCGACCGCAGCGGCGAGACCACGCTGACGTCGGCGATGCATCGCATGAATCTGGCGGCTGCAGAGCTGTTCGTGGAGCACACCGACGACGTGGGGTCGAGCTCCAGGCCGGTAGACCGGGCGATGATGGAAGCTTCGCTCATGAGCGCCGTGTCGGCCTTCAAGCACATGCCGCGGTCCGAAGGCGGCCTGCAGCGCAAGAGGGTCGTCCGCGTCGTCCAGGGCCTGCTCTACCGAGAAGCGGACCCGCGCAGGACTCTCGAGCTGTGCCGCCAGGTCGGTGCGTCCTCGCTGCCACGGGAGGCCCATTCCCTCGTGAGCAGAGCGGCGTCAAAGGGGCCCGATGCAGTGTGCTCGTCGGACCGGTGGCACCGCAGGCGGCCCCTGGTCATGTGGGGCCGAGGGCTTGTCGGCTGCAGGGGCGCTGCCGCCGATCTGGCACTCGAACCGGAGTGACTTGTGTGTGACGGGGGCGGGCGCACGGTGCGACCGCAGCGCTGCTCCGGCTGTGAGCGGGGTTGTTCGCCGCCTTTCCGCCACTTGGCCCGCTCAGGCTTACGCAGCCACGGTTTGGCTGCCGTCTAGCATCGCTTTGCCAAAAGCGCATGTCACGTGAGCACAGTCAATCATTCACGCACTGCTGTCGTAGCACAGTCCTTGCCTCCACGCCATGAGCTGGTAGCGACGCCTCCAGCACAGGGAGCGAGCGGCAGCGGCATGGCTTGCCCGGGCCATCACCTCGCTCGTCTCCACCAACTCCGGACGCCCATCCACTGTCAAGTAGCTATGCTCAAGCGACCGGCTATTCATCACGGCAGCTCGGAGCTCCGCCAGCCCGGGGTCAGCTGCTGTCACGTCCCTTAAGCCACCCACATGCAGAGACAGCCTCGTGAGGGTCGAGCTGTTCCGGACAATCGACGCCACTTGCCCAAATGTCGGGCCGGACATGTCTCCTGCCAGGGCCAGGCTCTGCAGCCCGGCTGGTCCTGGCGTAGCCAGGCCGCGTGCGAACTGAAGCAAGCTGCACCACGGCCGCGAGCAGCCGGTGTACGAGATGCCTTGCGTCACACCGAGCGACCGAAGTGATGTCATCTGCGCCACGCCCGCTGACAGCACATCATGGGCGGCTGTTACCTGGTATGTCGGAACCCCGAGGCTGAGCTCGCTCAGTGAGCTAGCGATGAGCCCGTCGGCAAGGCAACGAGCCGTTGCGCCGTCGGGAGGAAGGTCATCGAGCGACAGCGCTCGCATCCGTGTGCCGGACGCAAGCGCGCCGCCCAGCGCCTCCCATCCTCCCGTGCTGAGGCAGCCGCTGAGACGTGCCACAGCCAGCGGCACGGTGCCGGCTGCCACGGCTCGGAAGAAGGCGATCTCGCCATCGTACCTTTCCGGCGCATCGTCGTCGTCGTCGCCCCAGTCCCAGCTGTCTTCGTCGATGATCTGGTCCTCGTACTCCTTGAACGTGTGGCACAGTTCCAGGAATGTGAGCGAGGTGCAGCTCGCCAGCTCACCAAGCAGGCCCGAGAACGTCGGGAGCCGGTCCAGGTGCCCCTCGGGGATGCCGTCGTACTGGACGGCTAGCGATGTGATCCTTCCCGCGATGGCCACCGAGCGGCCGACTGCCGTCCATCCGGCCGTGGTGAAGGCAATTTGTGGCAGGCACAGCGTCCGTAGCGAGCGGTGCCGCTCCAGAGCTGGGGTAAAGTCTCCGGCGTTGATGTCCTTGAACACTCGCTCTTGCGAGCAGTCCAGGCTGGAGAGGGCGGGCAGGCGGTCGAGGAGCGCTCCCACCATAGCAGGCCGCATGCACGGGAGGGAGGCAAGCTCCAGCGTCTCCAGCCATGCGCTCTCCAGCGAAGAGGTGAGCCGCGTCAGCTGAGGCTCGGAGCACGCCGGAGCGTCCACCCCGAGCGCCCTGAGGCCCGGGCTACACCTCGCAAGCTCAAGGACGGCACTGACCGGCGCTCCATCGCTTGCGCTCAGCAGGTCGCCGACGCTGAGCTTGCTGATGGCGGCCGCAGCATCGCCTGACGTGATCCGCTGTACCCTGGTCACGAACTCGGCTGCCGTCCGATAGCTGAGATCAAACGACACTGGTACGGGACCCGGACCGGGATCGCGCGGGAGCGGCTCGGGGGCCATGGCGGCAGCGTCGTGCCCTTGGTCACCGGCTGCCGGGGCCGTGCCGGCGTGTGCTTCTCGCTGCTCCGTGGGGGCATCGGGGCTGGTTCCGGGGCCTGCTGCGATGTCCCCTGGCGTCACAGCCGCTGAAGCAGGCTTTGAATCGCACGACATGACGTCGCTACGCGTCTGGGCCAGCGGAAGCCCGCACTCCTGCGATGGGGGTGTCGCAGCAATCGCACCGCAACAGGAGTGGTGGCGGCTGGGCTGGAGCACGACCCTGCACCAGACGAGCACCGGAGCGACCCTGTGCCTGGATGTGGGTCCACAGCCCGTCTCAGTGTCTCACGCGGCTTGGTCCCGAGGCGGGAACTGACGAATCGCTGTGAGAGCTCCCACAAGCCTGCGATGCCATGGTCGCTGCACGCCCTGCACTCCCAGAGGCTGCGAGGCAGAGTATGGCTTTGAGCGTGGCGGGTAGGACCAGGCCCGGGAAGCACCAGCTTCTGCGTGGCAGCGACGGCAACATCTGGAAAACTCCAGCGGCACCGCGCCGGGCGCCGGGCCGGAGCGGCAAACACCCCCGGCCTCAGCTTGCCTTGACACGCACGCCCTTGCAGCAGCGCGATGGTCGAGCGGGGCGCCACTCCCAGCCGGATCCCAGGGCTGCCATTCACTCCCCCGAGCCTAGCTTCTCTCCTTCTCTGCGCACGCGACGGAGCGTGCGCTTCCGGGCCGCCTCTCTCACTGCGGAAGGGACTCTGATCGTCAGAGGCCGGCGTCGTGAGTGCCGTTGCCTGCCGTCGGTGTTGGCAAACAGAGCCTTGCCCCCGGTCCGTCTGCCGGGCACCCTGCGCGGAGCCCTCGCGCGAGCATCCGGCCCCGGCGTGATCGCGGTGCAGAGATGCAAAATGTCGTCGTCCTGGCCGACAGGCGGACCCGGGCGGACCCGGCCGAGGGCTGCGGTGCTGTCTCGGACGTGGTGCTGGACCAGGCCCGAGGACAGGCGTGCCTCCTGACGGAGCGCGGCCACGTGTCCGGCGTTCCCCTGGGCGGCGGAGCTGTGGCGTGGCGCGCGTCCCTGCCGTCGGCGTCCGGGCCGTGGCGTCACGCGTTCGTGCTCGAGGCGCAGGAGCGGTTCCTCTTCCTCGCGGCGACCGGCGAGATTGCGACGGCCGACACGGCTGAACTCGCAGCCACTGCGCCTGGAGCCGCAGCAGAGTGTGCCTCGGTCGGCACGATCAGCGGCGGCATCGCTGGTGCGGCGCTGACGGCGGACGGGAACGTGCTGCTCCTCGCAACGCGCGCCGGCGGCCTTCTCGCCCTGACCACGTCGTCGTGGGCTGTGCTAGCTGAAGTGTCTGCCCCCGAGGCACCGGCAAATGGGTCCCCGTGCCACGTGGCGTGGCGGCCCGACGGGGCGTTTGCGGCGACGCTTCAGCTCGACGCCTCGGCCGGGGCGGCCGCCGAGGCCGCGGCACCGGGCCTTACGGCGGCGCTCGGCGGCGGTGCTGCCGCCGAGGCGGCCGCGTGGGCCGCGGCGGGGGCGTCTGCGGCTCGCACTTTCGAGCCGCTGCCCTCAGTCAACGACGACGACGGAATCAGCGGCAAGGACGGCAAGGGCGGCGGCTGGCGGGGTGTGCTCTCGGCCGTGGCGGCCTCCGCCCTCGGCCCTGACGCCGACGACGATGGTGATGACGACGACGAGGAGGCCGGGGAGGCGCCGGGGCGGGGCGGCGGGGCGGCCGCCGCCGGCGTGTCGGGCGAGGGGGCGTCTGACCACACCGGCTCTCGCTTCGTCCGCCCCGAGCCCGCCAAGCGCCCAGCCGAGGCTGCGGCCGCGCCCTCCTCCTCGCCCCTCGGCGGCTGCCTGCGCGTCTGGACGCAGTCGCTGTCCCTTCACGGCACGGGCAGGCACGAGACGGGGGCCCCCCTGCAGTCGGTGCACCTGGGGGGCCCCCCGGGGGGCCCCGCGCGGGCGAGGGGGGGGGCCCTCGCCGGGTCGGCCCACCCCCGGCTGCCGACGTCGGCCGCCCCCCTCGGGTCGCGGTGCCTCGCCTGGCACCCCACGGGAGCGCTTGTCGCCGTCGGGCGCTCGGGCGGGGCCGTCGGCGGCAGCGGCGCCGCCGCCGCGCCCCCGCCCGACGGGGGGCGCGAAACCGCCCCCCACGACGCGTGGGTGCAGATCGTCGAGCGAAACGGACTCGCGCACGGCGGCTTCCCCCTGACCGGCTCTGCCGGTGACGGCTCTGCCGGGGGGTCCGGCCGTCGCGTGACGCACATCGGCTGGAGCCCCGACGGCTCTGCGCTGGCGGTGGTGACGGGTCCCCCCGAGGCCGGGGCTGGCGCGGTGGCCGGAGCTGGCGCGTGGTCCGTGCTGCAGCTGTGGCGTCTCGGCAGCGGCCACTGGCGGCTCTGCCTGGAGCGCCGGTTCGGCGGGCAGAGCCGATCGGAGGACGTCGGCGGCCCGGGCTCTGCCGGGGGGGAGCGCGTCGCGGCGATGGCGTGGGACGGGGAGCGGTCGGGCGGAGGCCGCCTCGTCCTCGCCACGGAGCGGCTCTGCCGGGGCGGGGCGGGGGAGTGGTGGTCCCCGTCGGAGTCGGTTGTGCTGGAGCTGGGCTGGGGGCCGAGCGTCGGGCGCGGCGCGTCGGCGCCCGCCGCCGTTGTCGACGGCCGGAGAGTGTTGGTCACGCCGGTGTCGGGGGGCTGGCCGCTCGTGCCTCCCCCGCGGTCGTGGGGCCGGGTCGGCTGCCCCGCGGCGGTTTCGTGCGTCGCCTGGTGTCCGCTCGGCGCTGCCTCCTCCGGCCCCCCCGCCCATCGCGACGGCGAGTCGCGTCTCGCCTGCCTGCTGAGCGACGCGCGTCGCTCCCTCGTCGTCGCCGCCGCGAGGCCCAGGCGGGCGGCCGAGGCCGCCGCTCGCCGCGGAGCGACGCTGGGGGACGGCGAAACCGCCGAGGACGCCTCCCCCGCCTCGTCGTTCGGCGTGGCCGGCGCCGGCGCATCGTTCGGCCGGGTCGTGCCGGCTCTCTGCGGCAGGGTGTCGCTGCTGCCTGCGCTGCGCCGGGCGGGCGTGAGCGACGAGGCGTCGCTCAGGGGCCTTGTGTGGCTCCCGGGCTCTGCAGGCGACGGCGAAACCGCGGCACGGTTCGCCGCCGTCGCGGCAGAGCCCTCGGCGGACGACGTCGTCCTCCTGATCACCGTCACGGGCCCGGCGGCCCTGCCGGGGGCGGCGGCCGGCTCTGCCGGCGCAGTGACGGTCTCGGTCTGCGACCTTCCCGCTGGCGAGGGGGCGGCTCTGCCGGGGGCGGGGGCCGGCGGTGCGAGCGTGTGCGCGCTGACGTCAGCGCTCGCCCCCGGGGAGGGGGCCGGGAGTGACGGTCCCTCGGGGTGGCGCCGCGGGGCTCTGCTCCTGGCGCAGACGTCGGACGGGCGGGTGTGGGGCCTCCGGCAGAGCCCGCGGTCCGGGTCGCTGGAGCGCGTTGAGGGGGGCGCGGTCGCCGAGCTGCCGGCCGCGTGCTCGGAGCTGCTGGTGGTGGTCTCGGCGGAACGTTCCGCCGGCGGGGCGTGGCGCGACCCAGCGGTGCTGGTGGGCCTCGAGGCCCCGCCGGCCCCGCGGCGGCTGTGGGCGGGAGCCGGCCTCGTCTGCCGCGCCGCGTCCTCGGCGGCCCTGATGACCGGCGGCGCCGCCGGCGGGGGGACCAACACTCCGCCGGCGGGGCCGCTGCTGTACACGGCGCCTCGGCCGGCCCCGGCGTCGGGAACCGTCCTCTGCGCCGTCAGCGCCCGGACGCTGCTCCTCACCGCCAGGCACGCCGCAGCGGTTTCGCCGGCGGCAGAGCTCGAGGCGGAGCTCGCGACGTCGGCGCGGTGGGACTCGCTGGCACAGAGAGCCGTTGAGGCGGGGTCGGTGGTGGTGTCGGGCGACGCCCCGGCCGCGCGCGGAGTCGTCGAGACGACCCGAGGCAGCCTGGAGACCATCACTCCCCGGGTCCTGGCGGCCGCCCGCGCCCGGGCCCTGCTCGACGCCGGCCGGTGGGCCGACGCCCTGTCCTGGTGCCGGGCCCGCCGCGTGGACCTCAACGTCCTCGTCGACCACTCTCCCGGCGGTTTCGCGAGGCCGGGGGCGGCGGAGCGCGCGGCCAGGGACGTCGCCGACGGCTCTGCCTGGGAGTCGCTCCTCGCGTCGATCGACGAGGGGTCGACGTCCGAACGGCTCTACCCGCGTCGCCCCGGGTCGACGTCGGCGTCGCGGGGTCCGGAGTGGGGGGGGGACGCGCGGCTATGGTACCAGCGGCCGTGCCTGGGAGCGGCGGCGGTGGCGGGAGGCGTCTCGGGCGCGACGCCGGCAGAGCGACGGGAGGCGTCGCTCCGCGCCGTGGCAGAGCCCTGGGCGGCTCTGCCGTCGCACCGCCGGCGTCCCCCCGACGCGCCCTTCGGGTGGGCCGACTGCAAGCGCAACCGCGTCGCTCACCGGGTCCGCGTGGCTCTGCTCCGGGCGTGGCCGGCTCTGCCGGCGGCGCTGGTCGGGTCCCTGCCCGCGCCGGCGGGGCCCGGGGCGGACGCCTGCCGCCGGGCGGGCGCCCTCCGGGCTCTGCTCGCCACCCTCGCCCTGCAGAGACCGCCACTCCTGGACCCCGCGCTCGCGGTGGTACGGGTCATCGCCGGGCGGGAGGAGGCACGCCCGGGGACCACCACTCTCGGCCTGACCGTGACGTCGGCGCTGTCGTATCTCAGCCGCCTGACCCCGTCAGGCCTCCTCGCCGACGCAGCGCTCGGCAGGTACGACGCTCCCCTCGCCGCAGCCGTGGCCGCCGCGGCGGACGAGGACCCGCAGGAGTACGGGCCCCGCCTGAACCGGCTCCAGAGACTCGCCGCCCTCGCCCGGCAGAGCCGCGGCGGCGGCGAGAGCAAGGAGCAGGGCGCCGGGGCGGGGCGCGAAACCGCGGGGCTGGTCGCTGCCATGGCCTCGGCTCGCCTCCGCCTCGCTGTCGACGTCAGGCTGCGCCGCTGGGGAAGAGTGGTCGCGTCGCTCGCCACCCTCGCGATGCTGGGGGCCCCCGAGGACCACCACTCCCCCGGCACGGGCGGCGGGCCGGCAGTCGTGCCCCTCGGCCCCGCCTCCGCCGCGGTTTCGCCGCCCCCGGCCCTGCTCCTCCACGCGACACCCCCCGCCGTCACGGCAGCGCCCCCCGCCGGCGCGGCCGCGCTCCCACGGCCCCCCGCCCCCGGCTCTGCCACAGGCACCAGCAGAGCCGACGCCGTGATGGCGGCGCTCGCCGCGGCCACCGGCAGAGCCGCGCCTCCGCCCTCCGGCCCGGGCGTCGACGTCGTCTCCGACGTCGCCGCCTCTGCGGCCGAGGCGTGGGCCGTGGTGTCCCGCGCTGCGGGGGACGCGCCGCCCGGCCGTCGTGACGGCGGCGGTGACGGCGTCGGCGGGTCCGACGCCGACGCCGAGACGGCGGCGGAGCGACGCCTCGTCTCTCGCCCCTGGGCGTCGCTCTTCGCCGTGGCGGCAGAGCACGGCCTGTGGGCGGAGGCCGCGGCGGCGCTGGAGGGACCGCCGGGCGGCGAAACCGCGGCGACGGACGCGGGGTCGGAGGTGTCGCCCCGGGGCTGCGAAACCGCCGCGGCGGAATGCCGGGCGCGGCAGGGGCTCGACGTCGGGCGGTGCGCCGAGGCCCTGTCGTCGCTGGAGGCGCAGGGGGGCGCGGCCGCGGCGGACGCCCGGTGGGCGCGGTTCACGGCCGGGCGGGCCGTCCGTCGCGCCGCCGCCGCCGTCGCGATGGCGACGTCGCCCGCCACGGCCGGGTCGGCCCTGCCGGCAGAGCTGTCGGACGACGTCGTGGACGTCGGCATGGGGGAGGAGGAGGCGTCGTCACGGCGGGTCGACGTCGCCGCCCCGCCCGAGACGGACGGTCGGACGCGGTCGGAGCGACACCGTCAGAAGCGGAGGAGGCGGGGGGGAAGGCAGGGCGGGGTGTCGGAGGACGCGGCGGCGGGGGGGGTCGCGCCGTCGGCGGAGTCGAGGGCGGGTGGCGCCGGGGGCGGTCTGACGAGTGTTGGTCTCTGGCGGAAGGGCCCCCTGTGGCACCGCGACGCGCACCTGGTGCGTGCGTGGCTGTGGCGGCTCCTGGAGGCGGAGGGGTCGTCGGCTCTCGAGTGGACGGGGGGCGCGGCCGAGGCGGCGGCGTCGGACGAGGCGGCCAGCGGCGGCGCCCGGCGGCGCTGGCTCGCGGCCGGGGCGGCGCGCGGCTCTGCCGCGGTTTCGGCCGCGCTGCGGTCGGCGGGGGCGGGGGGGGCGTCGCGGACTGGCGGGTGGGGGGCGGCGGAGGCGGCGGGGTGCGCGGTTTCGCTGCTGCTGTCGTGCGGGGCGGCGCGGGGGTCGGCGGCGGCGGCCGGGGTCGCGTCGTCGCTGGTGACGCGACTCGGCCCGATGCCGCTGCTGTCGTGCGCGTCGCTCGGCCGGGCGGGGCCGGGGGAGGCAGCGTCGCTCCTGCGGGCGGCGGCGGGACGGCTCATCGCGGCGGACGACTCCGGGACGACCAACACTCTGGCCCGGCTGCGGGAGGCGCCTCGGCCGGACGACGGCCTGCGGAGGGCGGGGCTCCTGGGGCCCGCCGCGGGAGTGTTGGTCCTCGCCGCGCTGGAGGCTTGGGGCCGTGGCGTCGCGGGGCGGGGCGGGGCGGCGGCCGCGGAGGCCAGGCGTCTCGTCGCCCTCGCCGGCTCTGCCGCGGCGCCGACGTCGGCGCCGTCACGG
>Ga0136560_1000619_pt1 | contig 18006 bp, 14 predicted proteins | sample AntRauMeHopE1497_FD_104925 | JGI IMG/M metagenome (GOLD analysis project Ga0136560, IMG submission 104925) | Saline lake microbial communities from Rauer Islands, Antarctica - Metagenome Hop E1 #497 | ecosystem: Environmental > Aquatic > Non-marine Saline and Alkaline > Saline | place... | reverse complement strand
GTAGCTACGGCTATGCTTCGCCATCGCTACGGCTCGCCCACAGCTTTCGCTGTGTCGTGCCTAGGCAAAGAAAAAAATAAAATTGTCAAAATTTTCGGGTTTTCATTAAGCATGAGTATACTTAAGTTAGTCTAAATCGCTGATAGACTATTATCTCGGAATTTAGACTGGTTTAATACCCTTATGAGGTATCACAAAATGTGATACCCAAAATATTATAATAGAAAATATTTTGTCGTCAATAGCCTATCCTAGAAAATATTTCACATAAAGTGAGGCGCTAATCGACCTTGTTTTCAATCATGGTATCTGAAAGTAGGTTTAAACTATCCTCACGTGAAACTACTCTTTCTTCGTGATAATTATTAATGTGGGTGTGTACATCTATAATCATGTATGCTTTAATCTTTTAAATACGTTATTGTATCGGGTGGGTGATTGTTGGTTTACCTACTTCGGAATCATTTTCTATTTAGTTTTTCACATAAACCGTTTTTCGATTCACGAACTCCATCATTCCATCTTTTGCCAGTTCCCGCCCGTAGCCCGATTTTTTTGTGCCCCCAAAAGGTAATCTAGGGTCTGACTTCACCAATTCGTTTATAAAATAGGCGGCATCACTTACTTTATCGGCGTGCCTAAGGGCCTTCTCTGTATTTTTGGTACAAACCGTAACCCCAAGTCCATATTTGGATTGTTCCGAAAGGGCAAATGCATGATCTATATCCTTCGCTTTGACCATTGCTGCAAGCGGCCCAAAAGTTTCTTGGTCAAAAGCGGACATACCGGGCTCCACATTGCCCAAAACTGTGGGTTCGTGGTAGCAACCATTTTGATTGCCGCCCAATAAGAGTTTGGCACCTTGGGCAACGGATTCCTTTACCTGCTTGTTCAATTGATCGGCAAGATCGATGCGTGCAAGAGGGCCAACGGTTGTGTTGTCATCCATTGGGTCTCCCGATTTCAACTCTTTTACGGCTTTTGTAAATTTTGTGACGAATTCGTCATAAATACCTTCCAATAAAATAAAGCGTTTTGCCGCGATACAGCTTTGCCCGCAATTGAGCATACGAGCGGTCAAGGCAATTTTTACGGAGGCATCTATATCCGCATCCTCCCAAACGATAAAGGCGTTGTTTCCGCCGAGTTCCAGAACCGTTTTTTTAATATGTTTACCTGCAATTTCCGCAACGGCCGAACCTGCCCTTTCACTTCCGGTCAGCGTTATTGCTTTTACGGTATCGTGCGAAATGATATTCTCGGTTTGATCGTGGTGCACGATCAAGTTTTGAAAAACATCTTTGGGATACCCCGCCTTGGTGAACACTTCCTCAATTTTTTGGGCACAGCCGAATACGTTCGGGGCATGCTTTAACAATCCGGTATTCCCTGCTGTCAAGGTAGGCGCGGCATACCGGAAAACTTGCCAAAACGGGAAGTTCCATGGCATAATCGCCAAGACACTTCCAATGGCATCATGGCGTACAAAGCTTTTCACAGCATCGGTGGCAATGGTTTCATCTGCTAGAAAGGCTTTCGCATTTTCCGCATAATAATCACATACCCAAGCACATTTGTTCACTTCCGATCTGGATTCGGCAATAGGTTTTCCCATTTCCAAGGTGATCATCCTTGCATATTCTTCTATATTATCCCGTAACACTTGTCCGGCTTTTTTAAGTAAGCTACAGCGTTCTACGAGGGGTACATTTCGCCAAGATTCAAAAGCCGATTGACTTTTGTCAAGTTTTTCAACTAAAGCCTCATTCGTAAGAGCTATATATGATCCAACTTGCTCTGCGTTGTACGGGTTACTACTTTTAAATTCCATTTTCATGTAAAATTTTAATATTCAACAGGCTCGTTCCAATACTCCACTAGTTCCTCCCAAGCTATTTCACCATTGGGCATTAAACGTTCACGAAGCTCTTGCTGATTTTGTTTTGTTTTGGTTGCGGCCATACTCTTGATGAGCGAATCTACAATGGCATCATGCCAGTTGTATCCAATACTTTCCGCAAGTACTGGTTCCCAAGTGCTAGTAGGCATGACTGGCTGTCCGGTTGCATTATAATGTATGAGGATATTTTCCTCGGCAAAATTATCGAAACTTCTTTCTATGGCAACATTGGGCCAGAGAACTTTCATCAATAAGTTTTCTGGCTGGTACACCGAGGTGTACAAGGTTCCAAATCCCTCTGTAAATTTTGTATTGTACAAAGGGGAATGCAAAAAGGCTTTTGCCAATTCATTAGCCTTGATGTCTTTCGATTTCAAGTAATTTTCAATGAAATTGTACCGCTTTATGGTTTGGTTAAACTGGGCGTTTTCTGGCCAATCTACCGTTCCTTGATGATTTGTAGCGAAGGCATCATTGGTCACTAACGGCGTTTTGTCAGGAGCTAATTGTACCGTTTTTGAAGCTCCTGTTTTGTCAACTATAGTCACATTGTAAGACATGTGCGATGGAATACTTTTCAACACTTTTATGGCCTCAGCGGTAGTTGTGCAGAACTCTAGGACGTATCTTAAAATGAAAGGAATCCCAAATCCATAACCTACTTCCTTACGACCACCAAAGGTGAGGGAAACACAAAGCCCCGCATCGTTCATACCATCTACTATTCCTAGTAAACAATCGGAAGTGCCCATCACTTTATGGTCGTTCCATTTACTCAGCAATAGGGTGCCTTCCAGCAAATCTGGATGGTAGTCATAGTTGCGGACAAGTTGAATTTCATCTGCTTTAATAACCGCCTGGGCACAGGCACTAATATATGGCGGTGGCTGAAATCCTGTTAGAAAACGAGCCATAACGGCGTCGGCATTACTTAATGTGCATAAATGCTTATAAGTAGACCACATTTTGGGCATATATTTTTTTAGGGCTTCTTGTGAAGTCTGTAGATCAGGGGTGTTCACCGTGTCCTTTGACAAAAACCAAGTTCTGTACCCTTGCCAATAGGTATCAAATAATCCTTTCCATTTTGCCCCTGCTATAGTAGGTTCGGAAACCGTACTAAAATTTAATTGCATACTGTATTTTTAAAAATTAAGCCCATAAAAATTTATGGGCGATTTGAATACTACATACGACAGCTATTTAGACACTACTACCATCTGTTATCGTTACGCTGTTACTTATTTTGTCAAACTACCCGTAAGTGCGATCGGTTTGCGCTTATCCTCCTTAATTTGAGAAGTATATTTTCCGCGGATGGCATTAATCCAATTTTTTGCACGTGCATTTAACTTAAAATTATCTGTCATCATACGGCCCCTTGATACCAAAATACCTAAATCCGCACCTTCATATAAGTAATCTCCTTCTTTGGCAATATGAAGGAAAAATGCCTCATTTTCACTCTCTACAGCTCTCCTGTGCGTGTCCATTCGGTCATATTGTATGTGTCCATTATCGAACATTTTCCAAATTCCAGATTTTGGGGCTTCGGATATGTATTCAATGGTATCCTCGGTATGTTTAATAATCAATTGGCTCCAGTCGTCTATATTCTCCTGCTTGGCCCATCTTGCATTTAGCTCCTTAACGTTCAGTTTATAGTCCACATCCATCCATTCCAAGATATGGAATATAAAAAGCGGGGCATCCGCCAATGCAAAAACCGCATGGTTGGTAATAGAACTTGCACCTGTGACCCTTGGGTTCAATTCCCCGAGATAAATTTTACCATTGTCTTGATCGATCAGAAAATCCAGTTCAAAATAGCCTTTATACCCTTCCTTTCTCAATTGATCACCGAAAAGTTGGGTGTATTTTGTGGCCTTTTTCCGAATTTCGGGGCTAAAGGCATTGGGATAAATTTCATTGCCGCACCAACCGCCTTTGTAAGGAGTCATTTCTTTAAAGCCAACAAGTTCCGTCATCAAAGGGGCAACGATGGTACCATGTCTCGTAACACAGGCCTCTATGGCGGAACCCTTGCAATTGATTCGTTTCATTACCTTGACCTCCTTTTCTTTTACGATTTCGGCTTCATATTTTTTGAATTCTTCTTCATTGGAGATGAAAAAAGTGGTGTGGCCGGAATCGCCAAAAGGTGTTTGTATCACTAGATCGGTGCCAAGTGCCTTGGAGACTTTCTGCAAATGCGCATAATCTGTAACAGGCGTGAGTACGTAGGGCACGCAAGGCACACCGGCCTTTTCGGCGACACGGTTTGTATTCACTTTGTTGTCCATAAAGGTGCGCATTTTCGCACTGGGGAACATCACTTCCAGGCCTAATTTTTTTGCAAGCTTCTCGGTCTTTTCATCGAACATTAGAAACATGGCCTTTCCGGTATTCTTTCCATTTTTTCTTGTGGTCAGATAATCCTGAACTTCGGGATGTTGCAGTAAATAGTTATTGATGTCCTCGATACTTGTGAATTCATCATGTGGAATTTCCTCCTTGGGAGAAAAGACATTGGGGTGTTGCCCGTCAAAACATTCGATATGGCAGATAAACTTAAAGCCTTTGATCCATTCATCGGCACCGAGCATGTTAAAGTTTGTGGCACTTATGAAATATAGCGGAGTCTCATTTTTGTAAAAGAACCTTCTTATCTCGGGTATACCGTTGAGTACTTCCCCCTGGAAGATTTTTTTTGCTGCAACCGCTTTTTTGGCTATCGGCTTTACCACTTTTTTACTTGGCACCGCTTTTTTGGCTATCGGCTTTACCACTTTTTTACTTGGCACCGTTTTCTTAGCTACGGCTTTGTTGATGTTATCGGTTGTTAATGCTTTTTTAGCGCTCATAATGTATATTTTCTGTGATTAGACTAGTTTCTTTTTCTTCTTCCCAATAGACATACCGCCCATTGATGTCGTAATTTTATGTCGATCCAAGACTTTTTCCTTGAATATGCGTAGCCCCAAATCGGACCGATAACCATGTATTTCGCCTACATCTAATGCAGTAAGGAAGTTGATGATTTCGTCGCTTACTACTTGCCCAGGAACCAATACTGGAAAACCGGGGGGATACGGAATTACAAAGGTGGAAGCGACCAATTTTCTTCCCGTGTCCATTACCGACAAACATTCGTTCAAGGGAACATATTCGTAATTTTCCTCGTTGTACGCCAAAAAATAGGCTTCCCGCAAATTCCCTCCAGGAACTCCCGGTGCGGCCTGAAACGAGTGATGGAAGTAGCTGAAATCCGGCAAGGGAGGCACTTCCCTGGTCAATGAATAGATTCTTTTGTTTCGGATTTCCCGTTCCTTTTCGCTGAGCGACTTAATTTCTTCATCTAGCTCATCCGTAATTTTCAAGAGCGCATTGATCAGGTAGGTAATACTGCCCCTAGTGGTTCCAATATTCGTCATGAACAATACCGTATTTCTAGAGGTCTTGTTGATTTGGATATTGAATTTATCCATCAGGTATTTGTTCTTAAAAGTATCGCCATCGACTCCTGTCTTTCCTATATGTAGGGTGATTTTTGTGGGATCTAGAACAAATTCATCCTTTTTCCACGCCTCGTTCATACGGTTCCAACCTTCATGTTTGGTATAGTATTCTTTTAGGCCAGTTTGGCGATATTTGTTCGGAATAAAATCGTGAACCGTAAGTACGTCAAAGTATTTGCTCAGCTGGGGATTGTCGTTTACCTTGGCTCGCAGCACCATGGCCATTTCGATGCTCTTTTCCACCAATTCGAACCCCTCTAACTGCACTTGTCGTCTGCCCACATCCAATGAGGCCAACATTTGATAATTTGGCGAAGTAGATGTATGCGTCATATAGGCTTCAAGGAAGGTATTTTCACTTTTTCTGCGAAAATCCTCGTCCCAGATGTGAATCATGGACCCCTGTCTAAAACTACTTAAAGTCTTGTGTGTACTTTGCGTGGCATAGACCCGTATTTTTACCTTTTCGGGGTCTGGCAATACAGATAGTTCTCCATTAGATAACCCTTTTATATGGTCATTATATTGTTTTTTATACTTGGTGCCGTTATACTTTTCATACAGCTTTTTGGCGGTGGCCATGCCGGTGCGTTGCTTATAGTTATTCGCAAAACTTGCAAAGGCAAACCAAGCTTCATCCCACAAAAAGACCATATCCGGTTTTATAGCCAATACTTCTTCCATAACCCGTTCCACATTATAAACCAAGCCATCAAAAGTACAATTGGTCAGTAGCAACATCTTTGCCTTATCCAATCTTCCTGCTGCTTTTAACTGCAGTAATCTGGATTTTATCTGTTCTAGGGGTACCGCCCCGTACATAGAATATTCTTCAATAGGGTACGAATCTAAATAAACAGGATAAGCCCCTGCTAGCACTAAGCCATAGTGATGCGACTTATGGCAATCCCTATCAACAAGGACAACATCCTCTGGTTGAACGATGGCCTGCATCACGATTTTATTGGCTGTTGATGTTCCGTTGGTCACAAAATAGGTATGTTGCGAACCGTAGGCATCACGCGCCATTTCTTGCGCTTTTTTTAGTGGCCCGGTAGGTTGTAGCAAGGAATCAAGTCCGCCTGTTGTTGCCGAAGTTTCCGCCAAGAACATATTGCGACCATAAAACTCCCCAAAATCGTTGATCCATCTTGATTTAAAGACCGAGTTCCCTCTAGATATTGGCATCGCATGAAAGATTCCTGTAGGTTTTTGGCTATATTCAACCAAAGCAGAAAAGAAAGGTGTATCGTAACGTTCCGCGATTCCTCGCATAATAGTCAGATGCATCTCCTGTATGTCTTCTGTTTGATAAAAAATACGTCTAAAACTCTTTATCGTAGTATCTTTTAGATGACCAAGGGCAGTATCGGTAACATAATATGTGTCTAACTCGGGGCGAAATTGTTTGATCAATCCTTCCATGATAGGTCCAAGATCAGTTTCTGCTTTCGACGAAAAATCAAGCTTTGTAACCTCTTCTATATACGGTTTGATAAGCGAAGTAATAGCGCTTGACTGATACGGAGGCGCATAACGTATAACAACTGCCTGTATATTATGGTTAAAAAGTAAGCTGATCATGGCATCCTGAAAAGAACGTTGTACGACTACCCCATATGTGAATTTGTCACTGGGAGTACGTAAACTTCTTAAGCTATGCTTTAAATTATGTTCCTCCTGGTCAGAAATATTATCAACAAACAGCACTTCAAAATGATTCTTCCGAACACTATTGTGTTGGTCGTGCTCTTCGGCAGACTCCATACTATGCTCTTCAAAATCAACAAAGTCGGGATTACTTCTATAACTGTCACCCACTAATTGCTTTGTGGTTTCGGCTACCAGATGGGAGAGGGAGGCATATTCATGGGCGGTAAAGGCATTTTCCAGTTTTTGCAAACGCTCTTTTCCTGGAGAGGCGAAAAAACACTCTACTCCCTTTAAATCCTTTAGCAACTCTTCGATTTTTACCTTCTGCGCCTTTTCATTCCCTGATCCCTTATGGCATCGCGTTAGTTCTGAAGTTTCAGTTTTTAATTGATTCCAATAATCTACCCTTAGCTGTCCGATGTTATAATAAGGTGCACTTTTAGTTTTATTTTGAGTCACGTTTTAGTTTTTTGAGTGTAAGGCTAGTTTGTTTCCTTGGCTATCGATAAAAATGGCAAAATAACCTTCATCCGCACCTATGCTAGTTTTCGGCATCACTACGCGTCCGCCCGCTGGTTCTACTTTACCTAGTACATTGTTTAAATCGTTACCTCCATTTAAATAGATCAAGGGTCCCTTGTCACTGGGTATAGATCCTGTACCTGAGATTACCGCTCCACCAATCCCAGTGGTTACCGGAAAAAAGGCCATAGCATTTACCTCTGTTATATTCTGTACCATTTCAATCCCAAAAATCTGGTTATAGAAATAAACGGCTTGATGAAAATCTACCGCTGGTATTTCAAACCAACTCACGTAATCTTGTATGGCTATTCCTTTTTTTTTCTTCTTACCTAGTGGAGCTCCACCCATATTTTTTTTTAATTTAAATTATACTTTCAATCTTTTACTTGATGGCCGAAACTTTATGCTCTAATACTTCTTCTTTGATTTTTAGTTCTGTGATCTTATCAAGCCGTGAAGGTTTGATCAGTGGCCCTAATGAATCCAAATAAGGCGTGGCGATATTGGGTTGATAAATCCCAAATTGACCGTTGTGTATATGGTCCCTAAAACTTTTAAGCGGCTGACCAAGACGGAGTATTCCCAATTCTCGGCTTCTTTTTACCCTATCGATATTCAACTCTAGCGGTATGATTTCCTCAGTACCTTCAGATTGATGTAGGACGCGACCGTCAGGGCCACAAACTATCGAACGGCCACAGCCTCCTGTATCCAAACCGTTGACATCAAAGAAATAACATTGATTAATCGAAGCCATTGCCCTTACAATGGATAATTCTATTTCACGATCTATTGTTCCTGACATGGTGGGGTGCATAATGACCTCAGCTCCCATGGTCGTCAATGTTCTAATCGTTTCCGGAAACCACATATCATAACAAATGGAAACTCCAAATCTGGCTACATTGGGGACATCGAACACACAATAGTCCTGTCCTGGAGTTACTCCGGTTTCGTAAGGATAAAAAGGAAACATTTTACGGTACCGGGTAACGATTTCCCCTTTTGGGTTGATAACGGTTGCCGTATTATAAATTTTACCTTCACTTTTCTCAAAAATAGAACCTGGAAGCAGCCATATTCCGTATTCTTTGGCTTTAGCCTGCATTTCCGCTTCAAAATTATTGGGAATGGGTTGTGCGGTATGGGTCAATGGGCCATAGGCACAGAGTTCACTGAACATAATCATTTCGATCCATGGATAAAGGTTCATGGTAATATCAATTTTCAACTTCATCATTTCCACATTGGAAACTACGGCCGACACTTTCATCTGTATTCCTGCAATTGCGAATGGTTTCATATATTTTTAATAGCTCTTTTAATTTGGGCTTCCAATATGGATAAACCCTTTTCTAATTGTTCGTCTGTAATTACTAAAGGTGATAAAATTCGTAAAATATTTTTATACGTACCGGCACTTAGGATGACCAGGCCATTTTCGGCGCAATATGTAACGATTTGAGAACATATTTCGGAATTAGGTTGTCTAGCATCTCCGTTTTTGACAAATTCAATGGCAACCATGGCTGCTACGCCCCTAACATCACCAATCTCCGGATGCTGCTTCATTAAATCTTGTAATCTACTCATCATTACCTTGCCGATTTTGATGGCTTTTTCATTAAGGTTAATTTCCTTCATGTATTTTATGGTGGCAGATGCGGCAACACAACAAATAGGGCTACCAATATAGGTTCCACCAATAGAACCTATGGCCGCAGCATCCATAATTTCTGCCTTACCGACTACTGCTCCAATAGGAAGGCCAGACCCCATAGATTTTGCATAGGTGCTAATATCCGGTTGCACACCATAATATTGCCAACTGGCCCAATGCCCAGTGCGGCAAAAGCCGCTCTGTACCTCGTCCATAATGAGTATAATTCCGTGCTGGTCACAAAAGGCCCGTAAACCCTCAAGATATTTTTGAGGTACTGGATTAAAGCCTCCCTCTCCTTGTATGGGTTCAATGATTACGGCGGCAACACTCTTTATGTCTACCAGGTTCAGTGCACTTTCATGAAGCCTTTTGAGTTCGTCGTCTACGAATTTATCTATGTCACGATCGCCCCGATACCTATAAAAATTTGGAAAAGGAAGGCGATATACTTCTGGGGCAAATGGCCCACAATCATGCTTATAACTCACTTTGCTCGTCAAGGTCATTGCCATCATGGAACGCCCATGATAGGCTGCCGTAAAACATAATATCGCAGGTTTTTTGGTAGCCTGTCTTGCAATTTTAATAGCATTCTCTACCGCTTCTGCCCCTGTACTTACCAACATTACCTTTGTTTTGTCACCATGTGGTAAAATCTCTGCCAGTTCTTCACAGAGTTGAATATAGGGTTCATAGGTTACCACGTTAAAACTGGTGTGCAGATACTTTCCTGCCTGTTCGCGTATCGCCGCCACAACCGGTTCTGGGCAATGGCCTGCGTTAACGACGCCTATCCCTCCTGCAAAATCAATAAGCTCTCGACCGTCAACATCAGTGATAATTGCTCCTTTGGCTTCTTGTACTGTAGCGGTATTGAATACGCCCACGCCATTGGCTACTACGCTTTTTCTTCGTTGGAATAAATCCTGAGATTTAGTCAATTCTTTGATCATTTCTATTATTTTCCGTTTTCTTATTATTTAGGCTAAATAAAACTGCTTGAAGCCATTTTGTTGATTAATAAATAGTTAGCTGCCTTTTAAGAACAGAGCAACTGTTATACCAGTATTTTCCCTATAATTTTAGCTGAGAGGTCAAATAACAGCTTAAGTGTGTAAAGATCATTATTCAAATTCATTTCATATATACTTCTATCAGGAGGCTGGACAGGATATATTTGTTATAGCCCCTTACCGTTGTATTTTTCTTCCATAACAAGTTGTAGTTACCCAGGAATTTCATCGAACGATATTAAGGTGATTGTTTCCAACCATTTGCCATCGCTATTAAATACGGCCGTACATTTTTTCTTTTGATATTGAAATTGACATGCCTTTTAAAATTATCTACTTGTTGCCATTAAACATGGGTTACCTCCGGACATTTTGAACTAAAAGAGCGTAAAACCTTAGAGTTTGCAATGGGTCTCTTGCTTTTAAACAAACGCTTTAATGATAGTGATATAGTATTCATTCCGTTTTCTTGTCAAACTTTTTATTCTTTCACTTTTGTATAACTCTACAGATGTTTTGTTCAAGTTTTCAAAAAGTATATGAACCTAAGTTCTGCCCTAAGTTTACGTTTCAGAATAAATTGACATTTTACTATGGAGCTCTACTAAGAAGAAACTAGCTGCATTGCGATTTATAATATACTATCAATATAGGTCTTTTCCCGTGCCAGAACTAGTACCTAAGTACCACTTGGAGTTAATTTTTTAAAAAAATCAGTAAAATGTACTTGAGGTAGCTAGGTATGATAAATTATTAAGGTTACGCTAGGGAACGTATTTTTTCCCTGCAATTGCTAAAAGTAGTTCCAGATTCTTAACATTTATTTTTTTACGGCCTACCGAGATAGCACCGCAACGTTTCAATTCTTGGATATGCCTGCTAACCACAGACCTCGTAGTCCCTATTAGCCCAGCAATTTCATCATTGGGCAAGTTATTTATGAGTTCCAATTTTCGGGTTTCGCCGTTTATATTTTTGAGTAGTAAAGCTGCAAGGCGCACTAGGGTACTATGTAGGGTTACATCGGTAGCAACATCCATGAGTTGTCGCATACGCTCACCTAAATAATATAAAATCGTCTTGTGCATTACCGGATACTTGTTAATCCACAAACGCATTTGATCCATAGGGAGTACTAGCACCTCTAACACATCCAAGGCCTGCCAATAGACATCGTGAGGTTTTGTATCCAACAGGGATAATACATCAAAAACATCGCCAGTTGACAAAACGAAGACGGTATGCTCTCTTCCTGTCTCTGGATTTGACTTGAACACCTTGATCCGACCGGAAACGATAACGTGAAAAGTGGAAGCAACCTCCAGACTATTTTTAAAACTTTTAGTGCTCCAACGTTCCGTATTCATTTGTCCCAGAAGACGTTCAAGGGATGCTGTACTTGCATCCTTTAAGAAAGACGATTGTTTTAGTGTGTGTAAATATCTTTGGTAATCAATGTTCTCGGGTGTCATTCACATGAATAAAACGAAAGATACCAAAATTTTGTAATAGTTATCGTTTATCCGAGAATCTATTACTACTAAATTGGACGATACAAGAACAGCCTCCAATCAAAAGGTAGGAGGTTCATTCGCTTTGAATCTTTAAAAGTTATGTATTAAATCTTAAACCTGCGAACTATTTAATCTCCTATAAATGTCTTCGGAATACATGAGATGAATGTGATCCAAATTTTAAAATCAACCTTTTTAATACTTCTACGTTCTTATTCCTTAAGTTCCAATTGTTCATAACCCTCAATATCCAATAAAAATACCTGTTTGAATAGTATTAAAATCGGTTTTATTTGGTATGCTATAAAACCAAATAAGCGCAACGTATATTTTAGTCCATTTCATTTGATATATTTTGATCCAATATTTTGAATTACAATTATTTGTGAATAATTATTTAGAGCCTCTCCCTTTCCCTGTTCGACTATTTTCATACATTTATACACTACTAATAGTGAAGGAAAACAAAAGCGCTTTTGTTCATTTCGTAACCCTAATAAAGGAAAACCATCAACAATTTTTTGATTCTCGAACGGCTCGAGCGTTTGGAAAAACTTCTGATAGCGAACAAAAAGGTACTGACCTTTGAGGAAACCTGTGACTATACAGGGATATCCAGAAGCTACCTGTACAAACTTACCGCAGCGGGCATTATTCCGCACTCCAAACCCAATGGAAAACTGATTTTTTTCGAACGGAAGAAAAGCGTTCGTTGGCTGCTCCTGAACGAACGGAAGTCCGTTCAGAAAATCGGAGACCTTACCTAACCATCCTATTGGATAATCATTTGGTCAAGGAACATTATTGGCCTTTAAATCATTTCTTATGAAAAGAGTACCCTATCTAAGGGTGGGCACTTCGTACTATAAACTAGTGCAGGCTGCTACCATCGCAGGACACTTTAACGAAATCCTTGTACATTGGAACATCGAGACCATACGACAGCACCACGGAAAGGATTACCTGAGCAAGGTTCCCAAGTACGATGGTTTTTTGCACCCTACCGTGGAGGACGGTAAAAAACTGGACAAGGAAAAGCTCCGTGAAATGACGGAGCAGTTTGTCAAGCAGATGCAGCTAAAGGAACGGCAGGCCATTGGTTTTGTGCACAGGGACAAGGCGCATACACATATGCACCTCGGTGTCCCTCAAAGCACGAATATTGGCTTTTACCTCTTGTATGGCAATGACATCGAACCGTTTTATGATTTCTGCGATGCAAAGGACGGAATGCAGATCACGTTTCGGACTATCATCATCATCCGATTGCCATTTGCGGGTAAGATTGCCAAAAGCCCTAATGCTCCATGTGCCGATCAAAAGGTTTCTATCTATTTTTTTAACAGGTATTTTGGCATCGAGATCGTTTGCCAATCGTCTTAGGTTTTCGATGATTACGTCGGGTGGTGTTTCTAATATTGAGGCCATAGAACTAAGTTACTGAATTAGTGAAATGAATTTTAATAAAGTTTCTCCTCCAACATATCCCTCCATTGCACAAAGCCCTTCCTATCATTTGTATAATCATGTATAATTCGGCTAAAGTTTCCTGGCTGCGATTCCAAATAAACCAATCTGCCTTCATTCCTAATCGTATTTAAAGCGGATTCTATACTGTCCGAAAAATCCATTAATACGGGAACACCCTTATCGATATGCCAGATATAAGTCGCCTCCTCAGTATCTAAAGTTTCCAAAACAAGATGATATTGATGTTTTCCGGATAACAGAAAAACGAAGGAAAATGGATTGAGAATAAATCGGAGCTTTAAAACGGTGTCGCAATGGTTGGCAGCTAAATAGCGTAATTGCGCAAAGTGTTTTACGTTTTTGTTTTTTAGAATATCGTCCAGCATATCTTTTTCAGAAGTATACAGACTGGCCACTATATCTTCTTCCGTATCGTTCGGTTCATTTTCAATAGTCATCTTTTTGCCAAAAAAAGATTTTTCTACAAATTTGAAACGAACGCTTTCAATAATCCCTCGATTCATGTTTTCCAAGTCGGGCGAGATAGCTAGCTGTGCGACCAATTCATCCAACTCAAATTCCGCACTTATATTTACTTCAACGCTCTTTGAACCAAGTAATTTAGCGAAGTAAGGTTTCAATACCTCAAATTCTGGTCGAATGTATTCGTTCTCGATTTCGAATTCCAGTTCTTTGGGGAGTTTGGTTTCCTTGTAATTAAAAGCTATTATTCCAAAACGGAAATCGAGTTTTTCGATTGCTACCTTAATGTTTTTGTTGACCTTTATATTTCCCTTGGTTTTCGTTGTCTCCAAACCAACTGCATCAAAAAGGGTTTCCTGTCTATAAAAATTACGGTAGTATGTGTTTCTCTTTAGAAAAAGCCGATTTAGATAATCAATTTTATAATCTCGATAGTCATAGATCAAAGGGGCAATTTCAGAACGTTGTACCCTTCCTATATATTGAATCAACTTTCCCTTGAACGCAAACGGATATACCAAAAACAAACAGGTCGCATTTTGGATGTCGCTTCCTTCCCCAAAAAACTGTCCCGTAGTAACTAGAACCTGATAATTATCGTTTTTGAGCAATTTCCATTTAAGATCCCTATCCCTTTCGGAATCGTCGCCACTTAGGGTGATAACCTCGAAATTTTGCTTTAAAAGTTGGTGGAGTATCGTAATATGCTCCTTGCGTTCGGTAATGACAACAATTCTTTTCCCGTTGGCTATTTCCGTGCCTATGTCGGCAACTATTGACTTGTTTCGAGCCGAATCGTGCACCAGTACTTTTGAAAGTGTTTCAAAGGCATCCGTCTGTGAATTGAAAGGGACATCCAAATCGGTATTTCTTACGACCACTCTTGCCTTTTCATAGGTTTCGATTTGTTGTGGTTTTATTTCTGCAATCAATTCCCCCAAATGCGCAAAAATCAATTTGCCGTCACTATTCTTTCTAAAGGGTGTTGCCGTGAGTCCATATTGATAATACGGGGAAAGTTTGGAAATAGTAGCGGCGTAAGTTTGGGCTGGAATATGATGGCACTCGTCAATGATGATAGCCTTAAAGTGTTTTTCTATTTCTAGTAATTCCACTTTTTTCGCTAAGCTCTGCACCATCGCAACAGTAATTTGTTTACCTATTTTCGTTTTTCCCTGCCCTATTTTACCGATTTCATTTTTAGGAATTTTCAAGAACGATTCTATTCTTTCCATCCATTGCTGAAACAATTGTTTACGATGTACTACTATTAATGCGGGTTGTTGTTTGTCGGCAATGATTTTGAGTCCGATTATGGTTTTGCCCGATCCGGGTGGAGCTACTATCACACCGAAATCCTTTTTAGAGATTGTAGGCATAACTGCTCGCTGATGTTTGTATAGTTCAGCCCCAAAGGTGAAATGCACATTTTCCGACTTTACCCTTTTGTCATGAAAATCAAAATCCATTTTTTTGGCTTTACAGAAACGAATCAATCGCCCTATCGCGCCTCTCGGGAGAATAATGGTATGTTCCGATTCCGAAATTAGGTTGAAAGTTCGATCTGTGTTCCAAACGTTCTTTCCCATCTTTTTCTTTATGAAATATTCTGGATTAGGAATATTGAAGTTTGATTTGATGAAATTCACAAGCGACAACGGCATACCCGTTCTGGTCAGCCGAATAGTATTGTCTAACGAAATGGCCAGCTTTGTGACAGAGGCAAATTCCTCGTTATTGTCAACTGTATCATTTTGAAGAATCGAACTGTGCAACAAATCGAGGTCGATGGTCTTTATTCGTTGTATCTGTTTTAAAAATTCCCATTGATCTTTATAGGGAATGAAGGTTTCAGGGTCGATGAAGCAACTATTCCCCATTGCGACATTGGGTTCGTGAAGCGGTAAGGCGATAAGATTGCCCAAGCCCTTTCCCGAGAGGTAATCTTGATTTGGGAATAATCGGTCAAAACTGGATGAGTTGTCGAATATTGAAAATGCGCCACTTTCTTCAAGAAGGTGCTTAAATAGGGTACGACTTTTTACAGCGGGATACGCTTGTTCAAAAAACACCCAAATATGGCCGCCATTGCCCGAGCGCGAACGCTCCAAATAGGCAGGTATATTGTTGGACTTACAAGTATCGATAAAATCTTTACATTCCTTTTCCCAATTCTCTTTATCAAAATCGGCGGCAATAAACCATGAAGTATTGTCCGGCAATAAGGGATAGACACCTGCAAAATGCTCGCCCGTTAGATGCTTTAAAACTTGTTCATCCGTAAAAAGCAAATATGATTTTTCCGTAAAATTCTTAAATGTACCTCCATTGATTCTATGAACTCTATACCGGTAGGGGTCATAAAAATAGGCTGGCATATAGCCGCTTTTGTTCCCTTTCTCCCATCTTATGGCAAAGACGTCTTCACGCCCCTTGAAGAGCGACCGAAACAATGAAATCTGTTCTTGGATATCTGGTTTTGTTGACATTTTGAGAATAACGGCTGCATCTAAGATAAGGATAACCCTAAAATTTAGGTATAAGGTTACCTACAAAAGTTTTCTTGTAGGGAGAGGAAAGGTCAAGCGGCCTTTTCGCTGCTTGTGCTTTTGTGCCGCTCCGAGGGGGTCGGGAAAGACTGGAACGAAAAGATGTCCAAGGATTTTGCACTTCAGTTGTAACAAGAAGAAATTTAATTGTTATTATAAGTCTCTTTGGCCTGTGCCTCAAGATAATCGTTGATGGAATCGCGGTTGCAAACCATGCATTTCTTTTCGGAATGCGAAAATCTGATCTTGCCCTCGTCCCTTAATTTTTGTAAGGTTATAGTCAATTTTATTTTTAGCAATTGCATCGCTACTTTTTCGCCAATCCATTTATGACTTGACATACATTACCCTATCCATTAGGGTATAAAAAGCCGTTTCTTCGATACAGATTATGTTCATAGTTATCCCAATATAGCAAATGACTTCCGGTCTTTCCAGATCTAAAAACAGATGACAATACATGTAAAGGAATTACTTCTTGCATGAACTTTAATTGGGAAATCCGAACAAGAAGGGAGGGAAACTGCAGGAGGCTAAAAATGGTCATTTGTACAAAGTGGTATCACAAAATACGACACCTGATTTTGCCATCCTTTTGTTGTATTCAAAATGAGATTAATTATCTTATACTTTTTAACAGTTTTTTATATCCATCATTGCTGCGTAAATTCTCAAAGGATTTATTCATCTTTAACCATTTCTTGTCGTCAAACCCAAATGCAATGGCTCTTTCCAAATAATTTAGAGCTAAATCTGCGTTTTTTATCTCAGCATGGTATAAGGCCAAATTACGATAAGGCCGCCATTCTTCAGGCGCGACTTTTAGATATTTTTCAAATGCATTTTTCGCCTCATCAAATTCATAAATTTTGAAATAGGATAGGCCAATTGCATTGTAATAGTTGTCAAGCTCATATTCGGGATAAACATCTATGGCTTTTTTTTCGGCCTCAATAGCCTTTTTGTAATCTTCTAATTGATAATAGCAACTTCCTATGAACTGAAAAACGGACATAGTTTCACCTTCAGACACAATTTTGAAAGTAGGTTTTTTGGAGACAACAAATAATAAATGTTCTAGGGAATTTGAGTACTCCTCTTTCTTATATAATTCCGCACCCTTCATTAATTCTAGCTCAATTAAAAGATTATCAATCTTCTCTTGCAAAGGATGATCGTTTGGATAAATGTCCTTAAAAATAGACTCACATTTTCGATAGTTCTCGTACGCTAGGGTTAGGTCCTTTTTGGTTTTATATAACTGCGTCAAACTCCAATATATTTGTCCCAAATCGGCTTTATAGTCTTGATAGTCCTTTTCAATTATTTTTAGTGCAGCAAGTAGATATTGCTCTGATTCTTCTAAATTTAAAGCTTCAAAATGCAGTGACCCGAGATTAATTTTATCTCTAAGGAGGGTAATTCTATCACCCAGTCCCAAATTTGTTCTTATATCAATACTTTTTTCAAATAATTCTAATCCTTCTTCTAATTTTTTAAGTTTCACTAGGCTATAACCCTGTATTTAATAAGCCATTATTAAGTTTTCCGACCCTAACCCATCCTCCCTTTCTAATAGAGGGATTATCAGTTTTGTTAACGACAACGATTCGTCGTAATTCTCAGTTTGAAGAAGGATATTTGCTTTAGTTAAATACGATTGGACAACCTGAGGATGCCCAGGGCTTAGAGTCGCTAATCTAATGTCCAAAGCTTTT
>Ga0136560_1000618_pt1 | contig 18020 bp, 16 predicted proteins | sample AntRauMeHopE1497_FD_104925 | JGI IMG/M metagenome (GOLD analysis project Ga0136560, IMG submission 104925) | Saline lake microbial communities from Rauer Islands, Antarctica - Metagenome Hop E1 #497 | ecosystem: Environmental > Aquatic > Non-marine Saline and Alkaline > Saline | place... | reverse complement strand
GGGAAATTTCAGCCATCCAAACTTTTCACCTCGGGTGATCGAGTTAAATCATCTGTCCTTCCCGGTTTCGAACTTGATTTAGAGGCGGTTTTTACCGATTAGGATAAAGATTCGGTTACAAGGAAGGCCATTACGAATCTTCTCAGTCAATTGGGGAGTTGATTTTATTTCCAGTCATGTGAAAAACCGATGCAGAAATGCTAATTCCAGCACCAAAAACTTCTTGTCGACATCAGATTACAGAGATGGTATAGGTAGAAAAGCATTGAACTCGGTGAAGATCCTTTGGGAAGCGTTACAAAATGACAAATCGTTAGTTGTTTATGAAATTTGTTATAGAAGGTCGTATTGATAATCAGGTCTCGAGCTGGCTCTTTCTTTTTCTTAAAATGAGTATTTTTGATGACGGAGCTTCGAATAAAATTTTGAATTTATGGCTATGAACGAATATAGAATTCCGGAAAAAGAAAAATTCAGCTCATCCACTTTCAACGAACCCGATAGAAGGTCTCTGAATTATACTTATGCAGATTACCTCAAGTGGGACTTTGAGGAGATCGTTGAACTGATTAAAGGAAAGATATTTACCAAAGCGGCCGCCCCTAATCGAAGGCATCAAGCAGTCTCTAGAAATATGGTCATTCACTTTGGTAATTATTTGGAGAATCAACTTTGCAAGGTCTATTCTGCACCTTTTGATGTTCGATTGTCCAAATATCCAGACTATTCAAAAACAGATTCGGTTGTCCAGCCAGATATTTGTGTCATTTGTGACCTGTCCAAACTGGATGATAAAGGCTGTTTTGGAGCGCCGGACCTGATTGTGGAGATACTTTCCCCCGGAAATAGCCGTGTGGAAGTCCAAAATAAGTATGAACTCTACCAGGAATATGGGATAAGAGAATATTGGGTCCTTCATCCAACAGATTGCACCCTTTTGATCTACACGCTGACCGAAGGTAAATTCATTCCATCCAAACTTTTCACCTCAGGCGACCGAATTAAATCCAGTGTGCTTCCCGGTTTCGAACTTGATTTGGAAGCGGTTTTTACTGATTAGGAAATAGATTTTGCTTGTAACGAGGAGTACTACTAAGCTTATCGGCCATTAATTTTATTTCCAGTCGTGTGAATAACCGATGCAGAAACACTGATTCCAGCACCAAAAACTTCTTGTCGACATCAAATTACAGATGGTACAGGTAGAAAAGCGTTGCATCCGGTGGAGATCCTTTGGGAAGCGTTACAAAATGATTAAGCATTAGTTGTTTATGAAATTTGAAATAGTAGATCGTATTGATAATCAGGTCTCATGCAGGCTCTTTTTCTTTTTTAAAATTAGTATTTTTGATGGTGGAGCTTCGAATAAAATTTTGAATTTATGGCAATGAACGAATATAGAATTCCGGAAAAAGAGAAATTCAGCTTATCCACTTTAAACGAACCTGATGGGCGTTCGCTGAATTATACCTATGCTGATTACCTCAAGTGGGACTTTGAGGAGATCGTTGAACTGATTAAAGGAAAGATATTTACCAAAGCGGCCGCTCCTAATCGAAGGCATCAGATGGTTTCTGGAAATATTTATTTAGAACTGGGAATTTTTCTAAAAAAGCATTCCTGTCAAGTCTATTCAGCACCTTTTGATGTTCGGTTTTCGAGAAATGCCGAATATTCAAAAACAGATTCTGTCGTACAGCCAGATATATCAGTAGTATGTGACTTATCCAAACTGGATGATAAAGGCTGTTTTGGTGCGCCAGACCTGATCGTGGAGATACTTTCCCCAGGAAATAGTAGAGTGGAAGTCCAAAATAAGTATGAACTCTACCAGGAATATGGGGTAAGAGAATATTGGGTCGTTCATCCAACAGATTGCACCCTTTTGATCTACACGCTGATCGACGGGAAATTTCAGCCATCCAAACTTTTCACCTCGGGTGATCGAGTTAAATCATCTGTCCTTCCCGGTTTCGAACTTGATTTAGAGGCGGTTTTTAAAGCGTAGTATAATTTGGAATGAAGGCCGAAAAACGCTTGATCGAGTTACTAATTAGGTTCTTATTCGGTTTTTCTTTCTATTGATTCAGAAGTAAGGATTCTATTTTAATTAGGATTTTTAGCCAAAGACTTTTCGCATAACATACTCCACACATCGAGCAGCTAATCGGGATGTGGTTTGATCCTGATCAAAAATGGGATTCAATTCAACCACATCCACAGAAATCAATTTTTTGCTGGAAGCGATCAATTCAAATACCTTGAAAGCAATATCCGGAGTGAATCCCACAGGGGAAGGAGCAGACACACCGGGTGCAAATGCTGAAGAAAATCCATCCAGGTCAATACTCAGGTAGACTTTATTGACCGAGTCCAGAAATACTAGAATCTTCTCCTGAATTGCATTCCAATTATCCATGTGAAAATCCTCCATAGTTATCATACGAGTATTCAATCTATCGGCGGTTTCAAAAAGTGAGCGTGGATTTGCAGCCCGCTGAATGCCAAGGCAGAAATAATGAAATTGATTGGGGTATTCTTGAGAAAGTTGGTAAAACGGTGAGCCAGAATGCCCTTGCTGATTCGTCATCGGCCTCAAGTCAAAGTGGGCATCCAAGTTGATTATGCCGAGTTTTTCATTTTTAGGAGCTAGGTACTGGTAGATTCCTCTTGCATGTGCCAAAGCCAAATCATGTCCGCCACCAAATAGGAAAGGAAAATGTTTAGTTTCCAGTAGTTTGAAAACCGTTTCAGAAATCAATTCCTGACTGGATTCCATTTCATCGTTTGCCGTAGAGATATCCCCATAGTCAAATACTTTTGTGGTTTCCTTAAGGTGAAAAGCTAAGGCTCCTAAGCTCTTCCGAATAGCATCTGGCCCTTCGGCTGTCCCTAATCTTCCATGATTTCGTTTGACTCCTTGTTCTCCGGCGTAGCCAAGGATGCCGATTTTTCGAGATTCTTGATTTTGGTCGAGTGCTAAATCCTTAACTGAGATTACAGCCTGATGCCAATATTCTATTGACTCGGATTTCCTTCCGGTCCAAAGTGAAGGCATGGGGTTATGATGAAGTTCCGACATGATTTTTTTCAAAAAAGGGTATTCAAAATTTCTTCATCTACCAAGTTTGCTAAAGTGACTTTTAGCTCTGGGGTGCGCTTCATTTCTCGTTGTATAGCTTCGAGCGAACCGGTGTTTCTCGCCCAAGCTCTTCGTGCAATTCCATTATTCACATCGTAAAAAAGCATATTTTTTAATTTTGCCGATGTTTCCGGCGAGCCATCCAAGACCATTCCAAAACCACCATTGATCACCTCTCCCCAGCCTACGCCACCGCCATTGTGAATGGATACCCAAGTTGCTCCACGGAAACTGTCCCCAATCACGTTCTGAATCGCCATATCGGCAGTGAATTGACTTCCATCATAGATGTTACTCGTCTCTCGATAGGGAGAATCAGTTCCGCTGACATCGTGATGATCCCTGCCTAGCACAATTGGAGCAGAGATTTCTCCAGCTTTTATTGCTTGATTGAATGCCTCTGCGATTTTTGCCCGGCCTTCCGCATCTGCATAGAGGATTCGAGCCTGGGAGCCCACGACTAGTTTATTTTGCTCAGCCTCTTCGATCCATGTGATATTATCCTGCATTTGTTGTTTAATTGATTCTGGGGAATGGGTCATAATTTCCTTCAAGACTTTAGCGGCCAGTTGATCTGATTTTTTTAAATCCTCAGGCTTCCCCGAGGAACAAACCCATCTAAATGGCCCAAATCCATAATCAAAACACATTGGGCCTAAGATGTCCTGAACGTACGAAGGATATCGGAAATCAATCCCATTTGCTGCAAAGACATCGGCTCCAGCTCTTGAAGATTCCAACAAAAAGGCATTTCCATAGTCGAAAAAATAGGTTCCTTTGGCCACATGATTGTTGATAGACGCTACTTGTCTGCGAAGGCTTTCTTGAACTTTGCTTTTGAAAAGTTCGGGATCGGAAGCCATCATTGCATTTGATTCTTCAAAAGACAGCCCGACAGGATAGTAGCCACCAGCCCATGGATTATGGAGGGAAGTCTGATCAGAGCCCAATTCCACAAAAATATTTTCCTTATCAAATCGCTCCCAGACATCGACTATATTTCCAATAAAGGCAATAGAAACTACCTCCTTTTTGGCTTTCGCTAGCTTTGTACGGCTGACCAAACTCTCCAAATCTTCAATCAGTTCGTCCACCCAGCCTTGTTCACGGCGCTTTCTGGCAGCGTTGGCATTGACTTCAGCACAGATCGTAATGCATCCTGCTATATTCCCAGCTTTAGGCTGCGCTCCGCTCATTCCTCCCAGACCTGCTGTCAAAAAGATTTTTCCATTTGGACTTTCGCCATTTTTTAGCTTTTTCCGAAAGGCATTCATTAGCGTAATCGTTGTGCCATGCACAATTCCCTGTGGTCCGATATACATAAATGAACCGGCTGTCATCTGTCCAAATTGGGTAACTCCCAAGGCATTGAATTTTTCCCAATCATCAGGTTTGGAGTAATTCGGAATCATCATCCCATTGGTCACTACCACTCTTGGAGCATGCTCAGAAGATGGGAAAAGTCCCATAGGATGTCCTGAATACAGATGAAGAGTTTGTGTATCGGTCATTTCTGACAGATACTTCATCGTCACTAGATATTGTGCCCAATTTTGAAATACTGCCCCATTTCCGCCGTAAGTAATAAGTTCTTGTGGATGCTGAGCCACTGCCGGATCCAGGTTATTTTGAATCATCAGCATGATAGCAGCTGCTTGAGTGGACTTTGCTGGGTACGCACTAATCGGGTGTGCATACATCGGATAGTCTGGCTGGAAGCGATACATGTAGATTCTTCCAAAGTCAGTCAACTCTTTTAAAAACTCGGGTGCTAAATCAGCATGCCAGTCCTTTGGGAAATAGCGAAGTGCATTGCTCAATGCTAATCGCTTCTCTACTGCTGATAAAATATCCTTCCGCTTTGGGGCGTGACTTAGGGAAGGGTCGCGTTCTTTTTTTGCTGTAAGAGAATTAGGAATGCCTTGAGATAGTTGCTCTTTAAAAGTCATTTGATTTACGATTTACGATTTGGGAATTACGAGCTTTATTTGAACTTCAATCGTAATTCTATTTTCTAAAGTCATCTGATTTACGATTTCCGTATTTACGAATTACGAGCTTTTATTGAACCTCTATCGTAATTCAATTTTTGAAATCTTATTTCTAACGTCTTATGTCTTGGCTCTAAAGTTTTATGTCTAAAATCTTTGTGCCTCTTTTCCAAACTTGGGCAGGTGTGAGTTGACCTTGTTGGTAGAGGATTTCCTGAAAATCTTCAATTGCATATAAGTTGAAGTCCGCAAGCATTCCGGGCTCCAGTCTGCCCCGATCCGAAAGTCCCAACGCTGCGGCAGCTCTGAAAGTAAGTCCTGCCAGAACCTCTGCAGTGCTGAGTTTTTCGAATGTCGCTAATATAGAAGCCTGAGCTACTAGATTCCCCATCGGTGCTGATCCTGGATTCCAATCACTGGCTATGGCCAAAGCGCCACCAGCATCTAAGATTTTTCGGGCTGGAGTGAAACTGCAACCAATTCCCAAGGATGCGCCGGGTAAAGCTACAGCGACGACATCGGAATTAGCCAGGAGTTGGATCTCCCGATCTCCTGAGACTTCCAAGTGATCGGCAGATTTGGCTCGCATTCTTACGGCAAGTTCAGATCCGCCTGTAGTAAATTGATCTGCGTGAATGGTGATGTCAAAACCTTGATCTTCTGCTGCCTGGAGATAAGGTGTTATTTCGGCAACGCTAAATGCACTTTGCTCCACAAAAGCATCTATTCGATTGCTCAAGTTGTGAGCTTTGAGCATCGGGAAAAGTTTGGCCTGAATAGTAGCTAAATAAGCTGCCTTTGTCCCTTCAAAATCTTTGGGAAGGGTATGGGCTGCCAAGCAAGTGGGAATCAAATCGGCTGGAGTTTTCAACATTTGAATAGCGCTGAGCATTTTCAGTTCTTGGCTCACCGTCAGGCCATAACCGCTTTTCACTTCGATAGTAGTCACACCTGACTTGAGGTGGCGAGCCACACGGTCGGCAGTGAGTTTCTTTAATTCGGCAATGGGCATCGCTCGAGTAGATTTCACCGTATCCCAGATTCCTCCGCCAGCTAGGGCGATTTCCAAATAGGATTTTCCCGAATTGCGCATGGCAAAATCTGTAGCTCTACTACCTGCAAAACACAGGTGAGTATGACAATCTACCCAGCTAGGCAAAGCAACCATGGGCTGATTGACTTCTACCTTCTTGATTTTTTGATCTTTGTGCGCTTCCAAAAGTGCTCCGTATTCTCCTACGGCAAAAATTCGATCATTTTGGATCATAATCCCTGCATTCTCGATTACTTCTAGCTGCTGATCATTCAAAGCTCCCTTCAGAGGAAGTCCAGACAGCGTGAGAAGTTGCCGTATTGGACCTAATAGTTTTACGATTTTCATAGTGAAAATTTAGTAGTCAAACAATGAACTCCAAGCTGTATCGAAAGCCAATTCTTCCCGATCCGCTACTTGGTTTGCCAGTGCTAGCAATTCGCCTGATTCAATCATTTCGATCGCGGCTTCGATATCTTCCGTCATCACTCGATCGACTGTGACTGGCTCAATTTTTCTTCGCACTCGATCATAGATTGCCGTCAATATTTTTCCAGACTTCATCGGAGCATGAAAATCCATTGCTTGAGCAGCATAAAATAATTCTATTCCAAGTATTTTCTCCACATTCCCTATCACCTGAAGTGCTTTTCTGGCTCCGATACTTCCCATACTTACATGATCTTCTTGTCCCAGTGATGTGGGAATACTATCCGCTGAAGAAGGAAAACAAAGCCCTTTATTTTCGGAGGCTAAAGCCGCCGTGGTGTACTGGGGGATCATCAAGCCGGAGTTTAAACCGGTTTCTTTCAAGAGTAATTTTGGAACGCCTGGCGTGTCGCCTTCGATCGAAAGGTAAATTCTGCGATCTGAGATATTGCCGATTTCAGAGGCTGCCAAGCAGGCATAATCTAAAGGAAGGGCAATGGGCTGACCATGAAAATTGCCTCCCGAAATGGTATGATCTTCAGAAATTACAATTGGATTGTCTGTCACCGAATTGATTTCAATCTCTATTGCATCTTTCAAGTGAAGCCAAGCATTACGCGAAGCTCCGTGTACTTGTGGCATGCAGCGGAGGGAATAAGGGTCCTGAACTCGGGCACAGTTCAGATGAGAATTGACAATTTCCGAACCCTGAAGTAAGTTTTGAATCGTCTGAGCCACATGTTTATTTGCGGGAAAAGCTCTCAATTGATGTAATTCCGGAGAAAATGGCTTGATCGAACCCATCAAGCCTTCGATCATCATCGCTCCTGTGATATCGGCATTCCTGAGTACATTGCTCAACCTATCTACGACTTTGACACCAAAAGCAGCCATGAATTGGGTCCCGTTTATCAGTGCCAATCCTTCTTTTGGACTAAGTTCGAGGGCTTCTTTTTGAAATATAGCCAGTGCTTTTTGACTAGAAATCAGTTCACCTTTGAAGTGTACTTTACCCAAACCAATCAACGGCAAAGCTAAATGAGAAAGTGGTGCAAGATCCCCTGAGGCACCAACCGAACCTTGAATCGGAATTACGGGAATCACTTCTTGGTCAAGCATCCAAACCAATCGCTCCAAAGTCTCCAATTGAATTCCTGAATAACCCTGCGCCAAAGCATGGATTTTCAGGACTAGCATCAGTTTTGAGATTTCTATGGGAATAGGTTCTCCCAATCCTACAGCATGACTTTTTAAGAGGTTTTCTTGAAGTTTCCGTAAATCTTCAGGCGATATCCGGCTGGTACAAAGTGGGCCAAAACCGGTATTGATACCATACACGGCTTTTTCGCCTTTGGAAATAGTAGCTACTGCCGCTGCCGAGGTCTTAACTCTTTGTATGGTATGAGTTGAGAATACCCCCTTAATTTCTTTTCTGGCTAGTTTTAAGGCGATAGATGAGGTTAGATGATCTTGACCGTAGTGGAAAATATTCATGATAAAAAGACACGACCTATCTCGAAAGCGTGAGATTCGGAGGAGATTTGGATTTATATTTCATCAAATTTAGCTTCTGGTTTTGATACTTATTGATACTATTTTTGTCATGAATCAATAACTTGCAGGCATCAATGGAGCTCCGACATCTAAAATATTTTCAAGCTGTGGCTACGGAATTGAATTTTCGAAAAGCGGCAGAAACACTGTTTATTTCACAACCGGGACTTAGCCGTCAGATCCGTCAATTGGAGGAAGAACTCGAAGTCGTACTTTTTGATCGAGATCAGAAAAAAGTCAGCCTTACAACTGCGGGGATTTATTTGAAGTCAGAGGTTGATTTTTTGCTGAATCATCTGGATACGATCAGAGGACAATTGAATCAAATCCAAGCCGGTAAAATAGGCGAGCTTCGTATCGGCTTTTTAGGCTCTGCTTCCAATCAAATCATTCCACGATTGGTATCCAAGTTGAAAACGTTTCAGCCTTTGGTCAGTGTGAATTTGGAAGAATTGAGTAATACGATGCAGCTCGATATGGTCCAGAAAGATAAACTTGACTTAGGCTTCGTTCGATTGGCATCAGTTCCGGAAGTGTTGGAAATGAAAACTGTAGCTCGAGACACCTTTTCGCTGGTGGTGCCAATGAATCATCCAATCCAAGTCAGTGATTTCGTGTCGATGAATCAGTTTAAGGACGAGTCTTTCGTGCTTTTTTCCAGTGATTATAGTAATTTTTATTACGACCAGATTATTGGGATTTGTCGAGATGCTGGATTCGCCCCTAAGATTCAGCACAAATCAGTTCATGCATTGACGATTTTCAAACTGGTTGAGAGTGGTTTGGGTGTGGCGATCGTACCAAGTTCGATTCAGGAAGGCTATGAAATCAATGTGCGGTTCATGGAAATTCCGGAGATTCCACAGTTTACCGAGCTGGTGATCATCTGGAAGAAGAATAATCGCAACCCAGTACTCAAACAGGTTTTGGAATTATTGTGATTTCCCTCTGGATAATACCAAGTCGATAGGTATGAAAAAGTATCAAATAGGCTAATTTAGCGTTCAGATCCACATGTCGTGGAAATGTCGGGCTAAATCCGAGTTACTTTCGTCCAGTATTCAAATCCTTTCAGAGAAATTGCCATGATTAATCAAAAACTATTTATCATGAAGCAGCCAGAACTAGGCAAGAAAATCTCTGAACTGAGAAAAGCAAAAGGATTGACTCAAGAAGAGTTGGTCGAAAAATGCAATTTAAATGTGCGTACTATTCAGCGGATCGAAGCTGGGGAAGTCACTCCGCGGACATTCACCATCAAGGCGCTCTTTGAAGCATTAGAGTATCGATGGGAAAGTCAACAGCTGGAGGATTCTTCAATTGGTCAGAAGGTTCCAGCTTATCTTTATGTCGCCTTGGGCGCCGCGGTTGTTTATTTCTTTCTCTCGATTTTCGAGATCGTGATCGAGACAGAGTATCTTGAGGGTGAGACTTCTGTGGGGACAGCGGCGTTTGGGTGGATTAAGTCTGGATCCTATATCTTTTACGTGATATTTTTATTAGGTTGGGTCAAACTGACTGATTTTTATCCGAATGGGATCTTGAAAATTGTACTCTGGATCATGATCGGAGCCAATGTGATCTGGTATGCGGTAGATATGTTTGCTTTGTTCACCGATGCGTTTTCCTTGGAGGATTACTATTTAGTCAAAGTGAGTTCCTTCGGATTTATGTATGCATCATTGGGATTAGGATTTGTAAGCTACAAAAATCAATTTTCAGGTATTGGAATGATTCTTGGGATTTTACTGATTATTACCGGGATTCTGCTTATCACAGCTGTTGGTGCATTATTAGCTTTGATTCCATGGACACTTGGAGAGATGATGCAAATTGCGCTGATGATCTATTTGATTCAAAAAATCGGGAGAAGAGATTCTCCTGGTTTTAATATCTGATTGCATTTTTATTTCCTTTCTCCCAAATTGTCAGTATACTGGTTGAAAAATTGAGGAGATGGGAAAGCTATTGAATTTTAGTCTGTTGTGTTTTGGCCTAATATGGCTTATAGGATGCTCGGCAGGAAGCGAAGTAGATGAGAAAATTGAGACCCCAAATAATCTAAAACTGGAACTTCAACTTATTGGAAATGGGGAAGTGAAGGCAACTTTTTCGGCAACAAATGCACAATTTTTCAAAATCAATTTTGGTACGCCCGGAGAAGTTTCCAGACGAATTGATGGCAACTCAGCCAATTTCACATACACCGTAAAAGGAGATTATACCGTCGTACTTCAAGCTCATTCAAGTGAGACAATTTTCGTGGTGGACAATAAAATTCTGAATATAAATGCTGCTTCTCTCGGCCTTAATCCGGATGCAGGTTTTAGAAGTCCGGAGAGTTATGACGGCTATAGACTAGTTTGGGCAGATGAGTTCAATTCGCCTACATTAGCAGGAGATTGGATTTTTGAGATTGGCGATGGTTGTCCGTCTAATTGTGGCTGGGGTAATGACGAGCTTGAATTTTATAAAAAAGAAAACACCACGCTTGCGGATGGGAAATTAACAATAACTGCCAAGCGAGAATCGATAGGTGGGAAGAGTTACACTTCGTCCCGTCTGATCACCAAAGGCAAGAAATTCTTCACTTACGGAAGAGTAGATATCCGAGCAATTCTTCCGAAAGGACAAGGAATGTGGCCGGCATTATGGATGTTAGGTGAGAATTTTTCTGAGGTAGGCTGGCCTAAGTGTGGTGAGATCGATATCATGGAAATGATCGGAGGATCTATAGAAGATCGAGACCGAACTGTTCACGGTACAGTTCATTGGGACAATGCAGGAAACCATGCCAACTATGGTGGGAAAACCAAGTTGAGTACAGGGATTTTTAATGATGAATACCATGTGTTTTCGATCGTTTGGGATAAGCAAAAAATAGTTTGGTTGCTTGACAATGTTGAATATCATGTAATAGATATTACACCTGCGGGTCTAGATGAATTCCATAAGCCCTTCTTCTTTATTTTTAATGTGGCAGTAGGCGGTAGATGGCCGGGCAATCCAGATGGGGACACCAAGTTTCCACAAGAGATGAAGGTTGATTATATCCGAGTCTTTCAGCCAAACTGATATCAAGAGCTGAGTTTATGTTGAACCTTGGATTTGATAGCTTTGAGAATTAAGGCATTATTTTCACTGGAAGACTCGATCTCCAATAGTTTTGGAAACGTGCTTTGAGAATAAAAATCATACAATGCTGCCTCCAATTCGACTTGAGAAGTCACTTTTATATAGAAAAACCCAAATTCAGTTGCTAGATTAGAAGCGGTAAGTGCCTGCTTGGTTTCAAAAAACTCCTCAAGTTCCGGTTGCCTTGATGGACCATCGATCAGCCTGAATATTCCCCCAGAATGATTATTCAATAAAATAATTCTAAGGTTAGGCATAGAGTAATTATGCCAGAATGCATTCCGATCATAGAAAAAGGCCATATCTCCAGTAATGAGTGTTACAGGTTCCTTGGTAGTAAATGTGCAGCCAACAGCTGTCGAATTGGATCCGTCAATGCCGCTAGTGCCGCGATTGCAGCAAATTTCCTGTGTTCTCTTTCCTAACAAATTCACATAGCGGACAGCCATACTGTTGGCTAGATGAATTTTGGAGAATGGGGGAATTTTTTTCAGGGTGAAATAGAGGGCAGAGTACTCCCCGAATTCCGATGATTCAAAGACTTCGGGGAGAAAACTTCTAGTTTCTTCTTCCAAATGTTTCCAATTATTGGAGAAATCCGATTGTTGCACTGGAAGATTTTCCTTCAACCAATTCAAAAATAGTAGTGGAGAAGTGGAAAGAACTCGCGTCAATCGCTGAAAGGTGTCCTTAGCTATTCCGGCTGAATGTATATGCCAATGAGAAGCGGAGGAATTTCGTAGAAAGAGTTTTAAGGACTTTGAGATAATGGATTTTCCGAAGGTGATAATCAAATCCGGGCTTAGGTTTTCGGCTAGTTCTTGGTTGCTAAGAAATTGATCGTGCAAATTAATAGTATATTCCGTCTGAAGATTTGAGATCACGTCTGATACTACTACTACATTTTGATTTTTTGCCAAATCATCTAAAAGTGTCTGGATTTTGGGATTTGGCCTTTGTTGTCCTGGCACAATCAGAATCTTTTTAAAAACCGAAATCTTTGATTTCAACTTTTTCAGATATTCTTCAGAAAGCACTGCGGAACCCACTGAATTGTTAAAAATGCGAGGGCAATCGGGAAACGATATTTCCTCGTTTTCTGACGGGTAAAATGGCTCCCGAAGTGGAATATTAATATGAACAGGTCCAGGTGGAAATTGCTTAGCCAGATTAATTGCTTCATTTACCATGCGATTGGCATACCAAACCTGATCTTGAGAAGAAAATGCATCTGGAAACTGAAAGCTTTTTTTTACATGATTACCGTATAATCCAGTCTGGAAAACTGTCTGTCCATCGTATTGATCGATCCATTCGACAGGCCTATCGGCAGTAAGGATCAAAAGTGGGATTTGTTGGAAATATGCCTCAGCAACTGCCGGGAAATAATTCATTGCAGCTGAGCCGGAAGTGCAGACAAGTGCTACTGGTTTCTCCAGTTGCTGTGCCATGCCTAAGGCAATGAAGGCAGCTGAGCGTTCGTCTGAGATGATTCTGGCATGGATTCCCGGATGTCTTACAAAACCAATCGTTAACGGCGCACAGCGCGACCCCGGCGAGAGGATTACATGCTCTATTCCTTTTTTATGGCAGAGTGCCACCAGTTCGATTATGGGCTGTAAGATCAAGCTTCTGGGTTTTGAAGAAATTTACCAATGATTTGACATTTCAACTCGGTTTCTTCCCATTCTTTATCAGGATCGGAATCCTCCGTGACGCCTGCTCCTGCATAAAGAATCGCTTCTCCATTTTGGAGTGAGGCTGTCCTAAGGTTGACATAAATTGAGGTCTCACCACCTATATTCACCGGACCAATATATCCTGCGAAGAATGAGCGATCCAGTTCTTCGTATCGATTGAGAAAATCATGCGCTTCCTTTCGAGGCATTCCACATACTGCCGAAGTGGGGTGGAGGAGTTCGAGCATGACAGATCCCAGCTGAGGGAAATTGGTGGCGGTCATATTCACTTTGAAATCAGATCTCAGATGCAGTAGCGTACCTGCAAGGACTGTTTTAGGGCCTGACTCTTCATATTCGCGGAGTCGGATTTTCTTAAAACAGTCTACAATGTATCTATTGACCAGTGCCTGTTCCTCAATCTCTTTTTGAGTCCAAGCAGCAGATTTCAATGGGTTTTCTCCAAAAGCAGGCTGCGTACCCGCCAGAGACATGGTATAAAAGTGATTGTCTTTTGTCTCGATAAGGACTTCAGGTGAGGCGCCTATCCATGTGCCGATACCAGGAATGTGGAAGAAATTGACAAATGAATTAGGATAGGCTATAAGCATACTATAGATACTTTTAGCTAGATCAAAATCGTCATTTAATTTGATATGTTTAGTTCTGGCCGGAACCACCTTTTCTAAGGTACCTGCTTTTATAGCTTCGATTCCTGCTGCTACTAACTTGACAAAATGTTTCTTATCGTCACCTAAAAAGGCATGTCCCGATGGGTTGAAATCCCCTTGGGTTTTTATCGGATCAAACTGCTTGGGAGTAAGATCAGATTTTTCATCAATAAACTGGAGCAACCAAGCAGGGAGGGCTTCCTCGGAGATTTTTATTTCAAGAGGCAGATTCCAATATTTCTCAGCGGCTATATAGAAAGCCTTTTGATCAGTCTGATCCGCAAATGGATGAACGATGAATCCGGGCTTCAGCTCCTCAAGGATGATTGACGTTTTTGCAGGTTTTGAATTTTCATTCAGAATGATTTCAAGTTTGTTGGATTTTGGTTTTCGCCAAATGGCAAAAGAGCCGCCGGTGCTGAAACCATATTGGAGTAGAATCTCCATTAATTCTTCAACTGTATATTTTAATGCAACCTGAGTTTCAATCATTTATTTATATTCAAAATCGCCATAGTCAACCTGCTGATGCAACACAATTGACCTGCTGTATTTTTAATTTTTATTTCCCAGACTTGCGTAGAGTTACCCAAATGAATTGGTGTTGCGGTTCCGATTACCATTCCTTTTGTTACAGATTTAAGGTGATTCGCATTAATCTCTAAGCCTACGGCAAATTGTTTTTTTGGATCAATAGTCATGGAAGCTGCAACACTTCCAATGGTCTCTGCCAAAACAACGTTTGCTCCACCGTGTAACAAGCCCATGGGCTGTTTGGTTCTGGAATCTACCGGCATTGATGCTTCTAAATAATCATCTCCTATAGTGGTAAAAATAATACCCAAATGACTTACCATTGTTCCATTTCCCAAGTTGTTCAATTGGTCAAGAGTAGGCTTTGAAAGAAATACCATTAAGATTTGGGCTAAATGAGGTTTATTTGAGGTCAGAACAAAAATAGAGAAACTTGAATCGAAAAAAAATTTACCTCGTAAGACACGGACAAACAGATTTCAATTTGAAAGGTGTGGTTCAGGGGAGTGGCATTGATGCTCCTATCAATCAGACTGGTATAGCTCAAGGCAACGCTTTTTTTAAAGTCTATCAGGAAGTCCCATTTGATCAGATTTATCACTCCGGACTGATTCGGACGAAGCAATCCATTCATAATTTTATTGATCTTGGAATCCCAACAACGGCTTTGGTAGATCTCAATGAAATCTCTTGGGGAGCTTACGAAGGTACTCCTATGACTCCCGAGGAAGGTGAATATTATAAGCATATGCTACAACAGTGGCGTCAGGGAAATCTGGACTATGCAATAGCTGGTGGTGAAAGTCCCAATATGGTGGCAGAACGCATGCGATCGGGAATCAAAATAATTTTAGAAGGACCTGGCGATACAATTCTGGTCTGTATGCATGGCCGTGCCATGCGAATTTTCCTCAGCGTACTCTTGAATTTTGATCTTAAATACATGGACAATTTTGAGCACCAAAATCTCTGTCTTTATCTATTGGAGCAATTGGAAGACGGAACTTTTGTAGTTCGAAAAAATAATTCGCAAGAACACCTTAAAGTGCTGGTGTAATCTTCTCAGATTTCTGATGTCTTTTGTGGGTGTCACTCAGAAGCGATACTTGACGCGCAAGGGCTTTCTTCCCTTCAGTCAAATCGATGACTCTGAATGCGATTTCTTCGAGCCTTATTTTTTGATCTTCATCCAGAGAAATCAAAATATTTCCGAGAAAACAGGCGTCAAAATCACAAGCTGGAATATCAATTAAGATTGATAATTCTGAATTGCCTTCGTAGCTTTTGGTTTTGTAAAAGGAAGAAAATTGGTCTTCGATGTCCTGGATGGATATCTTATTCGATTTTAATTCTTTTGATTTGAAAATAACCAAAAATGTTTTGCTCTCATTTTCCTTTGCACTAACCGAAAGCGAGCAAAGTAGGGCGACTATTAATATTGCTACACTTTTCATAGGAACCAAGGTAACTTTTTTTATCGGAAAAATCCAAAAAAGCGTAATGGTTATAAAAAAAACAAACCCCCGAAAGTAATTCCGAGGGTTTCAATATTTATGATGCTTATAATTAAGCTTTTGTAGTTCTTTTCTTTTTTACAGGAGCTTCAGGAGTCATTTCGTCTTCCACTCCAGCTAGGATTCTTCCACAATGCTCACAAACGATCAGCTTTTTCTTTTCACGGATATCTGCTTGTCTCTGAGGTGGCACGGTATTGAAACAACCTCCGCAAGCTCCTCTTTTCACCATGACCACTGCCAAGCCGTTTTTGGCGTTTTCTCTGATCTTATCGTAAGATTTCAAAAGCCTTTCATCTACTTTTTTAGTAGCTTTCACTCGGTCATTATTGATTTTAGACTCTTCAGACTCGCTTTCGGAGATAATCGTCGAAAGCTCGTTATTCTTAGAATCAAGATCTTTTTGTCGATCTTTCATGACGGCGGTAAGCTCTTCCAGATCAACCTTCTTTTGCTCGATTCGGGATCCAGCTTCAGCGATTTTCTTCTTCGCAACCTGAATTTCCAAATCTTGCAACTCCAGTTCTTTCGTAATCGCATCGTATTCACGATTGTTACGAACGTTCATCTGCTGCTCCTGATATTTTTTGATCAGTTTTTCAGAATCTTTGATGCTTTCTTTTAAGGCTTTCACCTCATCGTCAAACGAATCTATCTCTGATTTAAACTTTTCTAAACGAGTATTATAACCTGCGATTTCGTCTTCTAAGTCTTGGACTTCCTCCGGAAGTGCACCGCGTACTTTTAAGATGGCGTCTAGTCTTGAGTCTAAAAGTTGAAGGTTATGAATAGCTTCGAGTTTCTGTGTTACTGTACTTTCCATGTACTATAGGTAGGATGTGGGATTTGTAACTACTTTTGTCAAATAGAGTGCAATAGTAGGAAATTTTTGTGACAAAAGCTCGTGAAGTAATTCTTTTGTGAAAATTTCACTTTCATAATGCCCGATATCACAAAGAATTAGTCTTTCCTCAGCATCAAAAAACTCATGGTATTTGACATCTGAGGTGACAAAGACATCTGCTCTGGCTCGCTTAGCATCAGGGAGTAGGAAAATCCCCGCTCCACCACAGACAGCCACTTTTTTTATTTTTCGTGGAAGTAGTGCAGTATGCTTCAGCACTTGTAGGTTCATTTTTTCTTTCAGGTGATCCAAGAATTCTCCACTTTCCATCTCTTCGGTTAATTCCCCAATCATGCCTGCGCCAACTTCCTGATTTTCATTTTCTAAGGATTGGATGTAGTGCGCGACCTCTTCATATGGGTGACTGTTTCTCAGCGCATCCATGACTCTACCCATCAAATGAGAATTGACCAAAACTTCTATTCTTACCTCATTTTGTACTGTTGGGACACCATGTTTGCCGATTGTTGGATTGGCCTTTCGGGAAGGGGTGAAGGTACCAACACCGTTTATTTGAAAAGAGCAATTTTTATATTCTCCGATCTTGCCTGCCCCCGCAGCGTAGACAGCATCAAGCGTTTTTTGGGCATTTGCCTCGGGCACGAAATAGACGAGTGTGCTCAATAGCTGTTTTTTTGGACTCAATATTTTCGTGTTTTGGAGTAGCAGCTGATCACAAATCCGCTTATTTACCCCATGGGCTACATGATCTAGATTCGTGTGAATGGCATATATCGCAATGTTATTTTTGATTGCCTTGATGATCGTTCGCTCCACATAGTTTTTCCCAGTCAGACTCTTTAGACCTTTAAATACAATCGGGTGGTGTGCCACGATCATATTCGCTCCGATAGCCATAGCTTCATCCAACACTGCCTCTGTACAATCCAAAGCGCAAATAATCCCACTGACATCCCAAGAGTGATCGCCAGTGATCAAGGTGGCGTTGTCGTAGGATTCCTGATAAGCTGGTGGGGCTATTGACTCCAAGTAGTTGATGACTTCGCTGATCGTGTGTCCCATATTTTTCTTTTATTTGGTCAAAAATACTAAATCTGACCGATGGGCTGGTACGCTTTTCTTCTTTATCCTCTTGCAGCAATCTATGATTTGGTCACGCGCCTGCGAAATTTGCTTTTTGATCTGGGCTGGAAGAAAAGTGAGCTATCAAAAATTTCAAGCATTGTGGTAGGAAATCTATCCGTCGGAGGTACTGGGAAAACTCCTATGGTGGAATTCTTAATTCGAATGTTTAAAGACGATGCCGACTTGGGGGTTTTAAGCAGGGGCTATGGACGAAAGAGTAAGGGTTTTCTGGCTGCACATCATGATTCAACTCCAACGCTGATCGGAGATGAACCATTTCAAATATTCCAAAAATTCAAGGAAGAAATCCCTGTTTTTGTAGGAGAAGATCGTCTGGCAGCGATTGAT
>Ga0136560_1000617_pt1 | contig 18037 bp, 25 predicted proteins | sample AntRauMeHopE1497_FD_104925 | JGI IMG/M metagenome (GOLD analysis project Ga0136560, IMG submission 104925) | Saline lake microbial communities from Rauer Islands, Antarctica - Metagenome Hop E1 #497 | ecosystem: Environmental > Aquatic > Non-marine Saline and Alkaline > Saline | place... | reverse complement strand
CTTGCTCCGCCTCTCGGTGGAGAAGGCAAGCGGAGACAGATAGACGGGGACGGAGCCGGAGACCTGTGGCATGCTGGGCTAGATGCGATGTGACTGCATACAACGCCGAGACTACGAGCTGACTCCCCGATTCCCCCCATGGGCACCAGGTGCCGCATACCACGCGCATACATGACTTCATCATGCGTTCTGATGCCATATTTAGATGTATTGCTGTCCTGGTCTTGAGATACAAAAGAATAAATTCGGAAAAGCATGTAACTATTCTATTCGCAATACCAATACCTGAACCTGTATTTACAGCATTTCGCCATCGCCGCCGCCTCCCATAGCCGCACCATCTAAGGCCCCCCCGCCAGTGTACGTAAATCCCTCGAATTTACTGGTATCGCCACCCCGAAGGCCCGACTCTGGTGCGAGGGAATCCACTACGGGCTCGCTCGTGAATTCCTTGTCAAAATTGCTGGTGTCCGAAGCACCTTTCACGTTCGGCTTGAAAGGTGGTGAAATCTCGCGCGCTGTCAGCTTATCTAGCGGTGTAGACTCGAAAAACGGGTGTGAGAAAACATTGTCTACATCTTTAGCACCTGTGCCTAGCCGTGTCAGGGGGTTGCGATCCAACAGCCGCCCTAGCACCTCCCGTGCTGAGGCTGACACGAACGAAGGATATTGCAGTCTGCCTGCCTCGATCTTATCATACATGAGTTGAGTGTTGCGGCTGTAGAATGGAGGGATACCAACCAGCATCTCATAGAGCAGGATGCCTGCGAGGTGGAGCTGGACAAAAAACAACAGGTGCGGGATGGCAAGGGGAAGGGAAGGGGGGGGGGCGTCGTCGTATCGAGGAGGGAAAGGACCTGTCTGACAATATCCATGGAGACGGACAGGCACTCAGAGGGTGTTTCAAGCTTGTTTACATGCACAAAGGAATATAAGTTGTGCTTCGTCCGGTTGGCGAGGTCAAGCCCGTCCGGTTGGCGAGGTCAAGCCACAAGCTGACGGGTGCGCAGGCATGAAGGCAAGCAGGCGAGCACTGTCTCACCTAGCGACCACCAGTCCACTTCTTTGTCGTGCGGGTCACCACGGACGATCTCCGGGGCAAGGTACTCTGCGGAATTGTAATTGGAATCGACCATCAGGCTACATCTCGTCCATGAGGCTCGAGCAGATGAACAGCACGGGCGAGGAGCAAGTGCTCCTGGAAAAGGCGTAGGCGAGCATCGGAGCTGGGAATGCAGGGAACCTCATCTCTCCAAAATGTATGCAATGCAACGAAAAGCAGCGAAGCGGGTTGATGTGTGATATGCCTATCTTACCTGGAGTGCCACAGAATGTTGTGGTGACTTCGCCGGGCTTGCTCAGCGTCTTTGCCAATCCGAAGTCGGTCAGGCAGACATGACCGGCGGCGTCCAGCAGAATATTCTCCGGCTTGAGGTCCCTGTAGATGATGCCTTTAGAATGCAGGTGGCCTAGACCTGCTGCGATTTCAGCGGCGTAGAATCGGGCTTGCGGCTCTGGGAAGCGCTTCACCTTACGCAAGTGGAAGAATAACTCACCCCCCGTAAGATAGGGCAGCACGAGGTACAGCTTCGCAGGGGTCTGGAAGGCGTACTTCAAGCCTATGAGGAAGGGGTGGTCGATACTCTCTAGAATTTCCCTCTCCGCCTGCGTATGCTCGACCTAATTCCTCGCTACAATGTGCGATTTAACGAGCACTTTCATGGCGAGCACTTCCCCGCTCGTATCTCCCTTCTTCCGGACCTGCATGACCTTCCCAAAGGAGCCCCGGCCAATGACCTTCAGCAGCTAGAAGTCTTCCAGTGTGACCGGCGTTTCCTTGGTCGCCCAGCCCACCGTTTCCGAGCGGCCCCTGGCGTCGGCACCTTCGGCCTTGGCCTCATCAGCAGCGAGCTTGGGATCGATGCGATGGGACTCAACCGCTTCTTTGGCTCGACTGGCGGCGGCAGCATCCACATCCACTTCCTCGACATCTTCATCTTCATCGTCCTCGTCGACGACTGATAGCTTGTGGCCCGGAGCTACGGGCGATTTAGCCCCGCCGGCCCCGCTTGAGGCTCCATCGCCTCCTCCAGCAGCAGCAGAAGACGGGTCACCGGCGGTGCGCTCCGCGCGGCGCTTTTGCGCTTCTAATCTGGTCACACAAAACTCCTTCAGTAGTAGCGCCTGCGTTTCTCGCACCTTGCATCCTGCTCCTTTCGTCTTCAGTAACTTCTTGCGTTCACCAGAAACCACCGTAACTACCTCTTGCTTTCTTGGGCTCGAATACCGGTAATCATACTCGCTCGGTACATGCAGCACAAACTCATCAGAAACCTACGATACCGTTATTTCTTCTAATCTCTCCAGCGGAATTCGTCTCTTGCATTTGTATGAACCCGTCAACAAGTTGTATACTGCCTTATCTGATATCACGAGCACCCTACGCTGTGAGCTCTCCTTGCGGTTCGTCTTGGACATTTCGTCAGAAAAAGCAATTGTTTCTCCAGCTGCTGATGTAGGCGGTAGGAGGCAAATAATACACCTTGTGCTGCATGGCGTGTATGTGACTTCGCGGTGCACGCGATGCGAGCTTTGACTCACGAGAACCAATGTCAGCTAGAAGAGCAGAAACGGTGGGATTGGCCGCCAAATTCATGTAGTCCATGGGCATTTTCGTGCCCATCGTTTAGAGACAGTTTGCCACCCTGCTTTGGATTCCACGTTTGCTAGGAGGGTCTCAGATCCACCTCTGATATCCCTGCAACACTGCAACAACTGAGTCGTCTGGCGCGAGGCAGCTTTTAGTCGCAGTTATAGATCGCTAAACTACCTATTTATATTGGCTCGATTTAGTGCTCTTATATTCGTGTCAATGACAGGTTAGGTCGGGATTGCCTGGCGTCTGTCTCCTCGGGATAAAACCCACGCCACAAAAACACAAACCGTAATTTCGTTAAACCTGGTTTTGGGCTCAGGATTCTACAGCGTACACGAACTAGTGAAGCTAAGGCGATTTGGTCATTATTGTACACTGTTAAAGCCGTTTGGCTGCCTCATTGCCGTTATTGTTGAGAAACATGTAAGATCCACTCGATGCAAATATGGATCTCCGTGCATCTTGTGACTCCGGAATGCTCTCCTAATATGGCAGGATTTGTTGGTTTCGCAGGGCAACAACAGGTCCTTCTATTGTCAGGGATGACCGGTCCCGCGTTCGCATATACTTCTTGGACATGAACCATCGTGACATCATGGTGCCAAGCGCTGCAACAGCCGCTTAGGTCACATCTGATGTACTGTTTCGAATTGGGCTGAAAGAAGCGATACGATGGACTCCATACTTCTCCTTGCATGAATCCCAAGATGGTGCTACAGGTGAGTTGGCTCGGGTTGGGGGCAAAGAGAGTTAGCTGGGATACTTCATCACCCGTCTGGCTGTAGGTGCATGTTTGCATGTATTGATTATCGTGGCTGGCGAACTTCCATGCTTGCACCATCGCAGTGTCGCGCGCCATTTCACCGAAAGCGGCTATTGTGCCGATAACCGTAGCGTGGCAGGTGAACGAACTGGTGAAGCCGAGGTTAATTCTTAAGATTCACTTGAATATGGCTAGCCTCGTCGAGTCGGAGAATCGGGTTTTGAGGTACATGTTAACGCTTCAGAGCATCCACAACGTTGTGTGTGGATTATATCCCACAACTGTGGAGCAAGCAGTAAAGCTAGCATCGATTCAGCTGCAGTCAAGGTTTGGCGACTACAATCCTGATACGTGAGTAGTACGTGCTTTGTCCAATATACACGGCAAGCGGCATTGCAGCGCCACAAACGCTGCGATCCCGGACGCGCACTCGAATTCTTTTGATGTGATGCGCCTCGACTGCATTCGCAGACACCCGGTCGGGAGCATCACAAACAGCCTCCGGGGTTTGATCCCTGCCTCTCTGCTGCCGACCAAGCACAGCTCTGTCTGGGAGACAACGATCTTGGCGAGCTGGAAGACACTGGGGCCGGAGGTTCGGGCATCCGCTAACAAACACTATGTGCAAGCTCTCAAGGACGACCTCCCGTACTTCGGGCACGAGCTTTTCCCTGTGGTGTAGGAGTTTGACCCTGCGTACGAGCAGAGGCAATTGCTCGCTGTGGGTCACAAGGGGTTGCTCGTTTTGGCTGCCGCAACGAGGGAAGTACTTGCGTCGTTTAGTCTAGTAGAGATGTATAGATGGGGCTATAGAGCTGATGGAAACTTTTATGTCGAGTTGAAGCGCACGGTAAGCAGACCAGGTCCCGCCACCGCTTTAGCCAGCGCAACTCGAGGCCCTATGTATCAATATATCACGAGAGAGGGGAGAGCGGTATCAGATCACCTGACGGCATATGCACTGCAGCTCGTGGCAGAAATCAAAGCAAAGCAGCACACAAAGGCAAAAGGCGCCATTGCACCAGCAGCGCCATCTGCGGGATCGGCCGCAGCAGGTGGTGGGAGTGGGAGTGGTAGATCGACAAGCGGTGAGCATGCTGCTGACCTTGGGCTTGCGCTGCGGTTGAGTGGCTCGAGCGCAGCATTGGAGCGTTCGGCAGCAATCGTGCAGAGCGTGTTCAGGGGTTACAAATTGCGATCTAAGCTGATCAATAATGCAGCTGCTGTTCGGATACAAGCCCTCTGGAGAGGGTGCGCGGGGAGGGCCAGGTTCGATCGGCTACTGGAGGCGGAGGAGGCGGCCCTGATCGCAGCCAGCAGAGGAGGTGGTACGTGATGGACCTTCTTGGCCCTGGCAATGTACATATATGTTGAAGTGTTCCATGTAAGCACCTTATCTAAGCACTGGGCTAGATCTACGTGTCCTGAGTCAGACTCATCTCAACGATCACAGGACCAGCCCCTACCCTCCTGATTTATGGCTGGTGTCCAAAGGCTCGGCCGCATTCTTGCAAGTGCTGTCCTTATCGCACCCACCTTCCTTCATAATTGCCCACCGAATCCCTGCAGCGCCGCCCTCCCCGCAGCCGTGTCGATCGGTCGAACGAGGGTATGGCTATTACCGCTGCTGCCAACTCCTACACCGTTCCACAACGCAAGTGGAACCGGATCAGATGGATCTGAGTCCGGGTTGAAGAGGATCTGCGGGCGCTGCACCGTGGCTGCCTCGATCGTCGTCCCGTTCGTGAAACGAATTGTTCGGTTGTAGGCCGGTTCGGGAGATAGCTACCAATGGATGCCATCCGGGGAGTAGGCCAATCTGCCTTCGAGAGCGGTCGAAGCGAAGCCGTGTGCAAGCATGTGCCAGCCTCGCTTATTCTTCCATAGGAATGGGTCCTCGTCTTTGTTGTTCCCTGGGATCATGGGTCCCTGTACTCTCATGCTGTACGGCCCTTGGTATCCAGACGGAGACCACGCGAGAGCCAGCTGCTCGTCATTGTCGTGGCAAAACCCGGCGTTCATCCCAAGGAACACAGTGCCATTAGGCAAGATCCAAGCGGCAGGGTTCGTTCTTGCACATGCCCAGTCTACGTTTGTAACGTTGACGTATGTTACAGCGGACCACGGCCCCAATGCAGAGGGGGCGGTCACCATGTGGATACCACAGCCGTCGTTTAGAGGGGGCGGGCCGCAGTCTGGTGACCAGGCCACCGATTGGGACAACTGAGACGCTTCGATCTACTCACTAAAATCAGGCGAGCTGCAATGTTGCGGGGTGCGACTCCATCCCCCAATAAAGTACAAAACTATAGTGCCGTCATTCGCAACCCGAGGGGCAGGGTTGTGCGCAAATGCAGGAACAACTTCTTCTGCAAACTAATATGGTCCCAGCGGTCCCCCAGAAGAGCGTGCTCGTATCACGCGACTGTTAGTTTTCCAAGATTGCAGCTAGCAACCATACTCAAACTCGGCCGCAAATAGGTCCCATTCAAGTTTACCAGTTGATGGCGATTTTTTTGCCACAGGTAAGCCTCCCCAGCTATGCGCGCTAATATTAAAGTAACCAGCAGTTGGAGGAGTAGCAAGGAGCTTAAGTGTGCCGCAGGAATCTCCAGACCAACCAGGATCGCAAGCGCAGCTGCCCGAAGTACATTCCCCATTGAGCGAACAATCCAGGCTAGTTCTGCAAGCCGAAGCTAGGACCTAACATACGACAATAACCATCAGCAGTTTCTTGGTTCGGTTTCGCATGCTCGGTCAATAGCCGAGCAGGTGTGAACTTCTCGGCGAAACTCGATAGGTGCTACAGTGCAATGATAGTGCGACCACACGAACGGATACCTGATCGTGGTGCGACCGTCATAATTTGCACTAGCCTGGCAGCAATGGACGAGGCAAGAGCACGCGAGATTAAGAAAAAGTAGTATTAGACGCTGCTCTAGGCGGCAGGGTCTGGCTATCGCTCTATGGCGAGAAATGATAATCGGCGTCCTCCAAGGGGATTTGCGATCGTGGGTGGGATGCATGTCCCAACTTCGTAGAATCCGGTCACTGCATCTATCGTGTAGCCATAGTCTTCACTGACAGCAAAGCGCCATGCATTTGCGGCGTCTCCAGGAATTGCCATGAGGGCATCGGTAAGCGATACTAGTCTTCACGGCTAGGCCAGAATGAGGGCCGAGCCATCCCTAGCGCAGCCCAGTCTTTTGTCTCAAGACTCCATTGGGTATGATACGATGATACGCTCAGTTGCACTTGCCCATGCTTCGGATCCGTCGGTCAGAATTGGCATGATGCAGAAGAGCGTTGGTGAGCAGATCTTGTCTGAATCACCGTCAAGAGCTAGAAGTGCTCACGGAAATCGCGCGACCGTTCGAGGGAGCACAGCAGAGGTTGCCCATCGTGCGGCGCTAGGGCGCGGTCGAGGAGGGCAGTTAGAATCTCTTTTTGCCTCTACCGACAACACGAGCACAGCATCTCCTATAAGAGCAACAACCGGATTTGCTGCGTCGAAGACAGGCGTCCGATCGGCTGCTCGACAGCAGGGCACTGGCAGCCATTCGAGTCTGCATGGGCAGAGCCAGGCTCACGGATACCCGCGCACCACAGCCCTCGGTGCCTCTCGTGCATCGCGCCAGGCGCACGCTCACTCCCAGATTGAGCGCCATGATCGGCTCCCTCGAGAGACTGAGTACGACCTGCCGCACTGGGCACTACCAGTAGTACCACAGCAGGCGCACGGGCTGCCGCTCGCTGTAAGGAGAGAGTTCCAGCGCAGTGTGGGCCAGAGTCAAGCATAGCATGAGTCTGGAGGCAACGATTCTAGTGGTGAACTAGGTCGAGAATCAATTAGGTTGGGGAATTCGCTCGCTTTCGGGGAAGAATCGAGGGCATCCTTGAGGTCGGACTCGGGTGCGCTCGCTGGTGGGGGTTCTGCCCTCTTGCCCTCCGGACCGACTGGTGTATTCCCTGGCACTGATCACACCGCAGGGATCCGAGCATCGCTCCGAGCAGCTCCACTTCCTCCGGTGATTCACCTCAGCAGGGAACACATGAAGGGCTAGCTCTCATCTGAAGAGAGCAAGGTTGTGATGGTGCAAGAGTGGCAGGAGTCGTACGCCAGGGAACAAGGCAGAGGATTCGCAAGCCCTGCTATTGGCCTGGAGGCTAAGCTCCGTAGAGCTCTTGTCTTCAGCAGCGCGGCAGAGGGTCGGCTAGAAGCGTTGGAACAAAGGGGGATCACGGCATCTAGCGGGCTCGCTGGTGACCCGGTCGAGCTGCCTACGGCCTGCGCCTTTGAAGTGCTCGAAGACCTTGAGCATCACATCGGGAGATATAGGCCGCTACTCCGATTAGTGAGGCATGTTCTAGCGAGGTCCGTGTACGAAGACGGTGAGGCGGCGAATGACCTCAACGACGATGAGGAAGCCTTTATCGAACAGATCGCTGCTGAACTCAGCGAAGCAAAGCGAGTCGCTCTCGAAGAAGCCCGGGTGTCAGGTATGAACGAAACCGCCTCCGCGGTACTTGCAAGTGCTGACTACGTCAGGAGGCTTGAAGCCAAGCTTGCGGGTGCGAGGTCAGGCGTGGCAGGTTCAAACTCGTTGCTCAGGTACTACAGGCTCAGGCCGTGGTTCACCAGCGCAGAGAGACTCACAGCGGACAAGCGAAGGCTCGCACGGGTGATCTCTAGCCTAAAAGGTGCTCTTGTCCAGTGGGAGGAGGCGAGGTAGACCGAACTAGAGGGGGTTCGCCGCCGGTCCGTTGTCGTCGACAAGTGGAAATCTGCATTCAATAAATCTAAGCAGGTTTCACTGAAGACGCAGGTACTGGCAATTTCTAGCCAGCACCATTCTCAAGATGCGCAGATCTCTGCGATTCGCAGCCGGTTGGGCACAGTTGATGGCTGTGTGGATGCCTACAACGGTCTTGTGTCCGATGAAGACAAGCTCCATTTTATGCGAAAATCGATAGAAGAGGTGTCACCTCACCTGCTGAAAGAGATTCTCGCCGGTATCTTGGGAGAATAGGCATCAGTAGACACTGCTGTCGAGCAAGCGGCTTCCGTGGTGGTTAGGCGAAAGGATGCCAAACATACAGATGCCGTGAGGATGGTATCCACGGTAATGCGGGAGCATTTCAGACAGACGATGCAAACTGGCATGGAGCAACAGGAGCCCTCTGAAGAGACAGAGAGTAAGGCCATCCGGCAGGCTGCCGACATCTTGGTGAACGCTGCCGATGCGGCGGGCAAGTCTGCCATTGGAATGGCGCTTCCGCGCCTGCTGCGGCAGCTTCCCGAGTGGTAGCGTGGAGCGGCGATCCGGTACCTCATCGGTAGCGATGCCCGAGTGCTTTCGTAGCTAGAGCTCCACGGGTTACTAGAAGATAACGACACGACGCTTGTCGATGAGGGTGTTGTCCGCATTATGAAGCCAGGGGAGTATGCGATGGGATTACTCCGGTATATTCGAGGGGCACGCACCCCTGCAATGCTTATAGGAGTCGCAGCGAGCAGCGACAGCGGTACGATCGCCGAAAACAGTTTACCAGCGTCTGGTGCTGAGGATGTGCACGAGGATGAGGACGAGACTGACCCATACGATGACGATGGGTTGGACGGGGAGAACCTCGAGCAAGTCGTCTCTATGCATGGGATCAGCGACGCTGAACAAGGCAAGTTGCTCAGGGACCTGCTAGACCTGATGCGAGGACATGCCGTAGAAAGCGTCGTCAAGGCTGCTCTTGAGGCTCATGGTCCGCTACGTAAGCCCCTTCGAGATGACCTCGGCCTCGAAGACCGCCGGAATCTCATCGAGCTTCTGATGCACAAACTGCCTCCGCAACGAGCCATCTCCGTACTGCCCCTTCGCATACGGACCACGATCGGTCAGGCGAAGAGCGAGGAGATCGATGCAGCTGCTGCAGCTGCACGAATGGGCGCCAAAAGAAAGGTTGTTGAGGATCCTGAGGCAAAGAGTAGCCCTTGGCGCAAGTACTTGAAGAAAGCTGGTGCACGACGTGGTGCTGCCGGGGGCAAGCGCGGACCAAAAGTGAAGAAACTGAACCTTACTGGCGCCCTCTCCATCGCTTATGACATCATGGAGCACAAGATTACTGTGGATCTGAACGACGAAGAACGAGAGGTAGAGCCGTAGAATTTGTGCGACTACGTCCGGGACTACTTGCTTCAGAAGTACGGCCTTCCAAGCATTGTAGACAGGAACATCGTCAACCTTGTCGAGGCGGTACTCAAGTACCAAGGTGCCTCGTCGAGGGTGCGCATTTTCGGGAAAGCAATCGGAGTCGTGGATCCAGGGTCGTTCAGTTACAGGCTGGGCCAGTTCGTGCTTGCCCTCCATCGCGAACTGTTCCCTAGGTTCAAGGCGGTGATGCTTCGCCACAAGAGGGAAGGTCATTGTTAGGTGCAGTTGACGGCAGCTCTACAGGCAGTTATGTACGTGTTCCCTCACAAAGCGTCAAGCGCCTTCATGCATGCAGAAAGAATCCGGCTGCCGGTCGAGGCGCAGTCGAGGCTGCAGGCTGCATTGATCTCGATGTCTCTGCCTGTCGGTCAAGTGCAAGACGATGCAGGGCATGCGCTCCTAATGGGCCAGGGCGGTGATCCGAAAGAGATTTCCGCACAAGTCGTAGGCAAGTTAGATCTGCAAGAGGAGGAAGTTCCTGCCGACAGCAAGTACTAGGGGCCATACGGTGGCTTCAAACCTGCATCGATCTCTACTTTTGGCACTGGCATCGGGGTAGGGGTAGACACAGAGGCCTCGTCGTCGGCTACAGACGGCGACTCGACTGCCAGAACTGGAGGTGCTGCATCTGAAGCCTCGGGAGGCGGCGGGTCATCCACGTCAAAGCTTCATCCCGAAACACCGGTTGTTGATTTTGATTAGTTGATGCAGGTTTGTGTTGCTGTTTTTGAGTCTAGGTAGTCCTTTGAGAGGGAAGTACTCAGTCGACTGTACGACCAGTATGATGATAACGGGGACGGGGTACTCAGTGCCGGGGAGTTCTCGAAGATCGTGAACTCGATGGCATCGGCGACAGTTGCACCATTGTTGGGTCCCAAGGGCAACAAAGGCAAGGGCACGGGCAGTGGGGGTGCTGCTAACAGCCAAAGAGCCGCTGCAATTCTAGGCCTTCGTAGGCAGGCTACAGACGGAGGATAGGCCAGGCGAGCACTGACCGAGCGAATGATTCTGCAGTTCTTCACGGAGGCGCACGAGCTGAGTCTTGAGATGGCAAAGGATGAGAGCGGTGGATTTGCTGGCGCCCCCATTGCAGGCGGATCAATGGAGGATGGTGACTCGGACGAGGACGAGGACGAAGGTGATGTGGTGCTGCCGATGGCATTCACTCGCATATGCGACAAGCATGCGATTGTTCCAGCGCCAGGAATGCTAAGCTCACAGTAATGAAGTGCATGTCCATTTGGCAGGGCCATGGTTTCGATGCAGGCCTCTCATGGTGAAGAATAAGGCAGTTGCACTTTCTCCACCTTGCGAAGCATTTGAAATTCCGGATACTCCCACGAAAGCACAAGACACTATCGTTACGTCTTTTTCAACTTATCGCCGCTTCGGCAGCTTCCAGAAGGGCGCCTACTATTGCGCCACTAGCTTATATCCCTGGTGTTTGTGATATATTGCTGCTTCGAGAATCTTTAGCTTTCTTTTTACGGCGGGGAACACCAACGGTAATTGACTTCCCTGCAGACTGCATCAAATCATGCAGAAAACGTATCTGCGCTACAAGCAAAGATCAAGCTTCGGAATTGTTACATCCCCATAGTGCAATGTTGAGGTAGTCCCATCCGGAGAAGTTGCTCTATCGGGCGGCTTGGAGGATGCTCATGTGTGGAGCGTGAAAACGGGAACGCTTGTGAGACCAGATCAGATCGTTACTACTAGTCCTTCGATAATTTTCTATTCAATGTTACTTTTCCTACTACAATTTTCGGTGCTTGAATCGCAGCTGAGGCGGTTATCATCAGAGGAAGACCGAACTGGCATGGATTTACCCGCGAGCGTGTCTTCGGTTGCCATCGGGGCCAACGGGTTCAGCGCGGCGGTGGGGTACTCGGACGGAGCAGTTCGTGTGTTTGATCTCCGAACAGGCGAACGCCTATCCACATTCAAAGGACATCGAAAAGCTGTTTCATGCTTGACCTTTGATGAAAATTGCGCTTTCGTAGCTAGCGGATCTCGTGACACCACAGCCATCGTCTGGGACATTGCGGCCCAGACGGGCATCTGCAGGCTGATGGGCCATAGAGACGAAGTGACTGCGTGTCGCCTCATTCCAAAGCAGGGACCGCAGCCCACTGGCGGCCATGGCGCACGGACCGGTGGCAGCAAACGCTCCCGCGTCTCCCCGGCCGCGGTTGCAACCGCTAGCGGCGCCTCAGCCCTCCGTCTACTCACCTCGAGCAAGGATTCGACCCTCAAGATGTGGGATTTGGAAACCCAGTCGTGCGCACAGACGGTGCACAGCCACAGGAGCGAGGTTTGGGACTTCGCGGTGGTGGGTGCGATCGGAGCTTTCGGGGGGAGGGAAGGAGGCAGCTCTGAAGATTTAGAAAGCGGCGGAACTACGAAATCCCAGTCTGGAAAGTCGTCGCGCAAGCGAGGGCGGCAATCGGCAGGTGCGTCATCTTCCTCCTCAGATGCCCCGGCACAGCCAGTGTCCGACGCAATCACAGACAAGGTCACGCGCGCCGGCCTGGACGGTGCCAGCGCCCCCCTCCGTCTCATCACAGGCGGAGCCGACGGACAGCTGAGGCTATTTGCGATACGCACTGCAGAAGCCGCAAACTAGCGAGCGCTGCTCCGCACAGCTGGGCGTGCTGGCGATGGTATCTCTGGTTCGAGAACGGCCTCGTCGTCTGGGGAGTCCATTGGTGCCGGTACGTCGTCGATAGTGGATGCCTTCCTTCGAGGGAGTGCTGCAGGAGAAGGCGATATCGGAGCGTCTTAGCCGGAGCACGTGCATGCGCTTGGAGGGCTAGCGCGATATGCCCCTGATAAGCGAGTGGTCACCGTGACATCTGATCGAGCAGGAAGGTACGTGGCTGTGCATGGTGCCGACCGCACTGTGGAGGTGTACGTCCTTCGAACCCCGGGGGAGGTGCGCCGAAGGATCCAAAGACGCGTCAAGCGGATCAGGGAGAAGGCTAGCAAGCGTGCAGAGGCTGCTTCGGCTGCCGGCGAGGAGGATTTGGATGACGAGGATGAGGATGACGAGCTGGCGGCGGCCTGGTAGGACTCGCTCGCTGCAGATGGCACCGAGGCAGGTGCTGGCAGTGGTGCTGACGTTTCGCCGGCTGACGCTCTGAGGCAAGAAATCGACTCTGCAATGCAACCACTGGCGACTGACGAGTTGCAACTGGTCGCTGTTGTGCGTGCCTCCCATAGAGTGCGCTCGGTACGCGTCCTCCCGTCTAGCGCGCGAGGGGTGACCGCAGCCAAGGAGTCTCTTCCCCGCTTGCTCGTGTCAATGAGCAACAACCTCATGGAGCTGCATGCCTTGAGCGGCGACAAGGCGACGAAGGCCTCTGTCGATGGGTCTGCTGGCAGTCGGGAGGTTGATACGGCGAGGGGTGTGGACGAGGTTGACGGGGATGCCGCACAAGCAGCTGCGTCGACGGAGCTGCTTGCCAGCGAGAAGGTGGGTTCACTTGCAGTAGGGGGGCACCGATCTGATATTAGAGATGTTTCTGTATCTGGTGATGGATCCATGATCATGACTTGTTCCTCGGGACTGCTCAAGGTATGGAATGCACATACTGGTCTGCCGCTGCGAACCGTGAGCGTGGGATTCGCGCTGTGCTGCGTGTTCGCCCCAGGAGACAGATTCGCAATTGTGGGCACAAAAGACGGTAAGCTTCAGCTCGTCGAGCTGCTCACTGGCGATGCACTCGAGGAGCATCAGGCGCACGATGGGCCCGTGTGGTCGATGGACGTGCGACCGGACGGCAAAGGCATGTGTACTTGCAGTAGCGACAAAACGGTCAAATTCTGGGACTTTGGGGTCCTGCAAGAAGAGGGCGACGATGAGGCAGACGATGGAAGCGACGAAGAAGGCTCTGATGGGTAGATGGTGCCGAGCAGCGGTGCCGGTGCTGGCTCCAAGGATGCAGGGGGTCAGCTGGCCACGCTAACGCTGGAGCACAGCCGCACCATGAAGCTCGGCGAGGGCGCTCTCTACGTGAGATACTCGCCCACTACACGTACGGACAAGCTCCTCGTGGCCGTGTCTTTGCTGGACAATACGGTCAAAGTGTTCTTCGAAGACACTCTCAAGTTCTTCCTCAGTCTGTACGGGCATCGCCTCCCGGTCATGTCCATGGACGTGTCGAGAGACGGCACGCTGTTGGTCACGGCGTCATCTGATAAGAACGTCAAGATTTGGGGGCTTGACTTCGGCGACTGCCACCGGAGCATGTTTGCCCACGAGGACTCGGTAATGAGCGTGAAGTTCATTGGCAGGACGCACATGTTTTGCACTGCCGGAAAGGACGGATTACTGAAGATCTGGGACGCGGACCGTTTCCGCCTGGTGCACGAGTGCAGAGGTCACTACGGCGAGGCATGGGCCTGCCAGCCGTCACCGAGCGGGACCTTCCTCGTGACAGTGGGACACGACCGCTCGATCCGAGTGTGGGAGCGCAGCCAGGAGCAGGTGTTTGTTGACATGGAACGCGAGAGGGAGCGCGATACGGCAGCAGATTAGGAGATGAGAGAGCGCGACTCTGCTGCCGATGCAGCCATCGTTGCGGGAGGTTCGCTTGAGGCCCCAGGCATTGGGGCTGCCGGTGCCCCAGCGAGGCAGCACTTGGGCGAGTCGTCCAGCGTGGTTGGATCTACCCTGGACAGGCTCAAGGGTGCTGACCGCATCATTGAAGCTCTCACCATCTGCTCGAAGGCAAGGGACGAGTGGATCGAGTACGAGCAGGATCTACAGGCAGCATTGAACGATCTGACAGCTGAGCAGCTGGCCTCTCGTGAGCTGGCAGTGACACGAGGAGACGCATTGACGCAGCTGGTGGAGCCTCCTGCGCCTGTCCCGGAGCTGCTCAAACTGACGCCTGCGATGTTTATCTTGCGCTGCATCCGGAGTTTACCAAGAGAAGAACTTGAGGGTGCACTCTCAGTTCTTCCCTTCGCCGCATCGGCAGACTTGGTGGCGTTCTTGCGGCACTTGATTGGGCGAGGGGCTGCTGTGGAGCTATGCTGTCGGGCGGCTATGATCCTCGTCCAGGAGCACGGCCCGCAGATGGCACAGACTGCGAGGACGCACAGGCTCCTACTTGGCCTCTCGACCACGATGAAATCCAGGCTGGGTGAGCTGCAGGCTGTCATCGGATTCAACCTTGCCTCGATCCGATTTCTTGATGCCGTTATGGCGGGCACGCAGGAGCTCGGAACCGTGGGGCAGCAAGAGGTTGTCACTGTGGCTGATGCCAAGCTCACGGCCACTTCGATCAAGTACGGCAAGCGAGTGGTCAAAATGACTTGAAGTTAAAATGAACAATTCTGATTTATACGAATGAAGTCTTTCAAAACCCCGGATATTCTGAATTCACAACAAAGCTAGAGGGCCGCAAGCCGATTAGTGCACATACCCGAGCAAGTCACCGGGGCCCAGCGAGCCATCTATGTCATCGCAGTACCCATCCAGCACGAAGGAGAAAGAATAGTTTCCCAACTGGCATCGCTTGAGACCACGCGCTGCAATTGACGTCTTGTTGGCATTCATGCACCCGACAAGCACACCATCCGTACCATAACCCCCGCACGTCACATCAATGCCAAGCACGTGGCCGATCGTATCTGCGCCCGTCACACCGTCTTCTGCCCCCGATGCAGTGCACTGGTAAAGAGGCACTCTCGACGGAGGCTAGTCAGCTACGCACTCCCGAAGCTAAAACGGACCCTGCACTGCCTCCTGCGTGGTCACAAGTGAAACATCAGAGCAGAATGTTTGCGGTGCCGTTGACCACGCGCATGTCTCGACATACGTTCCCTCCGTAAGCAGCTGCCCAACCACCGTCGCGTTCGACACGAGGATCCGATCACCCGCCTCCGATGCCGGGCTTGAAGCCAACTTCAATGACCACACCGGCATCCAGCTCTCCATCGACCGATTGAATTCGCAACAAATTTCTCCCTTTACGTCGCAAGGCAGCTCGTTCCCATCGTCATCGATCGACTTCCCGTGCAGAGGCTGTCCTAGTGCTCTTTGCAGCCGCATCACCCGGATGCAACTGGCAACAATGTCGGTGTATAGCGTGCCATACGATGTGCTTGGCTCAATGTCTCGGCCAATGCCGCTGCCAAATGTGTCAACGAATAGCTTGAACCTGTCAGGATCGTCGGTGAAATGCAGCCCTTGGGAGTAGCTGTAGCTCGAGTTGAGAGGTGCCTCGTGCCAGTGGTTGCTCTCAGGCTAAGCGCACATCTCGTTCCAGGACGACATGAAGAGGAAATGAGCATGGCTTCGAATTGCAGTTGCAAACTGTCTCTTCAGCGTGAGTCCGTCAAGTTTACCTGCCGCCATGAATGGCAAAGAAGAGTATCCAAGCTGGAAGGAGGGATTCACTGAGACTGCTGTGCCGTCACCGAGCTTAGCATTCCGCGTGTGTCCCTGGTAGCAAGGGGATAGGCCGACTCCGCCAACCACACCTGTGGGGTGGTCTGGAGCTGGCACGATATCATCGTCCGTGACTTCTGATGAGATGAGTCCTCGGAGGTCTGCCCACGTGGTGTTAGTGGAAGGATGCGGCACTCCTGCTCTACAGGGGGACATGAAGCTCCAGGTTCCGTTGTCGTAGTCGTCTTGCTTCAGGTTGGCCCACATGGTCTGCACAATGACGTCCTTGCGACCTGCGTTGTCCTCGATCTTGGCGACGATGGCGGGGTCGGGTGGATACTTGGCATTCTAGGGGGCAATGAACACTTTCTTGCCAGATGCCGGGTCCCTTAAGATGAGGCTATCGTACCGCGGGTCATTGTACAGGTCCAAAAAGTCTTGCCACACGGTGGCTCTGGCATCGATGACATTCCAGACGGCGAAATCAGGAGTGCTATCACCGCTCGCTCTCATGGCACTCCAGTGCTCTAGTATGACTGCCGCTGGTCGCTGCTGGATGAGCTGAGACTGGACCGACTGAGTGGGCAAATTAGTAGCAGCGAATGCGATGTAATTGAACCCCGCGGCCAGAATGCTACCAGCGTGCCTAGAGAGGGTTTCATTGACTCCCTTGCAGTCGGGCACTAGGCCTGGTTCCCCGGCCGGCGCTTGGTAGATGCAATAATATGTTGGCAGCGGCTCCATCTCCCAATATAATCGCATTGCATTCGACTCAACTTGGGGACCGTACTTGTCGTAAATGTCGAATAGAGAAAGGTTTCCTTCGGATCGAACGACTTTTTCCACATCGAGTGCAAGAGAGCCATTCGCTGTCAGATTCGCTAAGGTCTGGGTGGCCAGTGTGTGCCAGCCATTGTACTGAATTCCAGCTATAATAGAATCAGCTCCGCCGCGACCGGCTCCAGCTAAGCCTTGATTGGCCGAGCAGTATGCACGTTCGCGCCCTGTTTGAGCCATGCGACCAGCTGCACTTTCATATCTCGGGACGCTCTATGCACGCTCGTTCCTCCGTTTGAAGGTCCGAGAGCCCAAGCTGCCATCAGGACACAATAAATACTCCATAGTTTTCTGACTGGAAGCGGATACAGCGGTGAATAAGTATCCTGCTAGCAACACGAGTGCCATGGCAGTATATACAATGGCTTCAATTAAAAAATACCACCGATGCGTTAAATGCTTGATTCTACTAAATTGACCGGTGGAAACCAATGTATGCTGCCCTTGAGGCCTGAGGTGAAAGTCCAAAAACGACGCGATTATGTCACAACTTCATGAAGATGAAGATACCTAGATCTAGCATGGTAGCGTGAAGAATGGATAATCAGAATTGTGAAGCCGGCGTGTCCCACTGAACTTCAACTTGAGAAGGACGCATGGAAAGATGAGCAAGTCTGCAATAATTTGGTTGGTTGTATTTATTAGTACTGCGCATGTGCGTGGCATTAGGCTAAGATCTCATCTTGGACCCCACCAGCGGGGCAGTAAACACAGTGACTTTGGTCGGGAGCAGTCTATGCGTTTTGCTGACAGGTCTTTCATAGGTTCGTTTGAGGGAGCAGAAAGCGCTCTAGCACCTGCACGCGCTTAGCCACCATCTACCACGCGATGCCCTGGCAACACTGAGTGCTCAGGCCACGGGCAGTGCTCAAAGTAAGAAATACTTTTTATTGTTTTATTCGGTAGAAAAGCGCGTTGCCTGTTCTGCATAATTTCTGTAAGTATCCTGTATATCTTTTTTGCAGTACTGGTGAATGTGACTGTTCGGAAGGATACACAGGATTGGATTGCGGCAGGCAGGAGTACGAGAACTTATTTGTTCAGCTAAACTGCGATCAAAAGCTGCCTCCCCAAGTGGAGTAGATCTGCGCATTTCATACAACTCAGGGGATGTGCACCCCATATCGATTATCAACAGACTCGCTTTGCACCGAGGCATGTGCGTCAACACGAGG